>Ga0181350_1000001_pt1 | contig 364576 bp, 624 predicted proteins | sample Su13VDMM110DCMD_FD_130105 | JGI IMG/M metagenome (GOLD analysis project Ga0181350, IMG submission 130105) | Freshwater viral communities from Lake Michigan, USA - Su13.VD.MM110.DCM.D | ecosystem: Environmental > Aquatic > Freshwater > Lake | place: USA: Michigan | collected 2013-07-16
AACGGGGTTTCTCCGTGGATTTTAACTCGCGCTTCAGATTTTGATGGCACTCCTACTACAGAAATTCAAGCAGGCGACTCGACATATATACAAGAAGGTACACTTGTAGGTACGCAATGGGTGAAGATTGCAATAGGTACGGGCGCCCCCGATGATCATATTGTTATAGGTACCGACCCGATTGTATTCAGTCAATTTGCAGGCGCCGGAACATACACTGCTGGTACAGGCATTGATATTTCGAGTAATGTTATTTCTAATACAGGTGTTCTAAGCTTGATCGCCGGTGCAAATATTTCTATATCCGGAACAACAGGTAATGTGACAATTAGTACAACAGGCACAGTACCGTCATCAACTACTTCGTCTAATCTTGCCGGTGGTGCACCTGGATCAGTTCCATATCAGTCTGCGGCCAGCACCACATCGATGCTAGCAGCAGGTACAACATCAGAAGTGTTGATTAGCGGAACGACACCTAGTTGGACAAATACACCTACATTAACTGGTACAAATTTTACTGGCATACCAAACGGTGCATTATTGAATAGTTCTGTCACTATAGGTTCGACATCCGTATCATTAGGTGCCACAACAACAACGTTGACAGGACTCACTTCTGTATCGGCTACTACGTTTATTGGCGCAATATCCGGCAATTCTACGACAGCCACCACAGCGGTTAATTTAGATGGTGGCGCAGCAGGTTCAGTTCCGTATCAAAGTGCACCTGGCACCACTAGCATGTTAGCAGCTGGTACATCAACACAAGTTCTTGTCGGTGGACTTACACCACTTTGGACAAATAGTCCTACGTTGACTGGTACAAATTTCACAGGCATTACAAATTTTGGATTAGTGAATAGTTCATTAAGTGTCAACGGTGTTACAATTAGCCTAGGTGGTAGCGGTACAGTCGCAGCGGCAGCTGGCACATTAACTGGCACAACACTTGCGGCTAATGTTGTTTCGTCTAGTTTAACAAGCGTTGGTACGTTGGCAAGTTTAACAGTTTCGGGCACCGCAACAGCTTCGTCGTTTAATGCTACCTCTACAAAGAGAGTTAAGAAATCAGTTAAGAATTTAGGTAAAGAATATCTAAATAAGTTTAAATATTTAAAGCCACGCGAATACGATAGAAAAGACTATAATGCACACGAATTTGGATTCATTGCTGAAGAAATGGCATTAGTGTATCCTGAGATAGTGGGTAAGGATGCTACCGGCAAACCTAGCGGCATAGATTACGGAAAACTATCTACCATTCTTACTGCTAAGTTGCAAGATCAACAGATGCTTATTGAAACATTGCAAGCACAGATGGCTGTAATTATGACAAAATTGAAAGTTTAAATATACATGACTGCTAATATATCGTCATTGGGTGTTGATCTAGATACATTATTTGCGCCGCACGTAACTAATAATGCCGCCAACCTAACGGGGTATAGAGTTGCGGGTGTAGACACACAAACTCGATACGATGTGTTGGCTAATCCAGCTCAGTTTAATGTAAGTTCGAGAATTCCTGCAACATTAATAACTACCAGTGCAACTGGTTGGTCGCCTAACACTGATCTTGCATCTATTTTCTGCGGTAATGCAGGACAGTACTCGTTAACTACACCTGTTAACGGTACTAAATCTACCACAGGCTGGACATCTCCGAAAGTTTGGACACATACTATAACCATTTCGTTTGCCAGCGCCGCAGCATTAACTAGCTATTTCTTCTACGGTGGCCGTATACAAATTTCACCAACACAGGGTGCAGGTACATTAGCAGATAACACACTATCAACAATGTTTTCTAATATGGGTGCATTGGTTATATACGACGTCGGTCATTATCGCACCGGCACAGGTGGTACAATATTGTCACCAAGTACCGGTGGATCAACTATAGGCACGAGCCCTGTTACTATATATAGTACAACAGACGGCAGTCCTTACACTGCTACAACATACAATGTCTCTATTGTGGCTAATGCTGCAATAGGATCTGCCACTACGCTAACAATTACTACTTTATTACAATCTGTAACATCCGGGACTATTGCTGATACATATTCGGGTACATACACATCTAATATACAACAACGAAATTATCCGGCACAGGCTGTACCGACATTTTCTAGTACACTATCATAAGGATATATATGACACTACCAGTATCCGGCACAATCACCCTTGCCCAAGTAAATACCGAACTAGGAAATGCATCTACAGCAAATATCAATCTCAATCAGGCTTCTGTGCGAAGCTTGTTTGGCAAAGCAAGTGGCGTAATATCACTTAACGATGGTCATGGTAAATCAAGTTATGCAATCGGGTATGTATCAAGCTATGGATTTACTAACTATGGATCATATGGGACATTTTATCTTTATGTATCCGCAGCTCAACCATATTCGGCAATAGGCATGCAATTCTATGCAAATACATCCGGTCAGCCATTGGGCGGCATGCAATTTCTGGGCTATTGTGATGGCACTGGGAATTTTTCCTATACACCTGTTATTTCGAATACTGATCCTTACTGGTATCCGCCACCACAAACAAATTGGTTCCAAATTTACCAAGACAGTACTAATCTTGGGGCTTTTGCTGCATCGTCGTAGAAAGATTGACACTACATATAGTTGATGTTACATTAGCTGCTTGATACATTGTTTTATGGTGATGCAGATAGACTTTAAAGGCAACCCCCTGAATACATTGAAGGTTGACACCTATCTAAAACGATGTTACATTAGTAGCTTGATACAAATTATGTAGGACACTATAACAAAACATTAGCTACCGCTAATTTGCAACAGTATATTATGGTGATGCACTAAATAGACACGGTGCGTGAGACGATAAAGAAGACGGTTGACACCTATCTAACGCACTGTTATAATGAGATTATAGATACAGAGTTTTTATGCGGAATGTATGCTACCGTGTAGAAGTAAATGAAAAGAGAGCATATCGATCATGTCTACTCTGTATCTTACTAGTTTTGGTGTGTTTGACAACGTTTTTTAATGTTGTTACAATACAAGATGATAAATAAAAGTGTAGACAAGAATATATCTGTTTCTTAGAAGATTACTTGAATAACTTGACAGATTACTATACTACTGTTAAACTTGCTACATAGGTTAAAAGATATTGCGTTATGCAAGTTAGTTGCTACCGGTTTTTAATTAAACAGGAAGGGCTAGCCGCTTAACTACCGCATTATTTTATGCAGATGATAAATAAACTTACACAAATAGGTTTTTGTGTATTAATTTGGAATTAATTGGAAAATAAAATGGTTGACTTTACATTATCGAAACAGAATGCAATTACAGGACTCTCGTCCCGCATGCATTGTGCTGGATATTGGGTCGAGACAACTACATTGGGTAATGCGTCAGGCTTTAATAGTATTGAACAAGATCCGATGAACACGGCTTCCTTCTATAAGGGGTCTGGAAACTAACAAAAGTAACCAGATATTTTATAAAAGGAAGCCGCTAGGAAACTAAGCGGCTTTTTTGTTGATCGCTGTGAAGCGTGATGGTTAGTGATAGTTAGTGTGGAATAAGAGCAGTAACCCTGCCCAGGAAACGAGGTCCTGTCCCTGCACTTTAAACATGGGGAAAACGGGCGGTGACGAGGATGGCTTATCTTCTTGTAGATAAAAAAATTCGTCATATTTAAATGCACTTAGGTTCGAATCCTACAGCGCGACGGCTGAAGTGGACAGCAGTGCATTTAAATATACACACTAGGAACCAAATGGGAGTGAAACGTCCGTGGCATAGTGTGTTGAATATGGTGTAGCGATGCAGTTGGAGAGGCATGAGAGGCTGTAACCCTCTTTCCGTAAGGATGAATAGGTTCGAATCCTATATGCACCACCATATTTAGGGCTGTTAGTATAGATGGGAACACGATTGCCTTGCACGCAGTAATCCCCGGTTCGATCCCGGGACGGTCCACCACAACATGGCGCATTCATCTAAGCGTTTATATAAATTAGATGGCAAATTTTGGGCTGCTAGTATAGGGGGAATTATCACTGCCTTGCACGTAGTAGATCGGGGTTCGAGTCCCCGGCGGTCCACCAAGTTTCTAAAGAATGCGTTCTGCAAATAACAAAATTCAACTTTTAATTGAAAAATAAGCATTCTGATTTATTACGCCTCGTTCATATAGTGGTTATTATGATCGGCTGTCTACCGGTACATAGGGGTTCGATTCCCCTACGAGGCGCCAGGTTCTTGCAAGAAGTAAAGAGGTACGGTGGTCCAGCGATGCGGGGACTATAAAAGCCGATTGACACCTGGGGTAAAACTCCATACGCATCCCCAATTTTAAAGATTACCTACAGCAATTAAAAATTCACTGTAAATGAAACCAAATGTGTAATCTGATTTATTTTCGCTCTTTTAGTATAGTGGCTGATTATGACGGTTTTGTAGTCCGTAGACGGGAGTTCGATTCTCTCAAAGAGCACCAGTTTTGTTAAGTATAAGGATGTTTCCACCGCCCATTGAAGGCGAAGAACTACTTAACGATGTTTTTTTAACTTAGTATACGGCACATCAGGTTAAGATGAATGCTAACTCCAGGTATCGGGGTGTAAACTACTAAGTTAGGATTTTAATAAGAAATATATCAGTCGACTCTGAATCGAAAATCACTATTTCTTTATCTCTCTAAAGTGTTATCTGGTTGCACTCGCCATTTGGGGTGGTGGGGTTTCGGTTCGAATCCGGATAGGGAGACCAAATTTATTGCCTTGTAGCTCAATGGTAGAGCATTCGACTGATAATCGAACGACGACGGTCCGATTCCGTACGAGGCAACCAATATAGAAAGTAAACTATGGAATTAATAGGATGGATAGGCAGCGGCCTTTTAGCTCTATGCGCAATTCCACTAGCATGGGAGTGTTTTAAACAGAAACACGCTAATGGAATTTCAAATATGTTTATTGCAATGTGGATGCTAGGTGAATTATTAACCTTTGCTTACATACTGCCTAAACAAGATTACCCACTATTGCTTAATTACAGTTTAAACATTATATGTTTATTGGTTGTGATTAGGTACAAATTTTAATGCCCTGTTCCACTTCGGGTGAGGTGACCAGCCCTTCAAGCTGAGGAGACGAGTTCGACTCTCGTACAGGGTACCAGTTAATGTCGCATTGGACTTTTGGTAAGGTCAGTAGCCTTTCACGCTACGCAAGCTCGGTTCGAATCCGGCATGCGACTCCAATTTTATGGGTGCCTAAGGCAGTATACTAAGTTGTGGAGACTTGGTGAGATGCGGTCCAAACGCATTAAAATCCGGTTCGACTCCGTGATGCGCCCGCCATTTATGGGTCCCTAAGGTATTATATACATGCATACAGGTGCCTTTCGCGCCAATGCTAGCATGTTTGGGGTCGTTCGAATCGACTTAGGCCCACCAATTTTTAGCAGTGTCGTAGATTTTGCATTAGTAGTTTAAGCAGAGGAATACATTGCTCTTTTATTTCATGGATCCATAACTCAAATGGCTAGAGTCCGGTCTCTTAAACCGTGCGATCCCGGTTCGAAGCCGGGTGGGTCCACCAATTCTCCTGTGATCGGTCACTATAATATACTGACACGGGGACCATTTATCCCCGGTCCATATGATTCCTGCATCTGTGGTGCATATTGTGTGATATGACTGGTGACCAATTTATCGCTGTAGTTTAAAGGTAAAACCACTAAAAAGTTATCCTGCAAAGGATACGTACAGCATTCAATTTCCATTCTAAGGAGTTGATCCGGTGTTCGATTCCCGGCAGCGGTACCATTTGACAATACATAGTTTAGCAATTAAACTAGAGGCTTAGTAACACATTTTTTGAAAGACACACATGAAAAATTACGTAGGTATTAGCCGAGATCACAGTGGTTCCATGGGTAATATTGCATTGGCAGCTGGCCGCGATTACAATGACAACATTGCATCGCTCAAAGAAGGCGCCACCGAACACGGTATTGACACTATTGTTAGTGTTGTTAAATGTGGCGCAGGTCGCCCAGCCAAGGTTGTACGTGAGGTAGTAAATTCCAATGTACAAGTTTTGCAACCCATCAAGGATCGCGAATATATTGCAGATGGGAATTCGACTCCGTTGTTTGACAGCGTAGGCGATTTGATTGAACAGCTTCAAGCTGTGCCGGATGCCGATGACATTAACGTGTCGTTTGTTGTTATGGTTATCACTGACGGTGAAGAAAATTCTTCGCAAAAATGGTCAGGTGCATCCATTAGTCGCAAGATTAAGGAACTGCAAGCAACCGATCGTTGGACATTTGTTTTCCGTGTACCACGTGGTTATGCACGTAACTTGACAAACTATGGTATCCCTGCTGGCAACATTCTTGAATGGGACCAGACAGACCGTGGCGTTCAGGCTGCTACAGCAGCAACCCGTTCAGCAGTGAAGAGCTTCTATGCTGCTCGTGCAACTGGTGTCAAGAGCACAGATAAGTTCTATGCAGATTTGTCAACCGTGTCACTTAAAGAAGTTAAGAAAGAACTTGTTGATATTTCCGGTCAGGTCGACGTGTATGTCGTTGGCACTGCTAATAGCGGTGTTCAAATCCGCGATTTCGTTGAAGCACAAGGCGTTACGTTCACTAAGGGCTGTGCATTCTATCAGTTGAGCAAAACTGAAGAAGTGCAGGACTATAAACAAATTGCAATTCGCGATAAGAAGCAAGGTGCAGTTTATAGTGGATATTCTGCCAGAGATATGCTAGGATTGCCTACAAGCGGTACATGCAAATTGGCTCCGGGGCAACACGGCCAATATGAAATCTTTATCCAGTCAACATCGGTTAACCGTAAGTTGGTTAAGGATACAAACGTTCTGGTATGGACCGGGGCGTAATAAACTGCTAGGCGATTATACCTTGATCATGTAAACCCGTGCTAGCACGGGCATCGCCCCTAGGTACCGGAGGTCGGACGCCGGTATATAAATGCGTGGCACTGATAATGCAGGTGTGGTGTCTAGTGGTAGCATCATAGTCTTCCAAACTAAAGGTGCGGGTTCGATTCCCGCCATCTGCTCCAGAAAGAATGTTTATGTTTAATTTTAAGAGCTGGTTCTCATTTAGACGTGAAGAACGTCTAGTTAAAACGTTCAAAGAGGTACGTAAGATATATAGCGGCGACAACACATATTTTATACATTTGTTTGAATCAAAATCTGGAAAGCGCCGAGCAGAATATATCTGCAATGGCGAGAAATATGACATAAACATGAAAAATGGTTGGCTAATACAAACCGATCTTTATCAGCTAACTGTTTATCGTTGGTTGACAGGTCGAGTAGACCCGGATATTCCCCGATATGATCAGTGTCCGGAAGAAGACACAGCAAACATGTTACGAGGAAAAATTCCGTGATTGGCTATAAACTTTTTAGACAACGTAAAGACGGTACATTAGGTCCACTGTTTATTAATCGCAAACAACGCCTGACTATCGGTGAAACATATATTGCAGAAGAACATCCTACAAAGGGTTTTGCATTTAGGCCAGGGTGGCATATATGTTCAGAAATGAATGCTCCACATCTTAGTAAGAAAAATCGTGTGTGGGCAAAGGTTAGTTTTTCAAAGTATACAAGTCATAAACGTCCTGATTCACAAGGCGGACTTTGGTATACTGCTGATAAGATGAAAGTCTTAGAAGTGTATTAATAATGGGTCCTTAATTTAATGGTAGAATGACTGCCCGATTAGCGGTTTGTGATGAGTTCGACTCTCTCAGGACCTACCAAATGTAATGATAAATAAATATATTCCCTAATAGCTCAGTGGTAGAGTAGCGGACTGTTAATCCGTTGGTCCGTGGTTCGAGCCCACGTTGGGGAGCCAATTTTAGAATAAACGAAAAGTCCCTGGTGAGACTAGATGCTTTCTGTGAGAGCTAGGTTTATTCCGCTGATCTTGGCCAATTAGCAAATTTTATTCCACAATCGTATTCTCGGTGAGTACCCCGGACTGTTAATCCGAAGAGGTAGGTTCGAATCCTACTTGTGGAGCCAACAATATGTATCTCTAGTGTAATGGCAGCATCGCGGTCTCCAAAACCGTCAGTCAAGGTTCGAGTCCTTGGAGGTACGCCAGTTAAATGTGTATAACTACACATTATATCAAACAATAAACACCGAATAAAGGTGGATTTTTAAGCAATTTAAACAGGTTACGTGCATACTACATTTATACAACTTTACAAATACGGTGCTCAGGTAATTTATAATGGTCGGCAGTACACAGTGGATCACGTTACCTTAAGTGGATACGATCTTTATCTACATCTAGACGGTTTACCACAGTCAGTTAAGGCGACTGCTGTGCAATGTGAATATACAGAAATCTCTTTAGAGAGAAAAGAATAAAAATAATAATAAGAAATTTGCAACTTTAGCTAATGTGGTCATAGCGCCGGCGTGAAGTCCCGGACAAACAGGTTCGATCCCTGTAGGTTGCACCAAAATATTGCGGGGATTCAGGGTATCGCTCAGTCTCATAAGCTCGGGCCAGACGTTTCGAATACGTCCTCCGCATCCAATATTTGGGTATACTTCGGAGGTTATACAACGGAAGTAATTTCGTATAACTGTGGATGTTGTTCCTACCCAAACTATTTTATAAAGTAAGTATATGGGGCTTTCGACAGGGCTGGTTTACCTCCCTTAGATTCATACCTACTTACTATATGCCTCCGTACGCTAATTGGTAGTGCGGCCTGTTTTAGAAACATGTGGTTGGGGGTTCGAATCCGCCCGGAGGTACCAGTTTTGATTAGCTCGAAAGAGTTGAAGGTTAGTTGTCTGAGTACAGATACATCATACCAGGGCATGACATATGATTCTGGGTGGTAGTATTTGGCAAGCGGGACCTATCTACAGCACTGTCATGCTTTAGGTGAAGGACAACCTAATCAAAAATTTATGGAGAACGTAATGAGCAAGAACGCTAAGAAAATTTTAGTGCTAACTGAACGCATTGCTCAGTTAGAAACAGAGATGAAAGAAGCTCTGCAGAAGAAAAAGTCCGGAACTGTTGCATTTAACGTTCCGGCAACTGTGCGCAAGATTGCTGACCTTAGGGCAGATATTCAACGCTTACAGTGATTCGTTTTATTTTATGACTTAGGTTTGGTTCAGCAATAATTAAATTTTTTTCAACAAAAAAGGATCTGGGTTCGAATCCCAGCGGTAGATTTAGTCACTACTGTCGTCTAATGGTAGGATTTAAAAACAAACCTGTTTTATTTTTATTAGTTGATATAGTCGCGCAGGAGTAAATAGATTATTATACTGCCTCTTTCCTTAATTGTTATTAACAATTAAACAGCATTGACGATATATCAACTAAACTTTTCTTTATGGTGTCTCTGATGTAGTGGTAGCACTTCTGTCTGTGAAACAGAAAGCCAGGGTTCGATTCCCGGATTCACCCCATTTTTGGTTGTTTAGCTCAGATGAGAGCACGGAAGAGACCTCTCTTATGATGTTGGTCTACGGGGTCGCAGAAGTAATGCCCTGCAACAACTAACGATTTTATGCCGTCGTCATTATCCGGAGCAAATCCTTCCGGGTTATAAATGATACAAGGTCCCTAGATGCTGGGATATATTGCGGGTTAGATTCCCGCCGGTGGGAGCCAATTTTTATGTACCGTTGTCCGAGAGGTTAGGTAGCAGATTGCAAACCTGTTCAGAGTGGTTCGATTCCACTACGGTACTCCATCTTTTTAGAATAATATTTATGAATCAAATTGACATAGAAAATAAAATCAATGATGCAGTTGCTATCTTAATTGCGTATAGCGGCGATGGTAGAGATACATGGGTATCTAATTACGACACAATTTTAGATTTATACAGAAGATTAAATACATGCCCGGAGAGTGCAGCTGGTGAAGCCATCCTCCTTACAAGTGGAAACATGTAGAGTTCGATTCTCTATCCGGGTACCAAATTACGCGAGATAAAGACCGTTTGGGACGGGGACCGGATTGTTGACCGGCGTCGGATAAAGCAACGAGCTGCGGTGACTTATAGAAGGGCCCTTTTATTTGTTGCTTAAAATTTCAGTACGCTCCGACTTCAGTGGTTCGATTCCACATCTTGCGGCCAAATTTTGTTTAGTGTAATGGTAGCACGGGGAAGTCCGAGACACGGAAGTGGAGTAGGCAATCAAATGCCCTGAGGTGGTTCGATCCCACCAGCAAATTCAATTTCAACATTCGAGCTAACGCTGGCAACAGAGGAAGTTCGGGACAAGCGCCAAGGGCGTGTGGGAGAGTGGTTATTTGATGGGGCATAGTGTCGGCCGGCTCAAATCTAATACGGAGTTGTTAGAAGCCAAGCAGAGATTTATCATCAAGCTAGATCCGCAAGGATGACAAAAGGTTCCTGAGACGGGTTCAACTCCCGGATGCTCCACCAAATAACTACTTGTTACACCACCGTGATACAGCTTGCAACACAAACAGAACCTGGGAACTCTTGGCTTATAGGTTCGGGTTGTGGCAAAGATTAATGTTAGCATAGAACAGAATCCCGGCTACGGAATGTTGAAAACTTATATGCTCGTCTACGCTAATTGGTAGTGCGACCTGTTTCAAACACAGATGGTTCTCGGTTCGAATCCGAGGTCGAGCACCACATTTGATTTATAGACAAACGGAATTCATGTACAGATACTTGATCAGCGGGCCCTGCAACGCTGTAAGTGACAACGCTGTATCTTCTCCCTAAATCATTTTATTACGGGTTGTTAATGGGACGACTTAAGTCGTGTACTATGTATGCGCCGTCAGACCGGTCTTACAGTTGGTTCAAGTCCGACGCAACTCTCCATTTAAACTGTTAATACCAATATTGAAGACATTGGTTTACTTACAACCGTGATCGACCGGTGCAGTTTCTTTTAGTTTACGGGCCGCCTTAAGTTTCTATTTGACTATATACCCAGTCCGGTCCACCAACACGATAAATACATGTTTAAGGAATTAACATGCGAGCAGAAGAATTTATAACCGAAGCACTTGATGCTACACCGTTTATTGAATTAGTTCATACCGCGCAGGGTTATCTTACACAGTTATTTAAGAAAGGCATTGGCGATAGATCTGCGGTATCATCTGTTATTGATATATTGCATACACGTGGCGTAGATCATGCCAAAGCCGCTCAAGCAGCTAAAAAAGCTTTTACTAATATTAAAGGTAGTGACGTGACTACTGAAGAATAAGACTTGACATTACTGTAAATTACGTATATAATAAATACTACACGGGCTGCTTCATGCTTTCAAGTAGAGAATACTTGGGCCGTCTAACAGTCGGGTCGCGCCCGTCGCGGTCCACCATATAATAGTCTGTATACGAGAGAATAATTGCGCGGAACAGACTCCCTTTTTTAGTTGCAAATAGACTGTCATGCATGATACACTTCCGTAGTGCATGATCAACGTATACGACTACTTCGGGTATAGATCCAGGGAAGTGCAGCTAATTTTAATTTAACTTAAGGATAACATGGCAAGAATTACTTCGCAGAAAGCGGCAGAAGCCGTTGGTAACAGATTTGATCTAGTGTTGATTGCATCTATTCGTGCAAGGGAATTGAAACGTAACTATGCGCCTAAAATTGTTTCTACAAACGGACCAATGGTTACGGCTATTAGAGAGATTGAGCAAGGCCTCATTGGGAGAGATTATCTAAAGAAGGTCGGCATTAGATACGAAAAAGAATAAATATATTATGACTGAAAAACTTGATACTGAAATTTTAAAAGATAGCCTATTAATGGTTCACGCCTTTTCACCGCGTGTTGGCAAGGCGTTAGATTTGTTTTGGGGACATAAAGATTTTCAGCCATACATGAACAAACTGTTGGCAGATGATATGCCAGGTGGAGTACGTAGACAGGGGTTTCCTTTGCACGTACTTAGCGCATTGATTGAGCTGCAAAGCCTCCATGATAAGATGTTTCCACAGTATATCATAGAAGATCCAGATGAATGGATGTCGTCACAGTTTGGCATAATGTAATAATGCATCCTTAGCTCAGTTGGTAGAGCGTCGCATTTACATTGCGAATGTCGGCGGTTCGAACCCGTCAGGATGTACCATAATTTGAAGACGCCACAGCTACCGTCGCTACAATGGCAAGACGGACTTCAAATCGAATTAGCGGGAAAGAAGCGCCGTGATTGGCAGGCATTGACTCGTTAATCGTCAGAGAGGGTAACTGACGTTAAATAACTCCCTCACTAATTTGGGGTGTGGAGACTATGGTAGTTAAGCGGCTTTGAATACCGTTCCACTTGTGATGAGCAGGTGATGGTTCGATTCCATCACGCCCCGCCAATTATGTCGATTAGTAAAAAGCTGGTCTTAAATGATCTTGTTGCAAGCGTGAGATATGACACCTCACTACTACTGTTCTTGGAACATCGACGCCAAGTTTAAGCAGCGCCTGACTGAAACGGGCATCGAGTACGTGGAGCGTGGAAGAAGGTTCAATTCCTTTATACTTAATTTCAGACTGCTTAATTAAATACGGATGATTTTCTAGTCAGGGATACTAGCCTACTTTGGAAAAGTAGTGGAGCGTCATAGTGCGCCGAGAGTTCGAATCTCTAGTCATCCGCCAGAGATAAATAAAATATATGCGTGGTTAGTTAAATGGTAGAACCAGACGTTGCCAACGTTTAGACAGGAGTTCGATTCTCCTACTACGCTCCATAAGATAAATATTGAATACTACAGAGACTAACTATATGTTTTCATTATTTAAGAAATTTATTGCACCTGTTAAGCCACCGTTAGACGCTGGCCCTACCTATATAGACCAGTCTAGAATGACGTTCGAAGAACGCAAGACATGGCGTCAGGGGATGATGCACAAGTCAATTAAAGAAGTATTTTCGGATTTAGAAATCATTAGTGGAATGTATCGATATCGTGCTTTGCCGATTGACGAACGTGGTCATTATTATGTTATAGTAATAGAAACAACACGGCATTTTGCCCTTAGCAAACATATATCTACACAGAAATTATCGCAAATTGAGGTGACATTAAAGTCACAAACATTTGAAAATTATGGTCTTATAGTAGACGGCGTCTACTGGAAAGCTAACGAGACAATTGATGTATTTGATAAGGCGCTTACACCTAAACAGTCAATTAGATCGCAAAAAACAATAGAAGATTTACATGCAAGTTTTTGTGATACTCAACCGATGAGTTATGACACATTACTGGAAACTGATCCAGAAACAGGTAAACGTGTGTTCGATCCGTTAACTGAAGATGAAGCTCGTGCATTTAAAGCTGCATTAGCTACAGGATTAGGTACATATAATTTGAAAGTTGGTGGCAAAGTGTATGACACAGATATTGCCCCGCTAAGTTAATTTGGGGTGTAATGGTGAGTATAGCGGGTTCGATTCCCGTGTGGTCCACCATAAATTGTGTTGTCCTAGCGGTAATAGCTAGTTAAATGATGAAAGTCGGAAGCAATGCAATTTATAATGGGCCAGGGTTGGACCGTTCCTAGGACGCTCGACGGGTTCGATTCCCGCCCACTCCACCAATGCGTACTCTAAATCTTCTGTAATTTTACAGACGATCAGGGCTGGTACACCGTTGTATTAAATCTACATTTATTGTATAATACACAATAGACCATGGGTACTTTAGTTTCTAAAGACTACTTACAGCAAATTAAAATTTTAAATTGGTTTTAAAAAACAAAAAGTAGTCTGATTTTTTTATATTGTTTCGGCAGGTTAGTCTGCGCCTCTTACGTGAGTAATGCAGGAAGGCACTGTCAGCATTATATACCTCATGGTTAGTATATAAAGTAGCTGCGATAACAAAGATGAAACAATTTTTCCTGCCGTGGCAGAGCGGCTAGAGCGCGATCCTCATAAGATTGAATAGGTTGGTTCGACTCCAACCGGCAGGACCAAGGTTGACACTCAGTAGAAACACTAGTATAATATGATAAATACAGTTTTAAAAATATTGAGGAATAACATGATAAAGACAATTATGGATAAGTTAAGGAAGATAGCGATGCCGTCTTACCAGGGACATAGTGGATTGGAGCAATTCATTATAGAGGGTAACCCACAAAATTCAAATGATATTGAGCGACTAGAAAAACAATATTATGATCGTCAGTCACTATTTGTTGGGGTTTATAATTACTTCCCAAATGGTGGAACACATAGGTGAAAAACTTTAACAGTCCTAATGCATGGTATCCTACAGCAAAGGATCGCGAAATAGCAGCTAATTACGATGTCAAGGCAGCGTTAGAGGAAGCTTATAAGCAACGTGAAATTAGGGATACTGTTGAAGTTATGAAAGAGATAATGAAGAATAAAAGATAAATTTGTTGCCTGTTAGTTTAATGGAAGAATGTCTGACTCTGACTCAGAATACGTAGGTTCGATTCCTACACGGGCTGCCAACAAGAATATGGGTGATTGGTAGAGTGGCTTATTTCTACTGTTTGCTAAACAGTCGGGTCTGAAAATGGCCCCACAGGTTCGAATCCTGTATCACCCGCCAAGTTAAATAAAAAGGTAGTATATGAAACATGCAAAACGCATGTGTCAATTGTAGATCCCATGTATGATCTGTGATTGGCACTTAAAAGACAATTAATACAGATCATAATGGGATTGTAATTCAATGGCAGAATATCCGGCTTTTACCCGGTCTACGAGAGTTCGATTCTCTCCAGTCCTACCAAACAACGAGAATAATATGGAATTAATTATAACAGTGCAATTTATTGCAACCAGCTTAATATTGTTAGCCCACTTCGGCGAAGAAATAAAATCGTCATTTTCTTAAGAATTCATGAGATTGAGAAATCTATTATTGGCACTCCGGGACCAAGGACCGCTTAAACGGTTTGTTCGTAACTTTATAGTTACTGGCCATGCGTGGGGTTTGTTCCATAAAAATTCTCATATTTCACAAGGCTCTGGCAAACCTAAAGTTGCATACGGTAGTAAGGCAACAGCAGAAAAAGCTGCAAAAAAGATGTCTGAAAAGAACGGTACATATTTTTCAAATTATAAATGTGTTCACTGTGACGGATATCATATAGGTAGAAACAGAGATAACAAAGTTTTGCAGTAATACAAGACGGCATATACCGAGGTGTATATGAACATGCAAACCGTTGCCGCGAGTTAATTTGAGATTATGTACTTGGCATAGGGACATAATCAAACGTTTATAGAACTACCCTCCTGCCAGGGCTATAAAAATTAACCTTGTATTACAATTTTGCCCCTGTACGCTAATTGGTAGTGCGGACAGATTTAAAATCTTTTGGATGTCGGTTCGAATCCGACTAGGGGTACCAAGTTTCTAAAGAATGCTTCCAGCAAATTCAAAAATTTCAAAACCATTATCTTTGAAAAGAAAAAGCATTCTGTTTATTTTGTTGGGGTGTGGTGAAGTGGTATCACATGTGACTTTGACTCACACGTTCTAGGTTCGATTCCTAGCACCCCTGCCAGTTATATCGCCTTCGTATAGTGGAAAATGCACTGGTCTACGAAACCGGGGACACAGGTTCGATTCCTGTAGGCGGTACCAATATTAAGCTCACTATCGCAAGGTAGTGGGCTTTTTTTATGGCCAATCAAAAATGCATACCTATAGAATTTCTGTGATAAATACGTATATTATAAGAGTACAAATGAAATTACATAAACATATTCTACTAGGATTAATTCCTGCACATATATTATTTGCTATACTAGCATATTCTTTACCTATAAATTTTGCTACAATTATTGTAGCAATTTTACTATGGATTGTAATAGGCGGAATTGGACTCGATATTGGGCTTCATCGAATCTTATCACATAAACAATTTATAGTTAGTAAGCCACTTGAGCGATTAATTTCATTCTTGGGTGTACTATCTTTAAATGGCTCACCTATATCGTGGCGAGCATTACATGTAGGATATCACCATCCTTACTCGGACACGCCTAAAGATTTTCACAGTCCTGTAAACGGCGGATTCTTTAATGCATATGTATTATACATAAACCAGTTAGACAAAATGGTGTTAAGGGGGTGCAAAGAATTACTAAATGACAAGTATCAGGTATTCTTCCATGAATATTATTTTACTATTATTTGGTTAATTGTAGCACTCGCCGGATTAATTTCTTTGCCATTGTGCCTGGCATTATTGACTGCAATGATTATATCGTTTCATCAGACTGCGATTGTTAATGCTATGTGTCATTATGAACAGTTTGGTTATGCGACATTTGAAACAAAGGATAGATCACGTAATATAAAATGGTTGGGATATATTACATTTGGACTGGCATTACATAATAATCATCACATGTATCCGGCCGCTGCGAATTATGCGATGTCGCCCGGTGAATACGATGTGGGATACAGACTAGCTAAATTTATAGGGCTTACTGAGAATAAAGATGGTAAATATACTTAAACACAAAGGAGTACTATGAAAGATTATACTGAATTAATGAACGCTGATAGATATGACCTGGTATCTAATGATGACAATTCCGAGATGGAATTCGTTGTCGGTACAGCATATCAGTGGGGCGAACTAATGGATGCGCTGATTGATTGGAATAAACTTGTTGGTAATGAAGAGCGCGCCGCTTATCTAATGATCTGCAAAGACGACAAGGCATATTATTTTTCAGATATTTAAGCTGTAATTAGTGCGAACATTAGATAATTGCAGCCCGTATTATGTGTCATTTAGTCACGAATCTCTAGACGACATAGTTCGATTAGCAACATCTCTAGAGACACGAGAATGGCACCGAAATCGAATATTTTCTAAAGAAGTATTGCCACCACATATAACTGAGCAGATATTAAACTACGTGCCGTATGCTAGGGAATTGGGCCTAACGACTACTCGTGCAGCGATATTCATATCACAACCTGGGTTTTATTATCGCGCACATAAGGACGGCCTGCGCTGCGGTTTTGGTATAAATTATCCGTTAGTTGTGAAAGACGCACTATGTAAAACTAATTGGTACAGCGATGATGTTGCTGATAGTTACCCTCTTGATTTATGCGATGGTCGCAGTAGAGAACTATCGGGCTTTGATAAATCTTTGCATACGCCGGTGTACACAGCGACATTGCAACCCAACACAGGGGTATTGTTTAATACAGATATATATCATGACTGGGATAATAGTGCGTCGGGCAATGTTAGGGTAATAATGTCGTTGCGCTCATCTCTTGACATATCATATGACTCTGCAAAGTCTATACTAGGCATATAGATATGCGTAAAAAGAATGTATATTTGCTGTCGATTCCGTCAGCCACACCGCTCTACTTGCCACTATTTTGGGCCAGTGCAAAGACATACTACGAGACTCACGGCAAATACCCAGACGAGTATAATTGGGTATTACCATATGCTGAGTTCATGGTTGGCTTGGATGCAATTAAGAAAGCAATAACGAACAATCCACCTGATATATTTGGGATCAGTCTGTACGTCTGGAATTATACTATGAGCATGGAATTATGCAGTTGGGTTAAAGAGACTTGGCCTCATTGCATAGTTATAGTAGGTGGCCCTCATCAATACGTTACATTTCAGTCAGATTTCTTTCTTAGGTGCACTTTTGTAGATGCATGTTCCCCAGATACGGCGTACGGTGAATTAGTAATGACAGATTTATTAGACAATATACAGGACGACGGTACAGTAAATTGGGGAAATGTTGAACAAATTCTTTATCCGTCAAAGCAACGTGGTATGATATTAACGGGGACCAAGAAAACTCGTGCAAGTGAATTTGACTGGTCCTTTAGCGCATATTCAGCACAATTGGCTAGTATGCATAGATACGTTGATATTAAAAAAATATGCAGGCCTAATGCCTCGTTGGGCATCAGGATAGAAACCACCCGTGGTTGCCCATATCAGTGCACATATTGCGATTGGGGCGGTACGCTAGGTTCTAAAATGGCTAAAAAAACAGATGATGCAATTAATGGTGATCTTAGTGTGTTATCTCTTGCTGAATTTGATATCTCCATCATTCATTTCTGTGATAGTAATACAGGCATCTTTGGTAAGAGAGATGTCGACACATTTAGACTAATGGTGGAAAAGACTAACTGCCTTGGTGATAATCGCCCCGTAGTAAATATCTCAGGATGGGCAAAATCAACTGTGCATCTTAAATACATCAAAGAAATATTAGAGGTGACAGCATCAACGGGATTAATTGATGCACTAAAAATCTCGATACAGACATTCGATTCGTCATCGTTGGTTAATGTAAAGAGGACTGACATAGCAGCAGATGAATATTTTATGTTAGGTGATTATGCCAGATCTCTAGGATGCACCATAATAGCTGAAATGATAATGGGGTTTCCTGGACTAACACTAGACAAGTTCTATAAAGAATTTGATCAACCGTATGAGCGCGATATTGAAGTTAGGTTCTACGAATGGCAATTGCTTCCACAATCCGAAGCATATTCGCCGGACTATCGAAAACAATTTAAACTTGGTACAGCAGTGAATAATAACAGGACACCGGAATCTATATTCAATATAGCCAACGAAACAGTGGTAGAATCTTATTCATATTCGAGAAATGATTATGCAGAGATGATGACTGTATATTCATTATATATTCTTATCACCATAGGGGAAATATATTCTAAATCCATACAACAATTGCTTGACAGAAACGGCTGGCGCATAAGCGATTTCTTAAAAGAATTTCACCATACATGCTATCCGCTTCTAGAGGCAGTTAACGGTAAGAATAATGCAGCATTCAGGGAGCGTAAGATAGCCCATACCACAGTAAAGGACTCGACAAGCTCTTCACTGAGCACAATTTACTCGCTTCTGTTATTAGAAGATTTTTGGGAAGAAACAGAAACGCAGGCACCTATAATCCGAGCATGGTTGTTAGCTGAAGGCGCAGAGTCGAGTACCGTTGATTCCGAGTATCTAGAATTAACCACTCTTACAGAAGATGTTATCGTTGCACGCCGCGCGCGATTTATTGATGCTAATAAAATTCGAACCAAGAAGAAGATTGACAAATCTTTATTCACTAACAGCCTGGCCTCGACGCACGGGCTAAATGCTAGATGATGTATCGAATACAAGGAATGTTAAATCTTTGGTTGAGTTGTTTTTGTATGCGTGTGGCGCCCTGGCATTGAAATCTACAATACTATACCTGAACTCGTCTACTGTTTTAAATTCATCATCCATGTATATACTTGCATCACTGGGTATATCTAAGTAAAGTTGATAACGGTGTGCCACTATGTCGAAATATGGACCGGTGGAATCGGTATGTTTATCAATTGATTCGTCCGGCTGTAGCTTGTGCCAGAACACTCTTAGTACTGTTTCATTGCCGGCAATTCTGTTGATTATGCCATTAATGACAGGAAACATATTTAATCGGTCGACTAGTATAATATGTGCACGATCAACAATCTGCAACCAACATGTCTTGCCGTGTCTTAGTGCTCCGGTTCGGTTGTAAGTATCTGCATACTCACCCCAGTGCTCTCTAAAGACATGTTGTCCCCACCAGTCGGCATCTATTGCAGACAATTCGTTGTTAATGTTATGCACATCGGATGTGCTTAGTTTTTCTATAATAGTGGATTTTACAATCATACTAGCTATTTATCATGTGGTGATAAATACATGATAACTGATGAGGACTAACATGTATACAGTAACTAGAGTTGACACACGCCCTGATGTCAATGTGCCATTTTTCACAATAACTGCAACTCCCGATACAACGGCGCTAATTGCCGAAGTAACTATCGAGACAACGGTATCACCTGATGGGTTAGTACAGACAAATAACTTCACCTGGCCTACGCAGGAACTATTTGTTCTGTTTATTAACAATTCATTTATTATACAAGACGTTGTGGCACCGCGCATTAACTACAATGCAGCTAACATGATAACATCGGCGTTTACTTACCCTGTCTAGTAACTAATGAAAATAGGATTCTATGGGCATAGTATAGCTAGCTGGGCGAATAGTCCGAACAATGAAAGTTTTATCGACAAGATAAGATTGAAATATTCAGCTGACATTGTTAACCTTGGCGTACCACAGGGCAGTGAGGAACGAATTCTGTTTGACCTAAAGAAGACCAAAGAGATAGATGTGGCAATTATATTCCACAGTCTAATAAGATATATTTTTATTCCCGGTGCAGACAGAGACCTAAGCATACGTACTGTTCCAGCCAAGAAGGCTGGCGTATTGTGGACAGAAAGTAATATGCAGGTACCCACACAAGAGCAATTTGATAAAGAATTTTTTTCGTATTCAAATCTTAAAGATGTGTTTGGAACGCCAGAAGAATTTTGTAATGCAATGATTACATATAAGGAATATTTTCATCACCCGGATCTTTTAACTAACAGATTTCATTCTGCTGTCTTGTTGATCGACAATTACCTGTTAAATAAGAATATAACAGTATTGCACGCTATAACACCAAATCCGGCAATATTCCCGGCGTGGCTAGAAATTAAATCAGGTACAGTAGATTCCGAATTATTACCGATGTCGGGTAAAATGTCGATAGTGGGTGAGAAATTTCCTAATAATCTTGATGCTGCCGGCAATGATTTTGTGTTTGATAGAATAGACTCCTGGTTACAACGCAGTTCGTGGTAGAGAGGTCATACGCCGGTGTGAAATCCCGGAGACGGAGGTTCGAATCCCCCGGCTGCTCCATTTATACAAATGATTGAACTTATTCAAATAAATTTTGATGATATACTATCTGTGTGGTCTACTAAATTGTGGCCTACACGGACATCGACTATAGAATCACACAGTGCGATGATTTATAATTCTGATAAATTCGATACAGGTAATTTTTTATTGCCGGCCTGGTATTATGGGTTATATGAGGATAATACGCTAATAGGAGTCAACAGCGGCCACCTGTGCACCGATGGTAGTACAAGGTCGCGTGGACTTTGGGTCGATCCCGAATACCGCGGAAAAGGTTATGGAAAATTATTGTTGTGTGCTATAATACATGTTGCAATAACGGCTGACTCTAAATTCTTGTGGAGTTTTCCACGAAAGACATCATGGCATACGTACGAATCTGCGGGATTTATCTTAACCTCAGAGTGGTCCAGCAGTGAGACAAGCGATGCCAATGCTTATTGCTATCTAACATTTTAACCTGAATTTTATGCCTGTAAATGCACTTATTTTTACGCAAGTTATGCAGACGCAATATGCGTATAGTCGAGCCCTGGGCGCATACCGGGTTGCTACAGAAATACGCAAGGCAGGATATACATGCCAGGTTATTGATTTATTTACGAAATTTTCTGATGAAGAAATGGACAAGATTCTTCATTCGTTTATTGGTACCGAGACACTGATGGTGGGATTTTCTGCAACATTCTACGAATATGTAGACGAGAGATTAGACACAATGCAGCAAGAGATATCGGGCAAGACAACACAGGTGCCCAATGCACATACCTTTACATTGAACTATCCGTATCATCAAGAACGCATGAAAATATGGTTTTCGAAGATGCGAGCCATAAACCCTAATATAAAGATTGTGTTGGGCGGGTCAAAAGCAGGGAATCTTACAGGCGATTGTGATGCATACGCCGTAGGATATTGCGATCAGGCTACTGTTGAATACATGAAATACCTTGATAAGAAGAATCCGTTTTTTCAATTTGAAACTATAAATGATAAGCAAATCGCATTCTATGGCGATAAATATACATCAAAATTTGAATTCACTACTAGCACAGTAGATTGGCACGAGAGTGATTATATTATGCATAATGAGACACTGCCTATAGAATTGGCTAGGGGGTGTATATTCAGCTGTAAGTTTTGTAGTTATCCGTTAAACGGCAAGAAAAAATTAGATTTTATAAAGACAGATAATGTGCTCAGGGATGAATTCTTGAGAAATTACAACGAATTCGGCATAACGAGGTATGTATATTGCGATGATACACATAATGATTCTGTTGAAAAATTGGAACGATTACATAAGGTTGCGACCAGTTTACCATTTGAAATTGAATATGCAGCATACCTGAGGCACGATTTGATATATGCACATAAAGAGACTGCGGTACTATTGCGGGAATCCGGTCTACGATCTGCCATATTTGGTATCGAAACATTAAACCACGAATCGGGTAAGGCAATTGGTAAAGGTATGCATCCTGAAAAATTAAAAGAGATGTTATATTGGCTAAGAGAGGACGTATGGAAGAACGATGTGGCAATGGGTTCGGGATTTATTGTTGGGCTCCCGCATGATACACCGGAAACAATTAATGAATGGTCAAAATGGCTGCTTGATAAATCGTGCCCAATTGACTCATTTCACTTTGAACCATTGTACATAACAAACACGAAGATACATAACAAATTATGGAAATCTGAATTTGAAAAATCGTCAGACAAGTATGGCTATAAATTAGGAAAGAATGGATTCTGGGAAAACGAACACTATACATTTCACACAGCCGCCACGCACGCAAAACAATTGTTGAAGATTGCGTTTGATAACGACAGGTTTAGGTGCGCCGGATTTCCTATAATTATGTTCGCTAATCTAGGATTGGTTCCGAAAGATCTAATCGGTGTCAGTAGAACATCTATATTTAGGCAGGTAGAACAATTAAATAAAGCGTATATCGATCAGTATAAGGTTAGGTTACTTAACAACTTATGATAGAAGCATCCAAGACAATTTATCTATCTAACATATACATAGACCGCATGGTACGTAATATATCTAGTATATTACATGATTGCAGGTTAATGGAGATAGAACGATATTATATGTTTTCTCGTGATGTGAATGGGTGTTCTCTAGCTCAGGCAAGAAATAACTCTATCGAGTTAGATATTCAAGTGTCAAAACTCATTGCTGCATTATCTGCTGACCCACTATTATCTGGCATGACAATTGTTGAGCAGGGTATTGCGTTTAACAATCAGAACCCTGGCAGGATAATAAATGATCGCGTAGAGGCGTATCATCTTTTAGATACTACTGCCAGACAAGTAAGGGTACAGATATCCGGAACATCAATGATAGGCAGAGATATGTTGATCACTGGTAATGCATACATTGTGGATAATGTGACACATAATCAGTTCTTCGCATCGGATCAATGCATGCAATTGGTATTTAATTATCTTAGCATCACCGAGACAAGAAAACCGTGGGAATTATGGAAATCTAGTACAGGAGAGATACATGGGAGTTAATGCGGTAATATTTACTGATTATTCGGCTCGGGGATTTATTAGATACAGCGGTGCATACACAATTGCATCTGTATTAAGAGAACACGGGTATACAGTTCAGGTCATTGATTATTTCTTGCTAGCAGGCCCTGATCGTGTAAACGCGGCTATCGACAAATATGTCGGCAGTGAAACATTATTTGTGGGATTTTCTACAACATTTATGAATTTGTTTTCAGACTATATAGAGGAATCGAAAGTAAATGACTCTATGTACAATTTCCACAATATTGTTAAAGTAGGATACGGGGCATCATCGGTGCCCGGATTCGCATTCGGCGTGCCATTGTCGGACATAGACATGGATGCGCTAAAACGCCGAATACAGAATTTAAATCCTAAGACTAAATTAGTAATGGGTGGCGGCAAAGCCGAATTCCATAAACAAAAGCAGATGGATGCATTTATATTAGGGTATGCAGACAATTCTATAATACAATATGTTAGATTCCTTGAAGGCAAGAATCCATTCTTCCAATATACTGACCTAGGAAACAACCAGATATCGGTTGATAAGGATATAGATGCTACAGGGTACGATTTCGTTCATGCAGCAACAAGATATCATGAGAGTGATATGATACGCCCTGGCGAATTATTGCCAATTGAAATTAGTAGGGGATGCATATTTAAGTGCAAATTTTGTGCCTTCAGGATGATCGGTAGAAAGAAGAATGATTACACAAAAACAACTGACACCTTGTATGCAGAGATGATGTACAATTATGAAAAATTTGGGACAACTAAATATTCATTCGCTGATGACACGTACAATGAATCTGTACAAAAGATAACAGATCTTGCTGAGATGTTTCGGCGACTGCCGTTTAAGATAGAATTTGTTGCATACTTGAGACATGATCTTATTCATCGGTATCCTGAGATGGCGGATATACTTAAAGAGAGCGGATTGAAGACCGCGGTCTTCGGTATAGAAACACTCAATCATGAATCCGGTAAAATAATTGGAAAAGGATTGCACCCCGAGAAGACACGGGAAATGCTACAATGGTTAAGAGATGATAAAAAATGGAAAAATGATATAATAACCCATTCTGGGTTTATTATAGGTCTGCCCAAAGATTCCAGGGATTCGGCAAATAAATGGATAGAAGAATTGATGGATTTTAAATATCCATTAGACACGTTTACTATAAATTCCCTTAATTTAAGGCCTACAGCAACACGACTATCTAAATCTGAATTCGAATTAAATTATAAGGATTATGGATATTATTTCGATCCAAGTAAGTCTGCTAGCTGGATAAATGAATACTGGCAATTCGAAGATGCTCATATGCTTGCTGAATCTATGCAATCGTACGCTGATCACATGGGCAGAACAAAATTGCGGGCATGGCAACCAATGACTATGCGTAATTATGGGTACGATTGGGAGTACATAAATCATGTATCATCATCAGCATTTAACAAAGATATCTTTTACAAAACCGTCGAGTGGGCAGACGATTATTATAAGAAAATATTATCAGCATGAAAATAAATTTTGATAAATTTTCTGTAGAATACCCTGTTATAGACAGCCCTATCCTGTCATTTAAAGAAGAATGTAGATTAGCTGCACATAACGCATATAGCAAGAATATAAATAATCTTCCTGTTGTTGTTCTAATGAGTGGTGGCATCGATAGCCAATTGGTTGCAGAGTCATTATTATTAGCTGGTATACAGTTTAAATGTGTAATCGGGAGATTATGCACCGTAATTGCGAATAGCAAGAAAATAATATTTAATGAACACGATTATTCATATGCAATGCGATGGTGCAATGATCACAACATAGATATATTATACTGTGATATAGATATTTATAAATCAGCTGAATTACTAAGCGAATATGTCCTTTCTGCCAACGGATTTTCACCACAGTATGCATGTCATATGTTTATTATGAAGTGGTGTAACGATAACAGTTATTTTTTCATTGCCGGCAACGGCGAAATGGATATTGTACTGAAGGATGAGGAATACTATATGTTAGATGAGCAACGAGAATTTACTCTTCTTAATTTTTGCGAATCATACAATTTACAGGGCGAATTCCAGTTCTGGAAGCAAGACTCGCGAATCATATCTGCATTTATTGAATTGCCGACTGTCGAAAGGTTGATGTCGAATAGAGTATCGCGTATACTAGACTATAAGCATGAATGTTTTTCTGATATATTTACTTTTGAATTTCGAAATAAACATACCGGGTTCGAATTCGTACAAGAGTGGGATTCGGTTATTCGCAATCACTTAAAACAGCTTACCGGGCAATATGATTGTAAATATTATACTCACATAAATCAATTTAAATATGCATGTCCATGACAACTATTATCAATGTTGCTATAACAACAACCTATCACATATAATTAAGACAGATTTCTACGATAAATGGGATATATCGTTTAATCAATCTGTTATTGTACCGACTAAGGTGAGATCGTTCAGGGAAGAATTGTTGTATGCCTGTGAACTAATGTATGATAATTTTAGGAAACACACGCCCACATTGAATCTATTATTTAGTGGCGGGACAGATTCGGAATGCCTGTTAAGATGTTTTGTTAACCTGGGCATTCCCGTAAATCCTATTGTTATTATTCATCATCATGTTAAAAATTCGCCGGAAACTCTGCAGGCATTGAGTGTATGTAATGAATTAAGATTAACACCTACTGTTGTGGATATAAATCTTATAGAACTGGCAACTAATGGTGTTTTTCACGAAATTGGACTAAAATATCAGACACCCAGAATAGGTATGCATGAATTGCTGCACACATTAGAAATAATTCGCGAACCTGCAATCTTAGGCGACGAGATAAAACTTAAATTTAGGTCAGCACCCGATAAGATTCCCACAGATGTTGAGGACGATCAACAATGGTATTTTTACATAGAGGAAGACCAAGACGGTGTATTTAATCGATATCAGCATGTTTCGGGTATACCGATGATATCGGATTCTTTTAGATATACACCTGCCTGTTGGGCAGCAATGATTCTTACGCCCGAGATGAAGGATATAGTATTCAACGATAGAAAAAAAGCATCCGGTCTGACAACAAAGAATGCTATGATGAGTAGAGAATTTGGTGTTAGATATAGGGAAAAGACGAATGTCTTTATTGAGGGCAGTTTACATCAAAATTCGAGAAATAAATTATTTACTGAGTTGTCATCGGTTTTATTCCCATTCAGTGATGTATACATTGAGTATAATAAATTGTTATCTAAATTAGGCGTAGAATATGAAGTATAGAGTATTAACATCTGCTGATAAAAATCCATGTGTTAAAATGTTGTCAGCGAATGAATCGTTTCGCATTACACCACCACCGCGTGTATTGTCATTATCTAATTATTACCTAAATGATGTTACTGAATTAATGTCTGTATTTGGTGAATTTTCGGACGATGGAGAATTACAGGCATGCCTTTTTGCTAGCTTTTCAACATATAATAGGTCATGGACAATTGATTATATTGTTAAATCTGACAACAAGAAATTGACATCATTGTCCGGACTTATACAATATGTAGTTGCATACGCAGAACACAGAGAATATCATACAATGTATGCTGTATATTTTGACAAGAATGATACAAAGTGTGAACGATTTTTAGCAAGATATTGTAATTTTATGCCGAGATATACGGCGGCAACAGAAACAGTTATTTCTAATAACAAAAAATCTTCGTTTGATGGTTATTGGGAGAGATTTCAAAAATTTACCATGCACGATAGACGCATGATAATTAAGCAGTATTCGTTAAAACAGATCCACAGAACAATTATTTAGGAGCATTATGCTAGCAAACTTATTTTCAATCGGTGATCGAAATTATCTCAACAACGCTGTAGTAATTTCAGATGCACTTGAGACCATCACTTCTATATTCGGTGACGTCACTGATTTTAAAATTCAATTCAAGAAACCGTTCTTGTCACAGGGTGAATTTAAGATCAGCACTGATAAATTAATTGGCAATATCGTTGGCACATTTCAGACAATGGGTGTTAATTTTTACTTTTCATACACACCCACTGACATAGAATTAGAAAATAAGACTGCAACCGGCACCGATGTGTCGGTTACGGTGAACCCATTCAACGTGTGTTATTATATCACTGATAAGTGTCGAGGGGTTATTGAGGCGGGCTTTGAGCGTGTATATGGCCCTATGAAGCCGGCCGACAAAGTTATTTTTGTTATCTTTGAAATTCCGGATACCGGGGTTTTTAATGAAATAATTAGGCAACAGCATATGCCGGAAATGCGAACCACTGATGCGCAGCAAACTGGCGATCGCAGATTTATGACTTCAGTTTATGTAGGGGATAAATTGCTAGGCCACCGCCATAGTACAGTAAAGGAATTTACTGTATGACATATTGGAATGAAGTTAACGACTCTCATATCCCATTATGGGATGCAGAACAATATCAGAGCTATAGTCGCATTAAACACGAAATAAATCAGCAAGGATACCGTGGGGACACCCTTGCCCCGAGTGAAGTTGTATATTTAGGTACGTGCGATGTAATGTCCAGTATTACAGATAGCAAACAAAGATGGTGCGAATTAATACACTCGACATTGCACAATGATCAGCCATTAATTGCGCTAGGCACAGTGGGCTCGGGTGTTGCCTCGATGGTACGACGTTTATATTCATACATACAAAATTACGGTGCACCGAAATATCTGTATATGACGTTACCGAGGTTTGACAGCTATGAGTATGTTAATAAATCCGGGGAGTGCTACAGTGTTAGCAGTAGGGTAGGCACCGCAACGTTCTGTCATAAATCCAATTTAGTAGATCAAGAAGAACTCGACGTCTGGTTAGCGCAGCTAGCAGCAAATAAGGCACTTATGAATATTCACAATATGACGTATATCCTTGAAGAAAGATTTGCATTCATTGAGACGTTGTGCAGAGCCCACAACATAGAACTAAAATGGTCATTCAATCCGTCTGATGCATCTATCTTTATTTTGAATAATAACGTCTCTGCATTTGAAAATATAAGTGATTTTATGAAAGCTGCCTTTGTCGGGTTGCCACTAGTGAAAGACCATTTGTTTGACCGCACGATAGGCATAGAAACTCATAAAGAACTTTATTCTAAATTTCAAAATTCTGATAAATGGGATTATACCGAATTATGTAATACCAGTGCTTCTAATTTAGCATGGTCGTTGTCAAAATACGGCGACGAACCTATTAAGATGGAGAATAGGTACTAATTGAACACGAAGTCGTTATTATCTGTTGCAATATCTATTAACAAATGTATGCGATCCTTAGAGGAAAGATTTTTTAATCCGTGAGTCTTAAGATTGTCTAATTGTATTAATTGCCCAGCAGGCATGAAGTATGATTCACCGACTTTCCCACATGTCCATCTTACCATGTCGTTAGTAATTAGCGGAACATGGAATCTTTTATAATATTTAAAATAATCACCTTCATCTGTATGTTCGGGTATTACGCCACCGGCTAGCAAATTTACAAGCATTATTCTTCCCATCTTCTTGCCGTCGACACGATTATATATCCAACTGACAATCTTGTCTGTTGCCATGTAGTTATATCTAATGGGTGAGTCTACACAGTTGATAATTTTAGCAGCATTAGCCATAACTCCCGGGCGATATCCGCCATCATTGTTGGCCCCAATTGAGACACCTGATGTATTGTGTGGTATTCTTAAATGTACAGCATAACTGGTTGTGAATATGGGGTGCAATCGCCGGGCATCGATAAAATCAGGCTTCTCCCAGTTTATTGATTGTATTTCTTTAAGTGTATCGGACATATAATCTGTCGGGACACGATCAATAATTTTTATCATATACTATATTTATCATAGTCCATTACAGTATGATAAATACACTTATAATAACGGAGACACACATGGGTATACTTTCTTTCGTAATGGGTAATAAGAATTTAATTATGCTGGCAATACTTGCTGCTACTTTTCTGGGCGGATTAGTTTATATTAAAGTTCTTAAGAGCGAATTGGCCACAGCAATTGCAGAAAAAAATGTAGTAATTGCTGAGTTGCAGGTATCGCAAGCGTCTGTCAAGAGTTTAATGAATTCGTTAGATGAGCAGAACAAAGCAATAGAGAAATTAAAGACTGCGGCCGACGCCAGGGTAGCTGCACATGCAGTCGCATTAGCTAAGGCTAAAGAAACATCAATGTTATATTCTAAACAGGCACAGTATCTAATGAGTTTACAGCCGCCTGTCGACCGCCCACGCTGTGACGCTGCAAATGATTTATTTAATTTGGAGATTCAAAATGCAAAGTAAATTAATACTCACATTGGCTACATTAAGCTTGATTGGTTGTGCAACAACAGAGCCGGTGATCAATACTGTGATTCAGCGTGTTGAAGTACCTATTGCGGTGCCGTGCAAGGCTGTAGTGCCTACCAGACCAGAATATAACTTTGATAAGATTACTGTAGATCAGGATATCTATAAGAAGACGCAAGCAATTTTAGCTGATAGAAAATTGCGTCAAGGATATGAGGTGGAATTAGAAGCAGCATTAAACTCGTGCATTAAGTAGATGTGGCATGAACAAGATATTCGCACTATCGATTGTTATAAGTTTATTGTGCCATATCGGTGTTGTTATATCTGCGATTACACCGCAAGAACCGATTAGTACTAGTGTTACAGCGCCAGAGAACCGAATGGCAATTAAGCTATTACCACCAGAGCAGTTAGCAACGATACGACCAGCATTTTTAAAATCTGATGAATATTATAAGCCGACGCACCATCCGTATAGCAAAGAAGGGATTTGTGAAGGCAAGGATAAGAATTACATCGGTATTGGCATGATGATTCAGCCCGGAACACGGTTGGTAATTAATGTGCCAGAGATGTATCCTGCGTATCGAGCAGGCATTCGGGTAAATGATGTCATTGTGGACCCGTACGGTCCTGTAATTGACCGTGCCGGTTATATTGAATTCGGGGTAGAACGGGACAATGTTATATCTCGTGTACGAATCAAGGCAGAAAAGATATGTTATACTGGATAGTTGACACCTTAACGCTAAGTAGTATAATAAAGGTACTGTTGTAATCCCTTCGAAGCGAAGGCAGGCAAGACGCGGGTTCGAATCCCGCCAGGTCCACCAAAATCATATTCGAAAAATAAAATCCATAACACGTTATGGTGTGAGTATGATTCTGATGGGCCTGCTCCGGAAATCGATTGCGTGAGATAGTAGAGACGGCAACACGAGAGGCGATGGACGTAATCCAAGCAAAACTAGTAAATGCAAACGCAGATACATTCGCTCTTGTAGCCTAAGAAACTCAAAGCTGAGGTAGGACTTACCTTATAACCAAAACAACCAATGGGGGCTTCGGCCCCTATTTTTATGAATATAATGGTGTTTATTATATTAAAAATATAGATAAATATAGGATGATACTAAAATGGTCATCGGCAATGTTAATAGGTAATGAAATACTTGACAATCAGCACAAGCTAATATTTGAGTTGGTTAATATCGTTGCAGCCGAAGAAAATGAAGCGCATTTCAAGACAAATTTCTTAGAGTTGTTTGAGGGTATAAGCATTCATTTTCATTATGAAGAAGAGTTGATGAAAGAAATTGACTACCCCGATTACAGAAAACATATAGAAGATCATTTTATATTGACAAATACCTTGAATGTTATACGTACAGAAATTGACAATAACATCGTCGATATTGAGCACTTTCGTGAATTTGTTAAGACCTGGGCATATGGGCATATACCGGGTGATGATGCGGACTTAGTTAACTATCTACAAAAACACAGATCTTTAACTTAACTTGTGACACATATGATGTGATAAATACTTTTGTCGCATAGTGTGACTAACAGAATTAAACAACCAAGCACTTATTCTGTGTGCTGTAAAAAGGAAAATATGATGTACCAAGACAAGCTGGCCGTAGCTATCAAACACAACGGCAAAATCCTCCGCGAAACAAAAGACCTAGTTCATTTACCATTTGGTAGTGAATTCAGTGTTCTAGTTAAAAACCTCAATTCTAGGCGTGTAAAGTTTACACTTAGCATTGACGGTGCAAATGCGTTAGATGATACAGAAATCATTGTTAATGCAAATTCTGAAACAGAAATCAAACGCTTTATTCGCAATGGTAATATGGATGAAGGTAACGCATTCAAGTTCATTGAGCGTACACAGGCAATCGAGGATGGTCCACGCGGCATTAAAGTCGATGATGGTGTAGTACGTGTTGAATTTTGGTTTGAAAAGGAAAAGCCACAGATTACAGTAAAAGACATTTATTGGGAAAAGCACCATTATCGTGACTTTTATCCGCAACAAAATATTTGGACCACAACATACGGCAGTGGTCCCACTGTGTACGGGATGTCTAACATAAGCGGAGCAAGTGGTTCTATTGCTTCTGCGACATCTGCCACATTAGATAGTGGAAAAATTACAGCACAATCATTGAATAGTGTCACACGTGGGATGACAGATGAAGTACGTAAACAGAATACTTCGGCGCCGCATACAGGTGTGAAAGAAGTTGACACTTCTGAACTGATTAATGATGTAGGCATTACCGTACCGGGTTCTAAAGTAGATCAAAAGTTTACTACTGTATACGGATTTGATTCTGAAACTCAGTCACATGTAATTGTGTTACGCTTGGTTGGTGTAAGTGGTGATAAGGTTGTAACTCAACCAATCACTGTAGCAGCAAAACCGACATGTGTGACATGTGGTAGAGTAAATAAGGCAACATCCAAATTTTGCACCGCTTGCGGAACAAGTTTGACTCTGCTATAATTTAAACACTAGACACTACAAATAACATATACCAAAGTAGCATAAAGAATGCGCTGCGAAAGCAGAGAGCCTGGCAAGAGCATTACCGGTAAGGCAATCTATGTTATTTGTATTGGATAGTGTGTTTAAATATTGAGTTTTATCTTGACTGCATATACATACCGAATTTACTGTTATGTCGCAAACTCAATATTTAAACACAACCAATACACATGTCTGTAGAATAAAGGTAGTTCGGTAGCTTTCAACTTCGGGTGCTGGTTCGAGTCCAGACAGGCTGCTGTGTATTAGTATGTTTATAAATTAAGTATAAAGGTGTTATTGCATACCCGTCTTTGAAATGGGTGGATCTACTTAATTTATAAATAGATAGTACCGTGCCAAGGGTGCAACTTTACCGCTCTTAGATGTAAGGGAGGTGGGTTCAATTCCTGCAACGGTAACCAACACATTGTATCTGGGAAGAATTTACTGATCTCTTATTAGGGTATCTTTAATAATATTGTTGTAATTGTAGGTTCGATTCCTATAACAGTGTAATAGACAGGCAGATAAATATAGCTTTAACAAAGGAGAATAAAATGCAATAGGTTTTAAATAACGGTCCACCATAAAATTATTGAATGAGTCAGTAAGAAACACATTTGATTAAATTTTATAAAGGACAATAATCATGGAATATATTATCAGTAAAGAAGAGTATCTAAGCGCAACAACAGCTTGGACAAAGATTGCAAACCGTACAGCTACGGATCACATTTTCTACAACGCTCTTCGCGGACACGACCTTAAACGCGGTTTTAGTCCAATCAAAGAAAACAGCCCTAAATTAGCAAACGGTGCACAGCCATGGCAAGCATTTGATCAAGCCAAGCAGGACGCACGCTGGTCTCTACGTGCAAACGAAGGTTTACGCGGTGATACACCGGAACGTACTGCAAGGCGCGAATTAGAATACAAAGATCGTATAGAATCCCTAAGTAAAAAGTTCGGGGTAACTTTTACTCCAGAGCTAATTAATACATTAAGGGAATTATTAAAATGAATCCATATATCTACACATTCATCCGAGACGACATTTCGCCCGAGCAAAAGATCGTTCAACTCGGCCACGCAGCGTGGGAGGCAGGTTTGCGATTTAAGAAGCCGAATAAGATTGCAAGTCTTATCCTTTTACATGCAGATGATGAGGATGACCTAGAGTCTATAGCACGCGAGTTAGACGAGAAAGGCATTGAATTTTACATGTTTTATGAGCCTGACAACATGATGGGCCACAGTGCTATATGTACAAGACCCATCACGACAGAATCTGAACGGCAAATATTCAGTAAGTGGGAACTATACAGCCACACCTATTGACAGTAAACAAATGTGCATATACAATATGCACACATGCGCCTTTAGCTCAGTTGGTAGAGCAGCGGATTCTAAATCTGTAGGTCAGGGGTTCGAGTCCCCTATCGCGCACCAAATTTTACTATGAAGAGTATTTTTATACAGCATTTAAGGCAGGACAGATATTACGATGTAGTTTCGTGGTGTGTCATTAATATCGGTCCTTTTAATTTTTGCGCAATGCCGTATATGCTAGACGAACCGCACGAATTTATGTTTAATAATGACGAGCATGCAACAATGTTTAAATTGAAGTTTGGTTAACATGTCAACCTTTACGTTATTAGAATCAGACCAAGATCAGGTACTGGACTGGTGCAATGATAATCTATCGCCGCTGGATGGTGTTCATAGATTTCAATGGTTTCCATTTTATAGATTGCATAATCAGCCAGCATTTAGGGTAAGCATAAAATATCCGGAAGATGCATTGGTGTTTGCATTGAGATGGACCGGAGCAGTAAAGGTATAATGTCGCACATGTATTATACACCTGAATTGAAGCAGAGCCCTGAGCACTTCCGCAATTATCCGGCAAATGTTGATGCACTTAGGGAATATTATTCAGTAAGGATAGAAGTGAGGTGCCCCTATTGGGAACCGGATGTACAAGCAGAATTTCACAACAGATTGACACAATATCTCTCTGCCCATCTCGTTGAAGGTACATGGAAAGTTCAAATTGTACAATTTAAAGCATTTAATTATTTCTGGTTTATACACAACGAAGACGCAGTAGCATTTATGTTAAAATATGATGGAAAAAGAGTATGAATATAGAACAAGATTTTGCAACAGAAGTAAATAAGTTAAATAAGATTGCATATAATCTAATTGCACCTATGCCTGACAGAATTATCTCTCTATGCAGACTGTACGAATTGTACAAGGGTGACGTGAAACAGCAAAATACAATTGTGAAACGTATCGAATCAGTAGTAAGAGAAGTATGACACGCATTAATTTAGTACCAGTTGATACGCTGGCAGATCAGCATTTATTTGCAGAATGGCGCGAAATTAAAATGGTACCTGCAGCCTTGCGAAGATCGTTAAGAACTCGTGCAGTGAAAAGTATTCTAAACGGTATTCCGGAAAGATATACTCTAAATAAGGGTCACGTTACGTTCTTCTTTAACAAGATGAAGTTTTTAACTGAGAGATATGAATTACTCACAGCGGAATTACTGAAACGAGACTACAATATTGTAAGTAATCATTTTAGTTTCTTTACGTTCGATATTCCTGGCGAATTTAAGGTTGTAGAATGGTTACCGAGCAATAGTGAAATTAATGTCAATATTGCTCGTATTGTTTTGCGATTAAATGAACGGCCTACATGGTACAGACATTACGGTAAAGTAACTAATCCATCATTCTTTGAAGAGATATATTCATGAAAGTAGGGGTCACTGGTACACGCGAGGGCATGAGCCAACATCAAAAAGAGCAGTTTGTTGTAAAATTCTTTGAACTTAATGTTACTGAATTTCATCACGGTGATTGTTTAGGTGCAGATGCCGAAGCACATGATATTGTTAGAGAATTTTTTCCTGCTGTGAGAATCATTGTTCACCCGCCACGTTCCTCATATATGCGAGCATATAGGCAAGGCGATGAAACACGGCCCCCGGCTGATTATATTCCGCGTGACAAAAATATTGTTAATGAAACAGAATACTTAATTGCTGCACCATTAACTGATGCAGAAGTCATAAGAAGCGGAACATGGACAACAATTCGTCATGCTCGCAAAACAAAGAAACCAAACACAATATTGGAGCGATGATGAGAGAACACGAAATAGAACAAATATTGAAGTGGGTAGGATTTTATCCAGGTGCATTGATAACAGAACAAATGCTCCGCGATGCGATTGACTATGCACACAGAATGGGATATACAGATGGCTCGCAGTAAGAAACCTACACGAATTGATAAACTTATTGAAAAATGCACGACAACGCATGTCGAATATTTTGATGGTCGCGGCAATGTATCTACAACATCATTTGATAAAGAGAAATTTGCTAAGTTAATAATCAAAGAAACTTTAGAGCAAGTATCTGAGCGAACATACGGGCGCGGCGAAAATCAATGGTATTATAAAGACGACGAAAGATGGATTAAATTACATTTTGGATATGGAGAGTTGGCAAAATGAAACTTGATAAAGAATTTGTACACGAATGCGAACGTGGCCAACTTTGGTACAAAGATGATGCGGGCAACCACAGTCTACAATATTTGTTTAGAAAACACGGAATGATGGATCTCTATATGGCAGTTATCGAGCCGTACAACATGTATAGGTGGTATCCGTCTGAAATTTTTAGAGCCATTGAACTCCACACCGGCCGCGCAACAGAATTGTTAGATGCATTCAAAGATTCGCCTGTTGATTGTTCCGGTTGCGTTACTGTAGCCAAAGTCGATGATACAGACATTGTCTACCGTTTAGAAAAACGTGCAGAAATACGCAGACAGATAGCAACACGTAAAAGTGTTCAAGAAGGGAAACCAGATCGTATTGCAGATTTATTAGAGGATGCGGCAAAAGAAATTAAAGAATTGCGTGAAAAGATAACCGGGTTATACGAAGATGCGGCAGGAGCAGATTTATGAAATATCATTCGTGGGATATAGATGAGCCGATGTATGTTAGTATTAAACACACGGGTGTTGAAGTTATGAGAATATCTATATGTGAAATCATCGAAAATTGTAAACGACAAGATGTAATGCGCCACGTAAAAGAATGTGATAGAACACCTTGGTTGACACACTGGGGTGCTGATGATGAAATAGTGGATATATTGAAGGGCATAAAATGAACAACACATGGACAACGACAACAGAAGAAGACGCTGATGGCAATGTAATATTGACATTACCAGAAGAAATGCTAAAACAAGCTGACTGGCGCGAAGGCGATGACTTAGATTTTCAAGTCAATGCAGATGACACATGTACCATTACCAATCTGACATGGCAAAAGAGACAAGATGAAGGTAAGGTTGCATAAATAGTAGTCTTGCATTATAATTAATGCTTAGTAAGTAATTAGCCCCTTTGGCGGAATTGGTAGACGCGACGGATTTAGGTTCCGTTATCGAAAGGTGTGAGGGTTCGAGTCCCTTGGGGGGCACCAAGTTTAAGAATGGCCGGTAGGGCCCGATCGATACAGTGAATTATGTAATGTGTAAGTATCCATAAGGCATATCGGATATCCTCCGAGGGCTTGCATATTATATCAGCCATGGGGCCAAGTGGACTCTGCAAACGGTTTGCTTGGTGAGGTGGACAGTGGGAATAATTGGCCCACACTAGCATTATGCGTTCGGCCACGCATGCGCGGACATCGATGCTATAGTGTCACAACGTGAAAAAGCGATTTTAGCCATTCTTATTTTAGTTTGTTATCTGGGATCAGTATACCGCTATATTTAATTTAATGATATATGTGGAAGCGGTGAGAGTTCGCTTTGTTGTAGGGTTTTCCCTTACAGAGTTTTGCCGAAGAACACACAAGGGATCCGGAGTTCGGCCGTTTTATTAGAAAGTTTATATGGAATTTTATAGTAGCAACCTATTAACTGCGTTATCCATTGCGATGCGTAAGGCTCGCGAAGAGGAAGCTAAGAGCGGTTATACACGCGATTCTGGATTCGTTGGTGGATTACAGGAATTGTATGACGCCATTGAAGCAGGTGACGATATTATTATGTTGAAGAAATAGCATGGCCTGGCCTGATAATTTAAATCATGTATATTGCTCGGGGTTTGATAAGAAGCATTTGCCTATTATTAAACAAGCAATAGAGGATAAGAATATAACATGGGGCGAAGTCAGTTTATTTGCATCAGCATGCTCGGCTAAATTTGTGTGGTCTGGCCGTACATGGCAGTTAGAAGAAAGTTTCGAAACAGTAACGAGTATAATACTTATTAGCACAAAACCAAAAATGACAGATGAAGATTTTACAGCAGCAGTGCTGAAGGGTAGATAAATAAGTTTTTAAGAATAATTCGGAGCGTAGCTTAGTTTGGCTTAAAGCGCCTGCTTTGGGAGCAGGAGATCGTGAGTTCGAATCCCACTGTTCCGACCAATCTTCGTCTAGCATGTAACGTTAACATATGCCGGTGGCTATAGCACTGTTAATAATGGATAGCGCAGCTAATATCTGTGAGGAAAACTGTTCGGCAGATGGAGCCGTCAGGCTGTATCTTAAGAAATTACAGTTATATACTAACATGAAAGAAAATAATAATGAAAATTAATGTAGCACATATTTTGGTACCGACACTTAAAGAAGCATCGGATTTGTTAGTAAAATTGCAGGCAGGTGAGGATTTTGGTAACTTAGCTAGGCAATATAGTAAGTGCCCAAGCGGCGCCACCGATGCAGGTAATTTGGGATTCTTTGGCCCTGGTCAAATGGTGAAGCAGTTTGAAGATGCTGCATATGCAACATCGGTGGGTAACATTAGTTTGCCAGTGCAAACACAGTTCGGTTATCATTTGATTAAACGACTGTATTGAACTTAGGGACGGTTAGTCGAAAGACGCCCTAATCTTTATCTCTGGGGGTCAGAGACGTAGTTTGCTAACGAGAATGGCATACGAATGATAGGTCGTGAGACTATCTTGATCTCGCTTAAGATCCGAATCTTAGAGACCTGTTATAATTGGTCATATGAACAGCTGACACGCAAGTGACGTAAGCAGTCTAAGCAATAAGGTTAACCACCTATAGCCTAATTTAAATAATATGTTTGATAAAATAATTACTGAAATAGATAACTTATTGCTGAATTATAAGACAATAGGTATATTTGTGTCTGGTGGATTTGACAGTGCAATGCTATTATATCTCATGCACGAAGAAAGAGTACGACTAAAGACACAAAACGTCTTTGAATTTTTTACTGTTCCACGATATGATGATTCTCGGATACATGCAGAAAGAATTATAAATTTCATTGATAAGAAATTTAATAAAGGCCATACAGCATGGTATGTATTAGGAAACCCCGATGCGCATCACACACAGCAGGTTAGCAGCGGTGTTAGAGCTGTATTAGCACGATATCCGTATATAGAGATTATAGTAACTGCTGGAAACAACACACCGGATGAAGTGCCTAATGGGCCAATTCGCCCACACCCGTCTATACATCCGAAGATGCGTAAACCATTCTTTGACTATACTAAGGATGTTATAGTACAATTATGTATAGACAAGGGGTTGACCGAAATAATGGAATTATCTCATACTTGTACTGAGTCAACAACATTACGATGCAATGTGTGTTGGCAATGTAGAGAGCGAGCATGGGCATTTGAGAAATGTAAATATGTTGACCCCGGAACAATGTAAAGGATTTTAGGTAACAGGCAGCGAAGAAAGAGATACGCCGGTGAACATGTGGGCAGAAAGATAAATCTAAACCCACCCTATGTTGTCTTTCTTAGAGTATCTCCTCCTGAATGTCGGGAAAATGCGCAAAAAAGTCACACCGTGAGGATGTGGCGGGAGCGTGGCAAGGTTTGGCTAAGTAACGTAGGGATGAACTCCTACCGAAAACCGTTTGAGCCACGCCGGTAACTAGATGACCGGTTAGCAAGACATTCACCTAAATTTTTATTATGCACTTCTACATAGACGAACAATATCTTACCAGTATATATGTACGTACAGATCATCCTATACAGAAACGTAAGAACGAATCTAAAGCAAGCTTTCTTGTGCGAAAGCTAAAGGAATCTGGCCCACCTGCGTATTCTATCGGGACAGCAGATCATCCTGAATTTGCTAAATTGAGAGAAGAGCTCGGGGCACAAGGGTATATACACATACAACGTGGTTGGTGGAATGGTGACAGCGTATTAAAACCATTCTGGTTAAATGGCCGTTACTTTAAATTGCATGAACAATTTAGTTGTGGTGCCGCAATGCACTTCACAATAACACATCCATATGATGAAGCTACATAGTCATTCATACCCCGGTACACCATTTAGTATCGAAGCAGAGTCGGTGGAAAATGCGCCAGGTACCTGGGCTTCCACAAAAATTTCTATATTCCGCAATGATGTATTAATTGGTGAATATCTTAGAAATTACAGTAGTCACGGAGTCCTGACATTTCATCCGTTCGTCATTGACAATCAATGGTATGCATTATATAGTGCGAACTATACGACAACTCGTGTAATGAAATTGCACGATGATTGCATCGAGGACTGGTGTGGCCAGGATGCATTACCTAACGGGTTCTGTCCTATTGAGCTATATGTGCCACGCTATAAACGTATTCACGACAGCATTTCTAGAGATGATGGCACTACCTATGAATACAATTATTCTTATGTAGACTGCGATTTTAAGACTGAGGCAGAATTTGAACAATCTGTTAAAGACGATGGCGAAGCAGCTGAAACACAGTATTGTAATTTTGGATTCATGTGCGGATGTATCTGGGGCGATGATTCTAGTTGGAAAATTAGATATATCGATCTATCAAGAATACCAAACAAAGAATTAATTATAACTGAAAAATTCGGTCATTGGGAAATGCCCAACAATTTAACATTGAAAGAATGCATAGACATGTCGAACTGGGATTTAGATGAGCCCATAATCAGATTGGCAAAAGCTGAATACTTCGACCTCTCCAGATAAGTATGTTAACAGTAATATGTGGTAATGGCGGCGATTACGAATGGGAGCGTGATAAATTTCTGTGGAGAACTTGGATCGAACAGAATGTAACATTAACGGGATTCGACATAGGAACAGATATGCTATGCGCAGCCGACCAAGCCAGTATTATATTTGACGATCCAGCGTTTGAGATAATATTTAAATTAAAAGCACCTATGTGGATAAGTTTTAGAGATGTAGATTTAACTGAGGTATCAGAGACAAAATGAATATAATTTATGAAGATGACTACGGTACAGAAATATACAGTAGAGAATTAACAGTAGCAATAGCGCCGCAGCCCGGCGATACCGTAGTAATTGATGACGAAGATTATAGGGTAAAATCTAGAGCCTTCTATCCTTCAAACGATACACTTGTTGTCACTGTTACTCAAAATATGGTTAGGTCTGGTGTAACTGAAAATGCTGATAGCGGTAGACACAATGAGATGAAGCATGCTATACTTGCGTTAAGTAAAAGGCAAGATGCATCTGAAAAGAAGAATCGTGCATTAAACGAACAAATTGTTACAGTCAGAAAACATGTAAACCAACAAATACGTAAGGATACCAAAGATGGCAACACCTGATAAGAATTATAGAATGTCTCGTTCCGCAAAAACAAAGATTGCATTGATGTGCAAGAATTCGCAAGAACGAAATCATTTGAAACGTATGTTGATTGATGCAGAACTTTCTGCAGAAGCAGCACGTAGAGCTTCGTTGAAGTCTAAGGGAAATAAAACCAAAGACGGTGAGTGAAGATTAATGGAATAAGTATGCTAAATGGTCTAGAACATTTAACCGCCGAATCTAAACAAATAAACACAGATTCTTACTTAATTCTATTACTTAATAACAAATGAGAACGTATACTAGATGCTGTATATGCATGTAGTCTTATAATAATACTAAGCTGGTATATTATTCTACTAAAATTTGTTATGTGATAAATAAACTTACAGTATGCGCTACAATAACCGCCAAAGTATAATATGCAGACGGACGTAAGCCAGAGTATAAATGATATATCCTACTGTAAAAATTAATGCTGATATGGCGCAGTTGGTAGCGCACATCTTTGGTAAAGATGAGGTCATCGGTTCGACTCCGATTATCAGCACCATAAATGCAATCAACAAATCAGCATTCAAAGATTTGTTTCTATGACGGTTTGTAAGTGTGTTAACGATCAGAGTTCACCGTCCTTGCTCTGATGTTGGATGAAGAGGGTGTGCTGGTACCACACGTATAAGACCTTAACACGTAACCAACAGGATTTATCGCAGCGTGGAGCAGTCTGGTAGCTCGTTGGGCTCATAACCCAAAGGTCAGTGGTTCAAATCCACTCGTTTGCAACCAATAACAAAGTTAAGTAATAATGCGAGCGTGGTGGAATGGGATACACGATGGTCTAAGAAGCCATTGCCGCAAGGATTGAGAGTTCGAGTCTCTCCGCTCGCACCATCGATATGTCACATACAATTCAGTCAAGTCTAGATTGGTCACGAGTAGAAGCTGATCTAATGCATCAAACATACGGATTAAGATATAGAGACGATGTATGTTCCATGATACACAATATTCAGTATTCGATCACCGAATTATCTAAGGCAGAAGTGGAAGCACGCCACGGTCGCCCTCACAAAGCACGAGAATTATTAGTTAAGGTCAACCAAGACATAGAGATGGTTGAGAGTTATATTCTCGTCGCAGCCCTAATTGGCAAGGCTTGACAAAAGTATAGCGTCCGCTTATACTGAGTCACAGGCACTAACGCCTATATATATTATGCAAAATTACAAAAGGAACGTTATGAACGCAATCAAAATGAACAGGCTTGAGCTGCTAGAAATTGTGCAAGCAAACATGCTCAAACACACAACGGAATTCACTGAATCCGTTGTTGATTACAAGGCGCTGGTGTTGCAGGTTTGCACAACTAATCTCACATTGGCCACCACAGCATCCTTGACTGAATTTGCTAAAATCAAAGCAATGCCTACTACACCAGTTTCGTATGAATCGAGCTATAAACGCGCCATTCGTATGCTGGAGTTGTCGGTAGACGAAATCATTGAAGTAGAAGAAGATGTCTTCAATCAATTGGTGTTAGACGAGTGGGATTGGAAACGTAGTTTTACCGCTAGTACAATGTCGTACAAAGTCGGTAACGCATTTTAACATTTAAGAAAGATCATCATGGAATTTATTATTGGATTTTTGGCAGGATACATGTTGACATGGCCGGCATTTATTGTGCTATGCATTCTCGGTATCATCTTCGAAGCAAATGAGGCCCACGGCTGGGCAGTGTTTGTCGGTATGGTCACTGCCACAGTTGCATATTTCTTCTTCTCGTTATCACTTGCGGCAATTGCACTATATGTAGCGGCATATTTTGCTGTAGGATTTATGTGGAGTTTCTGGCGATACAAACGTCATTGCGATAAGATTGTTGAAACTTACAAAGATTCTTCGAGCCAGCGCGATAAAGACGTTGCAATTGAATATATGCGCCCCACACGTATGCTGAATAAGATTACGACATGGGTTATTGTGTGGCCCTTTAGCATGATTGAAAATCTGGTTGGCGACATTATCAATGTTATTCAATCGGCAATCACTAAGTTCTTCAAGGGTGTCTATACACGTATCTTTGATAGCGCAGCAAGCAAATTGTCTGCACCAGTTGTAACTACTGCGGAGTAATATGGTAAACAGCAAACAGGTTCTTGTGATGAAGAAATTCCCTAAGGCACTAAACATGCCTGTTGGGAAGTATGTATCCCAGGGTGCCCACGCGAGCTTGGGTGCTGTCCTTAAAATGGGTAAATTGGACGAGTACGGGGATAATCTAATTATTCCATTGTACAACGTCTTTGTACGCGATTGGTTGTTAGGTAGTTTTACAAAGGCTACTTTGTATGTGGAAACTGATGAAGAATTAACTGCATTATACCATGCTGCAAACAGCGCAGGATTACCTACTGCACTTATTACTGATTCGGGCCGTACCATTTTTGCCGGTGTGCCGACTATGACTGCGGTAGGCATTGGCCCAGGCAGCGTAGAAGAGATTGATAAGATTACTGGTCATCTTAAATTGTTTTAACCATTTGCTATTTTTAGTAACACACAGTACATTTACATTGTCTCAGAAAGGACATATTATGAACATTGAAGAACTTGACGCTAAGAAGGCGAAATTGAAGAAGTGGCTAACTGTAGGCGGTATTGCGGTAGTAGGCCTAATTGTTAGTCCTATTATTTTCCTGTCAATCCAGGGACTAATCGGTCTTGCAATTGCAGGCGCAGTAGGTTTTACGGTAGTAAGTTTTGCACCTGTATTCGCAACAATGGTCACTAATGCAAAATACCGCGCACTGGATGCAGAGAAGGTCCGTCATATCGAAAAGATTGCAGCAGCAGCTGACAAGAATCCTATCGAGACATTGCATGCATTGTTGATTGCTAAGAAGGCAGCATTCCAAGATTTCAAGGCATCAGTTGAACAGGCAGTAACAGCTCGTGCAAACTTTAAGACCAAAGTTGCTAAGTTTAAGGAGAAGTATCCTGCTCGGGCAAACGAGTTCGAAACTCAGCTGGCACGAATGACTGATTTGGTAGAACGCAAGAAGGTGGCATTAGTAGATGCACAGAAGTCGTTAGCAGACGGCGATATGAAGCTTGAAGAAATGCAGGCATATTACGAAATGTCTAAGGACGCAATTGAGGCAAATCGTGCGGCAGGTATGGATACGGGCGACGCGTTCGAGAAGCTTAAAGCTGATACAGCATGTGATGCAGTGTTTGAATCAATGAATCTGGCATTTGCTCAACTTGAAGTAGCAGCAGCATTAGATGTAAATCCAGATGACACAGCAGTTAAACCTGCAGTACAATTAGCACATAGCGATGCAAATGTATTAGACATTAATTCGCTTACTGTTCGCAACACACAGAAAGTGAATGTATGAAAGAACGCTTAATTGGATTTATTTTTGTAATTGCTGTATTGTCAGCATTGTTTATGTTAACCGGCGGTGACACAGACAACAAACAGACAAAACCGCTACAAACTCAACCACAAACAAAATTTAACTTTTAAAGGACACACATGAAAAAACTTATCCTGACTTCGCTTCTTGCATTGTCGAGTCTCGCAATGGCAGCACCAGCATCAGATGGCCCAGCCGCTGAATGTGATGGTGTTAGCGTAGCAACTGGCCCTAAAGGCAAAGGCTATTCCTTACTATTTGCAGACGTTGCTAAAGTCTGTGGCGCCAAGGTTAATCTCTGCGAAGTTAACACAGCAGGTGGCCTTGACAATTTGAACGCATTGTCTACCAAAGACGCTGATATCGGATTTGTTCAAGTTGACGCTTGGGCTGATATGAAGAACGGCGATGAAAATATCGCAGCATTGCAAGCTGTGATGCCTGTGAACAGTAATTATCTGCATGTCATTACAGCAGCTAACGGATTCTCAGTAGTTGGCGAAAAGAAGTTTGGATTTATGAAAGGTGACTCTAAGCAGGTTGTTATTTCTAGATTTTCCGAACTGCGTGGACAGACCGTTGCATTGGTTGGATCTGCGCAATTGCTAGGCCGTAAGCTCGATAAGCAACTCGGGTATGGTATGCAATTCGTTGATGCGAAAGATGATGGCTCTGCATTTGAAATGGTGAAGCAAGGTACAGTTGCAGCGGCATTCACAGTGTCTGGATGGCCCAGCGGTACGGTGAAGGTACTTACTCAGGCAAGTGGCCTAACTATGATTCCGTTTGATGCACCAATCGGCGAACCATACAAAGTCAAACCACTGAACTACAAGAACCTGGCTGTATACAACAGCAATGCATTGGGTGCACCTAACGTATTAGTTACCCGTCCGTTTACCGGGCAACGTGCTTCTAATATTGCAACCATTCAATCATGCATTACGCAGAACCTAAGCGAGTTGAAGGAAGGTAAATTTCAGCCAGCATGGAATGAAGTATCTGCTAATAGCTCGACAGGCGGTATTACACCATTCAAAGCCCCGTCAGGTAAGAAGTAATTCTTACTAACCCACAGACGCCACTTGCATGCAAGTGGCGTCGTCACGTATAATGCATGTATGGGCAAATTAATTACATTTAGTGAACTTAAAGAAAACGAGGGGCATCTAGTGCCGTGGTATTTCACTGATGCATATTATTCGGGTTATTCATCTCAGGATAGAGGGTATAAATTTAAATGGCCCAGCGAAGAGTTTCCATATTGTGTAGGAATACACGAAGATGAAATAAAAACTAATAAACCGACTATTCGTAAATGGATTGAGCAGTACATACATGGGACTGTTATATATTCGTATGTAAGTAAAAGCTATAGAGTATGGTGGAGTAGTGACAAGGATAAAAGAAGTTGGGATTACACCTCTGAGATTATCAATAATTGGGAGTTATTTAATTTCGAGGATAGTGAATCTGCATTAGCATTTTCTTTGAGATTTAGTGATCTAGTTAGGGAAGTAACTGACGATCATCCTACCAAACACTACGGAGAAAGGTATGTGCGATAATGTTTATTTTTTATAAAGAATTAACTCTGGACGAAGGCTTTGCTGTATTGGCAAAAGGTCGCGATGATAGAGAAGTAGATGGTGTGAAGATTTCTGCACCTAGCGGGGTTGCATTGTGGAAGACCTGCAATGAGGCAAATGTTAAAATGAAGTGCTGGTGTTGCGGTGTTGAGGCAGATCGGTTCATAGTTAAGCATCACAAAAACGATCGCAATAAACCACCTGTTTTAGAACTATTTGCACACACAAAACACGCATTAGTAATGATGACACGGGATCATATTGTGCCTGTTAGCTTAGGTGGACACAACGATGTTGAAAACTTGCGCCCTGCATGCGAACCATGTAATAACAAGCGCAAGAACAAAATGGACACTGTAGATCAAGAGTTTATGGATAAGAATACACATCTTTGGAGTAAGAAATAATGGGACACTACGATAGCAGCTACGAAGCTGATGACGAAAGAATCGCTAAGAATAATTTACGGGCCGAAATGACAGCCAAGCGAAAATTGATTAACGATATACGAATATTGCAAAATCAAATTATGAAGGCGAGCCACAGTGCACCTGTCCCTGACAGATTTGTTTGGTCGTTAGAGGATTTTGAACGCTGGGCAAATGAGGGCCTTGAGGAATTTGAAGAAGAACAAGTTGTAAAGAAATTAAAAGGTAAATGATATGGCAGAACGTAAAATGGCAACAATCCGTAAAATTGCCGAAGTAAGAGCAATTCCGGAAGCAGACTTAATCTGTGCATACCGCGTTGATGGCTGGTGGGTAGTCGACACGGTAGGAAAATATAATGTAGGTGACCTAGTGGTGTATGCAGAACCCGATGCATGGATTCCTACAGAACTTGCACCGTTCTTATCTAAGGGAAAGGAACCTCGTGTCTACGACGGAATCAAAGGTGAGAAACTTCGTACGGTGAAATTGCGTGGCCAAGTTTCTCAAGGGCTGATTATTCCCGCTGGCCGTTTTAACGCCGATCATAACGCTATGTATGTTGAGGGGTGCGATGTCTCCGCTGATCTTGGCATCGTCAAATACGATCCGCCAGTGCCTGCAGAACTGGCCGGCGAGATGAAGGGCAACTTCCCGTCATGCATTCCTAAAACAGATCAAGAGCGTATTCAGAACCTGTCCATTGAACTTGAGTTTTGGAAAGAACAAAACTTTACATGGGAAGTTACAGAGAAACTAGAAGGGTCGTCAATGACCACTTATCTAATTGATGGTGACTTCGGCGTATGTTCGCGGAATATGGATCTTAAACGCAACCTACAGAACACATTCTGGAAAGTAGCTGACCAATTAAAGTTAGAAGAAAAACTTTTAACAGTTGGTAAAAATCTTGCAGTGCAAGGCGAATTAGTTGGAGAAAACATTCAAGGTAATATCTATAAACTAAAGGGTCAGCACTTCTATGTTTATGACATTTATGATATTGACACTAGCAAATATTACACTCCTATGCAGCGCAAAGAGTTTGTTACAAAGTGGGATATTCCGCATGTGCCTGTTTATTCTATCACTGCAACATTAGGGACAATGAATGAAATTTTAGCTCATGCTGATGGCAAATCAGTAATGGGTGATATCACTGGCCCTAATCGCGAAGGTGAAGTTTATAAATGCAACGAATGTGAAGCAAGCTTCAAAGCTATCTCTAATTTATATCTTTTGAAAGTAAAAGACTAATGAAAATACACAGGATGTTCAGGTCAAGTTTCGACAACCTAGCGGAAGTCGATGTTGACATGAAAGAAGCATTGTGGCTGTATATGTGTCACGGGATCGAGCCCGGCAGCTTTGGCATGGCAGTACTGCATAACGATTTCATGACAGCGGCATTATCCGCTCATCCTGCACTACCGGCATCTGTATTTAAAGGCTTAGCACAATGGTTGAAATTTATGGCACCATATCAGTCGTATGGCAGCGAGCAGCAAGTTAAGAAATGGCAATCATTTACTGACGAACAGCGACGCGACTTTATGATTGAATGCTGTCTTCGACCATCTGTGATTCAGGTGCTGAAAGGTGAAGAGGTGGCCTAATGTTATATCTAGTTACAGGCACGGTATACAAACGAAGCTACATGGACGAAGAGAGTGGTTCTGCCTTACAACAAAGAATAGTAGATGCATTTTCTGAAGAAGAGGCTAGGGAAAAATTCACAAGCCATTTTGAATCAAAATCATCTGATTACGAGGTGTCGTACCGTGTAAGAAACATAACAGCGTTTGAGACAATTTATTGATAAATAGCATATCGAAGGATATGCTATGATATTACAAGAGTTATTTGAAACAACAGAAGAAGACAGGGCGTTAATCTCCCTGTCTTCCGCCATTTATGCAAAGCTACAGCCATATCAGGGCGGCAATCTCGATTATGAAAACATATTTGATCAACCTGACCAACAATTAATTAAAATCGGCAAGATAGGTGATATATTTAATACGCCGCTTGAAGCACTGAACAATATTTCAATTGAAGTACAAGGTGGCGAACCATTCATTGAGCGTGCAAAAGATCCCGACGAAGTTGTTGCTGATTATGAGGGTAAACAATTATACGGATTCTATGAGGAAGATACTAGGACAGTAGTTCTTAATTTAGAATTGCTCGATAAGCAAAGAATGAAAACATCTATAACACATGAATTGCGTCATGCGTTAGATGAAATAAAATCCGGATCATTTCCGGGCGATGCCAAGGGGTATTTCACCCCACGCAAGAAGGAACATCGCAAAGATGATCCATACAGCACTACACAGTACCGTGCACAACCGGCAGAAATAAACGCACGATTTGTTGAAGTGCTAGATATACTTTCTAAACGTATTCCTCAGTGGGTCAACAAATTACAGACAGCCGAAGTAAGACCAAAGATATTAAATGATCTAAATCATTTATTTGTTAAGTATGAAATTGCAGATTTATTTCCGGAGAAATCACAATCCAAAGATTACAAACGATTAATGAAACGTGCAGCAGATTTCATAGATAAAGAAATACAACATACGTCGAACAACAATCACAATTAAGCTACGCTATTTCAAAATTGGTATTTTAAATAAATAGTTAATGATAATGTAGAGAGGATTCTATGTCAGATGAAAGAGAAAAACCAGTACAAGACAATAGATCGGCAGAACGAGTCTTCGGCCGCCGCCAGGCTGATTTTGAAGAAGTGATAGATACCAAGACTAGAGTCGCTGTATTAGAAAAAATTGCCGAAAATCACGAGAATCGTATTAGTGATATGGAAGATTTCCACCGTGCGGTTGTCGAACGATTTGATCAGAAAATACAAATGGATGCAACCAATCAGATAATTATAGAACGCACACTAACCAAGGCTGTTACATCCATTGACACATTAGCAGATAGCCTTAAGACCGCGATGACTGTAGCGAATAAAGCGAGTACGTTAGCATCGAAGCACGAAACAATCGGCCATACTGTATTGAAAATGGGCGGCTTGTTGGTATTGATTATCAGTGCAGCTTGGACAGCACTTAAATTCTACATCGGCGGATAAGTGCTAACACAAATATTATATATATCTAAACACGATGGGTTAATAACTGACATAGAAAAATTTATGGCCAGTAATCGTGAACGAAACAAATCAGCAGGACTTGCTAGTATATTATTGTCTACAGACAAATATTATCTTCATTTAATAGAGGGACATCGTGTTGATGTTAATTATCTATATAATAAGATAACAAAGAATACTGCGCACCGTGATTGCACGTTACTTAGGTATATAGATGTTAAGAAACGTGAATTCCATAATTGGTATGCAGAGCATGTCAATATATCTGAATTTGAGATAGGCCACATGAATTTATTATTGCCGGCTGGTGACATAGACATAGAAACTATAACTTCAGCTCAGGCAGTTACAATGATTAGACGCATACATGCTCACCTTCTGGTAAAGCATCCGGTCACACCTATTGCATGGCCAGCCCACGATTAATCCTATAAAACCACGGTTTTAACCATTGACAGATAAATAAAGCACTGTATAATACAATTTATACATTTTACAAAGAGTGGGTACAGCAATCCAATTATGCCGAAAGGCAATGGCTGTCGGGGTTTGTGTTTAATTTGTGGAGCCTAACCGCTTTGAAGCAGATTAACCGAGCGAAAGCAACAACCCTAACAAACTACACGAGCAGTAGTAAACACGTTCAAAACGGTGGTAAGGCTTCGTTAGTAATATTTTTCCGCAGGGATCAAGATATTATCCCTTACACCACTCTGTTTTATTTGACAGTAGCTTAAATTTAAGTTACACTACGTTTAGATTTTAAGGATAGGTTCAGCAGTATAAAAATACTAAGAACGTTGCGAGATACCAGGACATCAAACTCCCGATTCTGTAACAAGGTGAGGTCTATCTCTCACTTGAATCAAAAGATATAAAAACTATCCTGTTTTTAATTCTAATGGATGAGTACAGCATCTCAAACTACAGTAAATGTTATAGAAAGTGGCCGGAGGGCTTTATGTAATGGTAACATTACACACAGACGGAATAGCTAGTCGGCAGAATGTCGGATATGCTGTTGACAGCAGACACAAGAATCAACTAGGCAACATGAATGTCGCTAGGGTCGCATTAACTGAACCGATATACAGGGGACAAGGCGACCAGAAAATAAAATAGTGGTTAACATCATCCTGTTTCTATATTAAAGATTAGGTACAGCAAACAAAATAAACTTGCATCTTAGGGTTCGCCCTGAAAACCTTTCCGGAGGGGAAAGTAAAAACTCGCCAAAACCTAATCTGTTTTATTTTCTAAAGAATCGCTACCGCATTAAAAATACTCAACCAGCGAACACAGGTTCGATTCCTGTACACTAACTTGTTAGTGTTAGTCTAATGGTAGGACAGCCGGCAAATAAAAATGATTCTGACTTAATATGAATGAGATGAAGCCACTGCATAGATTGACACTAGCAGAAAGGCAGGCTAACAGAGAACGTTGCCTTGAGCAACTAGAACGCACACGATATGAGTTCTGTCCTATAGTAGATAGGGAAGACTCAATTCGCACATTAGAAGATGTTGCAATGCATTTGGACGATTTTATTTCTGAGAAAGAACTAAATGAAGAACATGATACGCAATTGCACGGCATGTTTCACGATGTAATGGACATACTGGATTATTTAAAAGGTTACGATAATCCGTTGACAAACACACCAAAGTAACTTACAATTGACACTTGCTAACAAAGATTTATAACAGCAAATTTTAAAACTAAATCTGAAAGGAAAACAACATGACAACATTATTTCAAGCAGTAAACGCATCCGGTACAACAACAAACGGTGCAGTAACAAACGTATCTTCCCTAAACAAGAACGTTGACCTATTCTTCCTTGCTGGCGCAAGCCGTGGTAAGGATATTACATCTACCTTCGCTGGTGCTCTAGTGGAAGATCCAGAAGTGGCAGTTCGTGTCCTTGAATGGACACGTGATGCACGCGGTGGTGCAGGCGAACGTAATACGTTCCGTTCGTTGCTGGGATATTTGATCCGCACTGAGCCAGCATTGGCTACTCGTGTGTTGGCAAAGGTGCCAGAACTTGGCCGTTGGGATGACCTGTTCATCACATTTGGGACAACTCTGGAACGCGATGCCTTGCGCATGATTACTACAGCACTGACAATCAGCAATGACGGTTTGTGTGCTAAGTGGATGCCACGCCAGGGCGCTGAAGCTAACAAGATTCGTTCGTACATGAAGTTGACTCCTAAGCAGTATCGTAAGTTACTGGTTGGTCTGTCTAACACTGTTGAACAGAAGATGTGTGCTCAAGACTGGACAGGAATTGTGTACCCACATATTCCGTCAGTTGCGGCAGGTCGTTACCAAAAGGCTTTCCTGAAGCATGACCCTAAGGGCTATGCTGATTACAAGGCTAAGTTGGTTTCTGGTGAAGCTAAGATCAACGCAGGTGCAGTATACCCATACGATGTTATCCGTTCGTTAAACAACGGTGACAAGACTGTGGCAAACGCACAATGGAAGGCATTGCCTAACTACTTGGAAGGCTCAAACGAAAACATCCTATCGGTTGTTGACGTGTCGGGTTCGATGAGCAGCGTAGCTGTGTCTGGTAGCGTAACTGCTATGGACGTTGCAATCTCTTTGGGATTGTACACATCTGAACGCATGAATGGTGTATTCAAGGATACTTTCGTTACATTCTCTGGTTCGCCAGAAATGATTAACTTGAAGGGTACCTTGGAACAGCGTTATGCACAGATGGCTCGTTCTAGCTGGGCAATGAATACTGATCTCGGTGCAGTGTTTAAGTTAATTCTTAGCTCTGCTGTGAAGGGCAAGGTTGCAGAGGCAGAAATGCCTACTAAGATCTTGATCTTGTCGGACATGGAATTCGATGCTTGTGTAACAACAGGTAGCGGTCCATCCCGTGGGCACTATTCATCTGGTGGAACTGAACTTAGCGTAAGCGCAATGGAGTTCATCGAAAAGGAATATGCTGCTGCAGGGTACAAGGTACCACAGATCGTATTCTGGAACTTGAATGGTCGTGCTGGTAACAGCCCAGTGACCTACAACAAGGTAGGTGCTGCATTGGTATCTGGATTCAGCCCAAGCATTGTTAAGTCAGTGTTAGGTGGTGAAGAAATGACACCGATCAGCATTATGTTGAAGACTGTAATGACACAGAGATATGATTTCTAAGGAAATCATAAATGATTAGGGGCTTATGCCCCTTTTCTGCTGATTACTCATGTTGATTAGTAGGAGGTAGGCCCAGAAGTAGCCATCCTTTAAAGAGTACGAAGCGGAGTCCCTGCCTAAGTAAGATTCGACTGAAAGGGCGGTAACAGCCGCGGATTGAAGATCGTCTATTTGTTTAACCCGACGAGGGATTGAACTAAGTGTGTAATGCTCATCGAATGGTTGATCACACAATGTAGCGATATGTCCTAGAAGTTTTGGTGTGGTAACACACTACTAATCACCGAGTGTCCTTAATGATAAATAGCAGTTTGGGAAACATGATGAAAAAATATATTCTGACTACACTCTTACTGGCGACACTTACGACAGCCCATGCACTAGATATGGTAATGCCCATCCGTGGTATTGCTGATGGTGATACAATAAAGACTACATTAGAGATACCGTGCCCATTGTGTAATATATCTGTACGTATTTTAGGCATAGATACACCCGAATCAAATCATTTAGCTAAATGCCCTGCCGAACAGGCCAAAGGTATTGCTGCAAAGAAATTCCTTGATGAGTTTATTTCTACTGCTGAAACAATGATTGTCCGTAACATTAAGTGGGACAAATACGGTGGCCGCATCAACGGTGTTGTTGAAATTAAGGGTGTTAACATAGGTGCAATGATGATTAGCAATGGTTACGCTCGTGTTTACACTGGGATGGGACCTAAATCAGACTGGTGCAATTGACCTAAGAGATAAATAATCGTATAATTAAGTTTATAACAAACAATGCCCCCTTAGTACAATGGCAGTACAACGGTTTTGTAATCCGTGGATGGGAGTTCGATTCTCTCAGGGGGCACCAATTAAAATGACAACACATATCATTAACCAAACCGACATGTTTACTACCAGCGTTACTATCAGGGAATCTGATAAGTATTCGCAGTCTGCCTACGTGAAATTTACACGCGGGTATGGTGACAATGATACAACAGGTTGTAATGAGATGTTTTTATCAGTCAGTCAACTAGATTCTCTCGCCGACACTTTCAGAATCGAAGCAGAACGAATACGTAGCCAGCAAGACACAAGGCATAGCGAAACAGCTATGTAATTGTTTGCGGGATTCGTAAAATGGCATTACCTCAGTTTTCCAAACTGAAGTCAGGAGTTCGATTCTCCTATCCCGCTCCAAATAATGCCCCTGTAGTTTAATGGTAAAACGGCGGATTTATATCCCGTAAGCAACAGATAATTGGTTCACGATGGTTCGATTCCATCCGGGGGTACCAGGTAATAATGGAAAATAAACCAGATAATATAATTTCTAAAATGATGGATAAATTTGTAGCTTCAGCTGAAGTTGCAGATTTACGCATGAAAGAATGTGTCGAGTGCCCTGCGCTAATACAAATCACGAATACATGCAGTAGGTGCGGATGCTTCATGAATGTTAAGGTTAAATTACTTACAGCAACATGCCCGATTGGGAAATGGTAATACAGATAAATAGTAGATATGAAAATATCTGAAATATTATTAGAGAAACCAGTACAATCTACATGGATATCTGATTTAACACACAACCGACCGAACAAAGTACTCACAATGCGATTATCGAACGGAAAATCTTTTTCTATTCCGGGTATATCGCGCACTATGTTTGAGCGATGGTCACGTGCACCATCTAAAGGTCAGTTTTGGCACAAATATATAAAAGACGTTTACAAAGCAACACGAATTAAATAGCATCTGTATATCACTGGTTAGATAGCTTCCTTGACATGGAAGAAGTAGAAAGTTCGATCCTTTCCAGATGCACCAGTTTACAAATAGTATAATGACAGACGAAGAGTTTCAGGAAAATCTGCGTATAGGCACGCTTGCAGAAGACAAGGTGTATGCCTATCTAAAATTACATTACTCGTTTGTGCAGGATTTACGATATCAAACACACGATAAAAAGACAGGTCCACGGCTTGAGGGCACTGGCGGCAGTGTTATATTGCCAGACCTTGCTTTTTACGACAAATTTAAAGGTAAAAAGCTGTTAGATGTTAAACATAAGACATCAAGATACTTCACTGTAGATGATTATAAGATGCGTGATTATTTGCGTTGTGTTGAATTATTGAACGCAGATGGCCTCATGTTTGTATTTGTTTACAACGATGAGATGTATTTTTACGATAGCTCTGAGAGAACTGGTCCTAAGGAATTCAATAACGGGTATGGTAAGTCTGCATATGTATTTGAATTTGATAAAACAAAAATTAGAAAATGAGCAACGAAGCAAGTTATGCACCGGGCCCTAGGGGCAACAAAGACTCCTTCTTTGCTAAGATGAAAAAGAAACCTGATGTACAGGCAGTGCTCGATAATCTAGATAATTACACAGTAGAGCAGCTTGCCGAATTACAAGGTTCTCATTTCCCTCAGTGGATACGTGATGCGTTGGTTAGGTGTAAAGCAGGTATGACCAAAGGTGATATTATGTCACGTGCTGAAGAGATTGCAGCACAAATGAATCAATTTCATAAGAAGAGTTTAGAAGAAAAATAATAAATAGTATATGCTGGTTTAGGATAGTGGCATTCTGTCACCCTCGTAACGTGAATACGCAAGTTCGATTCTTGCAACCAGCACCACAAAGTCCCTATAGTTCAATGGATAGAATATGTATTTCCGAAGTATATGATGAAGGTTCGATTCCTTCTGGGGGCACCAACCAAGAGAGTTATGGCAGCATCGTATTATAAAGAAGGTAGTAAAGTTCAGTTTGACGGATATAAGGGTATAGTAATCAAGATAACAGAAACTTACAGAAAGAATGTATTGGTTATTAAGGTAACAGAACACCCCAGACATCACCGGAATAAAATACCCGGATCTTTGGGATTATTTGAATATCCTGATGGTAGATTAGAATTTATGTCATTCATTGATTAGTATGATAAGTAGTATTTTAGATCGAAAGGCTTTATATGAAGGTTGAAATTTACGGTGCTGAATGGTGCCATTTTTGTAAACAGGCTGTGCAACTTTGTAAAACAAATGATATTCAATACGAGTATTACGACATCGACGAAGCAGTACACCTAGCAAGCTTAGAAGAACGAATAGGTGGTAAAGTGAAGTCAGTTCCGCAGATTTATATGGATGGAGACCATGTTGTTAATGGTTATGCCGGTCTAAGACAGGAATTAGCTAAAGTTTAAATATAGGAATATAGGAAGATAGGTACTCTGGGAGTTAAGCGGCCTCGAAAACCGCCCCAGTTTGAAATATAGCTGAGAGTTCGATTCTCTTATCTTCCGCCAAGGAAATCATGCGATTAGATGAAATTGATTTGATGGGGAAACAGACTGCGTCGTTCAATCAAATTATGAAGAAACATAATGTTTCATATACTGATTTGGTTATACAGCTCGGTAAAGGCATAAAGGTAGAACAGGAGCATACCGGTGATATTGCATTAGCTCGAGAAATTGCATTAGATCATCTAGATGAATTTCCTGATTATTATGACAGATTAGGGAAGATGGAACAGAAATAGCTCGACATAGTACAATGGAAAGTACGAGGGTTTCCTAAACCCCAAATGTAGGTTCGATTCCTACTGTCGGGACCAAGAGGTATATGATGAGTGCATTTATTTATTTGTTTTTTATATTGCTATTTCTATTGTTTGTATGGGTATTCCCTGTAATAGCAATATTAAGATCCAGAAGTGTGCGTGGCCTTAAAAAACTAGTTTGGGCAGCATTCGCTATATTCTTTAGCTGGCCATTGTTTATATTATTTTTGTTAGTCACATAAATGGAAAAGGGCCCGAAGGCCCTTTTATTTTGACTAAAATTTATTAGGCAAGGTTTAGGTCAGCCTGACCAGCAGCATCTGCAGGTTGTGTCGACCAGCTATAACTGTTTACAGTACCATTTTCGTAGATATCTACGCGATATTGTGCAATCTTCTTGCATGGTAGTGCTGCACCACCAAACGGTGTTGCAGTAATGAAACACTGTCCTGGCAATAATCCACCCAATGCTGTTGCATTAACCATGAACACGATTTCTGGATCATGTGTCATTGCTGTATCTTGCACAACATATGCGTCTGAACCTGTTTGCTTAACAATGTATGCATTGGTGGCTGTGAATCCATCTGCAAATACAACACCATCAACCACAATTTGATTTCCTGCTGTGGAAGCAAGACCGAACCACTTTTTCTGAATTGGTTTACCCATTTTAATTCTCCTTAATGAATAGTTACTCCACTTTCGTGGGATCTACGTTATCCAATAAGGAACTTTTCCTTATTGTGTTTTATTTAGCCATTTGACTCTTTATAAGGACTATAGCATAATAGACATATTACTTACACAGAGAAAGAGAACACATGAAATTAGATGTAGCAGTAAACGAGATTGTATTGTCAAATGTTAAATCGACGGGCGAATTTAAGATCCGCAATTCGGCTAAAGCCTTTTCGATTCTTAGTTCGGGCCTGTACAGTAACAAAATTAAAGCTATCATCCGTGAATTGTCGTGCAACGCGGTAGATTCGCATGTAGCAGCAGGTAACACATCCAAACCGTTTGATGTGCATCTCCCGTCAATGCTTGAGCCTTGGTTTAGTGTACGCGACTACGGCACTGGCCTCAACGATGATCAGGTAACAAACATCTACACAACATATTTTGAATCTACTAAGACAGATTCGAATGACTTTATCGGTGCACTAGGATTGGGATCTAAGTCTCCGTTTAGTTATACTGAGAATTTTACAGTTACGGCCATTAAGGATGGCATGCAACGCATCTATAGTGCATTCATTAATGAAATGGGTGTACCTAGTATTGCAGAGATGAGCACCGAACTAACCGACGAACCTAATGGTGTTGAAGTCAAGTTTAGTGTAACTGAGCGATATGATTACAACAGTTTTAGACACGAAGCAGCCGAAGTATTCAAATGGTTTAAGAGTAAGCCTAATGTTACCGGCGTAAGCTTTACACACGAAAAGCCAACATACAAAGAAGAAAATATCGTACAGGGCGTGCATTTACAATCGGACAATGTACGTAATTCTACTGCGTTGATGGGTAATATCGCATATCCACTTAGTAATATCTCTGAACCACAAAAACATTTTGGTGACCTTGCTAGTCTTCTTGATTGCGGCCTAGTTATTGAATTTAGCATCGGGGATCTGGATTTTGCCGCATCACGTGAAGTGCTTAGTTTTGTACCAATCACAATTAATAGCATTAAACGTAAATTGGAAGAACTTAATGCTAATCTAGTAACTCATTTTGCAGCAAAGGCTAATGTGATTACCTGTGAATGGGCTCGTGCAGATTTTCTGTACACCGAAGCACAGTCTGCATTGTATAAGTCCGCAGTGAGAAAATATGTGATTGATACAAAGTTTCCACTATTTGATGCGACAGCATATTATGGAAAGAAGACATTCGAACTGCTTGGTCCAGATCTAGACGCAGTAGGATTATCAATCCAGGGTTTTCAGACGAATAATAATTCGTTCCGTGGTAAGATTGGGCAAGGGTGGGCTAAACAAGTTAACGCCACCGGCCAACATATTCCTACAGTAAATATTCCTGTCGATACATCTGTTGTATTTGTGTTGAACGATTTGAAGACTGGCTGTACTGCTCGAGCAAGATATCATTATGTGAATTGCAATAGACAACAGGTGAGCGTCTATTGTGTATCTCATTCTAGTGACGACCTTTCTGTACGTCAAGCCGCATATGATGTGTTAATGAAGGACCTGCACAATCCACCTACTATTGTAAAAGCAAGTACATTAGAAAAGCGTGAGGTTGTAAAGCGTACACCATTGTCTAATGTAGGTATTGCGGTGCTTGTGCCGAAGGTGGCCAGAACATCGGGCTATAGCTATAGATATCACAACGCCTCGACTGATTATAAATGGGAACCACATCAAGACACGCTAGATGATAAGACGCTTTATTATTATGTCTGTCTAAATGGTCATCAACCAGAGCATCTTGATGGTACACATTTTAATGTCCTGGCGTTAAGATCGTTAATGGATAATTGTGGTCTTGCAAATATCAAGGATATTCAAATCTTCGGTGTACGTAAGACTCGTATCAAAGAACTTAAGGACCGTAAGAATTGGATCTGGATTGAGGACAAGCTCAAGGAAGAAACTGCAAAGGTGTCCGACACCGACATTATTTCGTTGGTTGCATACGATGAGCTTGACCATTATACTTATAAAGCGTATACTAGCGAATCAGTTGCAAAACTTGCAGGTAAGACATCGGATTATGCAAAGTTTGTTAAAGAATATGGCGCTGTTGCACGCTCTACAGGTAATGTTGCAGAATTAACTACATTATGTGGAAACTATGGCAAATCTGTGCAGGTTACAGACGTTAAGAAGAAAATTACTACAGCGAGAAATTTGGTAGTTGCCAAATATCCGCTAATACAGCATTGCTCGGGCGCGGGCGAGAAACTGGTGGCAGACTACGTGAAATTAATTGACATACAGGAGACAATTTAATGAGTAAGAGTAAAGCAGTCCCTTTCCTACTTCAGGGAAAGAACATTATTTTGGTAATTGACAGTAAGTCGCATACCATCTCGAAAGACACCCATATGAACTATGGTAAGATTGTCGACGCGCTAAAGGCAAAAGACTGGGATGCATTGCGCGACTTAGTCGAGCCAAAGAAGGCAATTATCAATTTCGGCAAGGGATATGTTACTATCGTTGATGGTAAGGTATATTGGAAAGGCCAGCCATTTAGTAACGGCCTGTCTGATCGTATGATTTCTATGTATCAGGATGGTTTCCCGATTGACCCAATGATCCGTTTGATGGAAAATTTAATGCAGAATCCATCTAAGCGGTCTGTGGCACAATTCTATGGTTTTGTGGAAAAGAATAGTTTGCCAATTACCGAAGATGGTCACATTCTTGCATTCAAGAAAGTGCGTAAAGATTATATGGATATCCATAGTGGCACTATCAGCAATCGCATCGGCGAAGTGATTGAAATGGATCGCAATCTTGTGGATGACAATCCGGATTCGCATTGCTCGTCCGGCCTGCATTTCTGTAGCGAATCGTATCTGGATAACTTCGGTAATTCCACCGATCCTGTTATGATTATGAAAATTAATCCAGCAGACGTCGTTAGTATTCCTACTGATTACAATGGTGCAAAAGGCCGTTGCTGCAAATATGAAGTGGTAGCAGAAGTTAATGGTGATCCAAAGGCAGCATTTGCATCCATTGTTGATGACACTTATGCCGTGCCTAAGGCAAAGATGGCACCTGCTAAGTCATGGGGTGATGCACTTGTTAAGCCAAAGGCAGTTGCAGCTAAGAAAGTTGCAACACCTGCAGCACCTAAGTTGGCACCACAGTCTGTCTGGCCTTTCCCACACGCTAAGGCATCGGCTGCAACCGCTGTCTGGCCAAGTAATAATGCTGGTGCAGATTACGATGTGTTGCGTAAGTCAACTGGTGAACTGATGTTCAGTGATCTGACATTGACCGAAGCTAATGCAAAGGTTGCAGCAGCAGTTCGTCAGAAGAAGGCAGTACTGATTGTAGTGCATACAGGAACAGACGAAGAAGTCTAATAAATAAGTGGGCATAGCGCCCACTTATTTTACACATGCGTAGAATAGTACTCTTATTATTGTTAATATCTTCTTGCAACATATCTGCTAGAACCGCAGACCACGAAATTGAATACGTAATGACATCATTACAGATTCATCGGTTATTTGTTGTGGATCAGAATATCATTACAACAGGTCTGTTTGATATAGTAGATAAAGAAGCAAAGACGGAAGTATGTATTAACGATTATGTGAAGAAGCAATCGAAATCATATCTAAGAACGGCACAGGGCAATTTATTTGATTTAATGAATAATTTCGATACTGTTGTGTCTAAATTGTATGGTAAGAAAATATTAGCCAACGATATTCCGTATGAAGAGAAGGTAGAGGCATTGGCAAGAGTACAATGTGATGCGTATTACAAGATGGGTGTTTTGAGATAGTTTTAATGTGTGGCGTGGTGGCGCCGGTTGTGTACCTACAGTGAGTAAGTAGAGCCTATGTATAAACTGCCGTTAACGGCAAACATGCTTCTATGATGTGCGGAGCAGCACTTTTTCCTACCAAGAAAAATGTAACTGCGGTGGATCCTAATGTAGGACGGGGAATTTAGGTGGGGAACCTGAATACACATATAGCAGCGGTGCAGAAATTCACCGCTGCTTTTTTACGAACAAGGAAAACATGAGTATTGATATTGGTATAATCGGGAATGGATTTGTAGGTAAGGCAATGCACGCAGCATTCCTGCATAATTCTATTGTTATCATTGATCCAAAATACACAGATAATACAGTGCATAATTTGGCAGAAAATACTGATGTAGTCTTTATCTGCTTACCTGCACCTACATTAGATGACGGAAGTGTGGATTCAACCCTAATTAGTAATGTATTTAATGAATTAAAGGGTATAGAATTCTCGGGATTGGTTGTACTCAAGAGTACATTACCGCCAGATGTTGTTGATGGGCTAACTGCTTACAATTTGCGATATATCTATTCACCTGAATTTTTACGTGAACAACACTGGGAATACGATGCGTTGCACCCTGAGATGATTATGATGGCAGGTTCGGTAGACGATTGTTCGGAACTTATAGGCTATTACAAAGTTGAATCGCAGATATTGGGTAAATTGAATTTTAGATTTCTAGATTATAAAGATGCTGCTCTAATGAAATATGCTATTAACACATATCTTGCATCTAAGGTCGTGTTTATGAACCAGTTAAATCAATTATATAGAGATATGCATGATGTTCCGATGTCGCCAGCGGCATGGGAGACTTTTGCTAATTGTATGTCTTCTGATCCTCGTATAGGTGAAAGTCACATGCTTGTACCTGGATTAGATAATAAGTTTGGGTACGGCGGCACATGTTTTCCTAAAGATGTGAAGGCATTGTTAGGGTTTGATAAAAACAAACGATTATCTGTTTTAACTGAGGTTGAATTAGCTAATACTAAATTGAGGTTATTATGAAATATTTATTTTTAGATGATGTTAGGATGCCCGGTGATGTAACATGGATTGCTATTGGAACCGGTAAGCCATTCCACGAATCGCGTGGTGCACCGTGGGCGATTGTTAGATCATTTGACGAAGCGGTCGCATGGGTGAAAGAACATGGCTTCCCTGAAGTGATTAGTTTTGATCACGATCTTGGCTACGAAGAATATGGTTTAGTCAACGGTATCGTCAAGATAGTGTACGAGAAGGAAGAAAAAAGTGGCTACGATTTTGCCAAATGGTTGATTGAGCACGACATGGATACAAACACAATGCCGGACAATTTCTCATTTACTGTGCATAGCATGAACCCGATTGGTACAGTAAATATTAAAACGATACTAAATAATTATATACAACACAAGAGAGGATAATATGAGCGCAGGAATTTTAAGGAATATGTACAAACAGAAGGTTCGTAAATCAAAGACTATAGTTGAATATCTACTCAACCTACATGAATTTGCATTATACGAATTTAACCTGTTTAATTATAATAGGAAAAATCTTTCCTAACTGATAAATAACATTAACAACTACCATAGGACCGTTGTGACTACTGTCGAAACGCAGGCGTCTGGGGCAAACAATTCGCTACTGTTTGCCCCTTTATTTATTTGGAGTATATATGCGTCTTTTTGAATTATTTGAAGCTAAGGCTAAAACAAAAGTACCATCTGCGACTCCACGAAATTTTGTTGCTAAAAACGCCAAATCAAGCGGATCTGGTCAACACAAAGATAAAAAGCGCGAAGCTAAATTAGGCAAAGCAAAGCACAAGAATACAGATTTAGACGAAGAAATCGTCTAACTTCCTAATCATTATATAAATATCCTCTGAGCAACTATCCAAAATAGTTGCTCTTCTGTTTTAGTCTCAGCTAAAATAGTGTTTACATAACAAGGATAACAAAATGGCAGAAAAGAAATTGTCAGGTGTATACGTAAGCTGGCCACGCCCTGACTTTACACTAACCGTAAAAACAAATAAGCAGTTCAGAAGAAACTTCCACGCTGCCATGCTTTATGCACATTATGAACTATCTGCGGTTGAATTAAAGCGTGAAGTGATTAAATATCTAAAGGCAAAAGATCCTAAGCATCCACTTCTTGATCGTATAAAAGATATGCACGAAAATAGATTTACCACAGTGGGTAAATATATGTACATATTAAACCATGCTGCTGATATCCCGGATGATATCATGGCAGGTTTAATGCCAGCACTAGAGAAGGTGATTAATGAAGAAGAGAGCAGGATTGCGTCAAACGAGAAAGAACTCGCTCACAGTAAAGCTGACGCTAATACAACATCTCAGCCAGTTGTTAAAGCGGTTATCTCAATCCAGGATCGTCTCAAAGATAAGGCACGCGAGATTGCCAACGAAGTGGAAGGGTGGGTAGATGACTTAACAGTTAATAAATCGTTGCCAGTTAAGACAGTCGATGACTTCGTTAACCTATTTAAATCTAATGATCTTAAGGCGCAACACATGCGTTACATTCAAGAAATTTTTGCTCGTCGTGCAGCAGAGGCAGCAGAGGCACTAGAAGGTAAGGATAAAGATCTTGTTGAAGCATATTCTAACTTTACAAAACCGGAATTAAAGAAGTACGATGCGTTACACAGAAACCTATTCAAAGCATGCGGAATGATGCAAGAAGTTGCCAAGGTAGAACGCGCACCACGCAAGAAGAAACCTATAGCACTCGATAAGGTAGTGTCTAAATTAAAATTCAAGAAAGAAGACTCGGCATTGGGCATTGTTAGTTTAAACCCTGTGCACATTATTGGATCTAAGGAAGTGTGGGTGTACAACACAAAAACACGCAAGTTGTCGCAATACAAAGCAGCAGACGGCAATAGCTTGTCTGTTAAAGGTGCTAGCTTGTTGAATTATTCACCTGATTCCGCTGAAAAAACCTTGCGCAAGCCCGCAGAGGCGTTAGCAGACTTTAAGAAGGCAAGCAAAGTTAAACTCCGCACTTTTTTAAAGGAATTAACTACAGTAGATATTCCGTGCAGTGGTAAGTTAAACGAGCATCATGTTATCTTAAGGATCGATAAGTGAGATTATTCTTAGATACAGAATTCACTGATCTAGTTCCGCATAATAAATTAATCAGCATTGCATTAGTTGACGAAGATGAGAACTATTTTTATGCTGAACTTTCTGATACATACGAATTAAAGGATTGCTCGGAATTTGTCTTATCTAACGTACTGCCATATTTACGTGGCGGCAAATATGCAATGACATCATATGATTGCGCGTTGAGGCTAGGTGCATGGATTGAAGACCGTAATGTAGAATGCGTAATTATGACTGATGCACCTGGGTGGGATATGCCGCACGTAATTAAATTAATCGGCGATTACTGGCCTGCTAATTTAAAGAAAGAATGCATTGCTATTCGTGTCCCATTTAATGTAGAACAAGAATTAGTGATTAAGTTTGACTACGATGTTCACAATGCTCTGGATGATGCAATGGTGATGAAGAAGGCAACCCTCGGTTATTGATAAATAATGTATCACTGGAGAGATGATACGTTATGTCCGCACAGATTACACCGAAAGTTTTGTTGAAGAAGCAAATCGAGCTTATGCTCGGTTCGCAAATGGTTGACGTTGAATTAGACGTAGAGCATATTGATCTTGCCATAGCGATAGGAATCCAAAAATTGCGTCAGCAATCAGATGGATCAATGTTAGAGAAGGATATTTTTCTACACATCACACGAGACATAACAGAGTATACTCTCCCTGAAGAGGTGCAAGAAGTAAGACGTCTATACCGCCGTGGTGTCGGTGCATATACCAACGGTGGGGTAAACTTTGACCCGGTTGATGCTGCATTTTACAATATCTATTTGCTACAACCAAATAGATCTGGTGGTCTAGCAACTTGGGATTTATATAATGGTTACCTAGAAACTGCAGAGCGTGTCTTTGCAAGTCAACTTAATTTCACTTGGGATGTCAACTCGCATAAACTGACTATTATTCGTCGTCCAACAGCCGATGAAGAAGTTTCTGTCAGAGTATATGCAAAGAAATCCGAAGACGATATTATAAACGATCCTTATACAGGTCCTTGGTTGCTAGCCTATTCTACTGCTAAAGCAAAATATATCTTAGGCGAAGCAAGAGATAAATTCCCTGGTGGATTCCCCGGCCCTAATGGAAATGTTATGTTAAATGGTGCCACCTTAAAGCAGGAGTCCCAAGTTGAAATTGACAAACTTGAAAAAGAGTTGTTAAATATGGTAACAAGTGGTGATGGATACGCATTTATTATCGGCTAAATAGCCTGTCTAAAACGCAAGCCCTTACGTTAAATTTTGTATAACTACATACAATTAACTTAAGGGCTTTCTTATGATCATTGGGATATCGGGATTTATTAATAGTGGTAAGACAACAGTTGCAAATAGGTTAACAGAAAAATACGGATTTAGGAGAGACAGTTTTGCCACAAGCCTGAAAGACGCATGTGCAATGATATTCGATTGGCCACGGCACTTAATTGAAGGTGACACCGGTGAATCAAGAGAATGGCGCGAACAAGTTGACGAGTGGTGGTCTGTAAAGTTGGGTATACCTAATTTTAGTCCTCGCCTAGCATTGCAGTTAATCGGAACAGATGCATTACGCAATCATTTCAACGAAGGACTATGGTTTCTTACATTAGAAAATCGTGTTCGCAAGAATCCCGATCAGCACGTGGTTATCAGTGATGTAAGGTTTCCTAATGAGATAAAATTTATACAGGAGCATGGTGGCGCTATGGTTAAGGTAAACCGTGGCCCAACCCCGGTATGGTATGAAACTGCAATGTTGGCAAACAAGGGTAATTCTTTTGCTAAAGAAGCAATGGTTAAAACTTATTCAGGCGCACACTATAGCGAATGGGCATGGGTGGGGACTGAGTTCGAATACGAAATTAATAATGACGGCACATTCGACGATTTAGTTGAAGGCACCGATTCGTTCATGGTGTTGTTAACTGAAGGTTTAAATCTTGCCGCTGTATAGATAAATATTGCTTTATAATTGGGGAAACAAATGACAAAATTAGCAGGTAGTATGAAACTTCAGGGAGTCACACTCGGCGCCACTTCATCAATATTGACATCAGTGGGCACTGATGGCGGCACTACAGGTGGACTAACAATTAAAGGTGGGCCAGGTCCTGCTTACACCTATGCAGCAGAATATGAAGCATACGCTACGGACAATTATACATTGACTGCTACAGCGGTCGTGTATGCGTGGAACACATGGGTAGGTGAGAGAAGCGGCGAGTCTAATTTTGCTCACACTTACAGTTTCAACCCAAGTTACGCAATCAGTGCAATGACACAATTGGGTGTATTCCAGACAATCGGTGGATTCAATGAGGCAGTATATGCAGAATATGTTGTTGATGCTCTTTCTACTCCGTTAGGCATCCCTGTTATGCAAGTCGGTGTAGAATCAGTTGCGGTGCCCGGCACAGGCTATCAGGCATCTTATCAGGTGTATTATACAAATGACGGGACTGTTGTTCAATTCCTAGACGGTGTAGATCAGGGCTCCTCGAGTGCGCCCACCTATGGTGCAGGTGACGTAATCGGCATGGTTGTATATCGGACTGCTTCGACATTTAGAATAACCTGGTTTAAGAATGGTGTATATGCCCAGGAGTCATTGACATTTGGCAACAATCTTGTGTTTTCAAGAACCCGCGTGAATATTGGCCAGATGGCAACCGGCTATCCGTATGGACCTATTAGGCACCCTGTTCCAACGCCTACTGTATATGCTACGATTACTATCAGTTCTGACATAGCTGATGATTATGTCTATCCAGTGTCGTATGTAGATTGGTATCAAGGCCGCGGCCTTGCAGGGACCTATACACTTGTATCAACCGAGTTTGCTACAGGTACATCTGCGACATACTCGAATAGCAATAGATCGCTTACATATCCAGCCGCAATCGCACCATGGCCGCATGTTACGGAGATTTCCACCCGAGTTCATAGCATTGGCGACGGTACTATCTATGAAGTGCAGAACACCCCGGGTGATGCAACAACAACTATGTTAAGCAGAGTGGGCATAACAGCAACGGGTGTGGATGCATATTTTGATGCTGATTACGGTTCTGGTGGTTATGGTAACTATAATGTAGGCGACGTAATTGGTGTCGTTATTACTACTGCTGACGACGGCCTTAGCTCAACTATCTACTGGTTTGTTAATGGTGGTGCCACACCGTATACTAGCCAGGTCATTCCGAGCGCATTAACAGCATGGCAGATATATGTCGAATTCGGAGAAGATATCTATCGTCCGCAACCAGCGTAATACTAAAGGAGTTGAAGCGTATTTTAATTCGCTTCAATTACAGTGCCTTTAAGGCCATTGTTGATAAATACTGCTAACAAGAAGAAAGTCTTCAATAGGAGTTAAACAACAATGGCTACATTAGTATCACCGGGCGTAAGTATTTCAGTTATTGATCAATCGATCAATGTAGGTGCTGGCCCCGGTACCATCCCGCTAATTTTCATAGCGACACAAGAGAATAAATCCGATCCAGCAGGTACTTCAGTTGCCCCTGGCACATTGAAAGTAAATGCCGGTAAGGTATATTCCATTACTTCTCAACGTGATTTAGTTTCTACATTCGGCGACCCTATATTCTATGATGTTAGTGGAAGTTCTTTAAATGGATATCCATTAAACGAATACGGCCTATTAGCCGCATATTCGTATCTAGGTATTTCTAATCTTTGCCGAGTTGTTCGCGCCGATATTGACTTAACACAACTAGAGGCAACACCACTTACACCAACAAGTCCTGCGGCTATTGGCACATATTGGTTTGATGAATCTTCTAGTGGCTCTGTATACGGATTGTTTACTCGTTCTGGTACATTCCCTAACGAAATTTGGTCTACAGCAGTTATTAATTTTAAATATAACTTTTCTACAGGCACCACAAACACTCCAGTAGCAACTGATGGTGTTGTAGGCAATCATGCAATTGTATTTCAGACACTGTCTGGTATAACCACATACTGGGTTAAAACTGGCGTAGCAACATGGACACAATTAACTGGTAGCTCTGGCCCAACAAGTGTTGTAATTCAGTCTGTATGGCCCGACCTTACAAATGTCTTAACAACACAACAATATTGGATTAAGACAACTGCTCCTGCACAAGGCGCTAACATGGTATTACGTAGAATGGATGCATCATTGGGCGCATTTGTTCAGATTGAAGCACCACTTCTTGCAAGTGATGCGGCAGCTGATACATATTATAGCACCGACGCATTAGGATCAACAGGTCAAATCTACATTAGATATACCGCTAATTCTTTCGAATTTAGAAAATCCACAGGTGCTACATTGTCTTGGGTACCGTTGACAACAATTATTGGTTCTAGTGCAGTTCCCACACAAGGTCCTGCTAATGGACAAATGTGGTTTAATGCACTTTTAGGCTTAACAAGCACCGGTATGTCGACAATTGATATTATGGTTGCCGACGGAATCGGATCATGGCAAAATATTAATCTTCCTGGATTCTCTGGATTATCGGTGCCTGTCGGCTCTGTCACATTGTATCCACAGGCAGATGATCCTCAAGATAATGTTCCTACACCTACATTGAACAGCGGTGATATCTGGGTAAAAACTTCGGCAGATCCATATCCGGTTATCAACCGTTGGAATGGTACAACATGGACACTTGTTAGCAACGTAGATCAGACAACACCATATGGTATTATTTTCACTGATGCAAGATCTAACCCGATGTATCATGACGGAATCTATTCTGGACAGAACAACAGCGGCGGTGTGAATCCGGACTTAGATCCAGATGCACCACAGGCTGCATTGTATCCGAAAGGATTCATGTTGTGGAATACTCGTTATTCTTCGAACAATGTCAAGACATGGGACTCACCATATGTGTACAATGGCGTGACAGCAGAGCCAGATGATACAAACAACGGTTCCCTAGGTCGCTGGGTTAATACATCGGGTAATAATGCCGGCGGAGCACCATACATGGGTGCAACTGCACAGCAAATTGCTATCACAAAGGCCATTCAGTATGTTATTACAACTAATGATGAAATTCGTGCAGAAGACTTATTCTACAACTTAATTGCAGCACCTGGTTTTGTCGAAGCAATCGACGAAATGCTTGTATTGAATGACGATCGTAGAAATACTGCCTTCGTTGTAGGTGATACACCATTCACATTGAATGCGACAGGTACATCGTTACAAAACTGGGCAACGAACGCCAGTGTTGCATACGGTAACGGTCCGGATGGACTTGTATCTGCTAGCAAGTATTTTGCTACATGGTATCCAAGTGGATTGAGCACAAACGTAGACGGAACAGATGTTGTTGTACCACCATCACACATGGCATTGCGTACAATTGCATATAACGATCAAGTTTCATACCCATGGTTCGCACCAGCAGGTTTGCAGCGTGGTATTGTTAACAATGCGGCAGCAGTTGGATATGTTAACGCAAATGGTCAATTTATCCCTACCAAGTTGAGTGAAGGTCAACGTGACATCTTGTATATCAACGGTATTAATCCAATTCGTACAATGCCTACAGGCGGTATTGTTGTATTTGGACAGAAGACTCGTCAACCGTATGCAAGTGCTACTGATCGTATCAACGTTGTTCGTTTAGAAAACTATCTTCGTTATCAATTGAACAACTTGGCAACACCATTCTTGTTCGAGCCTAACGATACAACAACACGTAAAGCAGTTAAGGATTCGTTTGACAGATTCTTAGCAGAATTGATTACATTGCGTGGACTATATGACTTCTTGGTTGTGTGCGATTTAAGCAATAACACACCTGCAAGAATTGACAGAAATGAATTGTGGATTGATATTGCTATTCAACCAGTTAAGGCAATCGAATTTATTTATATTCCAATCCGTATCAAGAATACTGGATCTAGCTTAACATCGGCTTAACAGTCAAATTTTAAAGAATACCGCCATACTAAACCATGGCGGTATTCTTTTGTGTAATTAAACCACCGGTAAAAAAATTATCAATTTTGATAAATAGTATTAGCTTTTACAGCAGGAGAAACAGATGGCAAATTTATCCAAATTCGGTATTCCACTAGACGGAAGCAAGCTAGGTATTCTACATCCTAAGCAGAAATATCGCTTCAGAGTAGTCTGGCAGAATTTCGGCGAGAACAACGGATTGCGAGAAATGACACAGAACGTGATGACAGTCACACGTCCAAAGGTAACATATGAAGAAGTTAAGTTAGATTCATATAATTCTGTGGCATGGATTCAAGGTAAGCATTCTTTTGATCCAGTCGAAGTTAAATTACGTGACGACATTACTAATTCTGTTATTTCGTCAGTCGGTGCACAAGTACAGAAACAAATGAATCACTTTGAACAGACAAGTGCTGTCGCAGGTATTAACTATAAGTTTGCGATGGAAATTCACTCGTTAGATGGTACAGACAACGAGCAATTAGAGTCGTGGGTATTAGACGGTTGCTGGATCCAACAAGCAACATACAGCGATGCTGATTATGCATCCGGCGATCCTAACGAAGTTACATTAACTATTAGATTCGATAATGCAACTAACGTTTCTGGTCCAAATACAAACAATGGTACAACAGTCGGCGGAAATCCATATCCAAATATTGCATCGCCAACCGGCGGCACAACCTTCGCTTAAACCCGAAGAAATGGAGGCTGAACATGCCTAGCTTTTCAAGCCTATTTACATCGCTGACCGGGGGAGGTTTCTATTATGAGAAATCCCCTCGTCACGCATCTTATAATTTCAATCAGGAATCTACTACCTTATATAGGAATCAGCCTAGATTCCCGTTTGAATATTACATAGACATAAAGTTAAATAAGACAGGAACATCCGGAGAATATATCTCTAAGTATTTCAACAATGCTTCATGGGCGCAAATTGCACCACTAGTGAAGAGTGTTGAAATGCCTTCTATGAAAATTGAATCAACTATCGTAAATCAGTATAATAGAAAGCGTGTTGGTCAATCTACGTTAAAATATGAACCTATAAAGATGGTGTTTCACGATGTAGTTGACGGTAAGACCCTGAAATTCTGGGATATGTATTATAGGTATTACTTTGCTGACGGTAACGAAGCTAAAGTAAATATGGCACCTATACAAGAGAAGCAAAATGCAACAATGAGTGTTGAAACACTCATACACAATCTTACGCCACAGATAAATCCTAATATTGCAAATTTACCGGGTAGTATAAAAGACCTGTTCCAGAATAAATCACCTACGGTGAGTTCTCCCACAAATACAAATGGCCAAAAAAATCAGATGCAGAATATTATTACTGATACGTTAGATAATCATAATTTTGGATTTAACTTACCTGTGGTACAGAATGCACGAAACTTGATTCAGACTATCGACATATATCAGGTACATGCCGGGCGCTTCAACAGGGTAACATTGGTGAATCCACGTATATCTGCATTTACACACGATGTACTGAATTATGCACATACTGATAAGACGTTAGAGTTAACATTCACATTCGAGTATGAATATGTTTATTATACCATACAAAATATGAAGTTAGGTGGATCTGAAGAAAATAACGGCTCTACAATTAACCAATATACACACGGTGATTTCTTAGAATTACCTGCGTTAGCATTCAATGCGCAGGTATTAGATTTTATAGAGTCAAATAATCCATTATTACAGTCGGATAATCCTATATTACAGGGTATCGGTAAGAACGTGCAAGCTTCTATAGGTAATGTCACTAGTGCATTTATCTCTGATAAGATAGTGAGAAAAGTAAGCAGCAGTGTTAGTTCGCTGGCGAATACCGTGCAGCTATTTCCTAAACCGTATGTTAATAATATCGTACCGACACCGCAGGCCCGCCCATTTAAATCGGCAGCAACACCTGTAACCGGGCAATACCAAGACATAAATAGGGCAAGTATAAAACGTGGCTAATTCTAACATAGCTTCTCTTGGGCGAATGAGTTCGCAGATGCTTACGTATCTCGGAACTCAACGAACAATACAGAACGTCGGTGGATCTTATGTTAATACATTCAAGTATGTATACGGACCTACCACGTTTGTTGATGCAGGTTCGTTACTTCAGTCTAAATTGGGTGGTGGTGTCGTAGGTAATTTTTCGCCAACATCGTTTGATTCAACAATGTCTTATTTCTTAGCTAGAAGTATGGGTTCAATGTATGCAGAAACGATGACTGCATTAGCATTGGATATTGCAGCCACAATTGGCATAAGCCCGCAAGCATTGTTAGAACGATCCGATACCAGTTTGGGAATGACATTGCCACCTAATGCTTACAGAGTCTTTAACGAATTGCGAGATCCTACACACCAAGTCGGCACAATTACCACCGTTACTAACAAACAAAGCTTGCAGGCGAGAGCGATAAGGTCGTAAATGCCATCTTATGTACAAGGCCTGTATAAACCTGTAAATCCTAGTAAATATGTAGGCACATACCCTATACATTTTAGATCATCGTGGGAATTTAAGGTGATGCAAATGTTTGATTCTAATCCTAATATAACTAGCTGGGCCAGCGAATCCCTTAAAATACCTTACAGGAATCCCTTCACCGGTAAATATACCGTGTATATACCTGATTTCGTTGTTACCTATACTGATGCTAATGGAAAGAACCGTGCAGAAATTATAGAGGTAAAGCCTGCTAAAGAAACATTTCTCGAACAGGCTAAGACAGCACGATCCAAAGCCGCAGTAGCATTGAACGCATTCAAGTGGGCAGCAGCACAGGCATTTGCTAAAACACATGGAATGACATTCCGCGTGATGAATGAAGATAACATTTTTAACAACCCTAAACGGAAATAATAGTGACTAAGAAATTAGAGGATTTTTTTAATCTACCACCTACACAGGAAACTAGTGTCGATGAAGAGATTGATATAGAGACGCAGAATGCTGAATTAATGTCTGATACGTTACCTTCTTTCTCCTCTATTTCGACTGCTGAGAAAGTGGATTATGCATTACCTGTTGTTGTTGGGTTAGACACGCATGACAACGAGATGGACACAATATCTAAGAAAGCTATGCAAACGTTTGAAGATCTTATATCGTTGGGTGGTAATGTACCAGATATGCATGCTGGAAAGATATACGAAGTCGCTGGTCAAATGCTTAAGACAGCAATGGACGCCAAAATATCAAAAGCTGATAAGAAATTAAAGATGATTGAATTGCAACTTAAGAAGGTTCGTGCAGAGCAAATAGACTTCGATCTAGGTAACGGATCATCAAAAGGCGGCCAAGGTGGCGAATTCGACCGTAATGAACTACTCAAGTATATCGTTAGTACAAAGAAATCAGAAAATTCTGATAAATAGTCCTATAAACGGAGTTGCCAATATGGTAGAAAAGAAATCATTTGTTAGTTATGTAGCAGAAACGAAAACAGAATACAAATACGTGCTTAAATTTGCAGTGCATGATATGTCAAACCAAATGGTTGATATGTTAGAGGCAAGTCTTAAGAAATACGAGCTTGTTACTGCATCTGCTTTTAGGCAAACACCTATCCAGGAAAATCCACTAGATTTTCCTAATGTAAAAAACACCCCTGTATTCATTTGTAATATTACTATGGGATATCCTGCTTCGCTGGATTTCTTAAGAACCTATGTATGCAACAGTATGGGAATCTCACCGGAATTATTAGCTGTCTATTCAGAGAATGATCCACGTCAGATAGAAACTGATTTATACATTGATAGAAATTCAGAAGAATATAAGAAGAGTTACAAGGCCCGCCTTGGCACTGATTATGAACAAACTGATGCACCCGAGTACGGTGAGAAATATAACATCGGATTTTTACAGGAACTGGAGAAAGTCCGTAAAGAACGACAGGCTACTGTAGTGGATAATCCATTAAGCCCTAAAGAAAAGACAGATCATTCTACATTACCGGGTGATTACGATAGCTTTAACGATGCTAAGAATTTAAAGAAAGACGATTTGGGCTTATTCGGAAGAGTAAAGAAAGCTAATCTGCTTAAGACTGGAGTATTATAAATGAACGAATTAGACAGAATGAGAAAACTTGCTGGTATACTTACTGAAAGTGTAATGGCAGTACCGGCAATTGGAAATCAGGAAGACAATATGCAGACAGTAGGTACTATCGGTCGCGATAATGCTGACGCTTCCTTTGATGCTGCACAACCAGCAGTTGACGAAGGTGCAGGCAATCCGCTTGATGCTATGTTTAATGTATTCAACGCACGATTACAAGAGCTACTTTCGAGCGGCGTAGATCCACAGGAAGCTGTAGATGTAATTCAGCAAGAAATGGACCAAGAAGGCATCGAAGCCGATCAGCAAGATGCGATTATGGACATGTTGAATGATAGCGTTAGCAATAGTGATAGTGGTGATAATGATAATAACACTTGTGTTGCTTGCAATGGTTCCGGCGAAGGCCAGTACGATGGCACACGTTGTTCTTCGTGTGGCGGATCTGGTGTAGATCAAGGCGAACAAGATGACGATGATTTCGATCCACCCGATGATGACGGCGATGACTACATTGGCCCTTTTGAAGAAGCTGCGCCAGAGCACGAATTCGATGAAGCATTTGACTTGCAGAATGGGTATGATGACGAACATGACGCCAGCGGCAACGACTATTTCCCGAATGGTGCCGATAGTCCAGTTGTATCTCGTGTAGGTCCATCCGGTGCCCGCCACGGTGACAATCCTGAGCAAAAGAAAATGGCTGTTGCTGAAACACATAAAGAGCTAGTATACAATTACAGAAAGTTCATTAAGGAATCTTCTAAGAAATAACATGGCAATTTATCAAGATGATACGTTAGTAAAGCGCGCCTACACTAAGGTATCGTATTCTACTGAGCAAATTGATCAATTAAGGGCATGTATGGATCCGGAAACTGGTCCATTGTACTTCATACAGAATTTCATGTATGTTCAGCACCCTACAAAGGGTAAACAGAAACTTGAGTTGTTTGATTATCAGATTGAGTTATTAGAAAATTACACCAAATATAGAAAATCTGTAAACATGTTGGGGCGACAGCTAGGTAAGACTACTGTCGCATCTGGTTATTTACTTTGGTACGCTATGTTTGTTGAAGATGCAACTATTCTTATTGCATCAAACAAGTATGATGGTGCACAGGAAATTATGCACCGTGTTAGATATGCATATGAATCTGTACCCGACCATATTCGCGCAGGTGTAAAGACATACAACAAACGTTCCATTGACTTTGATAATGGGTCACGTATTGTAGGAACAACTACAACAGAAAATACAGGTCGAGGAATGTCCTTGTCACTTGTTTATCTTGACGAATTTGCGTTCGTTGAACCGAATATTGCTAAAGAATTCTGGACATCGCTATCTCCCACGCTGTCAACTGGCGGTAAATGCATTATTACATCAACACCGAATACCGATGAAGATCAATTTGCTGATATCTGGTTCGGTGCTAATAGGCAAGTCGATGCTAATGGTAATGAAACAGTATTAGGTGCAAATGGATTCCATCCATTTATAACGACCTGGGTGGCACACCCTGATAGAGATCAAGCGTGGGCTGATTCGGAAATGGCTGCTTTAGGTGAGGATAGATTCTTGCGCGAACACAATTGCGAATTTATTACATTCGAAGAAACATTAATTAACCCTATAAAGTTAAATCAGTTATCTTCAATTCAGCCTATTAAGAAAACAGGACAAGTCAGGTGGTTTGCCCCTGTACACCATGATTGCACATATGTAGTTGGACTAGATCCATCAATGGGTACCGGTGGTGACAATGCTGCTATACAGGTATTAGAATTACCGTCGCTAATTCAGGTCGCAGAATGGAGCAGTAACAAGGCCCCAATTGAAGAACAAGTTAAAACTCTTAGAAAGATATTGCAGGATATAAGGGACGAATGTAATCCGGAGATTTACTGGTCAGTTGAAAGTAATACACTGGGAGAAGCGGCATTGGTTGTTATTAGAGATACAGGCGAAGAAAACTTTGCAGGTACTATGTTGCATGATCCTAAGAACAGGCTGCAGGGCAGGACAGGTCGTCGTGCTGGATTTGTTACAACCAATAAGTCGAAACTAGAATGTTGCGCAAAATTAAAGTTCTTGATAGAATCTAATCGAATGAAAATGAACTCTAAGGGATTATTGTCAGAATTGAAAGTATTCGTTTCTCGTGGTAATACATTTGAAGCCCGAGTAGGACAAACCGATGACTTAATCATGGCAATGATACTTGTTGTAAGAATGCTTGATTACATATCTACATGGGACGACAAGTCTCAAGCAGCTATAAACAGCAACGTGGCAGATGCTGATGAAAGTAGTTATGATTCACCTATGCCAATTTGTATCTAGTTTCCCCAAAGATAGATAAATAAGGGAATAAGGAACATAATCATGGCTGAATTAAATACCATTGCTGAAAAGATATTCTCTCTTTTAAAGGGCAACGGGTTAAAAATCAAAATATTTGATGTAGATGGTAACGAAGTTACTGATCCATCTATGGGCCGCAGGTTTTTCATAAATGATCCGAACATTATGGTTACATTAGACGAAGAGTCTGGTGAAATCGAAATGAGCCGGGGATCAAATGTCGATGGCGCTCAAATAGATAAATTACAACAGAACATGAGACGTATTGCTGACCTAGACCAGATGAACTTTAGTACTAAGGTTTTCGGTAAATCTATTCAACCACGCGATTATGCCTACCAAGCAAAGAAACAAAAGGATACACCGATGATGGAAAATAATGCACTTAAACCACACAATCACCAATTACTTGGTAAGGTATTGCACAAGGTAAGATTTTTCGGTGGATCACCTGCTGCTACTATTGCAGATGACTTGGGATTACCACTTAGTGATATTCAACCTATATTAAACAAACTAGTTACCGATGGTAAGCTTTCTGCCGAACATAATGCTCATGGTGAAATAGAATACTCCGCAGCAGTTGACGAAGCAGTCATGGAAACATCGACTGAAAAATTAGCGAAGTATAAGACAGCAGCCGGCGCAGATGCTAGGAAAGCTGATGCAGAGGGTGATTACAAGCGTGGCGACAAGCGATTTAAAGGGATTGTTAAAGCAACTAAGAAACAATTTGCTAACGATGCTAAACCAAAGCAGACAGAATCTGTATTAGAAAGTTTTAGTAGAATGTTTGGTTCTGCAAAGACATCACAGCAGACATTGGAAAACGTGCGAATTTTAGTTCGTCACAAGGTGCCTGTATCAGAAGAAGTACGTGGCTCACGTTCTCGCCATATTAGCGCAATTTTCTTAGAATGCAACGGTGAACGTATGCGCTTTAAAGAGAATTATCTGCCGGGCGCACGAGCAATGGCCCAGCATTTGGCACACGGTGGTGCAATGACTGATAAGGTGGGGTCGTATATTAGCGAGAGTACCAGTCAGTTGTTAAAGCTTCAATCATTCAACCGTTATGTGACTACCAACAAACTCATCAACGAAGATAGTTCAGGTATTGTCGAAACAGTAAAAGAAAATATTCAGACATTAAGATCTGAATTAAAGAAACTAACCGGATCTAAGACATACGAAACAATTAAAGCTCGTTTAGAAACATTTGAACGCGAAGCTCTTGCAGAAGACGACACAAGTGGTTTGAAGGAATTGTTTACTATTCGTCGCTTCGATGAAAAGTTTGAAGAAGTGTTGCCTATTGTTAAACAACTTGTACAAGAGAAAGATACATATCATAAGCGAATCGAAGAAGCAGCAAGCAATGTAGTTGTATTACGCCGTGAAGCATTGAGCGCAGCACCTATCTTTGAATTTGCAAGCGATAATGCACGTCTTGGTTTCAAGATTAACGAATTATCTTTACGTATATCCGAAAATGAAGAACTTGCAGGCTTCGTTAATAAGATTGGTACCAAATTGTGCAAGGAAGGTATTGTAAATGATTTCGAACGTGCTGTATTGACACAGGTATTAGAAAATATGCAAGTGGTAGACACAGTTGTTAAGAAACAAGACATGACTGAATCAACCGACATTGACTCATTCTTTGACCGATACATATTAAATTTCATGTAAGAAGTCCTTGACTTTACGCACAGGTTTTCGTATACTAGCTACTTGCTAGGCGAAAACCTGTTCTGCTTTTTAGACCAATAAAATGCAGTTCTTAGGCTAAAATAGATAAATATGTTTGTTAGTTAAGAAGTAACGCATTTTAACTAAAATAATGAAAAAGCAAAAAACCGCGTTCAATAAAAGGAAATAAAAATCATGTCAAAAACACTAGACGAAATCAGAAAAAAATTGCAAGCCATGGACAATCGCAAAGGTGGCGCAGCAGGCGGATTCAGTAATGATAAGTTGACTTATCCACACTGGAACATCGCAGAAGGAACCCAATCAATTTTAAGACTATTACCAGACGGTAATGAAGAAAATACATTCTTCTGGGTGGAACGTCAACTCATTAAACTTACATTCCCGGGAATTAAGGGCCACGATGAGAACAAGGCAGTTGAAGTACAAGTACCGTGTATCGAAATGTGGGATGGCAAGAATACATGCCCAATCTTAAATGAAGTTCGTCCAATGTGGAAAGACAAAGCACTCGAAGATACAGCACGTAAGTACTGGATCAAGAAGTCTTATTTCGCACAAGGTTTCGTTAAGCAAGACGGTATCGGCGAGCAAGACGCACCAGCTAATCCTATTCGTAAGTTCATCATCAGCCCACAGATTTTCAAGATCTTCCAGGCTGCATTAATGGATGTTGATATGGAAAACAGCCCAGTTGATTTTATCAACGGCACTGACTTTATTGTCGCTAAGACAAGCAAGGGTGGATTTGCTGATTATAGCACATCGAAGTGGGCACGTAAGGAATCTAGCCTGACTCCAGAACAATTGGCAGCAATTGAACAATACGGTCTTGTAGACTTGAGCGAGTATCTTCCAAAGCGTCCAACTCAAGAGCATCTAGATGCAATGTTCGAAATGTTCCAAGCATCCCTTGATGGTGAATTGTATGACCCAGCACGTTGGGCTAAATTCTACAAGCCATACGGATTTGATTCTGCACCATCCGGTGATAGCGAGTCCCGTCCAGTGACACGCCCAGCACCAGCTGTGAGCGCACCAGTTACTAAGCCACTGATCGTTCGCGATCCAGTTGACGAAGATTTGGAAGCCGATTTGCAAGCCGCAGAGGCACCGGTAGCCGCACCAGTTAAGGAACTTGTTGGCGAAACAGCAGCACCTGCTGGCAAGTCACCACAAGAAATCCTTGCAATGCTGCGCAATCGCAAGACAGCATAATCTAAATACAGTAAGATAAAAAGATAAGCAACATCACGTTGCTTATCTCACTGTAACCAAAATTTAGGAGAAACATGGCAAAACCAATAGATATTTCAAAATTTCGTAAGAGTATTACGAAAAGCATTGCCGGAATAAGTGCAGGCTTTCACGACCCAGACACGTGGATTAGCACAGGAAACTATGCATTAAACTTTTTAATCAGTGGAGACTTTAATAAGGGAATTCCTTTAGGTAAGGTATCTATGTTTTCCGGCCAATCCGGCGCCGGCAAGAGTTACATTGTATCAGGCAATATTGTAAAGAATGCACAAGAACAAGGCATTTATTGCATTGTGATGGACACAGAAAATGCGCTAGACGAAGCATGGTTACATGCTTTAGGAGTTGACACATCAGAGGACAAGTTACTGAAATTAAATGTATCGCAAATTAATGATGCAGCGCAGATTATCAACGACTTCGTTAAAGAGTACAAGACACAGGCGCCGGAAGACAGACAGAAGATTTTGTTTGTTATCGACTCAATCGGTATGATGTCGTCAGCAATCGGCGCAGCACAATTTGAGAAGAATGAAATGAAGGGTGACTTTGGATCAAAGCCAAAGGAATTAATGGCTCTTGTTCGTAACTGCTTGAATATGTTCGGCGACCTTAACATTGGATTGGTTTGCACCAATCACAGTTATAGTTCACAAGATCCGTATTCGCCTGATGATAAGATTAGTGGTGGATCAGGCCCAGTCTATGCGTCTAGTATTGTAATTGCTATGAAGCAATTGAAATTGAAAGAAGACGAAGACGGTAACAAGACAAAAGAAGTTGCTGGTATTAGAGCAGGTTGTAAAGTGATGAAGACGCGATTCAATAAGCCGTTTGAAGATATTGAATTACAAATTCCTTACGATACAGGTATGTCTCCTTACAGTGGATTCTTTGACTTGATTGAGAAGAAGACTTTTGTAGTGAAAGAGGGAAACAGGTATGTATACACTGACCTTAATGGCGAACTACATAAGTATTTCAGGAAGCAATGGAATAAGAACGAAAATGGTGTTATGGATTTGGTAATGTCTGAGTTTGCCGAAAAAGTAAAGGCACAGGACGCACTGGCCACAGAATTAGAATCAGCGGAGGAAATGTAATATGGTAAACGAAAATAACGAATTAATTATAGAATTATGGTCAAGATTGAAATCTCATATTCCTCCTAAGGAGCGTCTAGAGGTTGCTGATATTTTGATTGTCGTGTTTGACGAATTCGGAAAGGTCGACGACGATCTAATGGATGAAGACCTAGATAAAGAACTTCGTGCTGCTGTAAGAAGTCATATCGGTGACCCACTAGATGTTGAGGACGACGAGGCACTAGATGACGACGAATATTGATATAGGTGTAGCATTACTTGAGTCAATCAAAAGTAAGGATGCTCAGCAAGCCCTAACACAGGTCCAACAGTTTAGCGACAATATGAGAAACGTAACTGTTGGTGCAGACTATGTTATGTGGATTACTGAGCCAGTAAATCTGACTAGTGTACATAAGGCATTAGCGGAAGACCTTGCAGTCCCTCCACGATTATTAGCGATTAGACGATCAGCGATGAGTAGAACACAGAAGGGCGCTCTGTTAGTGCAGGCAATGGTGCTGGCAATTAAAAGGGTTCACAATTTATGAAATTTACTAACATTGGAATAAATGCGGATTCGGAAATCTTTGTAACTGTTGATGATAAAAATATCTTATTCTCTGATTTTATTAACGAATTAGTTGATAAAAGGGTTGCTGAAATTTTGGAAAAGAAAGAAATTAATGTCGCATTGGTATTATAAGGTAACTGGCAATCTTGGACTAATACCTGATTTTATTGATTATTTCGAAGGCGAGTTGGTTACAGCTCGCCTCGAATTATCTCTGAAGGGCAAGAGTCTAGAGAGGCATGCGGCCGAATTACCCGGCCTAGTTGAACAACGATATGCTCAATTGCAAGAAATTGAAGCAGTACTCGAATTCTTAAATATTAAGCTACGAAAAGATCGATCAGCTGAATTCAAAAAATTCCTAGAAGCGTATAACAAGGCACTGAGTTCACGCGATGCAGAAAAATATGTCGACGGTGTGCAGAGCATTGTTGATAGCACATATCTTATCAACGAAGTTGCATTGCTACGAAACAAATTTCTAGCAATAACTAAGGGCTTTGAAGCAAAGAACTTCATGACTGGACACATAATTAAACTAAGGGCCGCAGGTCTTGATGACGCACATATTTAATGACAAAAACAACACTACATATTATCGATGAAGTAAACATAAAATTCAGCGATCTAGATCCTGCATGCAGACGCAAAATGGTTCAGTCGCTCGAATTTATGTTACCGTATGCCAGACACACGCCTGCATTCAAACTAGGAAGATGGGATGGTAAGATGTCATTCTGTGACATTGGCGCAAGATCGTACCTGAATCTCTTAGATGTGTTATTGCCCATTGTTACTCAGCACGGTTACGAAGTTGAAATAGAAGATCACCGCCAACCTGCACAAGATTTTGTGTTTGATTTAGTTGAGGGAGATAGTTATTCGCACATCACATGGCCACCGGGTCATCCTAAGGCAGGCGAACCCATTGAAGTCAGGGAACACCAGCTAGATGTTATCAACTCTTACCTAGAGAATATAACAGGCATTAACATAGCGCCAACAGGCGCTGGTAAGACGATTATAACTGCGATTTTGAGTCATAAAATCGAACCATACGGCCGAAGCATCGTAATAGTACCCACTAAGGATCTTGTTACGCAAACTGAAGAAGATTACATCAACTTCGGATTAGATGTCGGGGTGTTCTTTGGTGATAGAAAGGAGTATGGTAAGACCCATACTATATGTACATGGCAAAGCTTAGAAAGCCTGAACAAGCGTTCAAAAGAAACAGATTTAGAGGTCGATATAAACGATTTCTTCGATGGCGTGGTGTGCGTCATAGTGGACGAAGTACACAAAGCGAAAGCAGATGTATTGAGAAAGCTATTATCGACCTATTTAGCAAACGCACCGATTAGGTGGGGACTCACCGGTACCATGCCAGAAGAAGAGGCAGATAAGGTCGGTGTCCGCGCCTGTATCGGTCCTATGTTAGGTCAAATCAATACAAGGGAATTACAGGACAAAGGTATTCTTGCTAATCTGCATGTGAACGTATGGCAATTGCAGGATGTAGGACAGGCTGCTAGTGGAAATTATCAGACAGAGCTAAAATGGCTAACTACTAATAAGAAACGCTTAGAGTATATTGCCAAACAGGCAATAACGGTAGCAGAATCCGGTAACACACTTATACTGGTTGATCGTGTCGAGACAGGTGAGATGTTACAATCATTAATACCTGATTCTATCTTTGTCTCAGGGAAGATGAAGTCAAAGGATAGAAAAGAGGAATATAGAGAGGTACAGGAAGTTGATGGCAAAGTTATTATTGCAACGTATGGCGTTGCTTCTACTGGTATTAATATTGTTCGTATTTTTAATTTAATTCTTTTCGAAGCTGGGAAGAGTTTTGTTAGAGTTATACAGAGTATTGGTCGCGGCATCCGTGTTGCAGCCGATAAGGACTTTGTTAATGTCTACGATATCTGCTCAAATTGCAAATACAGTAAGAGCCATCTGACTAAACGTAAGAAGTTTTATAAAGACGCTGAATATCCATTCAGTATAACTAAAATTAATTATTAATGAAAACAGTTCAATTAGATATTGATGTAAGGCATCATAATCTCATGAAGATATTCTTTGAAGCAAACGATTTATTTAAATTAGGCTTCACATTAGATATTGTTGATCGGGATTATGATACCCCGATGACAATAACCTCCCCTGATGGCATTCAGCGTACCTATTCGTTTTCACAGACTAAGAAAGTATTAGAGTATACGTACGATGATGAAGACGAGTATCAGGTCGGCAAAATAGTCGACCTTAGTCTTAAACATTTAGGATTCAACAATATGCTGCATGATTTTTTAAATAAATGTGGTGTTTCACAGCACGGCGCATAATGCACTCAGTTCGCACAACGATTCCACGCTGGCAAGCTAGTGACTTTAGAATATTTCTAGAAGCGCACGATCTAGAAGAGCTTATAGTGGGTGATTATGAAAATATAACAGACACATGGTATTCAACTAGACTGGTCTGTTATGCATACAGCGATTCATCTACGAAAGCCATTGCGAATATGACCTATATTACGTTAAAATACGGTAGTGTAGAAAAAGCATTCGACGAATTAACATAATTATAAAGAGGCATTAAAATTAACATCTTAACCAACGACAACGTAGCATATAATCTCGATAAGGTCCCTAATGAGATTGAAGACATTAGATATTGTGTATTAGATTACTCCAATCCTAAAGAACCAGATTATTTCTTTATTCCGCTGATATTCCTTGAAAGTTTTTATGCACCAGCTGTGGTATTGCAGATAGACAAGTATAAGATACAGATGCCACTCGATTGGTCGATTCTAGTATGCGATGACAGCTATAGTGATATCGAAATTATGCCATTGACAAGTCTTAATGATCGAGGCTTTTGTACAATGGTATTTAATCCATTGAGGCATATGGTCCCTCGTCCAAAAGAAATTGCTATTACTAATGTATATGCCGAAGTCAAATGGTTCTTCCCTAAATTAAAACACGGTAATATTCTTGTAGTACCTTTAGAAGACGGTCCATTCCCTAATTGTGCGTTATTTGTTAAAGAAGTAAACAAATTGCCTGAAGTAATTGATATTGGAGCACTCTTTGAGTAACGTAGAAGATTGGATCACCGGGTTCTATGAATTGAATCCTAATGCTGTAAGGCATGAGGCGCCGACGAAGGCAAAAAAGAAAGAAAGCACATTGTCGCTTTCATCTGAATTATCTGCAATGGATACGCGAGACAAAGACTTCTACGCTAATCTAAGTGACGAACATAAGAAAGAAATTAGCCTCTGGGTGTTAATGCGTTATATGAGTTCTGCGCGTGGAGATGCCTATAATCATTTGACAACAGTGAATGATTTGGTTAATGTTGATTTCAGCACAATAGCCAAACACCCTGAATTGCAATGGAAGTTATTAGCAATCTGTGGTACAAACAAGAAACAATTTCACGATTGGATACCACCGGGTAAGAAAGCAAAAAAGAATAAATTAGAAGAAGCATTAATAGGATTAAATTCGTTAATGAAAGATGATGAATTAGCCTTGTTTCAACGTATAAATACCCGCGAAGATTTTGAAGAATATTTTAGAGCGAATGCATTTGATGACAAAACAATTAATGAAATCTTCAAAACTGACTCAAAAGGAAAGTAGTAAACCTGTGATACAGCAGTTTCAATGTAAATTCTGTAATATGAAATTCCATAAAGAGACTACGTTAGTGACGCATATGTGCGTCAAGAAGCGTCGTGATATGGAAATTAATACGCCAGCATCGAGGTTCGGTCACAGGACCTTTCAGCGTTTCTACGATTTAACAATGGCCAACAAGAAGCCTAAGACAACACAAGAATTTATAGAGAGTCCATATTACATCGACTTTGTTAAATTCGGAAATCACTTGGCAAATCTTAGACCTGTGTATCCAGAGAAATTTATCGACTTCGTAATTAAGAACGGGGTTAAACTAAAAGACTGGACAAAGGATTTTGTATACGATATGTATATTGAGGATCTTATTAAGAAGGAACCTGCCGAGGCAGCAACTGCTCGCACCATAGATGAAATAGTCGAATGGACCGAGGAAAATAAAGCATGTTTTAACGACTTTTTTGGCACTATTTCAGCGAATGAAGCAGCCCATATGATTAGGACAGGTAAGATTAGTCCGTGGGTGTTATATCTGTGCGAATCTGGCGGAGAACTGATGGGAAAGTTTAATGCAGATCACGAAAGAATTATCGGTGGCGTTATAGATCCCGGCTTCTGGATGAAGAAGTTTAAAAACAGTAAAGATGATGTGGACTATATAAGGTCTCTATTAGAGCAAGCAGGGTTATGATTGTATTTCTGGAATTAGAGCCAATGTCTAAAACAGTTGAAGCAGCACTAGATGATGCCTATATTGCTGTGAATGAAGGTATATCGCATACATATGTTGATGGCAAATATCGAATTTTTACATTTTATGATACCGAAGATGAATTAGCCTTTACGCTAACTCACGGAAGCACATTTGTAGAATCGGAAATGTATGTGAATGGTGCCGCTGGCTTCTTTTTCTGCCCTTATATTCCATTATATCCTATAAAATGAAAATAATTACAACTGATGTAGATATCGACGTATTCGGTAGAGATAAGATCCTTCAGGGACTAGAATGCGTCTATGGCCGAATCGACAGAGCTGACGATAAGTTTGAAAAACATCCTACAGGTATATACTTCCAAAATATCCCACGTGATCCTACTACTAACATATCTACATTAGATCATAGGATTGCATGCGAGTACGGTTATTTTAAGATTGACTTTCTTAATGTGAATATGTACGAAGGCATTAGGAGCGAAGAACACTTACTAGAATTACTGCATAAAGAACCACCGTGGGACTTTTTCCAGTACGAAGACATAACTGACCGATTATTTCATCTTAAGGGATACGGTCATTTATTGCAGAGACTAAAGCCCGAGTCAGTTGAGGATATCGCAATGATACTAGCAATGATCAGGCCAGCCAAATCTTATCTACAGAGTGCTAACTGGGACAAGATTCGAGTTGAGATATGGGATAAGAATTTAGACAGAACAGATTATCAATTCAAACGCCAGCATGCTATCTCATATAGTCTTGCTATTATTGTTAATCTTAACTTATTAATTGATCAATTACAGACTAGAGGCGACGAATAGAGCTATGAATAGCTCTATTGTGAATAGAAAAATTAGTCCGCTTTTCTAATGAGTTGAATCTGACGTTTCTTGATTCGTTTACGCATGATGTTGTTTAAGCTTGTCACAGACCCAAACATTATCTCTATGTCTTTGTTCACCACTGTCTTTAGACAGTAACGAAAATCTTGCATCTGTCCTTGAAGGAAAATATTAATAGGCAATATCCTATTACTTTCCCACCACCATGTCTCACCTAGGTGTAAGAATATCTTCTTTTCTGCAGGAGTGCGAATTGACTCGTAATCGTAGAAACTCATAATCTTATCATCGGAATTTTGAACTATGCCAATATATTCAGATGTTTGGCATCTAATCCCGCTAAGAAACGGGAATTTTTCTTTAATTTCGTGTAAATTTATCATACCAGTTATTTATACTGTTTATAACATACAAGAATTTTTTTTGATGTTATTAGTGATAAATATACTAAAAGGTGGGAAACAGATGGACATTACTTTTCATAAAATGTATCTATACGAAAACGTTCGGCAGTTATTAGCCGTCGGTGACACCTTTTGCCCATGCAAGGACAACGGCCCAATGAATAAGAACACAATTAAAGCGCATAAAGGTATTGATAACAAAGTTATCTTCCGTGTATTAGGGCCAGACAGAATTCCATTTGATGTTGGGTGTGGCCAACAGGTATATGCTCGTATTATGGATCCAGACAATAGACGTGTGGTCTTGGAACGTCTTTGCAAATTAGGTCCAGCAAAAGGTATTGTCACACTTAATTTAGACAGCGGTGACCTTGCAGAAATAGCTCCTGGTCTATACACAATGGTATTGATAAGAACAGAGAACTTCGTCTCATCAACCACCTGTGCTGGTGGCAACGGATTACACGGTGATGCTATAGATTATTATATAGAGAAACCACTATACAGTGATATGAATGACAATGTCTCTATGCAAATAGAAATTACTGAGCAGGCATTTAAATCTCCAATGAAGAGTATAGAGATGGGGATAAGGGATTGGACACCTGATATAAACATTGGTCAGTTTGGCCCACCAACGCCATCGTTTTATACTGGTAGAATCCCTGGCGGCAGAATATTGAATCATATTAATTCTGTTCATTCATTCTCAACCTACACCAAAAATTTCACAGGTATCTTACAGATATGGGGCAGTCTCGAAGAAGCACCGGACCCGTATTTGTCATCAACTAGATGGTTTAAGATATATCCTACTTCAATGTCACAAGATATTGAATTTATTGGATACTCTGGGACACAGGCATGGACCTTCTCTGCAAACTTTATGTGGTTGAAATTTAGATATATCCCTTCTACCGCTGTGTTGGATCCGGGTATAATGGAAAAGCTTATTGTCAGGGTGTAGATCCGGTGTCGAAACGCTGTTGACAAATTAATCGAAGATCATTATAATGCTATAATGATCATAGATATTCTTAAGAATGCAATTCTTGCCAACGTAGGCCCGTTAAAACAGGCGCCTAAGAACTGGCATAAACGAAATTGCATGTTGTGTCACACCCAAGGACACAGTCATGATACTCGTCACAGATTTGGCATTCAATTCAATCCTAGCTCTATCGCACTGAATTGCTTTAATTGCGGATTCTCTGCAGGATATACAGAGGGTAAGGATTTATCGAAGTCGTTTAAGTTTTTCTTAAGGCAAATAAATTTAGACGCAGACTTCATAAAGCAATTAGAATTTGAAATATTTAAACAGAAAAACAATATAACATCGATACGCGAAGGCGATACTGCGGTAGTCGATATCGAAGCAAAGTTTAAGACATTATTTAGTAAGTGGAAACAAGTTCCACTACCGGCTGATTCTATGCCTATCACTGCCTGGTTGAAAGAGGGACTAGACGACCCCGACTTCCTACAAGTTGTGGAATATGCATTAGCAAGAAAGATATATGATTTAGATAACTTTTATTGGTCACCGATACACGAACACAATTTAAATCATAGGCTGATTATACCGTATCAATACAGAAACAAAATTGTGGGATTTACCGCAAGACTTTCATATGACACAGACGGGAAAGAAATTCCGAAGTACTATCAACAGTCACCCACTGACTTTGTCTACAATCTGGACCATCAACAGGACTGGATGCGTAAATACGTGATTGTAAACGAAGGCGTATTAGATGCATGGACTACCGATGGTGTCGGTACGCTGGGCGAAATTAATCAGTCGAAGATCGATGTTATAAATAGATTACAAAAAGATGTCATTGTTTGTCCCGACCGAGACAAGAAGGGTTGGGATTTAGTTAAAGCAGCAATTGACAATGACTGGGCAGTATCTTATCCTAAATGGGAATTTGGAATAAAAGATGCAGCCAAGGCAACAGAAAAATATGGTAGATTGCTTACTACACATTCCATTATCGCTTCAGCAGTAGCCGGTAGAGAACATATAGAATTAAAATGGAAAATAGAACAAGCAGAACGTTCAAGAAGGATACGATGATTAAAGAAGAAACAAACGCAAGCGAAATTGACGATTACAGCAAGGATATTGAGGATCTGTTTATTAGCTTCATGATGAGTAAGCCAGATCTGTTTGTTCGTTGTAAGGGTATTTTGAAATCAGCATACTTCGATGATAAACAGAATAGAGACACTATTGCATTTATCGAATCGTACAGTGTAGACTTTTCCGACATTCCCTCACTGCATCAAATTAGGGCCGTAACTCATAAGGATGTTATGATTATGGAAGTTGATGCTGAAAAGCACGACGATTGGTTTCTTAGAGAGTTTGAAAAGTTTTGTAGACATAAGGCATTGCGTGATGCTATTTTAGCTTCACCAGAATTATTAGATGAGGGCAGATATGGCGAAGTTGAGTCAACCATTAAGGCGGCAGTACAAATCGCACTGGTCAAGGATCTCGGAACGGACTATTACGAAAATCCAAAATCTAGACTCGAGGCGATCAGGGAAGGTAAGGGTCAGTGTTCCACAGGTTGGAAAACCGTAGATGAAAAATTATACGGCGGCCTAAACAAGGGCGAAATAACAATTTTTGCAGGTCAGTCTGGTGCAGGAAAATCTTTGTTCTTACAAAATCTTGCAGTAAACTGGGCAATGGCCGGATTAAATGTTGTGTATATTTCGTTAGAACTTAGCGAAAAGCTTTCAGCTATGCGTATTGACGCTATGCATACAGGATATGAAACACGTGAAGTTATGCGTAACATCGATGATGTGCATATGAAGATTCGAGCATCGCAGATGAAGAGCAAAGGTAGTTTGCGAATAAAGCAATTGCCGAATGGATGTACATCAAACGATATCAGAGCATTCCTTAAAGAATACGAAATTCAGAAGGGTGTTACTGTTGACGCAATTTTAATCGATTATTTGGATCTGATGATGCCAATGAGTAAGAAGATTTCTGCTGAAAACTTGTTCGTTAAGGACAAATATGTAACAGAAGAATTGCGTAACTTAGCTGTTGAATTAGATATTGTTACTGTTTCAGCATCGCAGTTAAATCGTGGCTCGTATGAAGAAATTGAATTTGATCCAAGTCACATTGCAGGTGGTATTTCTAAAGTGAATACAGCCGACAACGTTATTGGCATCTTCACAAGTGCAGCAATGAAAGAAGGCGGCCGTTACCAAATTCAATTCATGAAGACACGTTCAAGTTCGGGTGTAGGATCTAAGGTAGATTTAGCATTCAACAATAAGAGTTTGCGTATATCGGATCTCGACGAAGATGAAGATAATGCTGTTCAGGCAACATCAAAAGGCATCTACGAACAATTAAAGAAGAAGAGTGTTATTAGATCCGGTGAGAAACTAGATACGAACACGGGCGAAGTCACAAGTATAACACCTAGACCGACGAATAAGGTGGATGCGATAGAGGGAGCCGCCAGTCTTCGAGCTTTTCTTAAGAAACGTTAAAAGTTGATAAATAGTTGAATAACGGGAGATAGCGAATTGTCCATTAATCGTAAGAGCCGATCCATTCTTGAGGAAATCAGTACATATGTTCCACAACGGAGCAAAGAAGATCTCATAGAAGCTAGGGCACAACATATTATAGTTTCTGCTATAAATCTACTTGAATCAATTGATGAAAGCTTTGACCCAGCTGCCGCAGAGATGCTGAAGAAACGCTTTGTTTCTAGCATCCGCGGCTCAGATCCCAATAGATTCACACGCATGGTAAAGCGTATTAAATTTGGTGACGATATTTTTGAGGCCAATGATGGCGGCACCTGAACTCACCAAGGGCTGGATACAATACCTTAAAAATAATCAGATTGTTGCTATGCAATCTGAACCATCCACCGGCAAATTAAAATACAATCGAAAAGTAACGGCAGACGATGTAAGACACTTCTTGCAGAACAATACACAATTTGACAAGGCAGCTATAGATAAGGCACTGGCGTCAGTAAAACCGAAGACCACCTTACCTGCAACACAGCAACCTAATCAGCCAGCTGCCGGTACGCCACAACAAGGTCAACAGGCTAATCAGCCCGGACAACCACAACAGCCACCCAAGAAACAATACGACAATTCTGATGCACAGGACGTCGAGCCACGCTATGGCCCACGCCCGACATTACCTGCACCACGTAGACCAACACTGCCTGCACCAAAGCGCCCTGTAAAAGAAGCTCTAGTTGATGATTCGGGGCCAGAGATAAGCGAAGATGATGTAGAAGGTATATTCGATATGCTATCTGCTGGCGAAGCTAAACCCGAAGGTGAAGAAACTGCCCCGGCACCTGCACCAGATCGTCGAGGTGAAATTAATAAACTGAAGCGTGTTATCCGTGATCAGATGACTGAGGCACAGAGAAGATCACTTTGGGCCGCGTTAACTGATACAACAGACGCACCGCCCACACCTGAAACTGTTACTGAAAGTGAAGTAACAGGCCCAGAAATAAATGCAATATTCAAATCGGCGGTCGAATTAAGAAATAAACCTAAATCTAAATGGGAATTTTTCAAGAAAGATAAACAACCTGTTAGCATAGAAGATTTAAAGCGCGAGTACGAAAAAGATAGACCTGATGATCTCCGAGACATACAACACATGTTAAAGAACATGGGATATGACGAGAAAGAAATAAACAAAGTCTTTAGCGATGTCTTTGGTGCAGACGATGAAGGAAGTCATAATACACCGTCAGCGAGCCCTACTATTCTCAAGATTGCGAAGTATGCAAAAGACAATAACATGGCTGAAGAGCTTGTTGCATTTATGCGTAAAGAATATCCAGAGGTATTTAGAGAGTCTGCACATCCTAGGAAAGTTATGATCAGGGACATAGAAAGGATCTTCAAAGGCATCGTTAAAGAGAATCGCAACGGATTAATTAAGACAAACCAGGTTAACGAATATAACAGATTAGGTAGGAATAGAAAATGAGGATGGATGAAGTAGTCACATTAAATGATGTGTTGAAAGCTGATCAGTACATAACTTTATTACGCAGGCTAAAATCTCATGCCAACAATGATATAAATGTAACACGTATCAAGAATCGTGTTATACAGTCATGGAAAAAAGGCATGAAGTCCCGTAAGCACTACGATGATCTTCTGGGATCAATTAATATAAACATAAATGACCTTATTAAGAAATAATATAGTGGTTATTAACGGTAAATGATAAATAAAGTTATGAATAGGACAATCCTATCACAAATTAAGGAGTAATTTTATTATGACAACAAAAGTAAATGGCGCCGCATATCCAGGCGTGTGGGTTGAACGTAAAGTAGCGTTTGCCAAGATCGTTTTTAGCCAAGACATCTCTACAGTTGATGCAGCAGATTTAGTGGTACTTGGTACAGCTACACCAGCTGGTGCAGGTACTGTTGCTGATTCTACATTCGGCGTAGTTGAAAGCGCAGTTGTGCAGGCTCTTAAGACACTTGAAACAAAGGCAACAGTTCTTGCAGTAAGCAAGTATGATGCAGCTTCTTTCACAGTCGACGTAATGTTAGGTAGTTCCGAAGGTTGGTTCTCTGATGCCGCTGGTATCATTGCTACAGGTCTTCCTGTTCTTAATGCTCAAGCAGTTGTTACAACTGCTGGTGCAGCACCAACAGCTACTCTTGGCGCTTTGGTCGGTGTTACTGCTTCGGCAATCACATTTGACATCAAGTTTGCAGCATTCAACGGTACAATGCCAGTCGGTACATTAGCTAATGGTACATTAGCAATGGGTCCTGGTGCTACTTCTGGTGCTACACCAACTAACAGCCCAACAGGCACACCTGGATACTATCCAGCACCTATCTAATTTAAACATTAGGTTAAACGAAAGCACTCTTAGGGGTGCTTTTTTATTGGCGGAAAGATTTGTTATATGATAAATACATGCAATTGTAGGAGATTACAAAAATGACAACAAAGGTAAACGGCGGCATCATTAATGGACAAACATTAACAGGAAGCCTTAGATATTTTAAAATGACAGGCCCATTTGCTTGGACTGTTTCGGACGGGTCGGTAAACTTACCAGTGTCCGTTTCGGGTGGTAATATAACAGCCACTACATATTTCGAAGTGGGTAATGATAAGCCTGTTCCTAACAGTGCTGCTGAATTAGCAATGCGCGAATTATCTAAGCAATGTGACATCACTATTATTTCTTGCCAACCTGCACTTTATGGTGCAACAACACAAATTCACTTTGCATGTTCTGCATCTGCGTTTGGATGGGGTGTGACACCTATCGGCGTACCAGAAGATCCACTTCTTGCAGCAGTAGAAATGCAGGCAGCAGTTAGATCTTTAGGCAACCAAACTGTTTATGTATCTGTTGGTGCAGCCAATCAGGCAACACCACCAGTAACAGCGGTGGCTAATATGAATGCGGTAGTGATTGCAGAAGTTCCGTTTAAATTAGCATAATATCCGAAGGATTAACATGCCAATTCAAATACATGGAGCAGCTAGTGCTATGCAGAATCTTACTGCTGATTTGCAGTATTATATCTGCTATGCATCTTCTCCGGGTGCATTCACTGATCCTAATCCAAATCCACCAGTTTCTCAAGAGCTTGCAAGGCTTGTGAACATACAGGTTACTGGGAATCCTTTAGACGAAAGTCAGAAGAATTTTGAAGTATTGCTGATGTCCATCGGTCTTAGAGCAATGCCAGTAACACTTGCTGATCCGGTGGCTGTAATTCAGCTAGCTGATTATACACTAGAATTATCGGGTGAAGGGTTTATCTGGAAGTTTGCTGTAGAACGCGGAGTACAGTTCTATAATTTCACACCCTACGGTGAACCAGGGCCAGTTGGTCTTCTAGTTGACGATTTAGATGGTGTGATATTGCCTAGTGGCGTCAGAGTAACAACAGTCAATGGTAGTCCTACAGGGTGGGCTAAGAACATTGCATTTTCACGGACCGGATCTATATGAAATTAAAGAATGACCCGACAATTGCAAATCTTATGCATGACAATGTCGTTGAGAAATTAGCTAAAATAAAAGGTATTTCGTTAGATGAATCTCGCGATACCGTTAGTAGTATGTCTTTCAGCCAGTATCATGAATTATGTGAAGCTAGCGCAGATATTCCGGCACCGTCCGGCCAGACAATTAGCCCTTCAGCAGCCGCACCTGCAACACAACAACAGCCACAGGGAAAGCAGAGAATGTTTGTGCCCGGCCAACCAGTATTACCTGGTATGACAGTGGGTGTAAATGATGCCACTGGACGCAATAGAGTTCCTGGCACTGTTTCTAATGTAGACAAAGCAACCAATACAGTAAAGGTAATGGATCCTAAGACTGGGCAAACTACTACACACGGTATCAATGATTTAGGCGCAATTGCAGCAAAAGCCACAGTACAGCCTAATCAACAGGTAAGTCAGCAGGTAGGCCAACAAATGGCTGAAGAATTATCTAGATTAAGACAATTAGCAGGCATCGCCGAAGATGCGAGTTGTGGAGCAAGTGGTGCTGGCGGTATCGCAACAGCACCAATGCCGATGGGTAAGGTCAAACGTAGACAACCAGTTGAAGAAGTACAAGCTAAGGAATACACACCTACTGTAGCCAAGACGGTAGTTGGAGATACAAAACCTAGTCAGGCATCTGGCGAATTGTCGTCTACATTAGCTGCTAATGGAAAGAAGACAGCATCAAGGATCAACAACGGATTTAAGAAATAATGAATCGTGTAGAGCTTATAGAAAAATTAGATAAGGCAACAGATCGTGCTGCTGATTTAGCAATTCAGCGCGGTATGCCTATATCCAGTAATAAATCTAGCATGTGGGTAGGTAGCACACTCGTCAAGAAGAACACTAACGGGTTCTACGATATATTTTCGTTAGACAAGAAGGTATTGTTTAAAGACATTGCTGTGTTCGACATAGCAACAATTATTGCACAACGATATTCATCCGGTGAATTCAAGACGATAGAAACAATTCTTGTATTAGAGAATAAATATTCTAAGTATCATACTGATATGTTACATTACCTACATTGCATGAAGGGCGCCAAGAAGCGCCACGATTATGACACTATGGCGATATTAGAAGATAAATTTCAAATAACAGAGATCAGGGCTAAGAACACACGGGATAATATCTCTATCTTCAAAAGAGTTAAATAGCCAATCAGAATGATAAATACTAGAAATAAAACTTAACAGGAACGGTTTATATGCTTTTGAACGATATAGGTAGTGCTCATACTACTACACTTAAGAAAATTAATCAGCATCTTGAATCAAATTATGGATTCAAGATTACTGAGGATTCTAAAGATAAAGACCTTGTTGTTATCATGGAAACAATCCAGGATGAGATCAATGATCTAAAGATTAAAGGCGACGATGCTAGAAGCTCGCCAGAGATTTCTAAACGATTACTTGTGCTAGAGGGGTTAAAGACTCTTCGTGAATTCGCAATATTACAATTTCAATCACCAAAATTAGAACCACTCATATCTGTATTATCAAACAAGCTAGTTGCAGAATTTAGTAAGAGTGGTAGAAGCATGTCTGATTTCGAATCAGAGTTGCGTACAATAATGAATGCATATCGCTCAAGCGAATTTAGGTTCGACGATAATTTTATCGAACAACGTGTTAAAGATGCAGCATTAGCACAATTACAATCTAATGATGAAATTGACGATATTGCAGCAACGACCTTGGCTGGCCCCGAGCAAACGTTAGGTGAAGAAATAACAGACGAGGCTAATGTTGCTGCTCAGCACGCACGCGCCGGAGAAAACGAATGGGCAAGGGATTTGTCCAATTCATCTGCACAGCAAACAAAAGCTAAGCCTGAATCAGATGTACCAATGATTCGTGATAAACATGGCCGTATGGTGCCAGACCCATTTGCTGCACATGCAGCCGCAAGAAAAAAAGGAATTGCAATGAAAGAAAATACAAATTTAGTAAAGCACCTACGCCAACTTCTTGAAACAGAAGTAAGCCAGGCAGAAGTAATGATGGCTGCAAAGGGATTCGCACAAGAATTGCAGGAAATGGTTGAAAAGATTGGACGTCTACAGAACGAAGATCTTCCACCAGTTACTGACCAGATGCGCGAAACATACGGTATGGAATCTGCATCAGCATTCCAGACTCAAATTTACGGTGCGTTACAGAGTGTTATGGATGCATTATACACTGCAAAGGGTCAGGTTGACGATGCAGTAGGTAATATGGCTTCCACAGGTCAGGTTACAGCATCGGTTGATATGGATAAAGATGTCGACGGCATGGATGATATGGACGGTATGGGTGACGATATGTCGGCAATGGATGGTAGCGATGATGCTGCCGAACTTGACTTAGATAATATCGGTGATGATTTAGGTGCTGACGACGAGTTCGGGAGTGCAGAAGATGAAGAGCCACTAGGTCGTTCGATGAAAGAATCTGCAATTTTAAGAAAGAAAATTGCAGAAATGAAGAAGATTGTTAACAAGGCTCGTAAGTTAAGAGAATCCAGCAAGTAATAGCATGAGAGCTAAAGAAATATTGTATGAGGATTACACCCAGCGCCTTGAATCTGATTTAAACAATCTACTCATTGGCGCCAAAGGTAATGGCGCAACCCAGGTAGAGACATCTGCACTTGCTGATGAGCTGCAAGGGATGGGCTATTCTGTTGATGTAAACAGTCTTATGTCTTTGCTACAGAACAATCCTATTGTAATGAATGCTACTCCAGAGAATATAACACTTACTGGCCCGGAAAATGCTAGCGGTGCTGGTCAGACACAGGACAATGCTGCTAGAGTCAGCGATATGGCTGCTAAGGCCACGAAAATAGGATAAAAAACATGTCTGATTGCTGCTCACCCGGTTCTGGATTCCCTAGTGCACCAACAATGGTGCAGATGGCAACAAACAATGCCGTAGTGTGGGCAGAAATATGTGCTATCCAACAGGCAATATTAGCAGCATCGAGCCAATGCCAGCCGGGTGGAGGCCGCATGTGTACTATTGTTGGTGGCACTACGCCAATGACGTTCGTAACTGGTGTATCATCGGTTACAGTAACAAATCCTGGCAACGGATATATAATAGATTCGCCATTTGTACGATTCATACCACCAGTCGGTAGTGTAGGTGCAGGTGCAACAGCAACATTAACGACAAATGGTGGTAACATATTACAGGTTAATATGGTTACACCCGGCTCCGGCTATCAACCTCGCCCTGCTACACTTGCTGTCTCGAGCATTGCTGGTGTAAATGCGGTATTGGAGCCGTTAATCAATGCTGCTGGACAAATTGTTTCGGTTAACATTGTTAATCCTGGCACAAACTATACAACGCTAGATTCGGTAATTGCAACAAGAGCAGTTGTTCCTAATCCTGCATATGTCAATGCAACATTCCAGATTACATCTGTTAGTTTAACGGGTGAAATTCTTGCTGTCGTGGTGACGAACATCGGTTCTGGCTACCAGGACAGTGTTACCACAGTTCAAATTGTATCTACATTAAGTCCTTCTGCCCCGTATCCATTAGGTACAGGCTTTATGGCCAATGCAGTGACTGACAATTTCGGATTTATTACTTCGGTAGTTGTGCTAAATCCTGGTTATGGCTACGCAGATATGAATCCTTATCTAATAATAAGCGATCCAGGCAACGGAGCGACAACCCAGGTTAACTTAGTTAATGATACTGTTGGATCTATCACAGTGTTAACTGGCGGAGCCAACTATACACAAACTGCAATTGGTACGGTAATGAATCCTGCTACCGCACCGGCACCAAATCCACCAATCTCGCCAGCGATTGTTGCCATAAATGTTCGAATCAACACATATGGTACAAATCCGGAACTATATTACCAGGTTTGGGCGGGACTTGTGACAGATAAACCTACATCCACACAATTAAACGCAGTATTGTCGTATTTCACAGGGCTGGGTTACACAATTTCTATACAATCTAATCCATTGACTGGCAATACTATTCAGTGGAAAATTTGCTGGTAGTTTATTGACTTGTGATACTCTGTGTATTACAATGTGTTAATGTTAATAAACAAAAAATTCAATTACGTGCAACTTGAGCGACTCGATCACCCGAGTGGTAGACGTTACGTAGTGGGCCCCGGTCGCCCGTTGCCGTCTGTCACTACCATTCTTGCTAAGACCAAAGATATGACATATCTAAACGAATGGATTGACGCAGTAGGTGAACGTGAGGCTGAAAGAATACGCAACGAAGCATCCACCTTAGGGACAGGCATGCACAGTAACCTAGAAAAATACATTCTTGGCGAAGCAATGTCAGGCCAGTTTATGGCAAAGGCTCTTGCCAATGTTATTATCAAGCAAGGTTTGTCTAAAGTAGATGAAGTGTGGGGAACCGAAGTAGGTTTATTCTGTGCAGAATTATATGCCGGTACAACCGACCTAGTTGGGTTACACGAGGGTGTGCCTGCAATTATGGACTTCAAAAATAGTCTGAATGATAAATCTAGAGAAATGGTTGAAGATTATTTCATGCAACTCTGCGCATATGCAATGGGGCACAACGAAATGTATGGCACAACTATTAAGAAAGGTGTTGTAATGATTGCAACACGCGCAGGAAGATATCAAGAATTTATTATAGCTGGTGACGAGTTTACACATTATGAAACGATGTGGGCAAACAAAGTATGCGCTTATTATGATATGGTCGCATCCGACTAAATACACAACAGGAGATTATAATGTCAACAGGTACACCAGTAGTAGTTTCAAGAATACAGAATAGACGCGGCACACAGACCCAATTCGACAATCTATACCCAAAAGAATATACTTCTGCACCCGGCGCATCGTCGGTTCTTGCAGTAGTGACGGTAGATAGCACTGACGGGCTTGTGGTAGGGGCAAGACCACAAGTAATTAATGGTACTGGGCAATTTGTTCCAGGTACAACAATTCTTTCTGTGGACTCTATTACACAATTTACAGTATCTGCAGAGCCATTGATTGCACTGTCGGGCGCTATAGTTTATGTTAAGAAATATAACGGTCAAGGCGGCGCGACCGGCCCTAACATATTGCAACCCGGCGAATTAGCATTATGCACAGACACACGCCGAGTATTCATGGGCAACACGAATGGCGAATATGTAGAATTAGCAAGTATTGGCGCTGGACCTACTGATATCGTTACAACCCCATTGGTACTTTCATTGTTACCGGCGACTTGGACAGAAATTTCTGCCTTGACATACTTGCCTACACCATTCATGGACATGTTATATAGCGTAGTTGATATTCCTACAGATAATCCTAATGATGTCGGATTAAATTTCTCTAAGAATGGCGAATTAAGAATAACAGCGACAGGTACGGCAGCAACACTCGTGGACACATGCACAGCAATTAATGTTGCACCACTTGTGCCAAATCCTAATCCTCTATTACCCGACATACAGCCTGACATAAATTTCAAGGCAGGCTACGACGTCGGTGGCAACATTGTTGTATCATACATGCACAATTTTCCTATCCCTTTAACTTTAAGCGTAAGTTCTATTATCTGGTCAGCACTTTAGAAAGTAAGTAACATGAGTTGGAACAATATTCCTAATAATGAGCGCCTTCACCTCTGGAAAAAACTAAGGGAAGACATTGCTGTCTTGTCTATCGAGCACCAGATGACTATGGTGGCTAAGTTCTTCGCCGATATGCCATTTGGGTCTAGGACTATCGATTATTACACACCGGCCGACTGGCCAACACCGTGGGAAATCTTATTCTACGGCACCTTCTGCACAAGTTCTATTAGCATTCTGATGTTTTATACATTTGAACTTCTGCACACAAATCACCGCATAGATCTTTACCTTGTCGAGGATAATGACGTATATTTGTTACCTGTTATAGATAACAAATTTGTACTCAATTACGAATTGGGCACGGTAAATAACTACTCAAATATAGAAGACAACTTTAAGGTCTTACAGACATTTCATGACGAAATAAAGATGTTAAGATAATTAACACTCAAATAATAATTTTTACAAGAGGATATAGATGCCAAGCACAATGTTTCAGGATTCATTTTCCAAAGAAATTTGGGAAGTAACATATAAAGACCACAATGACGCTGATATTAACCAGACGTTAAGCCGCATTGCTAAGGCAATTGCATCCGTAGAGGCAACAGACGAGCTTCGATCTACATGGGAAAGCAATTTCTACGATTTATTAACGAATTTTAAAGGTGTCCCCGGTGGCCGCATTATGTCTAATGCAGGCACAGAATGGTCCGGCACTACATTAATGAATTGTTTCGTTGGTCCTAGAGAAAAATATGACATTGATTCGCTGGAAGGCATCTATAGTCATTTGTTAAGCCAGTCGCAGACACTGAAATCCGAAGGTGGCTGGGGAGAAAACTTCTCGTATATCCGTCCACGTGGCTCATTTATTAACGGTATCGGTGTAGAAACGCCCGGTTCTGTAAAATATATGGAATTATTTGACAAGGCATCTGAAATTATCACTGCTGGTAGTGGTAAAAAGTCCACGAACAAGCGTGCAAAAGGTAAGATCCGCAAGGGCGCAATGATGGGTGTTATGGATGTATGGCATCCAGACATTATTGAGTTTGTTACAGCTAAACAGCAACCCGGCCGACTTACAAAATTTAATATTTCGGTTAATTGTACAGATAAATTTATGTCTCGTATCATTGATATGGCTAAATTAGAATCAGATGTGGCTGCAGAGGAAATCTCTCATGCAGATGCAGATGCGAAGCTTGCAGAATTAGATAAATGGGAACTTATTTTCCCAGAAACAACGTTTGCCAAGTATAAGGCCGAATGGAATGGCGATATTAACCTATGGTTAGAGAATGGTTACCCTGTTAAAGTACATAACACTATTTCTGCTAAGTGGTTATGGAATTTAATTATGGAATCTACATACAATCGCGCAGAACCCGGTGTGTTGTTCCTTGATCGTGCCAACTATTTCAATCCGTTGAGATATGGTGAGACAATTTTTGCAACCAATCCGTGCGGAGAGCAAACACTATCGCCAGGTAATATCTGTTGCCTAGGTACAATTAACCTTACACAATTTGTTACAGGTAAGACGTTCGATTTTGTTGCAATTAAGAAATATGTCGGGTACATGGTGCGTTTTCTTGATAATGTTAACTCGTATTCTTCTGCACCACTACCGCAATACATTGAGTCAATGCATAAGAAACGTCGTATTGGTTTAGGTGTTATGGGTTGGGGCTCTTCCTTGTTTATGCTTAAGACACGCTTTGCATCTGAGACTGCTGGCGCTCTGCGTGAAGAATTAATGCGTCTTGTGGCTCGTACAGCGTATGAAACATCTATCGATCTTGCTGTAGAGAAGGGTAAGTTCGAATATTGCGACACAGCAAAGCATGCAGAGGCACCTTTCATTCAGCAACTAGGGTTGTCTGATGAATATGTTACTAAACTTAAAACAACAGGCATTCGTAATGCATCTCTAATGAGCCAACAGCCAAATGGCAACTCATCTATCATGGCTAACGTAGTGTCGGGTGGTATCGAGCCAATCTTCATGCCAGAATATGTCAGAACGGTTATTCTTGCTATTGCACCTGCCGAAATTATCGACGTAACACCTAAGTGGTACGAAGGCGTGTGGGAAGAGACCGAGTTGTTCAAATTTGCTAAAGAAGGTGACGAAGAGATCCTTAGAGGCGTGTTTAATGGAACAACATACAAGATTGATAAGAATCGCGGACTTACAAAAGAAGTATTATGCGAAGATTACGGTGTAAGATATTTGAAAGGCAAGAACGAATGGGATCCAAAGGCTGATTGGGCTGTAACAACTACCAATTTGACTGTTGATGATCATATTTCTGACCTAAAGGGCTTTGCACAATGGACTGATGCAGCATGTAGCAAGACATGTAACATTCCGTTTGACTACCCATACGAAGATTTCAAGAACTTGTATCTACGAGTATACGAAACTGGATTCATTAAGGGATTTACTACATACCGCTCGGGTACTATGACATCTGTATTGTCAGCCGTTGATGAGAAGAATGCTGAGCCAGGCGACGAGGAAATTATTCTTGATACAGTGCATCTACCTGATTCTGCTCCAGCATCTATGAAGACATTAAAGGCAGAAGGTCGTAAGTGGTATCTGTCTGTGGTATGGAATGAAAATCAGACTCGACCATTTGCGTTGTTTGTACACACTAATCATCACGAGAAGACTGTATCGACATCTAATGCTGTGGAAAAACTTATCGATCTTGCTAGACGTAAGGGTATACCAGAGGTGCATGTACAGGAAGTAATTGGTAAGATTAGTGGTGATGATAATGCATCTAAAATTGCACGTATGATTTCACTTAACTTACGACACGGTGTATTAATTAAGAACATTACCGCTACATTGGACAGTCTCGAAGATGTGTATTTAGGCAGCTTCTTATTCCAAATTAAGAAGTTCTTATCAACATTCATTAAGGATGGCGAAAAAGTTCACGGTGAAGTATGCGGCGATTGTGGATCATCCAACGTGATCTACGAAGAGGGATGCAAGAAATGTGTTAATTGCGGCTCAGGTAAATGCAGTTAATGAATGACTTGTAGCATTATTAATAAAAACTATATACAATACAGTATAATTAACTAAAACAAAGGACAGAACTTGTTATTACAAAAATCACAGACACTACCGTATGTCGGAGTATTTAAACTAGGAAGCGGTGAGGAATTTATTGCTAAGGTAACTGATGAAACTATGATGGGGTTTACTATATCTAAGCCGTTATGCATGGTTGCTACAGATAAAGGTTATCAATTTGCACCGCTGGTTATGATGGGCGATATTGATGCCGATGTACTATTGCCTAAGCCAGTAATTCAGACTACACCGAATAAACAATTACTAGAACAGTACGAATCGACAATTTCGCCTATTATCAGAGCAAGCTCTATTATTGGTTAATACACAGAATTTATTTTAAGGAAACACATGAAACCAACTAGCAAGACCCCGTACGAAATTAGATTAGAATTGTTGCAGCTTGCACAGACGATTTTAGAAAATCAACATGCGGCTAAATCGGTATTGACGGCTGGAAAGACGTCCCCAACAACTGAAGAGATTATTTTCGAAGCCGATAAGCTTAATGCATTTGTATCAAAAGCAAATCCAGTACATTAATTGTTAAGAAAGCCGGCTATATGCTGGCTTTTCCACGACTTAAAAATAGTCTTGCATATTTAAGACAGCTATGTTATAATGCTCGCTAAGGAGTCAAGAATGCACAATATAGCCGATCATGTAAGAGATAATTTTAATGGAATGTTAGTTTTCGGAGATGTCCACGGCGATTTTGACTCCATTAACCGTGCATATAAGTATGCTAAGGCATACGACATGTTCTTTATGTCAATGGGTGACCTTGTCGATCGTGCTCGTATGCCATTCGAGACTGTGGAATTAATGTATAATGCTGTAGTTGATGGCGAGGCCGGATTCGTTATCGGAAATCATGATGATAAGTTTCATCGTTATGCCAACGGATCTAAAGTTAGCTTCTCTGTCGATGCAAAACGTACATTAGAGGATGTTGGATCGGAAAGAGAAGAAGAGTTCTTCAAAATGTATGTTGGATTAATTGATTATCCAGTAGCATCTGCATTCTATCACAAGTTTGACGATATCGTACTTGTGCATGCAGCAGCTCACCCGGGAATGTGGACTAACAGTGGTTCACCAACCAAGACGGAACGGGCCAGATATCTTGTCGGTGAGACAAATAATGAAAGGTATGACGATGGATATCCTGTTAGACTTTATAACTGGATAGATTGCATACCGATGGGAAAGACTGTCTTGGTCGGGCACGATAAGCAACCAATCGACAATATACCCATAACAGAACCTAAGACTGTGTCGAACAGAAACGGTGGCAAAACTGTTTTTATAGACACAGGGTGTGGTAAAGGCGGATTCTTATCAGCAGCGGTAGTCATGCCGAATAAATCTCGCAAGTTCGAGGTTACATCGTTTGTGAGCTTTGCTGAGTAAGAATTGTAGACGCTACATAAAATGTAGCGTATACTTACAACAGTTGCACAATGCAACACAATCAACTCAACTAGGAATTATATGACAAACACAAAGAAAGCATTGACAAAAATCAGCGACAAGGTTACATTTACTCCAGTTTCCGGTAGTAGCCTTGTTGAATCCTATGCTCGCGCATCTGGAGATTTGGCAGTGCGCCTTAAGAATGGTTCTACATACATCTACAAGGGTGTTGATGAAGCTACCGTAACTGGATTCGTTAATGCTACCTCCAAAGGTAAGTATTTCGGAACAAATATCCGTAACAAGTTCGTAGCAGAACAAGCCGAGTAAGCAAACAAGTAATCCTGTGGAATATATCGAAGAATATAGTGATGTGTATTGCAGCAAATCTCTGTGTGGTAAATTAATACCAACGGAACACATTAACTGGGATTACTGCTTCGATTATGATGGTAACGACCGTGTACATACATACGGTCGTTACCAGTGTCCATACTGTGGGCACGATGAGTCATTTGCGACAAACGATCCTTACGAGGACGATGAAGATGAATAATACAATTATCGGTGTTACAGCAGGAAGTTTTGATTTAACCCATGCTGGCCATTATTTGATGTTTGAAGAATGCAAAGGTCAGTGTGATTACCTTATTGTGTTTCTTCAGACAAACCCACATGTTGATAGGGCTGACAAAAACATTCCTGTACAGAGTATAAATGAGCGATACCTACAAGTGCGGGCCTGCAAATTCGTAGACGAAGTGGTAGTATATGAGACTGAACAAGATTTATATAACCTCTTGTGTTCTATAAAATATGATAAACGGTTTATTGGGGCAGATTGGCAAGGTAAATCGTTCACTGGCCATGACATTCCGGGTATAACGAACAAAGTTGTGTTCAATTCCAGAAATCATGGATTCTCCACAAGCAATCTAAGAAAAAGAGTATACGAGGCCGAACATGTCAAAAATGCTGACTTGGCGAGTTAATATAGAGTACGGACCTACCGCGGCTGACTGTCATTCTATTACAGTGCTGGCTACAACTAGTAAATCTGCGTTAAAAGAGGCCGAAATCTGGGCTAAAAAACATATGGTCAAGTCACCTATGTTTAGCGAACCGTGCCCTGCGGAGATGCCGCCTGATGTGCCTAATATTGATGACGATTATACGGAAATTTTAGAATGGACTGTCGAAGAGGAAGAAGCATTCCTGGATATCTTAAATAATTCAGTAAATAAGAAAGATTAATAATGGAACTCTTACGTTTTATTAAATGGCAATGGAATAGATTCCAGTATGACGAAATTGTACTTGGTTTCGACCTTATTGCTACATCTAGTACCTATGCATACGTGTGGTACACAAATAGTTTCTTGTTAGCATTACTAGTATCAGCGGGCGTATTCTTCGGAATTGTGCTAATTGCTGTGATTGGACAACGGATTCATAAACAGTGGAAGTTGTATATCCAGGACAGAGATAGAGAAGCACAGCGTATTGTGGATAGATTGCGCGGCGGATCGCGATAGTATATAATTTATACTGAAGACGATAAATAAAATTATGCAGAGATAGACTCTGCACTAAACAACTATTTCAAGGATTTTGAAATGACAAAACAATTTGACACCCTAGTCCTAATCGGACGCTTTCAGCCAGTTCACAGTGCCCACGCAGAGATGATCCGCCGTGCGACCGAATTGGCAAAACAACTAATTATTATTGTTGGTTCTGCAAAGCAACCAAGAACCTTTAAGAACCCCTGGTCCAGCACTGAGCGTCGAATGATGCTGCAAAACGTATGCGATACTATGCCGCAGAATAACTGTGCGATCCGCATCGAAGAAAATATCGACACAATTTACAATAACCCGGCCTGGGCAGCTCGTGTGCAAACCATTGTTGGCAAGCATACGCAATCCGGAGATAGCATCGGTATTATCGGTCACAAGAAAGACCCTTCAACAGAAGAATACCTCAACATGTTTCCACAGTGGGGATTACTCGAAGTTGAATTGATCCAACCACTCCATGCTACAAATATTCGGGATCTATATTTCAAAAGGAATGCAAACCTAAACTTCTTGCGTAATGTGGTACCACAGCCAGTAATGCGTTTGCTGGAAGGTTGGATTGATACTCCTGATTATCTGCAAGTCATTGCTGAACGTGAGTTTATAGAAAAGTACAAACAACAATACGCATCACTGCCGTACCCGCCAGTCTTTGTCACAGCAGATGCCGCAGTGATTCAATCCGGGCATGTATTGATGATCAAACGTCGTGCCGAACCAGGTAAAGGACTTTGGGCATTACCGGGTGGATATCTTAACGCAGATACTGACCGCAGTGTTGAGCATACCATGTTACGTGAATTGCGTGAAGAAACTGGGCTAAAGGTTCCTCCTCCGGTTCTAAAAGGTAGCATTAAGGACCAGAGAATATTTGACGCAATTGACCGCAGCCCACGAGGACGCATTATTACGGATTGTTTCAAGATTGTATTACCAGACGGTGCGTTACCTAAGGTAAGGGGTGATGACGATGCTGAAAAAGCAAAGTGGGTACCAATTAGCGAAGTAGATTCGAGCAAGTGTTTCGAAGATCACTACGATATGATTCAATGGGCCGTAGGAGCATAACATGTCCGGTATTAAGATTAAATTAGATGATATTACCATAGGCCCTAAGGATCCGGACGAATTTCAGGCTGTGGTATGGGCATACGAATTAGATAAGCTAGGTTATCGCCGCACAAGTAATGCGTATTGTTTAATTGGTAGAGTAGACCGTGATGATTGGTATAAGGTCCTTGCTGTAAAGATGAGAGGGTGCCCTGCTGATTTCTATATGACTGATGGTTCGGGTCTTAGTGACCGGTGGAAAGGGTATTATATCCGCCAATATACAACAGATAAACATACAGTGGCACCTGCCATTCTACGCAAGTTAAGAACAGCGCAATAAGGAAATAATATGAGTTATAATTTTGATTTTGCAGTCTCAGCCACCATTTCGCAGAAGATTGTCGAAGAAATGGTTAAGAAATGTGTTGAGGAACAGACAGGTAGGAAGGTAGCAGAGATTACCTTCAAAACCAAAGGCTACAGTGACCAAATGGATAGATACACATCATATGGATGTGATGGATGCACTGTGACATTTGCTGATGCGAATGGTATCGGACAGAGCATTTCACGTGGGCACAACGGAGATAGATAATGCCATATTATGTCCGTATCAATCGAATGAATGGTAGAAATGATTTTTATAATCTTGCTAAAAATTTAGATGAACACGGATATGATGATCGAGTCGAGTATTTTAAGGGTGGGTGGATAGATAATTTAATATATACTGCTGCTCCGCACTTAAAATTTGTGCTAGAAGAAGATGCATTAGCATACTCATTGACATATGGCACAACCTATAGTACAATTATACCAAGAGACATAAGTTTAACAGTATGATGTATTTTGTTTTTGGAGAAGAAGTACAAAAGAGATTTAATGTACCGGAGATTGTATCATTCAATGGTCCTTCAAAATATAGCATGCATTATGCCGCTAATATTATGATAGAGACAACACACAATGATATTATATGCCGTAAGAATAGATATGGATCTATTGACAATTTTTCGAGGGAAGATGCTGCCTTTATAGTTTTAAAAGCAGTACCAATAAAGTCCTGGAGATAGACTCTGGGCAATTTTTTAATAAAGGATATTTATTATGTTAGAACTAATCAAATCATTTAACATCATCTTGGCTGCTGACACATACAAGTTTGATCACGCTTACGAGTATCAAGAGGATACAAAGCAATTGTACTCGGTAATGGTGCCACGCAAAGCTAGCAAGTACTCCGACAAGATTGTAGCCGTTGGTCAGACAATGGTTGCCTATCTTATGTCTAAGATCAGAGTCACTGAAGAAATGATCGACGAAGCTGAAATCGAAATTAATCAACAAGGTTATGAGTTTAACCGCAAGGGCTGGGAAATTATCGTTCGCGAAATGGGCGGCCGCCTTCCACTTGCTGTATATGCCGTCGAAGAAGGTCGTGTCGTGACACCACAGACACCTGTTATGGGCATTATCAATACAGACGACCGGTTTGCGTGGCTTGTTTCTTATGTGGAAACATGGGTGCAAGAAATTGTGTGGAAGATGTCTACTGTAGCAAGTATGAGTCGCGCCGCTCGCGCCATGTTTAAGAAATTTATGGTGTTGACTGGCGCAGATATGTCTATGCTGGAATATAAGTACCATAATTTCGGTGACCGTGGCGCAGATAGCCCCGACGAAGCACCTATCATGGCAGCAATTGCACATGCATTGTTGTTTAGTGGTAGTGATTGTGCTCGTGCAAACAGAATGATCAAGACTTTGTACAGAACTACAAAGGCATATACCAGTTCTGTGGTGGCCACCGAACACTCAGTTATGTGCTCGCACTCCAATGCATTAACAAGGGATGATTTTGGTGCAGCTAAAATGGCTGTAGCACGTTTACACAAGGTTGTTGAACGTACTAAGGCAGGAATCGGTATTCCGTTGATGTCTGTTGTTATTGATACATATGACAGTCGCAGATTTGTACGTGACTATATGGGTGGAACGTTCAAAGACGAAATTATTAACTCCGGTGGCAAAATGGTAATGCGCCCTGATAGCGGTGATATCAAAGTTGAGCCAGTTATGGTAATGAAGGACCTTGATTCCACGTTCGGTGCAACACTAAACGATGCTGGTTACAAGGTATTGCATCCTGCGGTTGCTGTTCTCCAGGGCGACGGTGTTAAGATTACTACATTAGAGGGACTTCTGCAATCAGTAGTTGATGCCAATTTTTCTATTGATAATATTGCGTGCGGTTCTGGTGCAGGCATCACACACGAAGGTGCCCGTGATGACTTTAGCTTTAGCATGAAGGCTGTTGCACGTTACGATGGCACACAGTGGATTCGTTTGCTGAAAGAGCCTATCACAGACCTCGGTAAGAAGTCGCTCACCGGCCTTGTACGTTGCTACGAAGATGAAAACGGTAATCTTGCAGTTAAGGATTACCTTGTTAATGGTATTGCACCAATTAACTCGTTCTTGCAAGAAGGTCCGGGATGGAGATTGTGGGCTAAGGATGGGCATCAAACACACATCCAATCATTCGACTCTGCTAGAGAGTTTGCACGCGCCGGTCTGTAAATGATCAGTCGTAGAAAAGGGGCTTTAAGCCCCTTTTCTTATTTCATAATCTTTTCTACAAATTCTTTCAATTTCTTACCATATTCTGTGTCAGCAAGTTTGTCAGTTGCTTTATCGATGCCACTCTGGCGTTTCTTTTCTTTAGGTGTCTCATCTGCTGTGTTATATGGCTTGTCAGCATTCTTCTTAGCAGCCTTATAACCTTCGCCGCTTGCTCTATCAGACATATCCCTGGATGATTTCTTTACATAAGACTTTAACGTGTCTTTGCTTACTTCGTTTAGAACTTCAGCCACAAATTTGCCTAATTTAGCGGCATATGTTGCCTCTACAGACTCTTGTAGTCGCGGATCGCCCTTTGCCCTTGCATCCTTGTCAATTCGTGCATTATCTTCACGATCTTGTACCCTGCGCAGACCTTGTATGCGATTACTTGCTTGGCGCATGTTGGTAGGAACAGTATTTCGCACTTTATCCTTATAATTCTTCAATGTTTCTGAGTCGTCCTTCAATTCATTCACCTTTACTGTTTGTCCACGCCATGTATCCTTGGTGCCGTTTAACGTTTTTTCGTAACTAACATCATTAGATGGTGCAGAACGGTTGATTCCGCCCATACTGCCTTCGGATGCTACAACAGGTTTACCTGCCAGCCCTTTGAAGTTTGTATTCGCACCATGACCTAATGTCCTTCCCGATTTTCCTGACATAGCATCGCGCACTCCGCCAATATGTCTGCTACCGAAGCCCGGTTCTTCTGATTTTCTTGGGCCGTTATATGCACCCATCTTCACATTACCACCCTTGGCAACAAAATCAGCAATTGCAGGATCGTCTGTGTTATATGGTGCACTATTATCTCTTTGTGCCGCTGGCTTATGAGCATACGAAACACGTTGGGTTGCTACTTTTGGTTGACCATTGCGATCAAGTGGTACACCACCCGGTCCCTTAACAAATCTTCCTTCGTCTACTTCTTTTGTGGTAGGTGCAGCTTTGACACCATGTTTATTCCTAATATTCATTTCGCGCTCTGCTCTACGCTCAGCCTTAGCAGTTGCTACAGGATCTTTAAAATCCATCGGTTGTTCTGAACGCCATTTCGACGCCTTTGCTGCCCATGTTTTTTCTGTACCCATGTCGAGTTCATTTATTTGCTCTTCATTTGCGGTAGCACGATCGTCTCTTTGTTGCTGCTCTGCACGATCTTGATCGGCATGATAGGCATTTCTTGCATGATCATTGCCCGGGACTGCCGGCAAACCAGGTTTACCCTTGTGTTTCGCCAATAAATCTTTTACCCTGTTGCCGGCTTCGTCGGGAGTAGGGATGGAATTTTCGTTAATATCTGTTAGCTTCATACGAATCCTTTTATCTTTTCTATATTTATCCGATACAGGCAACTTGACTTCACAATGTAGTTTATGGTATAATAATATTGCTAAATAATTATTCCCTGTGAGTTAAAGGGGAATTTAGGAGAGAAAGATGATAACAGCAAAAATATTGCTCGCTTATCTTCTTCAATCAGCTGACATAAGTGGTTTAACCATTGACACACAAAAGATAGATCTAAAAGAGGCATATTGCCTTGCTGAGAATATCTATTATGAAGCTAAAGGAGAAGATATAAAGGGCCAATTTGCAGTTGCTTCTGTTACCCTCAACCGTGCAAAGGATGCACGGTTTCCAAATACGATATGTGGCGTTGTTCAGCAGTCTGCTCGCTCACGTATCACAAATGGACTTGTCTGCGCTTTTTCATGGTATTGCGAAAATGACAAGAAGGGTAAAGAAATACCTGTTAAAAATAAAGACGGATCCATCAATCAGGCGATTGTAGATCAATTTCAAGTAGCCAGTATTGTAGCGATTACTGTGCTAGGTGGAAACGTCGAAGACAATACGAAAGGCGCCACGCATTTTCATAACCCGAGTACAAGCAATCCTGCTTGGAAACATCAGTTAACGAAAACAATGACGATTGGCAATCACGCCTTTTATAGGTTACCACCAATTCGGTAGCATGACACATAACGGGGCTTCGGCCCCGTTTCTTTAGAAAGATTTATGAGCTATAACGGTGCATATTGGCTTCATCCGAGCAACATTATTACACGATGGTATAAACGTAAATTTGCTATTCTCCCTGTTATATGTAATGGTGAGCGTATATGGTTTAAATTCTATTACCAGAAACACAACATGTATGGCCGCGACAAATCTGTTCCGGGCAGTACCTTTGCAATAACTGAAGTAACATGTATTACTGAAGCAGATTATATTGTTGACAAACTAACCAACGGCTTTTAAAATGGTGATGCCTGCCCATCCTTGGTCAAACCCTAAAGATATTAGTTATCAAAGCGTAGAGATTGTGTACACGAAGAAATTCGCATTTTTACCTACTAAATGTAAAAACGATACGGTCTGGCTTAACTCGTATTATGAAAAAGATACATATATCTCGGAAGGCTTTATCCGCGCCCATGCCCATGGTGGTAATTTATCTGAGGCAGAGTGCATAATCGACAAACTAACCGGAGGCTTTTGACTTTCGTTTAGAATTTCTGTACAATTGCGTATCGGGAGTAAGATATGCAAAATTTATTAGATTTAATGAGCGACGTTATACAGAATGGCGTCGACAAAGCTGATCGCACTGGTATCGGCTCAAGGGCAGTATTCGGGAGATTACTGCGATGGGATTTAGCGCAAGGCTTTCCCATTCAGACCACACGTAAAGTTCCTTTACGTATCGCCTTTGAAGAAACAATGTTCTTCTTACGTGGCGAAAGTCAGACAAAATTACTAGAAGAAAAGAATATCAATATCTGGAAAGGTAATACCACCAGAGAATTCCTTGATAAGCGCGGTCTTGATTATCTAGAGGAAGGCGATATGGGTCGAGGCTACGGTGTACAATGGAGAAATTGGCGAACACCTAGTTCGATCGGAAGTCCCACCGTCACTGACCAGATTAAAGATCTGTTAGACGGTATTAAATCAGATCCATTAGGTCGCAGACACGTTGTAACTGGGTGGAATCCCGGAGAATTGCCACAAATGGCACTACCACCATGCCATATGCTTCAGATGCATTCGGTAGAACCACCTACGGCAGAGTTTTCTACTGATGCAGGTAAGTTGCATACCTGTTTCGTTATGCGTAGCAACGATATTCCGTACGGATTACCATTCAACATCATGAGTTATGCATTAATTAATCACATCTTTGCGAAACACCTAGGATTAATGCCCGGTGATTTAGTTTACATGGGATGGGATGCACATATCTATCAGAACCAGATGGATATGGTTAAAGAAATACTGACTCGTACACCGCGAGCACTACCTACAGTTGTAATCAAGAAAGATCTACCTAATTTAAGCGATATTTTAGACTTACAATGGACAGATATTGAGCTTATTGGCTACGATCCTTATCCAGACGTAGAGAACAAACCGGGGATGGCTGTATGAGCATACGGTTGGCATCTGATATCGAAAAATTAAAACTATTTGATCAACTCTTTAGTGCATTAACGGTAGACGAGATCAAAAATGCAATAGGTCCTGACCTAGTTGTAGGAAAATTGCGTGACTGTCCCACAACTCCGGGCCCTATCATGGAAATAGTTGACGAGCTTGTATCGTTACGGTCGGACGCAATGATGCTTAGGTCCGAATTTATGAGTATGCGGTCCGATATAGGGACAATGCTACGATGCATCGGGAAGCCCTACGAATCAATGTCGCAAAATGACATGAGTTCATTAAGACAGCGGTACGGCGTCTATTAATACTAAATACTGCTGTAACACAATGGTTACAAAAATCAAAAAACATACCATCATAAAGGAAGGTTATCAAATGTCATACAATAAAACAAAATGTGATCCAGAATTGGGTCAAAAAGTTCACCAGCATCTGTTAAACATGGGAGTCGAAACTCCCACTAAGTCTACTACCACAGACCGTAAAGAGAAGATTGATTTAATCGAGAAAAGCTTTACTACAATTATGCATACGTTAGGGCTAGACTTAAGCGACGATAGTCTAATCGATACACCGAAACGTGTAGCAAAAATGTACGTAAACGAAATCTTTTGGGGTCTTGATTACGATGCATTTCCTAAATGCACTACTGTCGACAACAAAATGAAGTACGACGAAATGGTAGTCGAGCGTAACGTGAATGTACAAAGTAACTGCGAACATCACTTTGTTGTTATCGACGGCGTAGCGACCGTGGCGTATATTCCTGACGAAAAGGTGCTAGGCCTATCTAAGATCAACCGTATTGTTGAATATTTCAGCAAGCGACCACAGATCCAAGAACGCCTTACTGAGCAAGTCTTTCATGCATTACAACTCATTCTGCAAACAGAGAATGTAGCGGTAGTAATCGATGCTCAACACTATTGCGTAAAGAGCAGGGGTGTAGAAGACGTTGGCTCTAGCACAGTTACAAGTAAGTTAGGTGGTGTATTTAAGACCGACCCATCAGTTCGTACAGAATTCATGCGTCTAGTTGCTGTAAGGAAAGAATAATGAGTAAATCGGGACTAACACCATATCAAGACGAATGTCTTGAAATCTTAGTTGAAGAATGCGGCGAAGTAATTCAGGAGAAGAGTAAGATCTTCAGATTTAGTGCAGCAGCTACAAGTTGGCATCATCCAGAGAAGACGCATGCAGAATGTTTAGAAACCGAATTAGGTGATTTGCTTGCAATGATTGAACTTGTTCAACTAAGTGGCATTGGCGTATCTAAGGCAGGAATGGAAGTAGCAAAGCAGGCAAAATTACAAAAAGTCCTTAAATGGATGACACATAAGAAAGAGGATTAAACATGGCAAAATATATTAGCACAAAAGAATATTCCCATATTGCACCGTTGGCATATAGACAATGGAAATCTGACTCACATTGCAATCAAATTCACGGTTATGCATTAAGTTTTAAATTCGAATTCGAGTGTGACACGCTTGATGCACGTAACTGGTGTTTTGATTATGGCGGATTACGCCCATTGAAGGACTTTCTTGAAGACAAATTTGATCACGTTATGTTACTTGCACAAGATGACCCACATTATGCTGTGATCAAGCAGCTAGGTGAGTTAGGTATTGCTAAAATCACAGAAGTCGAGAAGACCGGCTGCGAAGGTCTTGCTGATTTCCTATATTGGTATGTTAACAATGAATTCTTACCTAATTGTGGCAAGGCCGAAGCAGAAAGAGTATGGTGCAGCAAGGTAGAAGTTAGAGAAACACCGGCAAACATGGCAATGAGAATCGGCCACCGAGAAGATAACGAATTCAATTAATAAATGTCGTCTGAAGAAGATACATTTGACAGATTGCGGCGCGCATCTTATAATGAAGCGTGTGCCGCATATTCTGCAGCAATAATGTATTTGCGGTCAGGCGCACCTATCGAAGAACGTAAACAATTAGCCGACCCGGTATTAAAACCCCTTGGTTGGATAGTAGAGGATATATTCGATGAAGCAAGAAAACAACAGAGCCTACATACCCGGAAGTTGTGGTGAACCAGAATACTTCACACCCGGTCCAGAAGAACAAACAAGACTAATTTTAGAAGGTAAGTGTCCTCATAATCGAGGTTGGAGATATGACGGTCACGGTCATAACAGTGAGTCATATAGTTGCATGGCTTGTGGCAGATCAAAGGAACATTAATGAATTTAGTAAAAGAAATGAATATTACAATCGGTGGGCCCGGCGGCAATCCTGATTATTCCCGTGATGCTAAAATGTTGAGAAAGCTTCTATTAGATGCAGGTGTCGAAACTGTTGAAATAAAGGAAGATCCTTCATATAAGAAGTATACACACGACCGGCCCGACGATGAGCTGAAATTATTTCTGGGAGCAAAGCCGGACAAGGTTGTGATCAGTGTCATGCATTACCCGTGGGGAGGCTAATATGTCAATGGTAGAAATTAAAAGCCCCACAAAGGGTACAATAGGATGGTTGCACGAAATCGAGCAAACTTCAAACGATAGCATACTCATATTTCAGTTACCTAGGGCAACAAGCCAAATAAATGAAGCATACATCGACGCAGCCCGTAAGGCACTGAAAGAAGTGTTTCAATCATCTAAACAGACATTATTAATTGGGTGTGATATTAACATCTATGAACTGGCCGGCCCAGATGCTGTTATATTGAAACTTAAAGGTATCATATGACTGGAGCAGATTGGGACATAATTAGAAAAGAAATGGCTACAAAGACCCCTGAAGAATTAAGAGCATGGATAAGAAAGACAACCGGCCCCGAACATCGACGTATAGGCGGCCAGGAACGCAGCGAACTTATGTTGATGTTCGCATTAATGACTCCTGTCAGTGAAAGCAATAATCAACGATTCATTACAGAAGAATACAATATAGCTGGCAGGGAATATCATGTTATTTACGGCATGGAAACAGATCCAGTCGTAGAAGAAGTAATAGTAGATTAACGATCGTAGATAAATTACGGAAAAAATAACGATAAATATTAAATGATATTAGCATTATTAACTTTATTAGCAGCCTTATCGGTTGCAGGGGTGGCAGGTTGGTTTTCTATAGTTGGCGTAATGTCAATATATGCTGGTGCACCATTACATGCTGCATTAGTAATGGGTGTGGTGCTAGAGGTCGCCAAGCTAGTGACTACAAGCTGGTTATACAGAAACTGGGACACGTCTTCGTGGAAAATTAAGGGGCCGTTGGTATATTTTACTACCGCCCTAATGATCGCCACAAGTATTGGTGTGTTTGGGTTCTTAACCAAAGCGCATTTAGAACAAGGTGCAGCAACGGTCGATAATACCGCTAAGGTTGAAAGACTGGATCAGCAGATCTTACGAGAAAAATCATCAATTGCCGATAATGAAAAAGTAATAGGTCAATTAGATACTGCAATTAATTCTTATCTAGGTAAAGATAATGCCGACAGGGCTTTGTCAGTACGTCGAGGACAGGCACCACAACGTAAACTATTGCGAAATGACATAGATGCGGCGCAGAAAAGAATCGACGAGTATAGCGATGAAAAATTTAAATTAACATCGCAGGTTCGGGCATTACAACTCGAGGTAGGACCTATTAGGTATATCGCCGAGTTGTTTTATGGCAACGGTGGTGATGAAGTAACTAAGATAGAATCCGCAGTCAAACTATTTACTCTACTGATTGTGTCGACCTTAGACCCATTAGCTGTTATATTGCTAATTGCAGCAAATCATACATTTTTACGTCGTCAGAATGAAAAAGAAATCAAGAAGAAGGCAGATGATGAAATCAGCCTACGACAGGAAATACCGAAAACCACGGTCCCTGAAGAGCAGATTCAAGGACATCCTGAAAATAATCCCGTTACGCAGCCACCGTGCAATAAACCGCCCCAGATTCAGGCAACGGTTAATGAGGGTGATGCCGAGGTGGTTAAAGAGATTTCTGTGGAAGAAGTCATCATAAATGAAGAAAAAGAAATCGTTATCGAAGCTAATAAAGAAGAAGAAACTGCTCTTAGCACAGATGTTATTACCGATAGACCGTTGGAAACTCGTCCCGTCGAGATTAAAATCGACGATGCCGAAGATTCCGTCGCCCCCGCGACCAACACCGAGATACCTGAGGATAAAATAGTTAATGCGGAAGAAGAAATCGTTGCAGAACCTAGTGAAGAAGAAACACAGGTTATTTATCTGGCTAGACATCCCGGTAGAGAGACAGAGATTTATCCCATCGAGGCTGAAACCGGGCGTGACGAAGAGCTTACCCCGCCCACGGAGCAGACCGAGATACCGGGGGATGCAGATGAAGAAATGCACATAGAACCCGCATTGCCGGACGTCCCTGTACTTACAGCGCCAACCGCCGCCATAATTTCGCCTGCTATTACACGAGTCTCGAGGGTAATTAAAGAGGATGTGCCTACAATAGTCCATGCAGAAACAAGTAATCAGGCACCATGGGCACATCAGGAATCAGTATTGAGAGAGTTAATAGGTAGTCAACCACATTTTGTATCAGTTCCGATAGATAATGATATTTTGCATGCGCCAACACCTGCAATCGTTGATAACAGTAATCTTAAAGATAAGATTAAAGTAGCTAATACCGGTAAATACCCTAAAGCATTGAGCTGGGTAGAAGAATTCAAAGGGGACTAATATGGATGAAAAAATCACGTGTTCATTTTGCAGTAAAGACCGTAATCAGGTTGAGCATATGATCGAAGGTCCCGTGCAGGACCAAGACAAGAAGCCTCTGTATATATGTAATGAGTGCGTAGACTTTAGTTTCGATGTCTTACACACCGTTTCAACTGATGAGAAGCCGGTAAGGAAAAAGAAAGATAAGATTCTTGTACCTGAGCAAATTAAAGCACATCTTGATGAATACATTATTGCTCAAGATTCAGCTAAGATTGCTCTTTCTGTAGCAATATATAATCACTATAAGAGAATCAACAATAAATCCAAAGATACTGAGATTGAAAAATCTAATGTGTTAATGGTAGGACCGTCTGGATCGGGGAAAACGCTAACAGTAAAAACTATTGCAAAATTGTTTGACTTACCGTACGTAATTGCAGATGCAACATCTATTACTGAGGCAGGGTATGTCGGCGAAGACGCAGAAAACTTAATAACACGTCTTATTTCGAATGCCGATGATGACATTGAATTAGCCCAACACGGTATTATATTCATTGACGAAATCGACAAGAAAAGCAGGAAGAGCGAATCTTCAACTGTTCAGCGTGATGTCTCGGGCGAAGGTGTTCAGCAGGCATTACTTAAGATGATAGAGGGTACCATTATAAAGATACCCGACGGGTATGATGATCATATCGAGTTTGATACAAAGGATGTACTGTTTATAGTAAGTGGCGCATTCGTAGGATTAGATGAGATTATTAAGAAAAATCGATCAAAGACTAGTATAGGATTTGGCGCCGTACTAAAGACACAGTCTACATTTTCGGAAATAGTGAAGACTGCTGACCCAGAAGATTTTGTTAGGTTCGGCCTTATCCCGGAATTCGTTGGTCGTTGCCCTGTTACTGTTGTGTTCGATGATTTAACAATAGAAACCATGATTAGGATTCTTAGAGAGCCTAAAAATAGCATTGTTAGCCAATTCAAGGCATTATTCAAATATGAAGGTGTTCTTTTGGAGTTTGATGATAAATACCTACAGAATGTTGCTGAAACATGTATTAAACAGAAGGTAGGTGCAAGAGGATTACGTGCTACTATGGAGCGTGATTTGCAGGGCCTACAATATATTTTACCGCGAATCGCCAAAGAGGGTGTTTCCAAAATTACAATTGACGCAACTGGAAGTGCAAAGTATATTTATAAAACACGAAAAAAGAAGGTAAATGAATGAGTAACCGTTATAGAGATTCCCGTAAGACCCGCGGCCTAACAGTTGAAGTCAGAAATGATGATTTTGGTAGAGCACTAAGGACCTTTTCTAAGAAGATCCAAGATCTTGGCACCATGCAAGAAGTTAAGGAGCGCATGTCATACGAGAAGCCAGCAGTGGCTCGTCAACGCCTAAAGAAACAAGCGCGGAAACGTTGGGAAAGAAAGGTCGAAGATATGATCGCCAACGGATTATGGCATAAAGACCAGCCGTATTAACAGATCAATATCTCTGTGCGTACATTACGACAGAGATAAATAAATTTTGTGGGGTGCCCATGGTGGGGCCTTACAAAATAACGTGCATAGCACGAACAAACTTGCTTTAACTAAGGAGTTAAAAATATGTCTATAAATCGCGAATTCGATCGTCTATTCGATCACCTCAATCAAGTTGCAGTTGGCTTCGGCCCTATATTTAGGGACTTCCAGCACACCTCGGCTAATTATCCTCCACACAACATCATTACTATTTCGGATAATGAATTCAATCTTGAATTAGCTGTTGCCGGATTTAAAAAGAGTGAACTCACAATCCAGGAAGATGGTGGCGTGCTTACGATATCAGCTGATAAAGCTAATGTCGCTAGTGACTCAACCACATATCAACACCGTGGTATTGCAAAAAGGTCATTCTCTAAGTCTTTCCGTATTGCAGAGCACTTTGAAATACGTGAAGCTAACCTAGAGGATGGGATTCTTACTATTAACTTTGTTAATAATACGCCAGTAAACCAACCTAAACTTATTGCTATAACGTAATCGAGTTGACACAATGCCCTGTAGAGTATATAATAGTATTATTACTCTCAGGGCAACTAAAATGGCAACACCAGACATAGAAATCATCGAGAAGATTGATGAAAGAATTAAGGTACATATCCCAAGTATGTATAAGGTAATTCTGCACAATGACAATACGACAACCGTGGATTTTGTTATCCACGTATTGATGCGCATCTTTCATAAGACGCTCGAAGAGGCACTAGCAATCACACAATTAGTACACGAAAACGGGCAAGGCATTGCTGGCAGTCCTTACACTAAAGAAATAGCTGAAGAGAAATCACTGGAGACAATTGGCATTGCAAGGGCAAACAATTTTCCACTGGTAGCAACCTACGAAGAAGTATAAATATCTCGTACACAACGAGAACTCAATGGCATCAAACTTAATTCAAATTAAAGCATTTCTTGGAAAATATTATCCGGAATTAGCATACTCTGTAGCGCAAGACAAATATATCAAGACTGGCATAAGCAAATTTCTCGAACAAAGATTTATTATTCAGAATAATAAAACTCAGATGGTAATTGATCCCAGTCTTAAAGGGCTGGTAGCCATTGTTGCTGGCAATGAAATATTTGTCAGTAAAGAATTGTACGAACACACGAATGTGAACGTAACAAATTCGATGGAAACACCTAATACAAACAATAACCCTAAGAGTTTATATACACCAGAAATTTTCTCTTCGATGGCATACCTAATTTGCCAAAATCATACTATGTTCAGCATAGTAGGGGAAATTGATGAACCGATCTATATTAGATACAGATCAGACTATGAATCATTTTATAATTCGGTAATCATTGTAAATATTGCTGACGGAATAGACGTGGAAATTGTCGAAGAATTCGAGAGTTACTGTGCACTGAATGCTGTGACTAATTACATTCTTCAACCCAATTCTAGGTTAACTGTATCAACCTTCTATCAGAATCACCTGTCTGCGCTGTCATTCTGCCTTAGAAATGTTATAGTACAAGACTCGGCAAAATACAGCCACACATTGTTCGGCCGTGGCTCGTCTTGTGTGCTAGACGAAAGTAAAATTCATGCAAACGATAAGTCATCGGTTGAATTAATGGCATGTATCAATCCCGTGCAACAAGAATTTCATACAATTATAGGTGTTCAACCCGGCGCACAAGATTACAAATTCTTGTTAGACCATAGACATGTTGTCTCGGGGAGAGGGAGAACAACATTCACACCCGTGATCATAGGGCACCTACCGGCAGATTCCTATTCTAACATTAGCTCTATAGTGTTAGATGATGCTGACGAGGAAGTAAGGGCAATAAGGGCGAAGAATTTCTTATCGTCGATTGTCGAACGATCAACACTGGAACGAACAGTGGGAGTCGAACGATTCTACGATAATAAATCTAAGTTTCTTCAATTTCAATAAATAGTAAGTAGAATAATAATTAATTTTGCGGGGTAATTACATGTATAAAATAACAAATATAGAGACATTGGGAACAGATTATGCTGTTGCTAATCAGGACGGTAAGATACTTAAAAATATCCGTATTGTACCTCATACGGAAATTCTAGAAGCAGCATTAGGCCCATACACTGAAGAATTCGGTGATCTTAGTTCCTATATTGCGAAATCTATTGCGGTGTTGGAGGGTAATGAAGATTTGAGCCCGTATAACATATATTGGCACTCAACTGAAGATGAAGAAGTTGTGTTATCTGAAGTTATCGAATATGCAATCAAACATGGTTATGATATTATTATATTAGAGCATCTAGATCCCACAAATGAATGATAATGATCGGCTGCGTCCGAATGTATGCACATGGATAGGCGACGAAGAAGGGTGTCGCCACCCCACTATATACGGTAAATCGTATTGTGAAACACATCACAGTAGAATGTACATTACACTATTTGCTGAGATGGCAGATTATATTATTGAACAAGAATTAACACACAATAAGGCAGTGCAATGACTACAGGTCACTGGTTAAACTTAACAGATCGAAAATCGCAGTCATTTACTATGCAGGCCACTACTATGTGTGCGGTAGTTATTGTGGTTACACCAATATTAGCGGCGCTAATGCTTGGTAGTATAGCAATAAAGTCAATTGAAAAAATAAGTAAATAATCTAATTAAAAAGGGTACCGTTGTGTACCTTTTTTAATGGCTCATAGATCGGCCTTCCTTGATAAATACAATATTAGACAATATTGTGTTAACAGATTTAGGAGCCAGTAATGGATCAACGAGACGAATTTAGCAAATGGATGACATCAATTGAACAGGCTCTTACTGAAGAATCTACTGTAGTTGATGAAGAATTACTTGAACAAGGTTCTTGCGGTGGATGCGGTGCATGGGATTGCCCAGAGTGCTTCCCTGATGCAGATGGTGCCCTAGACGGTGCACAACAAATTCCGGCAGTTATTATCATCGGTGCTACACCAGATGCACAAGGCCAATCTGTTGGTCAACCACCTGCTCCAACTGAAGAACCACCTGCACAACCGCAGGGCGTGGGGATGGCAGGAACTCATCCAGTAGATGGCGATACGTTCGACCACGACGAAGAAGACGAAATTGACGTAACAATGATGGGCCAGGACGCCTTCGCCGAGGAAGACGAAGACGACATGGAGATGACACAACAACCTCTTCCACGTTCCGGCAACGGTGGCGTCACACTTGGTCATATTGTTCAGAAATTTGTAAAGGCTGGCGGCGGTGAAGAAGGTAGTGAAGAAGAATTGTCCGAAGATGATGGCGACGCATCTGAAATGATTGGTAAGATTATGTACATGCAAGACATGGGTCTAAGCAATGGTCAACATAATTACAACGAAGCTCAATTAGGTGCATTGCCACCAGAGCAACTAAAGTTAATACACGATGAAGTTACAGGTAATGTATCTGAAAATTCGAGTAAGCCAACAAAGCCGCAAACAAAGCCGAATAACTGGGACGGGCTTGACGATATATTGAATCCTACACCAGACCAGCCTATTGCAAACTATGATAACACTGATGACGGTGAGCATAATGACACAATGCCCGATCCAGAAGCAACACCTTCTATGCCACGTGCATCAGCAGCGTCAACAAGGGCTAAAACACAAGGAATGACTCCATCTGATACAATGCGCGATTTCATGGGCCGTATTAATCCAGAAGCGGGCGCAGGCGAGCCAGATATTGAACCCGAAGATACAACCAATGCATTAGTTGCTAGAACAGCAGCCGATGTTCCGGCAGTTATAAGCGCCGCGATGCGTGTGGCTGGAGTAGAGATGCCAGAATGGCATTCCGTGAATAATTTGCCTGGTTTTTCGCAATCAAACGTTCGTGGAATGGGTCGTAAAGTGTTCAGCATGTTCACATCTACTCCGCTAGAACAAATACAGACAATTGCTAACGTCGATGGGCAAGGCCCTAACACAGATGCAGAATTACGTTCTGTAGCATCCTGGTTAATGAACAATGCAGACGACCTCGGTGAAGTAAAATTAGATCACGGTGCAGCTATTCCTGGATACAAACCCGATGTTAAAGAATACAGCATAAATGGCGTAAGGTTCCATGTAGTAAGAGATCCGATGGGACAGTACATTTATGCATATCCAGATGCAGATGCAAAGACAAATACGGGCGCAGGAAGACTAGGACAAGGACAACAACCACCACAGGGCGCTATGCCTAGAATACGCGAAGGGAAAGATATGGCATTTAGATTAACAATTACAGAAGCTATTAAGTTAGATGATATTATTAGAGAAGGGTTAGCTTCGTTGATTTTTGAATCCGAAGTAGTAGATGAAAGTTCGCTTAGTAAGGTATTGGGTAAGAATAAAGGCGGACAACAACTTGTTCGTTTCTTGCATAGCAAACACAAATTAAGTAACGAAGCCCAATTAGAGCCAGTTAAATTCAACAAAGATCTGTTGTGGTCGCAATTTAAGAGCCACCCGGACGATTTTGTGATTGTATCCGGGGCCAATGGTGCAGCAGGTATCAAGCCTTCTAAGAAGCATTTCGATGATTATGTCAAAGCAAAGCAAGATAAGGGCCAGACGCCTAATCCAGGAAGAAACAGTTCGTTACAATACCAAATTGTTGCGTTTACTGATGATGGCGAGCGTGTTGATCCGGAATTGTTACGAGTACAACCCGAGCCAGGCGACGAACCAGTGCAACGTGACGTTGATCCGACTGTAATGCGAGCACGTATGGGTAAAAACATTGGTTCCGATCTGCAGAATGCTAATAATACATTCAGATTGTTAAATGACCAAATTGGCCCTATCACGACTGTATGGATTTCTGGTTTTGGTGGCTATCGTGGCGACCCCGATTCAGTTAAACCAGCAGTAGGTTCCGTTGAAAGAGATAAGATGAAAGCCCGTGACGAATTAGGTGCCGGGCCAGGTCGTCAGAAAGACCAAAAGCCTATGCCCGAACGTGAATCAGTGAATGCAGTCTTTAAGATGATTCGCCCAGTTCTTAAGAAATTAACTGCTGAAGCAATGTCTCCATTAATGAATGCACGTAAGCGTGCTATTGATGCTGATAACGAAGATCAAGTCGAAAGACTAACAGCGCGAATTAAGAAAATGAAGAATTTCCTAGAGCAGATAGACACCTCCGCTGATGTTGATATCAACAGTTCCAGCTTTGGACCATCACTTAGGCTTGCACTTGCTACAGCAGCTGGTGCCCGCAGCGGATCTGAAGAATATAAGCAATATCTGTCAGCAGCCGCCCGCGGAAGTCGTGCAGCATTGAAACCTGTGCTAGATGCGCTTAGAGACGAATTCTTTGCAAAGTTGGGATAACATGTATTTAGATAGTCTTATAGAGTCCTTATTACTAGAAGGTGCCACGCTGACTAAAGGTAGTCAGCGTGTAATGAATGATAAAAAACTTGTGCCAGCATTAGCTCAGACAGTTCGCGATGATGTTGCTATCAACCCCGCATCATTTCCAGCAGGTTCTAAGAACAATTTCAAGAAAGCACCAGACGAAGAAGTAGCAAGCTGGTTCTTGGAAAATTTAGATAACATTGAACGTGCAGGATACGATGGTGCTGTATATTCGCGTGACGGTGCAAACAGTGACTGGATTACTCGCAGGTACATTGCCGGTTCACATAATTGGGAAGATATTACTGGTGTGCTGAATATGAATTTATTCGACTGGTATGCATTAAAGAATCGTGATGCGCTAGATGCTAACCATCAGCAGATATCAAAATTCAATAGCATTCGTCAGATCGGTTCTTATATGGTAACACATTATAGGCAAGAGCTAGAACAAACTCGCGATGCTGCTAAGAACGCTGCAAAAGATAAGTTAGCCAAGGCTATTCCTATTCTCGATAATGACGATTATAAGATATTCTGCACACTCAACCGTATAGCAGGATGTAAACTGGGTCGTGGCACTCAATGGTGCACAGCAAATACAACTACAGATCAACATTATCATAGATATTCTAATGAAGCTATGTTATTTCAGTTGTTTCCTAAGAACCCCGAACAGGTTAGCAAACAAACCCGTGGTGGTAGGAAGACCGAAGGATCTGAAAAATATCAATTCGGTGCAGACGATAATGGCTCGTTCATGGACATAGCTGATGATCCTGTACCGAAGAATGTAGTTAGGACAAAGTTTCCATATCTGTATTCAGATCTTGTTGATGCGTTAACAAAGAATAAGGCTAAGATTGATACTGCAACAGAAAAGTTATCAGCAGATCCTACATTGCAGACAACTGATACAAAAGTTAAGAATTATAACGTAGATGATGAAATTAGAAAATTGCATAGGTTTGTAGACCGTGGATTCTTCACTGACGAAGTGCGCCCACCGAAGACTGCAGACCCAGCATTAGAACAACCGCCTCAGGCACCCCAGGAGAATCCAATGGAAGATATGAAGTCATTAGCAAAATCTATGCTAGAAGATGTGACATTAGGGCATATTGTACAACAATATAAACCGGCTAATAGTGACGGAGAAGAATCCCCTTTAACACACGGTGATGATAATCTCGATGAAGGTGAGCCTATGATCGGCGATGCTAAATCTAGATTAGTGCAGACATTAATGAGCCGCCAAGCTGCTATCGACGAAGAAGATGCAATGGCAGCACCTGCTCCCGGCGCAGCACCGATGCCCGGTGGTGAAGTAGGCGGACAAGCACAAACTGGTGGCACATTAGGTGGCGCTGGCGGCGGTATGGGTGGTGGCGGGCAATATGCACCAGGAACGGCGCCCACAATGCCAGAATCAATTAACCAACAAGGAAAAGTTACAATGGAAAATGTAGATAAAGACGTAGCAGCAATGCTTAACACATTAAAGAAATATGACAAGCTTACAGAAAGTGTACTAGGTATGGCTACTGTTGGTATGGCAAACAAGCGTGTTGTCGAAGATGACAACGATGCAGATGATGCAGAAATCGATGCCGACAAGAATGACATCGAAGCAGACGAATTAGACGAATCTGGACCAGCTAAGAAAGACGTCCCTGCATTCTTGCGTAAAGAAAAGGGTGGCGACTGGAAAACATCTAAAGATGATTTAGAAAAAGAAAAAGACGACAAGATCAGCGATCCTAAAACACTTGCTAAGAACAATGGAACAAAGGTTGATGAATCAGCTGGTGTTGATCCAGAAATTCTTGAGTGGATGGGGCGTTTTGCTAAATTAGGCAACATGAAAGGTTACGGTAGATAATATCTATCAATCAAGAAGGCACTTCGGTGCCTTTTTTAATGGCCGAAATTTTGACTTTCGATTAAGTAAGTGTTATAATTATTTAATTGGAGGACTCAATGTCACATAAAGAAAAATTTTTAGAAGAATGTATTGTACTGGATACGGAAACAACCGGTAAAGATTACAATACGGCTGAAATTATTGAAACAGGGTTTGTTATCCGCGAAGGTGGAGAATGGATCTTATTTCAGGACTTACATAAACCTAAAGGCAAGATTCCACCAATGGTAGAGTCTATATGCTACATCACGAATAAAATGGTTGAAGACAAACCAGTCTTTGTTGATGCAAAAGAAACATTTCAAACAGTAGTCGATGGGTTTGCAAATGGGTATGCTGTAGGTCACAATTATTTCTATGATATGAAAGTATTGCAGAATCACGGTATTACAATGCCTAAGAATTCTATCTGTACATGGCGTATGGCTAAGAAGTTGTTTAATGGCATGAATGAGATTGAAAGTACAAGTCTACCATATTTGCGTTTTGCACTAGAACTAGATGTGCCAATTGATATGTACTGCCACCGTGCGGGCAACGATTCGTTTATAACCGGCAAATTACTTGAAATTATGGTGGATTTAATGGAGTCGTCTGATCTACTGGACCTAGACATGCCATACGGTCCACAAATTGCAGAATGGGCCGCAGCGCCTATTATTTACGAGCGTATGCCGTTTGGAAAACATAAGGGCGAACTAATGATCGATGTGCCACATAGCTACTGGAAGTGGGCAACACAGAATATGGATTCGCTAAACGAAGATGCTGATAACTTCGATCCCGATCTTGCGGCAAGCGTGCATAAGGCACTGGGACTAAATTAAAATGGCTACAGCTAGAAATGATATCACTGGAGACTCACTAGCATCAAAGTCATCCACCGACGCCTATCGTAAAGGGTGGGAAACAACGTTCGGGAATAAGGCAGCAGAACTAGCTGTAGAGACTAAATTATCTGAGCAGACAGATCCGTCTGACGCAGAAAGTAACGACCTATAATTTGGTCAGTGCACAGGGCACTAAAAATTAAAACACAAAAGGAAATATAAATGTCAACATTACAATCAATCAAAGAAGCAATGGCAGCACTGGAAACAGAAGATGCAAAATTTACAGCTGGCAATTCTGCTGCTGGCACCCGCGCTCGTAAGGCACTTGGTGATCTACAGAAACTTGCTAAGGTACGCCGTAATGAAATTACTGAAGAAAAGAACGCACGTAAAGAAGCAAAAGCTGCTTAATTACTGACCGTTATTATTTTTAGCGCCATCCATTTCAGAAGACATCACAGCAGGTGCAAACGGCTGGTACTTCTGAACATGGTGGTCGTACGGTAAACCAGCGTGTGCTAATGCATATTGCAAACCCCTGAATCCAGGACTTTGTAATTTAGTACCCTCTGGTTTATTATTATATTTCGCCTGAGGCTTATCTACTGGCTTCGTAAATACAGGCACAACATCTTCTTTAAACCACTCTTTAAAATGCTCGTCATAGTACTCAGCATTCTTCTTTTTATACTTAACATCATCGGGATTATAGAATTCATCGTAATCCTTGCTTGCTTCTTTGTAGAATCGTGCTACAATGTCTGTTGCACTCTCGTTGAGTATATCTTTAATTTTCATAATACTATTTATCATGTCGTCTAGGTATCTTCCAGTTAAACATAATGCACAATGGTGGAATCACTGGTCTGCATTTTACAAATACTGCGATTCCTATAAATCAGGGCAGGCATACTGTGACGAGATGAACTTAATAGCAAGGAAATTAAGAAAGTTCAACGGAACGATAGTATATAATACGGTTAATCCTCCGGGTATAATCGGATTAGAATTTAACACCGACGAAGATTTACTAATTTTCAAATTAACATTTAACTAAGGAAACACAAAATGCAAAATGCTTTAATCCCAATGGTCGTAGAACAAACCGCTCGCGGCGAACGTTCGTACGATTTGTATTCGCGCTTGATGAAGGAACGCATTGTGTTCTTTACGGGTGAAGTCGAAACCAATATGTGCAATGTGCTTATTGCACAGTTGCTATTCCTTGAAGCTGAAAATGCAGAACAGCCAATCGGCATGTATATCAACAGCCCGGGCGGCTCTGTGTATGATGGATTAGGCGTATATGATGTTATGAATTACATCAAGTGCCCCGTGCATACATATGTGACAGGCATGGCAGCAAGTATGGGCAGTTTCATTGCACAAGCTGGAGAGCCTGGGCACCGTTATTTGATGCCACGTTCGATTACAATGATTCACCAACCTAGTTCCGGTACACGTGGTAAGGTGTCTGACATGGAAATTGATTTGCTTGAAAGTCTACGTATCAAGAAGGAAATGACTGAATTGTATGTTCAGCATAATTCGCGTGGCACGACATTCGAAAAGTTTGCCGAACTGATGGACCGCGATAAGTGGTTGACAGCACCACAGGCTCTTGAATTGGGCCTTGCTGATCACATTGTCACAAAAAGAGTGTAATTCTGGATGGTGGATAAATAAAGTTACTATATAAAGGGTAACATATGAATCCACCATCGAAATTTCTTCTATTGTTAGAAGCAATAAGATCTATTTTCGAATATGGGCAGAGTATTATACTAAGCCTACCATTGCAGTATATATCCCCTAAAGGCGATGGTCACCCTGTCATTATTTTGCCTGGCCTTGGTGCAGCAGATCAATCCACATACTTTATTAGAAATTTCTTATCTAGCTTAGGGTATGTGGTTCATCCCTGGGGACTTGGGAGAAATTTGGGACCAAGAGAAGGGCTTGATAAGCTGACGTCAGCTATGATAGCTCGCATACGTGCTGTGTCAGCAGAAAATAACGGAGCAAAGGTCAGTCTCATAGGATGGAGCCTTGGTGGCATATATGCTAGAGAAATAGCAAAAGCTGCACCCGATCTTATTAGACAGGTTATCACAATCGGCACGCCGTTTAAGGGTGCAAAAGGTGGAACTAATGCAACAATGTTATATGAAATATTAAGTAAGGATAAGAGTCACCTTGATCCTAACATTGTTGATATGATTGCTATGAAACCCGATGTACCGTTCACATCAATCTACAGTAAGACCGATGGCGTGGTAGCATGGCAATGCTCGATTGAGGAAATCAGCGATATTTCCGAAAATATAGAAATTCCAGGCGCAAGTCATCTCGGGCTTGGACATAATCCTATATCGATGCATATTATTGCTGATAGGCTTTCTCAACCAGAATCTAACTGGTCACCTTACATACATTAAAAATGTCAACATATTCAAACCGGGCTTGCCCGGTTTCGTTGTTTTATTAACCATATTTTGACTTGTACATCTGTACATGCTATACTGTATATTATAACACAGGGGATTGCATGGAAAAACAAGATTTATATGTACCGATGAATGAATTAATAAGAGATAAAGAAACATCCTGGACATTTACAAATATAAATCTTCCATATTACGAAATTGCTAAACGTGGTATTGTTATGTGGTGTGTAGGAAATCTAGAAGGTCGTTGGACCATGTTAGGTGGAAATAAATTCGGGTTCGAGGATGGTGCAGATGCAACTATCTTTCGTATGCAGTTTGGTTGGTAACAAAGGAAATATCATGACAGATAATGCAATTAAATTTAAAGATAAACTTCTAATTATTAAGAATGCTGATCTTGTTGATGCAAGAATTCTTGATACTAATTATGCACGACTAATTATTGCAGCAGTTAGTCACGACGAAAAGGAAAAGTTTCTTATCTTGCGCAAGAATACACAAGATAGGATTAAGGAACTATCCTAATGCGAACCCCGCAGTACGACAGAGGTTTCATGGGACCGTATGGTGAGGTAACAGATGTAGCCGATTGCAGGTCAACCTCATATAGACGCATATACAGTGAAATGGTTGAGGTTGACCTCCGATTTCGCGATCAGGTAACGTTCCGGCAGTTTAAAGAAGACCTATGGGCTGGCCGCAAGGCTAACGCAGAAGAATATATTCGAGAAAATAACCCAGCAGTTAAACGAGCATGGGAAGAATACCAAATACTATTAAAACTATTAAAATAAATGCTCAATATTTCAAAGAAAATTTACGTAGGGTGGGATGCAAAGGCAGTATACAGTGATGTCCCTGAAGCAGAAATTGTACCCATTGGCGAGACAGCAGGCGAGAAGAGAAAAATAACAGGATTCGAGTCAAGGCATACTGCCTTACACGAATACGATAATTTGCCATTACCCGGATTCACACTCATTGATGTTAACAAGAAAAGCTATTCTGCACCAGATTCGTCGTGGCTTATTATAGACCCACGAGGATTCAAAGCTAGGATTAGCACAGCGAATTTATTCGAAATATTAAAGGTGACCGGCATCACTGAAGGGCTCGTGCAGCAAAAGTGTGTATGGGCTAGAGAGGATGCTAAAACCTCAATGACATTGATACCTGTATCTGCTGATAAATTTACAGAAGCAGTTGATAACACAGAGCTTATTGAATCTAAGATAGATATGAGCGAAGTTAACATCGGTGATACAGTATTATTGCAGAATAAGAAACAAGGTGTGTATAAAGGTACACTCTCATTGTATTGTTCGATGCAAGAAAATTCATCCGGGATTTCTAAACCGCAGTCTATGTTGCGTAGACAAATTATAGAAATTACACCTAACAAATATTATTATCATGCTGATGCTAAGATTTTAAAGGTGGTGAAGAAATCAACGACAACAATAACTCCTGTCGAATCTGCGGCCGAACTGAACACAAGCATTAAAGATGGCTCAGCATTCTTTTCTTGCTACGACCGCATGGGTACTGCTTATTATGGAAGCCACGGTCGCGTCAGACTTGTATCAGCAAGTGCTGTAGCAAAAGTCAAAGTTCAGTTAGAAGAAATAGATATCGTAGAAGCAGAAAAATTACTATCCGAATGTATTTCTTTCACAGATGCCGGGTGTCTAGTTGTGGAATTTGGTACAGGTGTGAAGAACATCATAAACTTTCCGTACTCAGCTAGAACAAATCCTAATATACTTAATTCGTTTGAGGTTGAGAAGATTACATCAGTCGACGACCATAGTCTTACTATCGAGGTGCCAGTTCGTCAGTCATATTATGCTAGTTATAACTATAATAGCCAAACCAAAACTACTTACACACTTGACAAATTTGCGAAATTCTATAAAATAGTAAAATGTGTTAAGACTGACACATATATTTAAGGAATAGAATGGAAGCAAAAAAATACGTAGAATTATCGGACAGAACATGTAAGCATATCGGCGAAGACGGCTTAGTTGTAGCGCCTGCACAATATGATTTGATTCATGCTGCATTTGGCATTGCGGGCGAGTCGGGCGAGATTGTTGATGCGGTTAAGAAGCATGTATTTTACGGTAAGCCACTTGATGTCGCGAATTTGCGTGAAGAAGTAGGTGATGTTATGTGGTACATTGCGTTAATGTGCCGTACATTGGGTGTTACTCTGGAAGAATTAATGCAAGAAAATATCAATAAGTTGACAGCACGCTATCCAGAAAAGTATTCGGACGAATTAGCTATCACACGCTTAGATAAGCAGTAAATATAGGGCCCGGCAGTGTATATAAGTTATTGGAAATATAGCGATGGTTGGCAAGAAGATTACGACATAGAGATTAAATCTCATGTACGCAGTTTTGAACCAACACGAATTGGGTGGACCTGCTGGGCTTACCCCGATGATCCTTATGGATTCGAAAGATGGATGCATGACAACATGACCGGGCCTTATAATTGTACACGCAGATTTAACAGCGGTAATCCAATGAACACAGTGTGGATAGCTACTGATCAGGATGCTACGTTGTTTAAACTTACATGGATGTAGTATGCGACACTTGAAACGTGATACATGGCCGTATCAGATAATGATACGTAATGAAGTTGTTACCGATATATGTGATTGGTGCAGACAGTGTGCCGGTACACAAATGAAAGAATGGGTATGGTTTACTCGATACGACGATGCTGTATTTGCATTCAAGGACGAGTCTACTTATATAATGTTTAAATTAAGGTGGAAATAATATGGGATATTTTAAAAGAACTATGAGATCGTTTATTAGGTGGTGTGTGGATGATTCTGAAAGAATAGTTAGAGAAGAACCATCTAAGGCATATTATGCAAACAACGGTACAGGAATAAAGGCACTTGCAGGTTCTCATAATAACGTAGGCGATGGTATGAATGGGTTAAACTTTACAGTTTTCAGTGCAACAGGTGGTAAGGTAATCCAATTAAGAACATATAATCATCACAACGATACAGGTAGAACATCTTTATACATCATTACTGATAAGGATGATTTCGGCGAAGAATTAGGAATGATTATCACAAGGGAATCATTATCGCAATGAGCGTCATAGACGACATAATTGATCAACATAGATTTGAATTTGCTGATACAATAACGTTGTTAGCAATTCAAAACTCAATAAGATACCACTGCCCCGGCGAATATGCATTACAGTGTTCCTTTGGTCCGCCTAATAACACTCTTAATGTATACATCACTTTCTTACACCCCGAAGACGCAGTAGTATTTAAATTAAAGTATCAATAATATGGATGTAACAAATAATAAATGGGCAGGCAGAATTTTAAAGATGGCAATCGAAGTTGCATCGTGGTCCAAAGATGAATCTACCAAAGTCGGTGCAGTTATAACTACTGCCGAAGGAGCACCGGTATCATGGGGATTCAATGGCATGCCTATGGGCATAGATGATACAATTCCAGAGAGACACGAACGACCACTCAAATATAAGTGGTTCTGCCATGCAGAGCGCAATGCATTAGATCTGGCACCACGCGATGTTAGCGGATGCGTGATGTTTGTTACATTTTCTCCATGTACAAACTGTGCTCAATCAATTATTCAGCGTGGTATTAAGACAGTTGTAATCGATGCAAATTACACTGCCGACAAATCACCAGAAAGATGGCAAGAGGATATGTTTGTAGCATTGGAGATGATGAAAGAGGCAGGTATAGACGTGCGCGGAGCATATCCACACGCACCGATTGATCTAGACAAGATGTTGTAGTATAATTTAATAAACAAACTTTAGAAAGCGTAATATGAGTAAGCAAGAAACAAAAACTCTTCCAGTTAATCTTAAAGAGCAAAATGCATCCCATACCTTCCGTGTTGTGATTCGTGACCGCGAACACTTCTATAAGCTCGTAAAATGGCTGAACGAAAACGTGGGCAAGGGTGCTGATAAATGGACAATGGAGGGCCGCGTGCTGAAGCGGCTGAAGACTGGGACAGTGAATCCTAACATCTACATTTTCCCGCAAGATTTTGATCCAGCATCGGCTCTGTACCTTAGCCTAATTTGATGTTCAAACCTGGCATTCTTGTATCCACTGATGGGATGATTCTTGCAATCAAATACATCGAGGGTATAGAAGCGACCAAAGATGAAGCAGATGTTATCATAGACAAATTGTCAGATGACATCTGCTTCACTGTTATTATGGTTTCCGGTAAGACATATGCAGTCTCGACAAAATATCAGATGACAGTGTTTAAGAAGCAAGGCACACCTGCCACTGTTTCAGCAACACACGAAGAGATATTAGAAAAATGGGTGTATATGGTCAGTAGCACTAATATAACGTCTTGATTTATTTACGGAGAACAAATGAAACAACTAGGTCACGAAATTGTAGGTGATATTATTAAGGTTGACAGTTACACCAGCGACTGGGCTCAAGTGAGATTAAACCCGGGCGTGTTCTATCGTAGATACGAACAATTTATCAAGGGGTATAACTCAGTGAAAGGTTTGTACGTTGAGCTAGACATGGGTCAATTCATATCAATCCGTTTCTCCGATAAGAATGATGTGACAACATTTCACAGATTACATCACGAGTACATATGAAACAAAAGATGCATTTCGCATCCAAAATGTTTATATCTAACCCTTATGTTGTGCGAGTGGAGTACATGAAGGGCACCGGTGCAGACATGGATATAACAGAATTTCGCAAGATACTTAAAAAAGAACGATCGCTGATGCAAGCAACATGGGGTTACACTGATCCCGTATGGGAGAAGGTTTCGGTTAACGAAGAATCAAATCCAGTTGTTGTAGGTGCCAATTTTACATGGTATGTGCCCGAATTGTATCTCAGGTCATACTGGGTATTCTCAGACGACATGGATGCATTACACTTTAGATTATCAGTGGGCGAAACAGCTAAACAGATGCACATTTGGCCCAAGAATTATAAATTCACGATGATCGAATTTATTGATGAGTTATGATATAAATTTGGCAAGAAACTGGCCACGCATTACCAGATATTATTACGATGTACTGTATGGTGATGGGCAGGAGCAGGATAGATCGATATGGGAATGGTTAGAAGAAGATTTCGGTGCACATCGTGTATACACACCACGCAAAGACGGCATAGGTGTTGTAGCCACAGCATTAAGATTCAGCACCACATCCGACATGACTGCGTTCACATTAAAGTTCGGTAATCTACTGCGCTTATAAATATAGCTATGCATCCATTTTTAAACGTACAAAAACTAACAGACGAAGAAATCATAGAACGGTTGGGCAAGGCCTATACCTATATGAATGCTCATGTTGCGCTGGGCCATAATAGCACCGTGCAGAGCATAAAAGAAGTAATTCAGGATTTAGAAAACGAACGAAACGAACGAATGAGTAAACACATGGATCAAGAATATAAGAAAAAATATCCCGATGCTAATGCCCCACTCGAGATTGGAAAATTAGAAGAAATTATAAGGAAGTCAATCGTATGATGATAATCGGGAAACATCGTATTAAGAATCATATGACCATGGAATATGATTTTACGGGTATTCGAATTTTAAGTGGATGTCTGATACCTGTAGATTGGCACATTTCTGTTGATCTTGCTGCTTACGAAAAGAAAGGTAAATCCATTGAAGAGAATGAGTTTGATGCGACATTAGCATATCAAAAGATCTTCTTCTGGCTAGAAACAAATTTACCTAATGTTGCGATGGTCGATGTGAGCAATGAGGATGATCTCTACATTGCTAACTTATCAGCAAACATTATGCTGTATTGTCCTACCGAACCGCACGACGATCTTATTGCGCAACTATTACATTCTAAAATTGCTACACTGGCTAGCGACAATTTGTTGCTTGGTTCCGTGCGAATTAAGGCAAGTGATGTTACAGTACAATATACATTTGACGCATCTGATGCAGGATATAATCTACCAGTAGAAACTGCCGAATATTACACATCGAGTAAAGTCCGTGATGAAATTCCGTGGTGGATGCGACCAGATGGATTTAGCTTCGAATTTATTAGGCCTGACGACAATGAGCTTAGTGACGAAGAGTTATACAAAGATGTTATTGATCCATTAGATGGATTTGAAAGTGCAATGAAGGAAATGTCTGATAGGTTTATGGGTGCCACTCGTGAGCCAGCCCGCATTGTACAAGTTGAAAAGTGGAAACCTAAGAAAGTTTAATAATGAAGGTTAATATGTACGGACAGGCTATTCTGTCTAGTAATAATCTTAGAGAATTATTGTTGCAAGGGAAGAATATAGGTCATCTGAACGTAATAGAGGATGACGATATTCTGTTGTATAAGCAATTTCAAGACGAGTTGTTAAGGTACAATAATGTATTCCTAGATGCACCAGACGAATCACTATCGTTTGATGATTTTCATCTAGAGAGGTCAGATGAATGGCTCTTCCCTGTAGAATATCAACAAATCGATGTTCATAAATGGTTACTTGCTAAATGCAAGACACAGATCGAGATAGACAGGGTAAATGAAGAAATTGCACTGTACATCGAACGTGATTTATTAATGTTGCTAAGGTTGTTTATTTTCTTAGTAAGTTATATGAGAGAAAACAAATTTATATGGGGTGTAGGTAGGGGCAGTAGTGTTTCATCTTACGTTCTATATCTTATCGGCGTTCACCGTGTCGACAGCTTAAAATACGGTTTTGATATTAAGGATTATTTAAAATGAGTAGACATACAAGCTATAGAGGTACAACCATTGATATGGACACAATGCGTCGTGAAAACGAAAAGGTAGTAGCATTGGGTAATATGCGAGTAAATGCCAAAGGTGATCAGCTAGGCAAGAATGGCACAATCACAAAGACAGCAGATCAGATTGCTAGGGAAAATCACCGTATCCCACAATCAATTGCACACACAGGTCTTAAGGGCCCGCTCAACGAAACTGGATTATCTGCTGAAGTCCCAAAGCCGACCGCAACAGCGACAACATCTGTTCCCGTGAAGCCTACAGCAAGAAAAACAAAAGAGACAGAATTGCCAAGTGGTGACATCATTGTTGAAGATGATGGAAGCAACGATATCTAAATAAGGAAATATATGCAAGTTAAAGCAATGCCGGGTAAGGTACTGGTAACAGACCTAGAGCGGGGATCAAGAGTGATCGGCGGAATTATCTTGCCCGATGATAATGGTAAGAGCGAAGGCATCAGACCGCGGTGGGGTAAGGTATTCTCCGTAGGCGAAGGTGTGACAGAAATTACACCCGGCCAGTGGATTCTTATCGAAAACGGCCGGTGGACACGCATGCTTAAGGTTAAACAAGAAGACAGCACTTATATTCAACTGTGGGGTGTGGAATGGCCGCAATCAGCTATGCTTGTATCCGATAATGACCCCGACGACGAAGTAAGAATTATGTCAGTGTTTTCTACAACTACTGCATTCTAAGAAAGACATACATGAAATATCTGTGGACAGAGACATATCGCCCAAAGGGTCTAGACGGATACGTCTTTAAAGACCAAAAACAAAAATCGCAGATCGAAAAATGGATTAAGCAAGGTGCATTACCGCACATGCTCTTATCGGGCGCGCCTGGTACTGGCAAATCCACTTTGATAAAAGTGTTGTTACACGAACTTAATGTAGACCCATTTGACATCTTAGAAGTCAACGCTTCTAAAGACAACGGTGTAGATTTCATTAGGGATACTATTACACGATTCTCCGAAACGATGGGGTATGGTGATATGCGTTATATCTTCTTGGATGAGGCAGACGGATTATCTCCAGCTGCACAAGGTGTGCTACGTGGTACAATGGAGAAATACGCCAGTTCTGTTCGATTCTTGCTGACTTGCAATTATCCGCATAAGGTAATACAGGCAATTAAGTCTCGATGCGAAACTGGGAGAATGCACATTGAAAAGCTGGACACCAGCGAGTTCTTCATGAGATTGGTTGATGTGCTAGATAAAGAAAAAGTCGAAATTGATCCGGACGCGCTGGAGGCAATTGTTAAAGAAACCTACCCTGACCTACGTCGCGGAATTAGCATGATACAAGCTAATTCGTTTGATGGCAAATTGCAATCGCCGGACAAAGGTACTGAAGTGGTTGCTGATTATAAATTGGACATGATTGCATTATTCAGATCTAAAAAGTATACTGAGGCACGCAAACTTATTTGCACACAAGTACAGCAAGAAGAATACGAAGACATGTACAGGTTCATGTATCAGAATGTTGATGTATGGGCAGATGGTGATGTCAATAAAGAAGATAGGGCTATTCTTGTTATTAGAGACGGACTTGTTAAGGATGTGTCTTGTGCTGATAGAGAAATTTGTCTTAGTGCGACACTTATTGAATTAGAAATGGTAGCTAAAGGAACATATTAATGAAAAAAGAAAAAGTCTATATTGTCGTATCCCATAAACATAATCTCAAGGCCGGCAAGAATCCGGCAGGTGAGTGGGAAGTTGCTGAATCTGTTGAGTTTGTTAATCAGTTACGCAACAAACATTACACAACTTCGAGCGCCATCGGCGATTACATTAATCGCAAGATGATTACAGGTAAACGCTTCGGAATGGAAGACTTTGCCAAATTTGAAAACTATATTCGCACTAAGTACGAAAAAGAATTAAGCCAATTAGATAGTGCATACAGTGAAGCTCGTATTCCTGCGCCCGTAGTACCTGTGTCTAATGAAATCGAAGACGAGTTTGGTAATATTCGCGAACGTAATATCTTCGACAAATCACCAGCATGAACGTACTTGTGCTATCAAGAAAACAGATAGAACAACTATCTGCATTAATGGCCGAATATACCGGTGAGGATAGCGTAACATTAGAGATCGACAGTGGTTCGGGTATAGGATGTCATGTTGCTGCAATTGTGAAATATGCATCAGGCAGCAGGCAAGACTATCGAGACATTACAGATCTCGATATGTGGTAATTACATATGGATAAAATTATTCTAACTGACTGCGATGGCGTCCTATTAAAATGGGAAGAAGGCTTTGATTCCTTCATGATGTCAAACGCGCATGCACGATTACCAGAAACACGGTCAGAATATAGTATGGCCTTGCGTTATGGAATAACTGTTAAAAAAGCTCAAGATTACATTAAGTTGTATAACGAAGGCCCTGCTATAGCGTCACTAGAACCGTTCGCAGATTCGCGTGAATTTGTAGCTAAATTAGCACAAGACGGCTTTAGATTCATTGCTGTAACTAGCCTAAGCGATCATCCTGACGCACACAGATACAGGACACAAAATTTAAAGGCACTATTCGGCGATGTTTTTGACGAAGTTGTGTGTTTAGAGATGGGTGCAAGTAAAGCACATGTTCTTATGCGTTGGGCCGATAGTGGTTATTATTGGATAGAAGACCACATGCGCCAGGCCGAAGCTGGTCACGAGGCAGGTTTAAAGACTATCTTAATTAAACATCCGTATAATAAGCACTATTATACTGACCTATTCCCTATCGTAAGTTACGAAACCCCGTGGGAAGAAATTTACAATATCATAACGGCTACTTACGCCACTGAATAAACATATAGAAGATAATAGTTAGTGCTCTAAGACATTCAGCACCGGGACAAGTGGGCGCGAAGGCCACACCTATACCCAAAATATCTGAAATAGATATATCCCCCGAGCTTCTACGGGTGGTTGTAACGTTCCCCACATACATAGTTGTGGATCAGGACTCCCATTGGAGCGAAGATAGCGTTACAGTAAAAATTTATAAATTTGCTGCCGGTAAGTGAAAGTAAGGTATGCCCGGCAGGCTGCGCTATAAGTGACTGAAAACGAATAGCATATGCAGTGACTACGAAAGTAGCCCATCTATGACGTCCGTAAGGATACAGTTGACATAATCAATCCAAAACTGTTTAAAGTTATATTTCAGTCTATATTGACGCTGTCAGAATAGTATGTGTTTAAATTCTGCAGAAATGCAGGTGTTAAACACATACCCTTTCTATATCTCTACCGTCAGTGTATATTCTAGTCAAAAATAATATCTTTACACATATGCCATATTCTCTTAAATATCTGCAAATAGCCAATAAAAAAGCTTGCACCCATTACAGATACAAGCTCGCTATATCTCTTAGATATTATCTAATTAATCTTCTTCTCCATAGATCTCTAAGACATCTGCGACTATAGGATCGCGTTCAATATGCTCTCTACCGAACTTGCATACTTCCATGGACTCTGGTCTACGACCTGCAAGACGTTCTAAGAAGTCTTTAAGACCATTCTGCGAAAACCCACGATCATGCTGATGTAAGTCACCTGTGAGTACCATACTACTGCCTTCGCCGATACGTGTTAACAACATCTTCATTTGATCAGGTGTTGCATTCTGCATTTCGTCAGCAATGATGTACGATCTCTTAAATGTACGACCACGCATAAAGCCTAACGGGGCAATCTCGATAGTACCTTCTTCTAACATCTTAGCAGTTTCCATTAATCCATAATATTCTTCAAATACATCGAAAATAGGGCGTGTCCAGGGCTCCATCTTTTCATTTAGTGTACCAGGTAAGAAGCCGTGTTTTTCATCAACACTTACTGCTGGTCTTGTTAATACAATCTTTGTAATCTCTTGCGAACGTAACGCCTGTATTGCTCTCAATACAGCTAACAATGTTTTGCCGGTGCCCGCTGGGCCAACTGCGAATACCATACGTTTTTCTAAAAGGGCTTCTACATACGTCTCCTGGGCCGTATTTCTTGGTAGTAATTCTACACGTCTATAATTTCTGTTCCCTAATTTTACGACATTATCAACTGATGCAACAGCAGGTTGATTACGTGTCGAACGCGATGGTGCCGATTTAACGGCCATTTTACGATTTTTGCTCAAGGTGGAACTCCTTAGTGTGGTTATTTTTTCTGACGAGGGGATACTAGGCAAGACTTGCTCGCCTAAAGAGACTTCGATGGATCTATCGAATGTATGTTGCATACAGATATATTTATGCTTTATTGGATGCATGCGCAGTAATACGATAGCAAAACAAATCTATCACGAAACTTTAATAATATAGATAAATACTCGAAACGGGAACAAAAATGACAACAGACTTAGATTCCATTAAGAACACATTAGTAAATATATCGAAAGGCAATTCTTTGCTCGATACATTGCTAGAGTTCGAACGCACTCTAGATAATGCAGAAATATTTGCATACAAGAACTGGATACTTGGCGAATTAGTTGAGGGTCCGGACATTAGTAGGTACTGGTATAAAACAGTGTGGATGTATCCGTATGCTATGATGCCAGATCCAAACGCTGGATTACGATTAACAAAGCTAGGCGCTAAAGTTAATTTTAGAAAAGGGACATTCAAGAAGCCGGTTAAGGTGCATGGCCCTGAAGATTGGGCAAATCCAGAGACCAAACGTGCTAAGATGGCTGAGCACGAAGTTTGGCTAGTTACTATTGATCTCCCATTAAAGTACATAAACAACGGCTTAGAGAAGGCAGACGATATTATTCAACAAGACATAGCTGCTACTAATGCAGAGATTGCTGATGCTTATGATGAACAGCCTGAAGATGATAGCATGGATATGACCGGTGGTGACGAAATGGCTCCGGACGAAGGAATGCCGACAGACGCGCCACCTGAGGAAGAACTATGAGTTTAAAGAATGGGGATTTGGAAGGTACAATTCTTCCTATAGTATCGATTGATGAATTTGAACCGAAAGCAGGTGATGTACAAGATATCATTGTTGTAGCCTTCTATCTAACTGATCAAGCACCTGCCGACGATCTTAACACATTTATTCAACGTGGTGTTATAGATACATTAGATGTATGCGTAAGCCCTAATACTGACGATGACGGTCGATATCTTGTGTTTGTTGAAATGGAGAGAAATGAGACATTTCAAGAAAAATTTCAGGCACTGTTAAAAGATGTAGATAATGTGGCTGGTAAAACTGATTGGAAAATTAAAACATATCTGTCAGACGATAAAGAGTTTGATTATACCGATCCAACATTTTACAAATTTATTATTGTTAACCCAGAAGAGTATGTATCAAAGGACGAATTTATGAAAGAATCAATGCAGGCTAACGTTAAAGAGTTCTTAAGTGATGCACATATAATGTATTGCAATTTTGAAGGCAACAACATAACAATCGGTGCAGGTCAACGCAAAATTGTCGCGGAAGTTGTTGATGTGGGCGATTACGATACTGTAATAGGCAGGAATTTTCTTGCTGAATCTGCGTTCAGGTTGACAAATAGGCCAATAGAAGCTACAGTACTAACAGGACTGCTAGGTGTCTACGATGTCATGCCAATAGGTAAATTCTTATGTGTTGGTAAAGATGACAAAGTGATGTTACTTAGAAACACTGAACTTAAATACAGAGGATAAAACTTGGCTAAAGATGATGTTATTGTTACACGTGGTCGCATTACAGATGCTGCACCCGGAGCGCGATTCAAGGTTACACTAGAAAACGGGCATATAATGAATGCAATCGTTAGTGGTAAGATTAGAAAGAATAATATCCAGATCATCCTTGATGACCTGGTAGAGGTAGAAATGTCAGTATACGACATGAACTTAGGTAGAATCACATACCGATTTTAAAGAAAGCTTAAAATGAGCAAACGGGATTATTACGATATCCTCGGCGTTGCTAAAGATGCATCCGACGATGACATTAAGAAAGCTTATCGCAAACTAGCAATGAAATATCACCCGGACAGAAATGTCGACGGTGATAAGACTGCGGCCGAAGTCAAGTTCAAAGAACTACAAGAAGCATACGAGTGTCTGTCTGATCCAGTCAAACGAGATACGTATAACAGGCATGGTCATCAAACTCCCGGTGCCAGCCCTGGCGCTCGTTCGTACACACATTCATCGCACAATGTAGATATTAACGAAATATTTAGCAGCATGTTTGGCGGCGGCCGTAACCCGTTCGGTGATATGTTTGGCGGCGGACAAGCAAATGCTCATCGGCCGCAAATGCAACGCCACATACTGAAAATGCCGTTGGAAGATGCTTACACAGGCAAACAACTAAGATTACCCGCCGGTATAACGTTGAATATTCCGGCAGGCGCAAGATCGGGCACAAAGTTTGTCGCTGATAACGCAATTTATCAATTAGAGATTCAACCTCATGCAAGATTTAAACGATCAGACGATGATTTATTAATTGATGTTGAAGTATCTGCAATTGAAGCCATGCTAAGTGTGGAGGCAACACTTGACCATTTAGATGGTAGTAAGTTACAATTTACTATACCTGCGGGTATACAAAACGGTCAGGTAGTTAGGTTGAGTGGGAAAGGTATGAAAAATCCCGAGCACGACAGGATAGGTGATTTGATGATACGAATTACTGTTACTACACCCAGGAATCTAACTGATGAACAACAAGCATTCTTAAAAACAATGCAACGCCGCGAAATGTTAAATATTTAAGGAATATAATGAGTACCAAAAAAGTAGAGAAAATGATTGAACGTGCTGTCGTTATTGCTAATGACAACAATCACGAATATATAACATTGGAACATATCTTGCTTTCTCTGTTACATGAGAAAGACATTAACGAATTAATCTTAGGCATTGGTTCAGTTCCCGGTGTTGTGAAATCTGAAGTCATTACATTTCTTAATGACCCGGCATTGAAGAAGCCCGAGGCGTTGAAAGATGTACCGGCAAAACGTACGACTGTACTACAAAGAACAATGCAACGTGCATTGACACAACTTGTTTTCAGTGGTCGCAACGAACTTACTACTGAAGCTGTGCTGATTAGCATCCTTAGTGAGGAGACAAGTCATGCATACTATTTCTTGGCTAAGAATGGTATCACACGTGAGAAACTTATCGCAATACTGAAGAAGAGTGATGAGAAAGCTGCAAATGCTGACGAAAGCCCACTTGCTTTGTATGCACGTAATTTAAACAAAGAAGCAGCTGACGGCACGATTGATCCAGTCATTGGGCGGTCAAAAGAAGTTGCTGATACAATCGAAATCTTGGCCCGCCGCAAGAAGAATAATGTTGTATACGTAGGCGAGCCAGGCGTGGGTAAGACTGCACTTGCAGAAGGACTTGCACTAAAGATTACAGAGAAAGATGTACCTAAGTCATTGCATGACAAGGTAGTTTATAGTTTAGACATTGGTGCACTTATTGCCGGCACAAAATTCCGCGGTGATTTCGAAGAACGCCTTAAGGGTGTGCTCGATGAAGTTAAGAAGCTCGGCAACGTAATTATGTTTATTGATGAGATTCACATGATTCTGGGTGCAGGTTCGTCGGGCAGCAGTACAATGGATGCTGGTAATTTGCTTAAACCTATGTTAGCAAAGGGTCAGTTAATGTGTGTAGGTGCAACAACATACGACGAATTTCACGAACACTTTGAGAAAGATAAGGCACTGTTGCGCCGCTTCCAGAAGTACGATATCAACCAACCTAGTGCTGCTGAAACAAAATTAATTCTTGCAGGTTTGCAAAAACATTATGAAAAATTCCACGGCGTAACCTACGACATGGGTTCTACAGATTTGTGTGTAGATTTGGCAGACAGGTATTTGAAGAATAAGTTCTTCCCTGATAAAGCATTAGACATCATGGATGCAGCAGGTGCAGTAACTAAACTTGCTGAAAATAAAACTGTATCAATGCATACTGTATTGGAGCAGGCATCTAAGATTGCTCGTATCCCATTGGACATGATGGATGTTAAGGCAAATGATGCATTGGCTAATCTTGAACCTAGATTGAAAAATAAGGTGTATGGTCAAGATAATGCATTGGTTGCACTTACTGAGGCAATTTATATGGCCAAAGCGGGATTGCGCAAGCCTAACAAGCCAATCGGTAATTTCTTATTCACAGGTCCTACCGGCTCAGGTAAAACATATACGGCAGAGAAGCTTGCGGAACTGCTGGGTGTTAAACTAGTGCGGTTTGACATGTCGGAATATATGGAAAAACACACTGTTTCCAAACTGATTGGCGCTCCTCCCGGCTATGTAGGCCACGGCGAAGGCAAGATGGGTGAAGGGCAACTTATTGCAGAAGTGGACGCCAATCCTAACTGTGTGTTATTGCTTGACGAAATCGAGAAGGCATCACCAGATATCTTCGCTGTGCTATTGCAAGTTATGGATGCAGGTCGCTTAACTTCTAGCAAAGGTAAGACAGTTGATTTCTCTAATGTGGTTCTTATTATGTCTGCCAATGCAGGTGCATCGGATGCAGAAAAGAAACGTATCGGATTCGGAAATCAAGATAACAGCAGTGCCGTTGATGTTGAACTTAAACGTTTGTTTACTCCAGAGTTTAGAAATCGTTTAGATGCTGTAATTAAATTCAACAAGTTAGGCATTGAAGAAATGCGTATGATTGTTAATTCCGAAGTCGAGAAGACTGAAGCTACATTAGAAGTCAAGAACATCACACTAACAGTAACAGCACAGGCAAGGGACTGGTTGGCAACAAATGGATTAGATCCACAAATGGGTGCAAGGCCATTTGAACGACTGTTCGAGACGAAAGTTAAGAAACCGCTATCTAAAGAAATTTTATTCGGTAAGTTGAAAGACGGTGGTCATGTTGTTGTTGATATTGTTAATGGCGAATTAGTTGTAAACACACATTCGCGTGCATTAGAACCAGTAGTCATCTAATACTACTAACTTAGAAAAGGGGCATTTAGCCCCTTTTCTAATGGGCTAAAATATCTTGTATGTCTTGATAAATAATGGTAACATTATTGGAGACATACTATGGGCGTACAATTCGCAGGAAATATTTTAGTTCAATCAAACGGCGAACCCTTGCCAATCAGTATGGGCGGCACTGGTCAGTCGACAGCACCAACAGCAATCAATGCACTGGTACCAGTGCAATCAGGAAATACAGGCAAAGTCCTTACTACTAATGGATCTGTTGTTTCTTGGCAAACTGGTGGTGGCGGTGGCACACCAGGTGGTGCTGACACACAAATTCAATTCAATGATGCTGGCACATTCGGCGGTAATGCAAATTTTACTATCAATAAGACAACTGGTGTGGTGTCGTATTCGGCAGGTACAGTTAGCACAGTATCCAATATATCGAGTACATCTGGCACAAATCGTAGTGTAATATATCAAACATCTGGCAGTGATCGTTGGATACTTAAAGCCGACACTACCGCAGAAACAGGTTCTAATGTAGGATCTAACTTTGCATTAGTTGCTGTAGCCGATAATGGACTTACGCAGAACACAGCATTATCTATTTCTCGTGCAACACAGATTGTTGACTTTAAAGTTGCACCTACATTAAACGGAGTAGTTATAGGTTCTGCACCCGCCGCCGCCGGCGCGTTGACCGGTACTACCTTAGCAGCTAATGTGGTATCTTCCAGTTTAACTAGTGTCGGAACATTGGCTTCGCTAGCAGTAACTGGCGCCATAACAACCGGTGGCATAGAAGTCGGTACAAAGATTGTACCACAGAATATTCAATCTGCCGCCTACACATTAGTACTGGCTGATAGCAGTAAGTTTATATTTCATCCGTCTGCAGATACTACGGCTCGCACATACACTATTCCATCGAATGCTTCTGTACCATATCCGATTGGAACAGCATTGATGTTTGTTAATCAAAATGCAGCAGGTGTTATAACTATTGCAATTAATGCAGATTCCCTACGACTTGCCGGCGCTGGTACACCAGGTGCCCGGACATTAGCTGCCAACGGTATTGCTACAGCAATTAAAATTACAGCAACTGAGTGGATTATCTCCGGAACAGGATTGTCTTAATATGAGCATTATATCAATGATAACACTGGGTACAGTAGTTACAGCCACCCCTGTAATCGGTAATACCTTCGGCATATATGCCGGCCAGGGTTCCGCTACCACTAATAAATATTCGTGGGAGGGCGACGTGGTAACAGTAGCTACAAGTCTACCCGCCAATGTCCAGCCTAGCCGGGTAGGATTTGGGAATGTAGAAAGAGGGATCTTCACGCTGTCTGGTAATACTACACTGACAGACAGCTATACATATAGTAACGATACAGTAACCGCAGCTGGCGCGTTGACATCAACATATTCGACGGCATATGCAACAGGCAACAGCACTCTTGCAGTAATGGCACGTAGTGGTGGTGTCACTGGTAGTATGGTATACACATACTCTACGGATTCTACTGTGGTCGGATCACCGTTCTTGAATACAATGGATTATAGAGCAGGTGCAGCAGGTAATGGTACACGTGGCATATTTGTACGTGGCGCCGCCTTCGGCCTGACTACATACAAATATACGTATTCTTCGAGCATTGTGACCGCGGCAGCTAATCTTACTGTTTATTCATATGTTACATGTGCGATGGGCTCCAGTACGCAAGGATTATTTATACGTGGATCAAATTCCTCAACAACTACAAAATACCTATACTCTTCCGATACGGTATCGGCAGGAGCGGCCTTACCGGCTCTTGCATACTTCGGGACGGGAACCGGCACAGAAACTGCAGGTGTCTGTAGTATAGGCAATAGTACATCAGCTACAGCTAAATATACATATTCTAGCGACGTGGCAGTCACTGCTACTAGTGTCACAATGGCTACATATAACTATGGTGCATCAACATCTAATACAAATATAGCATGATTTCAAAACCACATAGACAAAATTCAGATTTCCAACTTAGGTATTTTATAGCAGGATCGTGCAAGACACCCGATGCTGCATACTGTATATTATATTCACAAATGATTGATGTAGAGTCGAAAGTTAAGAACAGTGAATCACAGGAAATAGATAGAGAGATCCGCAAGCTAAAAGCCGATCGTCTATTGCAATCCGATGATGCATTATCTAAATTAGAAGGCAAGAAAGAACTTCTAGATTTAGAATCATCAAAGTATATATGGGATATGAATATACTGGCAGCGAGGGCCGAACTAAAATGCATTAAAGACTTAATGGCTGAGTTAGAACCCATGCGTAAATATGCTCATTTATCGATATTAGATGCGTCCGAAGCCTGCCAACGAGAAGAATGGTTATTAGAATTAAAAACTAGGGTCGAGAATAGTTTACTGTCCATCGGGTCTATACCAGCCGATCAATTAGACACGATGCGTATGCATCCCGATTTTCACACAGAAATAGCACCACACATATTAGGATTCTCAGAAACAATGCGTGTCACTGGCGCTGCTATCATGGCAGATATAAAACCGACATACTTACTAGGCAAATAAAGAAAAGGACTCCGGTCCTTTTCTTATGGGTTTAAATTATGACTCCCTTCTGATAAATACATACAAGAAGAAGGAATATCATGGCAATTAGAAAATCTGTTTTTATGATGACGAACACGGGAACTAAGTGGAACGTTTTCGGCGAACCAGTGAGAGCTGACGCCTACTATGGTTATACTGATGGTATCCACACAGTACAAGTTATCTATCAAAATTTCGTAGGCGGTTTTGGATTACAAGGCACATTAGCATTAGATCCACAACCCGAAGACTGGTTCTACATTAAGTTGAATCCGTGGGGCGATATCAACACACCATTTATTACATACCCGATTGACGCATTTGAACCAACAGGGGCAAACGGTGGTGACACAGGGTCTATGGCAACTACATTTATTGGTAATTTTGTGTTCTTAAGAGCAGTTCTTACAAGAGATTATATTCAGCCAGTGTCTGTCAATACAGCATGGCAGAATTGGCAATGGGGCCAAATTGATTCCGTGTTGTTGAGCTTATAAGGAAATAATATGATTGTTGGTCAAAACGCACTCTTAAATCAATATGTACCTACGTTCTTTATTAAGAATATTAAAGACGGCCAAGGCCTTAAATATGATGCCGTAAGAAAAGCATATGTTAATGCTGATATCGGCGGCGGCACTGGCGGTGTTGACCGTTTAGGTGAATTGTTAGACGTTAGTGATAGCGTTGACAATCCACTTGCATTACAAAATGGACAAGCATTAGTCTATAACACATTCACTAGTCTGTGGGAAAACAAATTCACAGATTATAATACTCTGCTAAACAAGCCGACCAGTAGCAGTTTTAGTTTCGCCGGTCTAAGTGATACTGCCAAGCCTTCGCTCCCTGACGGTTATGTTAAATGGAATTCAACTGGCACACAGTTGGTCTATTCTACCACTATACCAGCCGCTAGCATTACGGGTCTTGCAACTGTAGCAACAACTGGTGATTACAACAGCTTGATAAACAGACCGATCCTAAATACAGGTACGGTCACATCTGTGGGTATGTCCGGTGGTACAACAGGACTTACTACCTCGGGTGGTCCAATAACAACTGCTGGCACAATCACATTAGGCGGCATATTAGCTATTGCAAATGGTGGTACAGGTGCTGCAACCGCAGCAGATGCAATTAATGCATTAGTACCATCGCAAACCGGTAATGTTGGAATGTTCTTAACAACCAACGGTACAATAGTTTCGTGGGCGCCAGCGGGTGGTTCGGGTGGGACAATTACACTTACTGGTGATGTGACAGGTACTGGCACTAGCCCAGTTACCACAACACTTGCAACGGTAAATACAACACCAGGGACATATGCTGATTCACACTATGTTCCTACTATAACAGTAAACAATAAAGGTCTTGTTACTTCGATCACAACTCAACATGTGGATGAGTCCATAAGAGATTTAGTTGATCTAACAGAAACATTAGTAATAGAGACAAGGCATCAATATATAGTCACTGGTACATTAGAGGTATTAGGGCGTATAGAAAACAATGGGAGAATTGCAATATTATGAGCAGACCAGCAGACATCTTACTTAAACAAGGTAATACAACACCAATTTGGCCAACATCGGGGCAAATTTCATTCTATGCTAAGGACAATGGTATATTCTATTCCTTAGATTCTAACGGTGTAGAGACACCATTTAGCAGTGGTTCGGGATCTGGCACAGTTACATCCGTTAGTGTTTTAGCTAACCCTAGCAGAATTACTGCTACTGGGAATCCTATCACTACATCGGGCTCGATTAATATTGACTTAGCAACAACCACAGTGACAGCAGGTGCATACACCAGTGCTGATATAACAGTTGATGCATACGGTCGCATTACAGCAGCCAGCAGCGGCGTACTAACATCCGGGCAAGTAACAACAGCACTGGGATTTACGCCATATAACGCCACAAATCCATCAGGATATACATCAAATACGGGCACTGTAACTAGTGTCGTAGTGTCTGGTGGTTCTACAGGATTATCGTTCGCTGGAACACCAATTACGACATCCGGTACAGCTACAATGAGTGGTACATTAGCAATTGCTAACGGTGGTACAGGACAAACAACAGCTTCGGCAGCAATCAATGCATTGATGCCATCCCAGACAGGTAATACAGGTAAGTTTTTAACTACTAACGGTAGCGTGCTATCTTGGGCTACAGTTTCTGGTACAGGTACTGTAACTTCTGTTTCGGCTACAGGTTCTTCAGATATCACAGTAGGTGGTTCGCCAATTACTACAAGTGGCACACTGACATTCGCATTAGCTAACACTACAGTGGTTGCCGGTGCTTATACAAATGCCAATGTGACAGTCGACAGCAAGGGCCGTGTCACTGCAATTAGCAATGGTACAGCAGGTGCAGGTACAGTAACTTCTGTTTCTGTTAACGGCACAGCAGGAAGAATTACATCTTCTGGTTCTCCTATTACTGCATCTGGTGCAATAACATTAGATTTAGCAACAACAGCAGTGACACCAGCAACATACGGTAGTGCAACCCAAGTTCCTGTATTCAGCGTCGATTCATATGGTAGAGTTACAGGTGTAACAAATACAACGATCACCGGTGGCGGATCAAGTGCGCCAGAAATTGTTGTATTCCATTATAGTTCCGGCAACTCCGGCACATTTAATGTTGTTGATGCTATATTCTCTCAGACATCGGGTGTTACAGCTACAGTTATCGATGCTGCAAACTGCATAGCAACATATTCGTTCACAGGCAAGTCTAACCCACCTAAGTCAGTAACTATGTATGGTCAGAATTATGCAGCTAATACTTTCAGTGTTACAAGTTGGCCAGCTACGGGCGCAGCAGCAGCTAACTATAAAATTGCAGGAGGCGGCACAGCAGCATCCCCGGATCTGGCTAACGGTATCTTTACTGCATCTAACATAGTTACAATGCAGACAAGAATGTCTGATACGGGTGCATCATCAACAGTAGGTAATAGGGCATGGGCAATCATGGTGTTTGGATTCTAAAATATGGCTTTCTTAAATATACCACTAAAGGCAATACAGGGTAATATCACGTCGGTATCCGGGATTGCTACGATGCCTTGGTACAATCCATTGAGTTTTCCTGTAATACCCGGAGACCCACAACCTACGCCGCTACAGAAAGATTTCAAGTGGCGTGTGACTATGGATATAGATATACAGACTCAGAGTTCATATCTTACACGCAAACCGGGATCGTATAATGGGCAAGACGTTACGGTTGGTTTGTGGATGGCAAATGTAACAACCGGTCAAGCATGGCAAATCACATTAATAGAATCTAAAACTACTACGTCTGCTACCGTTATTCTACAGGATATCTATCGTTATAACACGTATAGGGATATGTCCGGTGGTGGCAACGGCGCACCCAATACTGGTGCATATATTATATTTAATATAGGTGATACAGGCGTACCAGAGATTGATCCGGTTCCACCGGGTGGTGTATCGTCGACATTCGGTATAAACATTCAGAGTAGATTCGAATATATAAATCTACAGTATGATTATCCATTATATCAGAGCGGCAACACATTCAATATTGGCGATGTTGTTGCAGTGGACACTACTACACACTCTTATGTAAAATCCGACTCATCTAGCAGGATTGTTGTTGGCCGTGTTACATCTATTTCCGACACAATACCTGGCTGGTTCACAATAAATCCAGTACAGAAAATCGTAGATAATCTTGATTATCTACCGGGATATGTCGGCGATATTATTTACTCTGATCTAACTATTCCTGGTGAAATTACTACCACTCCGGGCGGATCTCAGATATATGTTAAGTTGCGTAATAACACATCATCTATATCTATAAGCACTGTTAAAGATGGCTCAACAACCCCAGGTAATGTATTCCAATTAAACGGAATTGATGTTACAGTAGGTGGCACCGGTTCATTAAGTGATGTTGCAGATGCCAGCAATTTACAGAGCCCACTAACAGACGTAGTTGCTTCTATTGTTATATCAGAAAATATAGTTCAGACTGACCCCTTGCTAATCAACCCAACATACGGTGAAGTATTATTATGGGCTGCAAGCCTATTTGCTACCGCACTCATTAATGGAGTACCTGTTGTATTTAATATATTATCAACAGACCCCGGGTATGAGAACTATGCAAGACCACAACAAATGGCGCAATCTATTAATGCTGCCAATATCCCTAATATTGTGGCTACAGTAATAGGTCAATCTTTAAGGATTACAAATGTAGCAGGCGGTGCAATTACTATTGTTAATGGTGCCGCAGATTTAAATGGTATAGATTTTGCAGGTAATGCATCGGGCAGTGGTTTAGTATTATCTACACCAGCAGTTTCCACATATCAGATAAAATTTATAACTGTTGATGCTCGTGCAATAAATTTCTTAGATGTAGTTGGCGCCACAGTCGACGATATAGGTCTTGTTTCCGTAGAAAACGGTGTAAAAGCTTGCGGACTTTATATTGAGGAAGGATTGCGTAATGCAATTTCTACAGTTGTATCGAATTTAGCAGCAATGTATGCATTATCACCATTGATTGGTGACCAAGCATATGTCATTGATAGTGCTGATGCACAAGGCAATAATGTAGGTGAATGGAGTTTATGGCTATTCAACGGAACTATATGGGTACAAACAAGTAACCAAGATAGTGCTACTACTGATGCGAAATCCATCGAATATACCGTTACAACGGCCAGCCCATCATCGATAAATATTGGTAATATAAGTACAGGAAGACGTGTGACTCTTATTACAATTGAAGTAACTCAGGCATTTGATGCGCCAGCAGTATTAGCAATTGGATATGCAATTGACAACCCAATTCCACCAACACCTGTACCAGATGGATTGATGATTTATGGATTGTCTGACTTGACAGTTGTGGGGACTTATACGACAAGCACAGACATACTATTTGGAACAGATACAGTTCAGGGAGACGTAACAATTACTTCATTGTTTGTTGCGAATGGCTCAACCACAGGGTCGGCTCAAATCATTGTATCTTATGTGTAAATGGAAAGGGTATAGATAAATAAAGCGTTGAAGGCCATAGTGGCCTATAATTAGGAGAAATAAATAAAATGGCTAATGTAAAAAATTTCGGTCTTATTGGCGTAGGTGCAGATCTACAGTTTGGTAAGGCTGGTACACGTCTTGTAAATAACGAAGGCGTATTTAACTTTAAGGCAGCAAATGGTTCGACAGACGTCGCATTAACATCTGCTGGTATCACATCGTCTGCTGGTAATGTTACGTTAACAACTGGCAATGTAGTGTTGACAAGCGCATCCGGTGTCGTAAGCATCGGTGGCGATAATATGTTGCAAGCAGCAACTGGTGGTTATCCACAGTTGTCCGGTGTAGCATCCGTATTGATTCCTACAGGTGCTACCGCATCTCGTCCGGGTACAGGCGTTGCTGGTATGGTTCGTGTAAACAACGACACACCAACTGCATCTTATGTTGAATTCTTCAACGGTACAGCATGGGCTACACTTGCTACTGGTGGTTCCACTGGTGCTCTTCAGACAGAAATTGACAACATTGAAACTACATTAGGTACAATGATCAATACTGACGGTACATCGAATACAGCAGCAGCTCTAACAAGTTCGTTGTTCGGCGGTGCTTCCACATTGACAGCAGCATTGAACAACTTGGCATCTGGTATTTCTTCTAAAGATACACTTGATGAAATCGAGCCGGGCGAAGGCGCTGGTAAGGTATTGTACTTAGATGGTGGCAACACATGGCAACAAGCTCTTCCGGGTTCTACATCTGGTGTTCAGGCTTGGGACGCTGGTCTTGACGCACTTTCTGCAAAGACATCCACAGGTATTATTGTTCAGACTGGTGCTGATACATACGGTACAGCTACAATCACAGGCCCAGCTAGCGGTATCTCCGTTACAAACGGTGACGGTGTTGCTGGTAACCCGACTCTTGCTCTTACTAACGACTTAGCAGCGTTAGAAAACTTGTCTGGTACAGGTTTTGCAGTTCGTTCTGCTGCTGATACATGGGTACAGCGTTCGTTAGTTGCTCCAGCAGCTGGCTTTACAATTACTGATCCTGCAGGTATTGCTGGTAACCCAACTTTTGCTCTTGCTAATGACTTAGCAGCAGTGGAAGGTTTGACAACAGTCGGTTATATGGTTCGTACAGGTGACGGCACAGCAGCTACACGTACAATGAATGTTGTTTCTGGCGATTTGGCTATCACAGGTGATGCTGACGGTCAATCCACAGATACTACATTTGGTTTGGCAACAGTTACACAAGCTGCAACAGGTTCTTTCGTTAAGGTTACACTTGACACTAAGGGTCGTGTTACAGGTAATACAGCAGTAACAACATCTGATATCACAACATTAGTTGATGGTACATATGTTAATGTAACTGGCGATTCCATGAGCGGTATCTTATCGTTTACTGGTGGTGCTACTGTTACAGGTCTTCCAACTCCAGTTAACGCAACTGATGCAGCTAACAAGTCTTATGTTGACAATGCTGTAGCTGGTATGACATGGAAAGCAGCAGCTAATTTACTTTCGGGTACTGATTTCCCATTGACAGGTACATGGGCAAGTATTACTGCTGGTATCGACGGTCACCCACTTGATATTACTGATGTCGGTTACAGACTATTGCTTACTGGTCAGACAACTGATACAGAAAATGGTATCTGGACACTTACAAACATCGACGGTACAAACTACTTGTTAGTACGTGCTTCGGATGCTGATACATATCAAGAACTTATTGGTGCTTCCATATTTGTTCAAGAAGGTACAGTATACGCTAATACAGGTTGGACACAATCTAACCATTACTTGACATCGTTTGCTGCTCAAAACTGGGTACAGTTCTCCGGCGCTGGCGCTTATTCCGGTGGTGTTGGTATTACAGTTTCTGGTACAATCATTAGTGCTAACTTAGGTGCTGGTGTTACTAACTTGCCATCTGGCGAAATTGGTTTAGATATCGTTTCCAACTTAGCTGTACAACTAACTTCGACAGCCACAGGCGGTCAGTTAACATTAGTACTTGATACAGGCTCTGGTTTGTCTCAGTCGGCGACAGGTTTGAAGATTGCAGCAGCTGGCGTTACAAACGCAATGCTTGCTAACCCAGGCTTCACACTTAACGCTGATAGCGGTACAGATGCATCTGGTTTGCAACTTGGTGATACATTAATGATCAAGGGTACATCTACACAGGGTATCGTAACTTCTGTGACAGAATCCCCAGCTGGTACATCGGAATTCACTATTACTGCTTCTAACGCTTCTTCTAGCCAGAAGGGTGTTGCTTCGTTTGATGCTACACAGTTCACAGTAACAGCTGGTAATGTTGTACTTGGTACAGTTCCAAATAGCGCACTTGCTAACAGCGTAATTACATTCACTGGTACATCCGGTTCTGATGCAGTTGCTTTAGGTGAGTCTTTTGCAATTACTGGCACAGGTGGTATCACAACAGCAGTTACAGCAAATGCTATTACTGTTGATCTTGGTACAGTTGCAGTAAACCATGGTGGTACTGGCTTAACAACATTAGCAGTTAACCAGTTGTTGATTGGTAACGGTACAAGTCCAGTTGCACAATCCGCTAACCTTACATTCGCAGCTGATGTGTTGACAGTTGGTGGTGCATTACCATTGACATTCGACGGTGCGCTTGGTGCAATTTCTGCTACTGCTACAAACAGCGATTTAGTGCTTATGCCTAATGGTACTGGATCTGTAGTTGTTGGCCCAGTTGGTGCTGGTTTGATCCAGTCCGATGCAGCTACAGCATTGACAATCCGTGGTAACACAACGTTGACATTAGAATCTGGTACAGGCGATACAACAATGTTGTTGACAACTGGTACAGGCAGCAAAGTTACAGTTTCTGGTCCTACAGCAGCTGACTATGCAACAGGTCTTACAGCCAATGATCTTACCAACAAGCAATATGTTGATGATGCTATTCAATCTGGTGCAGCTTCTGGTTCTATCAAGGCTGTCAAGGTTGCATTGTCTGGTGCAGGAACAACAAACATCGGTGCAGCAATGCCAGCTGGTGCAACAGTTCTTTCTGTTAAGTTGCAAGTAACTGTTGCTGAAGCAACTGGTACAGTTTCTGTTGGTAAGACAGGAAGTGTTGCAGCATACATGACAACAGCAGAAAACGATCCATCTACAACTGGTTTGTACTTGGCTGAAACATATGTAACAGAAGCCGCTTCTGAGCAAGTAATTGCTACAGTTGCAGTTGGTGGTACATACAATGTTATCGTTGAATACCAAGTCGCTTAATAGCTGACCAATAATAGCTACCCGAAAGAGTAGCTATACATAAATAAGGCCTCGGTTAACCCCGGGGCTTTTTTACGGCTATACGATAAATACAGTACAACAGGAAACATTATGAAAATACTTAAAATACTCGATGACTCGCTAAAAGATAACGCCACCGGACAATATTCACATGCACGTATAATTGCTATGTTGGTTGCATTCGCTGCTACAATTTTTATGTGGAAGCTTATTGTATTGGGTGGTATGAATATTGAATACTTTATCAGCTACCTTGCATATGGCACTGGCGCACAAACACTAAACAAATTCTTAGATAACAGAGATCCTACACGCCCTGCAGTCGCTATACCGAAACCTGCTGTGGTTGATGAACTACCACCGAAACCGCCAAAACCTTAATTTTTACCACATATTAAGTGAATAATTGCTGCACTGCAATAAATACGTTATACTAAAGACACTGTGCTCATGGTGAGGCAGTGAATTAGTACAAGTGGCCACAATGGCACAAAAGGAGATCATTATTATGACAACAAATACATTCGCATCAATGCAAGATTTTTTCAAGACAACATCAGCTTCCACAATGGATGTGTTCAAAGCAATTCCTAAGACACAAGACGAAGCTAAGGCAATGTTTGAAAAGGTTCAGGCAGTGTTTAAGGCCGAAGGTGAAAATGCACACGACATGTGGACAACATACTTCAAGGCAGCTAAGGGCGATGCTACACCAAACGAAATTGCATCAGCAAATAGCAAGGCAGTTGAAATGCTAAAGACAACAGCATTCGCTGGCATGTTGGCAGTCCCGGGCACTATTTTTGTATTACCTATGTTGGTAACAAAGGCTAAGGAATACAATGTAGATCTAGTCCCTAAATCTGTTTCAAAACAGTTTAGCATCTAATCACACATTGCTGATTAAAGGGTCTTCGGGCCCTTTCTTTATGGCCGCAAGATTTGCCACAAAAGAAGATAAATACTACTATGAAAATATTAGAAATACTGCTACCTAAAGAGATAAACGATAAAAGTATCTCTAAGAAACATGCCACCAAGATTGATGTACTACAGAGACGTATGAATGCTTATGTAGATAAGATTGCCGATCCAAGCACATCAACTAAAGGTAAAGAGTTTCTTAAGGCTAAACTAAAGACTGATTATGACGAATTGCGTGATGTGATTCAAACAGTGTCAGAAGAGAGTAACACAACTGTGAATGAAGCGGTACATAAACTGCCATTAACTGATGCAGATTTCGATTTAGTGAAGGGCCTAATGGAACGGCCAATTCCGGCAGTTATCGCACCTATCTATATAAGTGAAATTATTGATGACGATGAATTCACTAGCTTATTGCAAGAATTTGAAGAGAAGGACCCGGGCGCAGATATGAGGCCACATATTGTAGATTGGATGAAACGTGTCATGCCGGACCAGATGCATAGATTCTATGGTGGTCAGACAACAAAACAACGCGCCGGCCAAACTTCGGTAATTCACGGATATGACCCACAGATGTATCACGGGTCAAACGAGGCAACTACTGGTAATGCATACGGTAGGATATAATGCGTTTATTTGAACTTATCTGTGAGAGTAGGAGTGCAGATTTGTATCACGGTACAAATATGACAAAATTGACAAGAATGTTGCACGATAATGTCTTGGTTGCACAAACACCAATTCATAATGAGAACATTCCGAAAGAATTCAAAGGATTGACGCGTACTGTTTCTTTAACAAGAAACGCTGGCATGGCTACTAATTTCGCAAGAAGTAAAGCAGGTGGCGAGCAAGGTATTGACTCGATCCCTGTTGTTATTGTGTTAGACCAAGATAAATTACACAGAAAATTAGGTAGGCGCATTAGGCCGTATAACGATCTAGCTTCACTTGCTCATTCAACTGAACGAGCAGCAGGTGGCGGCGAATACGAAGAAGTTGTATTTGGTAGCATAAACGATATAAATTCGTATATAAAGAATATAGTTGTTCACATTAACCCAAATGTGAAGAAAGAAAATATAAAAGATTTTAACAAGGCTAAGATGGTATTCGATGATCCACGTACCGTTGTTGTAGATTTTCTTAATAAGAATCTCACAGGCAAACAGTTTATGCAACTGACAGCACCAAAACAAGATGTTCCACCTATATAAACTATCAGCAATTATAGCCACCACCTTATTAGTTGGGTGTGGCACATTAGGCACAGCACCAGTTGCCCCTGATGCAGAAATACTCAAGAGTGTACCGACGAGATCCATTGTGCTCGAAACTCAGGCATTGCTGCCGCATGCCGAAATGGCTATGTCAGCAATGCCTTCCGAACCAATTGTTGAAAGAGTTGAGGTCACCGGGAGTAGATTATCATCGGAGTCTGTCAAGTCATTCATACCTACAACCAAGAAAGCAGTTAAAGTAATTAAGGCCGTGAAGGATGCATTAGCTGACGAGACAGCACCTACCGCACCACCTAGCACAGCACCTACCGCTACACCAACCGCACCCGGTCCTACTCCGCGCCCCGCACAGACAGGTGCTAAACTACAGGTATTAGGTATAGATTTAGAGTTCTGGGTAGGTAACGATGACAACTGGAGTACAGTTTGGAAATTAATTGTCCTTGTGCTATTTGTATATGGTGGATTACGATTTATCAACCTAATAGTGACATACCTCGGTTCAATAACTTTAAGAACACAATCATGATAACAATAACAGAAACAGCAGCAACAAGAATAATCGGCATATTGGCAGAAGAAAATAGCCCTACATCGAGATTAAGAATGTTTGTGCAGGGTGGCGGGTGTAGTGGATTCTCTTATGGATTTACAATAGATAATGTTGTTAACGAAGACGACACTGCGATCAACGAAAGCAATGTTCCGATAGTAATTGATTCGATGAGCTATCAGTACCTTGTAGGATGTACCCTTGACTACGAAGAAACATTAATGAATTCCCAATTTGTTATTAAAAATCCCAACAGCAGTTCCACATGTGGTTGTGGTTCGAGTTTCTCAGTATAACTTTTTGACTTTCGTAAACGTGCCTGCTATACTAGCAGCTAATGCTAAGTATATCACTATAGTTCAGGAGTTAAAATGGCACTTTCAGACGCAAATCTAATCAGATTAAAACAGCTAGTAAATGACGGAGTACAGGTACTTCAGGAATGTGAAGACCTTAAGACAGGTCTTAGCGAAACAGTAAAAGCAATTGCTGAAGAATTAGAGGTAAAGCCAGCACAGCTTAACAAGGTTATTAAGATTGCACATAAAGCAAATCTTAATAATGTACGTGCGGATTTTGAAGAGGTAGAAGACCTGCTTACACAACTTGGCAGGGGCATTTAAGTTGTACGTAGACGCCCTTTTTAAAAAGGGTGGTGAAGCAGAAGTAATTAGGTTGGTAGAACGTGTAAACGGCCAACGTATTTACTCCGAGTACCCACCTGATTATCATTTCTATCTGAGCGACCCAAAGGGTTCGCATAAATCTATATACGGCGATGTAGTTAAGAAAATTGCACCACGCACATATGTAGAAAAACAAAAACTACTAAAAACACTATCTTACAATTCTAAGAAGTGGGAAAGCGATGTTGATCCCATTTTTAGATGTTTGGAACAGAACTATGCATCTGGCGACGCGCCAGCATTGCATGTAGCATTCTTTGACATTGAAACCAGCTTTGATAAGGATTCCGGCTGGTCTGATCCTGCAGATGCTAAAAATTACATAACTTCTGTTTCTATTCACTTACAGTGGATAGACGAAATTATATGTCTTGCTATCCCACCAGACACAATGACGTGGGACGAAGCACAAGTGATTGCAACAGAAGTAGGTAATGTAGTCTTATTCGATAAAGAAGAAGACATGTTAAATGCATTCATGGATGTCATTGAAGACGCTGATGTGCTAAGTGGTTGGAACAGCGAAGCATACGATATCCCTTATATTGTTAATCGTATTAAACGTGTCTTGGGTAAGCAGGAGACTAGACGTCTTTGCCTGTGGGATCAACAACCAAAAGTCCGTGAGTTTGAGCGCGGTGGCAAGACACAGCCTACATACGATTTAATTGGTCGTGTACACGTTGATTACATGCAATTATATAAGAAGTATAACTACGAAGAACGCCACAGTTATGCACTGAATGCAATTGCAGAAGCCGAATTAGGCGAGAGCAAGTTGCAGTACGAAGGTACATTAGACGAATTGTATAACGACGATTTTAAAACATTCTTAGAATATAACATTCAAGACACACGTTTGTTAGACAGATTAGACAAGAAGTTACAATTTATTGACTTAGCTAATTCTATCGCACATTCGAGCTGTGTGCTAATTCAGACGACAATGGGTGCAGTGGCAGTAACTGACCAGAATGTCTTAATGGAAGCACATCACCGTAATCAAGTGTGCCCTGATAAGAAACACGGCAAGGACAGTGAGGACAACCGTGCAGCGGGTGGCTGGGTGGCAACACCACGACGCGGGTTACATAAGTGGCTAGGAAGCACCGACATGAAGTCGCTGTATCCATCTGTTATTAGAACGCTTAATATGAGTCCCGAAACAATTGTGGGACAGATTAGGCTTGATCGTACTAATGCTGCAATTGCTGCACACGAAGCCAAAGGTGGCAAATACACATTTGCATCTTGGTGGAACGATAGATTCCATGTGTTAGAGATGGAAGATTTCTATAATGACGATATTGCTAACAAGCTAACGCTAGAAATGGAGAACGGTGATGTGTTTGAAGTCACTGGTGCCGAATTACGGGAGTTGATTTTTAACGGTGGTAGACCTTGGTGCATAAGTGCAAACGGCACCATCTTCAGAACTGACGTTGATGGTGTAATTCCATCTCTGCTTACTCGTTGGTATAATGAGCGTAAGACCCTACAGGGTATTATGACTAATTACACCTTCATTGAAGATAATCCTAAAATCGAAGGCGTTAAAATACCTGAAGATTTGTTCACTTTAGCAGACATCAGCGATGTAGAAGCTAAAGCTAACCCATACCTAGAATCAGAGTCATTTAAACCTAAGAAATTGGCGGAATTAGTGACTGACGGGCACAAAAAACGTGTGGTTCAATATATGAATCAGCACAATTTGACAGTGAAGGATGGCAAAGCAATTAGCAGAGATCAACCACTGTTAAAGCGCATTATTGGATTCTGGGATAAACGTCAGCTTGTTAAGAAAATTAATCTTAACTCTGCTTATGGCGCTTTACTGAATGCAGGAAGCAGGTTCTTTGATCAACGACTTGGTCAATCAACTACGCTTACCGGCCGCACAATTACAAAACATATGGCCGCCAAGACCAACGAAATGATTGTAGGGACGTATGACCACTACGGTGATTCAATTATCTATGGTGATACAGACTCGTGTTATTTCTCAGCATACCCCATGTTGAAGAGTGAAATTGATCGTGGTGAGATTATATGGACTAAGGAAAGCATTGTTGATTTGTATAACGACCTGGCTAAATCAGTGTCAGCTACATTTCCAGACTTCTTATTGAAGGCGCTAAATGTACCTGTTAAACGCTCAACCGGTGTTATTGCAAGTTCGCGTGAAGTTGTTGCTGAGAGTGGTCTATACATTGTTAAGAAACGTTACGCCGTATTGATGTATGAAAAAGATGGTATTAGACTAGACGTAGGTGGTAAGCCAGGCAAAGTAAAAGCAATGGGCCTGGACTTAAAGCGTGCTGATACTCCTAAGTTTGTGCAGAAATTCTTGTCTGACATTTTGATGGATACGCTAACTGACAAGGGCGAGAATTACGTTGTAGATAAGATTCGTATATTCAAGCAACAGTTTGAAGATATGAAACCCTGGCAACAAGGTACACCACGTGCAGTTAACAAGCTATCTCATTATAGAGAAAAATTGGCAGATGCAGGTATTAAGAAATTGCAAGGTATTAAGGTTGGCAATTTACATGTACCGGGCCACGTGACAGCAAGTTTAGCATGGAATCATTTGAAATCATTAAATCACGATCAGCACGCAATGAGTATTGTTGACGGTCAGAAAGTTGTTATCTGTAAACTAAAAGAAACTACAGAAAACAGACTGACCAGCATAGCCTATCCTGTTGATGAAGCACATTTGCCAGATTGGTTCTTGAGTTTGCCATTTGACAGTGAAGGAATGCAAGACGGTATTGTTGACAAGAAAGTTGAGAACTTAGTGGGTTGTTTGAATTGGGATCTTAGCAGAACTCAGAAAGAACATGCACACTTGGCAACACTGTTTGACTTCAGCTGAAGTCCTTGACTTTCGTGGTATGCTAAGTTATACTGCATGTTATAAGAACCCCTGATAAAATAAAGGAACAAAAATGTTATTAGACGCACTAAAAGATATTGTAAAACATACTCACACATTGGGTATTATTGAGATGGTTAAGGTAGTAGGATCTACAGCTGACCTAAAGATCGAAACCAAAGATGCAGATAATACTGTTATTATCTACGGCAGCATGTATCAGCCAGTTGCAGGGCTCGAGTCCACTACAGGTTTTTCGCAATTAGCAGTGCTTAAAGGATTCATCGGTATGCATGATGGTTCTGATGTAAGCCTTGAATCAGAGACACGCAATAATACGAGCACACTATCGTCTATCAAGTTCGACGATAAGGCAGAATTTATTTCGTCTTATCGTCTTATGTCAGAGACAATGATTAACGAACAGGTTAAGGTGCCACCATTTAAGGGTGCAACATGGGACGTCACACTTACGCCAACAAAGGCAGCAGTTACTCGTCTAAGCGAATGTTCGGGTATCATTGGTGGATTCGAAAAACGATTCACTGTGAGTGTAGACAAAGGTACATTGAAGTTTAGCGTAGGTACCGGCCCGACCAATACCACTGTGGTGCCGTTCGCAACAAACATTACAGGTACGTTAAAACATCAGTGGACATATCCATTGGCACAAGTGCTTAGTATCTTAAAGTTAACTGAGACATCAACTGCTACAATGAGCTTTTCTGATATGGGCGCATTGAAGATTGATATCGACAGTGGTATCGGTAAGTACAGCTACATCTTACCAGCAGGCAAGTCCTAATGAGCGGCGCACTCGAACCCGGGTGCCTTGCTGTCATCATACAGTCAGTGGATGGCCATTCTACAGGCATGGTTGTACAATGTGTACGTATAGCCGGCGAACATTTAAAGTTTGGTACAGTCTGGCATGTTCGCTGCCGCGACAAACTGATTACAGAATATGGAGCAGTAGGCAACGAAGCTGACGTGCCGGCAATTTGGCTTAAGAAAATAGAGCCCGGCAGTGACCTACTTGTAACAATAAAAGACATACTAAAAACCGAGAAGATCTAAATACAATATGACAAACAACAGAACAAACTTTACGGAACGACACCTACACGGCGGTTGGGCAAAGTATCTTCCAGCAATTAGTGGATTTTACACAACACATTTAGGTAAGGATTTAGCCGATCCTGAATTCATCCCTGATTCTCGCGTACCTAAGGGATTTGAATTCGGTATGCAAGGACTGAACTTCTTTAAAGAAGACAATAATTATTTTAATTACAAATTTGGTCTATTTTCAGCAGGTCATGCAGAAAGAAATCTTGCTAAGTGTAATGCCCGCGAACCGATGATTCACGATCGCGATCGTGAGAAGACGATCTTAATTGGTGACTCGGGTGGATTTCAAATTGCTACAGGTGTCATTAAAGTTGACTGGGCTACAGTGCAAACCCCGGCAGGTGATAAGTTGCGTGAAGAAATTCTACGATATCTAGAGCATACATCGGATTGGTCGATGACATTAGACGTGCCGGCGTTCGCGGCAGAGCCACCGCTTAGTGCAAAAACTGGGTTAACAAAATTCTCTGATTGTTTAGATGTTACTATGTATAATCTAGTATACTTCATGGAGAATCGTATCCCAGGTAAGACAAAGTTTTTGAATGTATTATCGGGTTCCGACGCCGATAATTCCAAAGAGTGGTATGACTCGGTAAAAGTGTTTAGTCAACCACACATGGTCGAAGCGATGGGTTACACAAAAGACCGTACATTCGAAGGCTGGGCATTCGCTGGTATCAACATGAAACATATGCCGTCAGTGCTTAATCGTCTCTTAAACTTGCGCGATGACGGGCTATTAGCAGACAAAGATTGGATTCACTTCCTGGGCATTGGTCGACTAGATTGGGCATGTTATTTGACTTCTATTGAACGTGTATTAAGGAAACATTACAATCCCGATATCAATATTAGCTTCGATGCAGCATCTCCCTTCGTTGCCGCTGGCGGCTATGCGTTATCGTATAACTATAACAAATTCAGCCCAGGCCAATTAACATATGCAATGGGCCGCGGAATCGATGATAAGGGCGAGAAGGGTTCTACAGCAGCTATGCCGTTTCAGAGCCCCATTTATGATCGATTAACAGTTGGCGATATGTGTGTAATGGGGCCTAATGATGCAAATAAACACGGCAAGATAGGAAACACAAGTTGGGATACAACGTCGTATGCATTGGTAATGGCACACAATGTTTACAATCATATTCAAGCTATACAAGAAGTTAATAGACTTGCTGACGTCGAGTATGCCACAACTGCTAACCAAGATTTTAGACAATGGTTTGCACATCGTGGCAAGAAGATGAAGGCGCAGGATACCAACAAAAGTGACTTTATCCCTAACGAAATAATCTTTATGAATAATTTCATTGAAGAACTGTTTGATCCTTCCACAAAAGATCCATACGGTATGATTGTTACTTATGCTGAATTATTAGAAAAGGTCAGTTTCACTAAGTTGGTAACTAAAAATAAATTAGACAGTAAACTATTTGAACTTGATGTATTTAACGGAAATATCAATATACCCGATATTGACCAATTAGCAGTTTCAGATGATACACACTTAGTTGATAAATTAGCAGAAGACGATGAAACATGATTTACAATCCAGGATAGACTCTGTTGAGAATATGATGCGTATTCAACAGAGTTGCTTGGAGCGTGGATATATGCACGGCATGATGAATGGGCTTATATGTGCCCATGCTGCATTTACTAATACAGATCCGGAGTTTGTTAAAATGCCGCACCGGAAGGTACAGATAAGGCACAAAGCAAGGAAATTACCTTCACGTAATGATTAAATTCTTATTAGGTGTCTTGTTTTCCACATTAATATAAGCTATAGTCACTAAATGACAAAATACGCAACAAACACTAAGGAACCATCGGAGATGTTTCTTAATTCTATAACATCGGGCGGTGGCTCACATTACATGGTCTGCGGCAACTGTGGCCGGACACATTATTGCCCTGATTCGGTTGCTGTAGGAGACGACGGATCTGATACCGATGAAGACGATGTATACAAAAATTATCTTCAAGAGGCCCTACTTGACCAAAAGAACGACCCCGACGGTGTAGTGATACATCACGGGGTTGATTTCGTTGCTACAAAAGATCTCCGTGGCATAGCTTTTGTATTAGAGTGTCCGTGTAATGGGCTAACAAAATACGAAGAGTTTATTTGGGACAACAAGGATCCTATTCGTCGATATTTGAAGGCACGGATTGATCAGGAACATGCATGGGCATTAGAACAGTTAACATTAAACAAACTAGCAGGAATAAAATGACTAAACAAAAAGTATGGCCAACACCCGAAACAGCAGCACGTAAGTTTACGGATGAACAATTGAAAGATATGGTGGAAAGCATGACTACACCGAAGAAACATTTATTCATTGTGGATACAATTTCCACATTCCGTCTGCGTTATGTTATCGAGGCAGAGAGTCTGGAACATGCATATGACGAAGTTACAATGGTCGACTCTGGTTGCCCTGAAGATGCATTTGATGAAGTGACTCAGTTGCACGTAGGCGAGCAAATTATTGATGGTAGAAAAATTTCTAAGAAGAAGTTCGATAAGATGCTTGTAGAATTAGCAGCCGATGAACGAGAAAGTTGCTCGCACTGGATGGGCGATAAATTAATCCGCAAAATCGACTATACCCGTTAATATGCAATTTGAAGATTTAAACCTTAAAGAACGTCAGGCGTATGTAAAACACCGTACGCAGGCTAATATGCACATGCTACAGAGCAAGAAGGCTAAGAGCTCGCGTAGCAAATTTCACCTTAACATGGCACAATTTCACAAGAACGCAATGTGTGAATTGTTACAACTGTTTGAAGCTGATCAAATAATTGCAAAATTACAAAGCGTAGGTGATAAGCCGAAACCAGATCCTGATTCATGGTGGTCTGCCCCAGCCGGCTTCACTGTTTTAAAACAACAGGTAATAGCACACTCCCGGACGTTGCGTGCGCAGTGGTTTTTAGAACCGACATTAGATATAGAAATAATAGGCACATATGGGACTATAGTATGGCCAAAGAAATAATATCTCACAAAGATAAATTAGGGCAACCTATTGAAGAAGGAATGCACGTTGTAGCATGCCATAGAAATTCTATCTACATATGCAAGGTAACAAAAGTACACCCTAAACAACTCCGAATACACAATGTATCGAAGAAAGGCTATGGCAGTGACTCGGATGGATGGTTGGTTTACCCCTTCGAAACTGTTATACTTAGTGGTCCAGATGCACTGGCCTATATTCTAAAATATGCATAATTCTATAACAAGAAAACTAACAGCAACATGGACCATCGACGAGGTGGATGTGTTCCCTGTTAGACTAACACCGGCAGAAATCAGTGAATTGTCTGAAGAAGAACAGGCTGATCTTATTATAGATAAGCTTACAAATCCGCCTGTGAAGAAAACACTTATGGAAGAAATTGCAGACAGGATTGCAGATCAGATGGCAGCAGATATAGATAAGGCTGTAATGGATGAACTTATGGGCAATTTAGATGACGTATGAAGAAGAAGCCGATGCGATAATCGATAAGTTAAGATATGCACCTATAAAGCCTATCCCACCTTACTTGTCATTTTCGCATTTTTCGAACACACCACCGGTAAATCCTATTGCAGGTAATTTGTGGCTCGATACAGTGTCTTATGTGACTAAAATTTATAATGGACGCACATGGGTAATATTGTCGTGAACACGGTATTAACAGAAGAACAAGAGGCTGACGAAATTGTAAGAAGATTACAAACAGCTGGCAGAATAGATAACAATGTCCTTACCGCGGAAATTTATATATACCCGGTAAAGCGCATAAGACAGGTACCGATTTATATCATGAGTGAAGCTGAAGCCGAAGCCGAAGCCGATAAGATAATTGAAAAATTAAAGGCCCCACCAAAAAAGACATTACGCACATTGGGTAGGGAATGGGGTTTTGAGATAACAGACACTATAGAATACTGCGTTGACTTCGATGCAGAAAAAGAATTAACAGCTATATTGCAAGAAGAAATTTTAAAGGGAATATTGGAATGAGAAAACTATTTTATATGGGTCTTGAAAGTTATGAAGCAAGATACACCTTGCAATTACAAGATTGGAATGAACGTGTATTCAAGCGTCGTGGCATTGAATATGAACTTGTAACAGGTTCAGAATTAACAACAGACAAGAAGATTGTGACAGGTAGCGTGCTCGATGCACATGGCCGTACTTATTACAGTATGATGCAGATGGCCAATCTAATTAAACTGATGAAAGAAGGCAAGGTTACATGTAACGATATTATCTTCTTTGAAGACATGTTTACACCCGGCATCGAATCGCTGCCTTACATTATGGATCAGATTCCTGTAGAATTTAGACCACATGTATATGTGCGTTGCCTAGCTCAGAGTATTGACCCAGACGACTTTGTTAATCGCGAAGGCATGCTGCGGTGGATGCGCCCGTTTGAAAAGATGATCGACGCATTTGTTGCAGGTATACTTGTAGCAAGTGAAGAAATGGCAGCACACCTGCGTATTGCAGGTTTCAATGCACGGATATTTGTTACCGGACTACCATTTGGCAAAGAAGAAGTAGCTGAGCGAATTCCCGATGTTAAACCAATTGCTGATCGCACTCGTAGAGTAGGTTTTGCAGCCCGCTGGGACGACGAAAAACAACCCGATTTTTACATGGATTTAGCTGAACATATGTACACTGTTGATCCTAGTATAGAGTTTGCTATATTCTGCGGGCATCCGGAGTTAAAGAGTAACAATCCACGTTATGTTGAGAGAGCAAATAGCCTCGTATCTTCTGGTAAGGCAAACTTCAAGATCTATACAGGTTTGAAGAAGAATGATTATTATGCATTGCTTGCTGATAGTACCGTTTTATTTAACTGTGCGCTGCAAGACTGGGTAAGTAATACAGTTAGCGAAGCTGACACCTTTGGTACACTTACTTTGTATCCTGCATATAGAAGCTTTCCCGAAGTGTTTGCCAATAATGCAGCCAACATGTATATTCCGTGGAGCATCAACGATGCTGCATCTAGATTAGCATCGATGTTCGCAAGACCCACCGAATACACAACAGGTGCAGTTAGCGACTGGCAGAATGGTACAATCGACAGAACGCTAGATGTGTTTGAGGGTAAAGGTGCACAGTGGGCCCGCAACACAAACGATTACAGAAAATACGTAGCAACAGCAAAATACTAGGAGCAGCATGAAACAACCAGATCCAAAATTACATCAACGAATTAGTTTCGTTAAGAGCGGTTTAAGAATTTTAGCAGGTGGCGCATTCATTATGAGCACACTGTGGTTAGGCGGAGTCTTAATCATTGTTGCTGAAATTTTAGGTATTGTAGAAGAATTAGTATAATGGAGAATACACCAAAACCGTTGCCACCACCAAGCAGGTATGTGTGCGATATGTGCGGTGTATTAGCATCCCCGGATAAGCACAGAAATTGGTTCTGTAGATTTTTTAAATGGATAGATAGTAAAGGAAAAATATGAACAGAGACGGACATAACAACGTGGCATTTTTTATCGGCCCAGAAGTAGAGAAGACACCAGCATTCGCTAAACGGACATTGTTTGTTGTAGGTAGACAAGGCAGTGCAGACATTGAAAAACAAGCCCGCGATAATAAGACACCACACATCTTTATGGGTGCAAATCATTCATTTGACATTGACCCACGCCACCCTGACGACACAGTAAAAGTTTACTGGGACAAGACAATCACAGCATTGCTAGACAAGGGATTCTGGGTAACACTAGATTATGAAGCACACCTGCACGAAATGATGCTTACGATGCTAAATCCGGGTATTTGGCAATCTCGCTTATTTGTACCACTGTTAAGTGTACGTATTCCTAAGATTGAATCTTCTAGCCCTAACTTAACAGTTAAGATTGATGATGTAGATTTTAAAGCGACTAACCCAGGTGTTTGGTGTATGCACTTTAAGGAAGTAACTGATAGCAACAGGTTCACTGACTGGAATGAATACGAATCTGATTCAGTTCTTGCAGAAGCGACAGCAGCGGTTGCCACAGTGGCTAAGGCACCGGCTCCTGTGCCAGCTAAGCCAGTTATTGAGGCACCGGCTCCTGTGAGCACAGTAGCAGTAAATGATACAGAACTGGGACTAGATGTTGTGCCGACAACAGCATTGAAGCCAGATGTGGTAGAAACAGTTGTAGCAGATGCAATTAAGACTCCGGAAGATGCGGCAGACGCATACGCCGAAGGTGCAAAAGTTGACCCACTAGGTGCAGAAGCATCTAAGAAGCCAAAGGCTGGTAAGAAATGAGCAATGTAAAGATGATATGGGTAACTTTCCAGAAAGAAGGTATCCATAAATATCCGGCCGCATTAACTGACCCAAATCTAAATAAGGGTACAGGCGGGCCTGATAGTTGGCTTGATGTTAGCTTTCTGGGCTATCCACATAGACACATGTTTAAATTTAAAGTGTGGATAGCAGTTACGCACGATGATCGTGATATTGAATTTATTCAGTTTAAACGGTGGCTTGAGAATTTATATACACAGTCTATTCTTGAGTTAGATTATAAGAGCTGTGAAATGATGAGTAACGACTTGTATGATGCAATATCTAAAGAATATCCTAACAGGGAAATTTGGATTGAAGTATCCGAAGACGGAGAAAATGGTTCATACACAGAGTATAGCACCGGTATTTGATCCTAGATACAAGGCCGTGGTATTTGTTCCACCCAGTGATACTCCGTATTATGAAAGAGTAGACTGGGTGAGCAATAATACGTCGACTCGCATGGTGGATGTTAAATTCGAAAATCACGGAATGTATATAGCATTTGAAGACGAAAACGATGCACTAATTTTTAAGATAAAATTCCTATGACACTAAGAACACTAAAGACATCATTCTGTAAAGAAACACAGGATTGGTCGGAGGCTTACCGCAATATGTGTGTTAGCGAAGTTATACCAGTGATGGATATAGAGGACAGGTTACGTGTTGTAGAAGAGCGACTACTTATAGTAAATCCACCGGCTGGCAAATTTACTATGTATCCTGCATTAGCAGAAGCATATAAAGAGTACAAACTAATAGAAAAACTAACATTAGGAAATAATGAAACATAATATTCTAATCACAGGTGGTAGTGGGTTCGTAGGATCACAGGTAGCATCGGCATTGACTGATGAAGGACACACAATTACCATTGTAGATCGTGTCGATAAGAAACCGGGTGTCCCCGGTAATATTATTGTACGTGATTATCAAGAATTCTTTGCGCATAACAGAATACAGTATGATACAGTCATTCATTTAGCAGCCGAGCACCTAGTAGAACAGAGTGTGTCTGAACCTGCAAAATATTACGTAAATAACGTGGTAAAAATGAAGGAAATGCTTGATTCTATGGTAGCTACTGGCATCAAGAATATTATGTTCAGCTCTAGCGGTAATGTGTATGGCCGCCAAGGTGCTGCAGGATTCCCACTAAAAGAAGACATGTATTACGATCCCGAAAATGCATATGCATCTACTAAAGTTGCAGGCGAAATGTTAATTAAAGACTATTCGCGTGCATATGGATTAAACTATGTAAACTTTAGATACTTCAATGCAGCAGGTGCAGATCCATTATGCAGGTTTGGATATACCCAGCGCCCTGCAACCCATGTTATTCCTATCTTGTGCAATAAGATAATGAATAAACAGCCATTTACAATCTTCGGTGACGATTATCACACATTCGATCATACGTGTGTTCGTGATTACGTAAACGTCTTTGACTTAGCTCAAGCACATGTTCTTGCCATTGATTTTCTAAACCGTGGCGGCAAAAATGAAACATTTAATGTAGGAGCCGGCAGTGGCGGTGTAAGTGTAAAGCAATTGGTAGATTGTGCAGGATTTGTATTAGGTGTTACGCCTGTAGTAGAATATGCACCACGCCGCGCCGGCGATCCAGCGATACTAATAGCAGATATTTCAAAAGCAGAGAAATTGCTTGGATGGAAACCACGATACACAATTAGTGATTCTATTAGACATGCATGGGCCTGGGAACATAAATTTGGAGGCACACCGTGAGCATATTTAACGGAAAGTTAACGGCCGCAGCCAGTGCTCCGGTCTATACGACAACAGCCAACACTATGGCTACCACTTTATACGGTGCTGGTGGCGGCGGAAGCTACATTACAGGTGCTGGTGGCTCAGCGAGTAACTTTACAGGAAATATCGGTACTGTCGGGACCGCTGGCCAATATATGATCTCAAACGGTACTACCGCGGCGTGGGCCAATAGCAATTATAGAGTATCGCCACTAGTGATTCATGGCAAAGATAATAAGGAGATCGTCCGGCTAAACGATGACGGCACCGTCACGTGGGCTAATGATATTGATGTCGACGAGGCCGCATTTGCGCTGGGACAATCACTGACACTTAACGTAGAAAATTCAGCAGGCTTAACATATGCTGTAAAACAGCGTATGCGTGATACAGTGTTTGAAGAAATGATTTCTATGGCGAAAGAAAAGGGTGGCCTTACAGCCGACGACTTGACTTATCTACATCAGGCTGCTAAAATAATGGACAAGCTCAAGGGCAAAGAATGATAGACAAATTAATATCTGTAAATAGTAGATGGATAGATAATGATACCGAACGTGCTACCCGTTGCATTATCGTGCGAGAGATTATATCCGAAGATGGCGAGCTATGGATAAAGTATAGTTCTCATGCACAAGATACTATCTACGGTAGTACATACGATGCATTTCTTAAAAGATTCAAACAGGCAGGCAACAATGAAATTTAATCAAACACAGTTAGAGGCCAAAAATGTTAAAAGATAGACGAGTCCTTATCGAGCAGGAAATTAAAAAAGCTCACAATCAGGCAGCTAATATGTATCTAGATATTGTTGTCAGTGGTACCGATGATGATGCACACAGTCCAGAATACCAAGCGTTAAAGGATAAAATCATAAGTTTGCAGGTTGACCTTGATGTAATCAATACGCTAATCTCCAAAGGTTACGAATGAACGAGGAAACAATTAAAGATCTAGCCATGCAAGCTGGATTCACGGTAACCCGAAATATGCAAGGACCGGTTGATGTTATAGAAGGTCGTGCAGTAGAAGCACGATCAGAATGGGTACAAAACATGACATTAGCCCGATTTGTACAATACAGGTCACGATTTACACACTTTACTTTCTATACAATGGCCGCCGGCGTAGATTATACTTTCGTCCGTTCTGCTATGTTTACCCCTTGCCAAACGGAGACACAATGATTCTAACATACGAAGAATGGATTAAGAATCACACAATAACGGTGAACCAAGAATTGTGTGATGATATGAAAAGATTACTAGGTATTGATGCCATGGCTGAAGCCGAAAGAGCACTGCGTCACGAATACCAGCTATACTTGGAACAACAAAATGTTTAAACCTGATCCAAAATTTGGCTGGCATATATATTGGATTGCCCCATTGTTAATAATCGGTGGCATAATCGGCAAGCCATTACACTATCTTGAAAAACGTAGGCAACGTAAGCATATGGAAAAGATTATGCAGGATCCGGAGATTGTTGAATTGGCTAGACTCGCAGGATTAGTTGAACGTAAACGAAAATAATGCTATAATATAATATGAATGAACGAATTGAAGAACTCGCCAGACATGCATTTGTGGCAGGTCTAGATACAGACCCAATTCTGTATTACGAAATAGAAAAATTTGCCGAATTACTCATTAAAGAATGCGCTTTTCAAGCATGTAATGATTTCGGCAGCGGCGGACAGTTCTATGAGGGTGCTAAGTTTGCAGCAACCCAGATTAAAGAACACTTCGGAATTAAGGAATAACAATGAACAATATTAATCAGCCTTGGCGCCTGTTGCCAAATCATATTAAACAGTGGGTTAGAGATAATGGATATGTTATCCACGAATCCAGCAGTGGCGCAACGTATTACCCAGAGTGGCGCTGTGAATATATAAAATCAGTGGAGAATTAAATTGTTTGGAACTAACGAAATTATCGGTAAGAAGTATTTTAAAGACGCACCAAAGGACAGCTTGTTTGTTACAAGCATGTTCTTCACGCTCCAGGGCGAAGGCCCCTATGCCGGTATGCCTGCATTGTTCATCCGCCTAGCAAAGTGTAATCTGACTTGTTCATTCTGTGACACCTTCTTTGATGACGGCGAGTGGATGACGTTTGACCAAATTGACAATAAAATGTTCGACACCATCCGTGAGTATTGGGTCAATCAGGGCAAAGAGGTACCTGAATGGGCTATTCCTAGATTCGACCGGCCCCAACCTAGGTTCAGCTTTCCGAATATTGTGCTGGTGATGACGGGCGGCGAACCGTTGTTGCAAGAAAACATCACGTCATTCATGCATGACCAACTAAAGACCTTCAAGGCAGTCCAAGTTGAAAGCAACGGTATCCCTGACACAGAAGTGCCATATGGTGTTACTCTCGTCTGTAGCCCAAAGTGTCTGGAAAAAGATGGCAAGGCAGTAAAGTATCTGGCGCCATCTAAGACTATCCTTCAACGTGCGGACTGTCTGAAATTTGTGATGACCGCAGAAGAAGGCAATCCATACCACACCGTACCTGATTGGGCACTTGATTGGAAGTTTAATACTGGTCGAGAAATCTATTGCTCTCCGATGAATGTGTACAATGACTTTCCACAACAGATTAAATTGTTACGTGCTGAAAAGGGCGTAATCACAATGGCAGAGCGCAGCACAGTTGATGAGGTTATCTCGTGGTGGGAAAAGGATTTGCTTAACATGCCAAAGAATGAAGATAATCATAAGTACGTCGGTCAATATTGTATGCAACACGGTCTGCGCATGCAGATGCAAATGCACCTTTTTGCGAGTTTAGCATGAAACTTAATTATACATACGGCCCCGGTACACTAACAATTACTAAAATTTTTGAGCCGGGTGAAAAATATATCAGTGCTTATCTATGGGATCGTAAAGATGGCCGAGCAACCAAAGAGTTGGTCGAAAGTATGCTGCCAGGGTGTAAATTTGTAGGTGTACAACACGGCAGAGTGGCTAGCCCTATAACACTTGCACCTACGTCATGGACTAAGGTATTAGTTGAACGGACGGAGTAGAAGTATGAAATCAAGAATCTACGGACACTTTGGGTCTTATAGCGCAGCATACGAAGCAGTTGGTGAGAAGTTTAAGGAAAGTAGAAACTTTTCTATTCAGCGCAGCACTGACTATCGTATGTATCCTTATGTGTTAATCTATTACGGAAATTTTGTATGAACGAACGACTTGCAGAACTTATTGAAAAGGCAGATAGTAAATTTGTGCGTAGAGGCGTACATCTAGTCGAGGTCGTTGATCAGGAAAAATTTGCCGAGACACTCATTCACGAATGTTTGCAGCATCTAACCAACATCGGTCAGGATTATGCCCGCGAACAATTAGAGAAACACTTTGGAATAAAATAATGGAACCTGATGCTAAAGACGAAAAGATATTTGAACTACAAGAAGAAAACAGATATCTCCGTGGTCAGATAACTTATCTACAAGAACAGCTATCGAGCGCAGAAGACGAGATGGATAGAAAGGTTTTACGATTAGAAGATAAGATTGCAGACCTAGAAGAACGCCTAGGAGACGCATTATATGGAAGCTAAGGTTAATGTTAAAATACGATCTAGTTGAATGGATAAATGTAATACAACCAGAAATATTGCGACAGGGTTACACCGATATTCCTAATTGCAAATGCGCTAAAATTGCAGGTAACTTCGAACGTGAATTCCACGTAGAGTTCTTATCGCAAGAAGATGAAGTTTGTTTTGTCTTATTGTTTGGTCGTGGAGTAACAATGGTAAGAACAGATGAAGTTCTATAATAAAAATCCTAAGTTACGCGATACGTGGGTTAAGGTAAAATTCCGATTGCCCTGGCCATTCGTACTTAAAGATGACATGAAGTCGTGGGCTCAACGCCATCCCAGCACAGGCAGATTCTACGGTAAATATAATAGTTGGCAATTCGAAAACGAGGCTGATGCATTGCTTTTCAAACTTAGATGGGGTTATAATACAGCATGAGCTATCCAGATGAATTTATACACCGAGTTTACAAAACTCAGGCTCGAGTTTTATTTAGTATACCAAAACGTCTCGATGAGATTGTTAAATCAGAACCGGATTCTTACATAGACGTTATATACGAAAATCTGAGACCAATAATTGTGATTGTCTTTCCTACACAAGAAGACTGTCTAGCTTTTACACTTAAAAATGGAAACAAATATGTTTAAAATGAAATATGGTTGGCTACCTGCACACTGGGGTCTTAAGGGCAAGACACGGGAAGTTGCTAAGGCTGAATATGAGTTAGCGGGATACGATCTTGAATATCGTCTTCTAGAAATTAAGAAAGATGAACTTTCTGAAAATGATTATGCACAGAAGCAAATCGATCTTTCGTTTAAACATGGTAAGATTACCAAGGCTGAGCAGATGCGTATGCTTGTTGCCCGCATTACCGACGAAGGACAGAAGGCATTAGCATCTTTAGAACTTGATTACAAAGAAGGTTTCATAACAGACACCGAATATCAGAAACAAGCTGCTACACTCAAAGGCGAGCCGTGGGTAACAGTAATTAGTATGGACTTCGGTGGTCGTCAATCTCTAGAAGGTAGTTTTGAATTAGACTGGAATGATTTCTTTGTTGCAAACTTAATTAAGGATGGCTACCAGGGCCCAACACCAGACAACATTGTGAACCAGTGGTTCATGACTGTATGCAAGAATGTCGCGCTAGAGGAATTCGACGGCACGGGCAATTTCAACGCTGACGCGGATGCCAATTTCGAAACTATGAAACGTTGGAACTCTACGGAATCCTTAGACGGTGTTAGAAAAGGTTATAAATAATGTGTCATATTCAAACATATTACACTATGAAACGTCGTCGCGGTGGCGAAACCCTAACACCGCGCAATAAGTTGCTATGGCATAGAATGCATTCCTGCCCCGGCAATGTACACCATAAAGTTCCGCGTGCAAAAATCATTTTCAATCGCCGAGTCAAATATGGTCATGCGTGTTACGTCATGTACTGGCGTTCACACCACGGGGAGTATCTAGCAATGAAATCCTTTACCGCTAGACCTAGAGTTAAAACTGTAGTATAATTACAACATAAGATGACAAAACCACATACATTTATTCACACTGACGGACAGAATTTATTTCATCGTCAAATTAATATGACTAATCCAGCGTTAGGATTAGACAGTGCTATCGGAATGGCACTTCATATGATTCTGTATAGCATGAAAAAGGAGTGGAATAGATTCGGTGGAACCCACTGTGTATTCTATATGGAAGGGTATTCATGGCGTAAGCATGTGTATCCACCATACAAGGCAAATCGTGTCGTAGCTGCGCAATCACTTACAGAACAGGAACAGGAAAATAAAGAAATCCTGCAAGGTGCATTCGATGATCTGGTATCCTTTATTAACGAAGGTACCAATATTACTGTTCTAAGGAATCCTAAGGCCGAAGCTGATGATATGATTGCAATTTTCATCGAAGCTCACCCCGATGATAATCATGTCCTGATTAGTTCAGACTCTGATTTCTATCAACTGTTGCGCTTTCCTAATCTTACAATCTATGATCCGGTGAAAGATATCAGAATTACTCGCGACGGAATCCATGACGATCACGGTAAACGTCTTGCGTTTGCTGTTGATTCCACAGCTAAGATTAAGGTAGGTAAACCAGATCCCAATTTCACTGTTGATCCGGATTGGTACAATTATGCACTATTTCTAAAATGTGTGCGTGGTGATAAGACTGATAATATCTTTAGCGCATATCCTGGTGTTCGTGAAAAAGGTACTAAATCATCAGTGGGCATTCGTGAATGCTACAACGACACAAACAAGGGCTATGCATGGAACAACTTCATGCGTCAGAAATGGGTAGACGAGAATTCAATTGAACAGGAAGTGAAAAATTGTTACGAACGTAACAAGCTTCTTATTGATCTTTCCCAAATTCCCACAGACGTGAAAGAAGAGTGTCTAACTGTCATTGCAGAAACAACTGATCGAAAAAATGTTCCGGCACTCACAATAGGTACTGGTTTTATGAAATTCTGCGGACGTTGGGCACTAAAGAAGATCGGCGACAATTCAGCAGATTTCATGCCAATGTTGAAATCAAAATACAGTAACGAATAAAATGACAACACTAAAATGGATATGCTGCTGGTTATTCTTTTATTCTGGTGACATTGCATCACGAATAATGGTGCGGCGCGCCGATGATGAGAAATGGTGCGACTTCTGGTATCAAATATATAATGAATGTATGTTGTTATCCAGCAACATACAGGATGATGCCGGTCGAGATCCAAACAAATGTGCTGATGTCACGGGCTGGCCGTGGTCGCTGATTAACGAAAAAAAGGAAAATGAATGTCCGTGAAATTAAAACCTATTACCGAAACATCGTGGCTTGTTATCGGGGACACTGACGAAATCCGTATCGGATTGTTAACTGAAATTAGAAATCAGTATGTGTTAATGGTAGCTGGCGCAAAACAACAATTCCTTGACAGGAAGGCAGTAAACAAATACTTCGAAGAAGATGTATTTGGGAATATTGCAGAACCGGTTGCTCAGACAGATACTAAGAAAGATTATTTTATTAACGGTTATCCAGTTGACTTTGATAACCCTAGTGAAGTGCTAATCAAAGGTAATACGTTACCACTGTTTAGTAAGAAATCAACCAGCGATGTATATTACAGTGCCGGGTATTATTGCCTAAACTTCCCTAAGAATTGGATGCCTGCATATTGCCCTAAGTTGTCTACTCTAGGTACATATGAATATGCAGGGCCATTTAAAACTGAAATTGAAATGCGCTCAAGTCTTACTCGCCTACGGAAAGATAAGAATTTAAAGAAATGAGTGAAATTGCTAAACTACGACAACGCTTATCAAATGTAAATAAGCGAGTCACTGAATATAGGATGACAGTCGATGAAGCTAAAGCTTTGTTGAAGGAAATTGATACTGTCACTGAAGAACAAAAACAAGAACCACCTCAAGTGGTTGTCAATGAACCCGCTATTATAACTAGAATAATGGATGGCGGCGCTTTTGAATAAGCCCTTCGGGGCTTATTTTTTGGCCGGTAAAACGCTTATAGAAAGTTTAGGTCTACTCTTGTGCAAGCTGTTTGCTGCAATCAATGCTGACTTTTCTGTAGCAAATGGTTTAATCTTACCACCAGATTTCCATGGATTACCGTTAATGGTAATGTAGTAGTTAAGCGGTATCTCTGCAACAGTTGGTTTAACTTCAGCACGATTATCTTGCTGGTCTAGCCATAGCTGATTTACCCTACCTTCGGTTATTTCTGTTAATTTCATAGTAGTATTTATCTCAATTCAATAAACTGGTATATTTGATAAATATATGTATACTTATTGGAGATACAGTAAATGGCGCGTCCAAAACCCACAATAATCCTTGAACACGTTGATTCAAAGACATACAAGGCTGAACAAATTCTCGAAGCTGAATCAGTCTATGCTGTATTCTACCAGGGTAAACCTATCAACCTACGTACACTGAGTCATCTTATTTCTTACCCTGGCCCAAAGTACAAGAAGGTCAGTTTTTCTAATTCCGGGCACGCATTTAATTTGGCAGATCGCCTAAATAAACAATTCAAAACTGATGAATTCAAAGTATTTAGGCTTGATGTAGGTACACTGTGTATTGAGAATTAATTATCAACTAGTATTAATTGATAGCTGCATGTTATGATGGTGTTGTTTGCATCTGCGAAGCAGCGTACATCGATATCCCCGCGTGCCGGAATAGCTAACGGCACGTTAAAATCATTCCTATAATGACCGTTTACTACTTCGGCAACATGCACACCTACAAATGGTCCATTATACTGGCGTACATACATTCTTATCTGTGTACCTATATTACCTGACCCACTGCGGAAACTAGTAGCATCGCCAAATAATATATAACCAGTCTTATTTCTAGGTATGGTATATTGACTTAATTTAGTCATTCCCATATTAGGTGCAATGTGTGCAACAACTGTTCCGCCTGCCGACGATATACGAAATAATATATCACCAATGTTGGCAACAGTGGTTACTGAACTAGTGATAACTCCCGAATATATTCTTATCCAAGATTTAGTAGTTACTACGGTGCTAGTACCATTTAGTATGATTGTTTCTGATTGCATGTCGTAATTGGCATCTAAACCCTGTATGACAATATTTTGACTAATATCAGCGACATTATTACTTGCTATATATAACGGTGAAGCCACAGTCCATGCACCAAATGGATATAGTCCCCCTTCTACCCATATGCTTGTTTCTACATCCTGGTTTACATCGGGATTATAACCGTTTCGTGTAACGATTGCCTGTCCAGTTAGTATACCACGTGCTAGATTCATTTCATAGTCACTGTCTGCAATTATTAAATCTGTTGTAGAACTTGCTACTGTCCACGGTCCGGATTGAGTTACTGCGAGTGTACCATTTACTGTTTGGGTGGCAGGAAAATTACTTACTGATACCGCTCCACTAATGGGCTGTGTTGCTTGCCAGAATGTACCAGTGACTGCTTGGGTAGCAGGGAAATTGCTTATCGATAGTGCCCCATTTACTGTCTGTGTAGCAGGGAAATTGCTTATCGATACTGATCCACCGATAGGCATATATGGGACAGCCAATATTCCACTTGTACCTATCTCACTAACATGAGTATGTACAGGATTAGTAGGTGTGCTTTCAACTTGAACTACTGTGCCTACATTGACACTGCCCGTAATGGTAATGGCATCACTACCCAGATTGACACGTAATTCTGGCTCCCCTGTTGTTACATTAAATTGTAATGCACTATGTATATTATCGGGGCGGTTAAATGTAGGCGATGTTGCCATGCTATTCTCCTAGAGTGTAAAACATTCCGGATGGGCCTTCCCGAAGCGTCTCATAATCACGCCAGCTATCGCATTGGCTTGATTTTCTGTCTCGGATCCGTCTGATCCATCCATTTCTTGATTTTCTAATCTTTGTTTCCAGTGCACAAGTTCGTGGGCAAGTGTTCTGTAGATATCCATTGGGTGCCTGCCTGCAGTTACTACCTGCAAGGAATCGCCTGCAAATTCACCAAAAGATGATCCGCCACCAACTGGCTCGCTAACAAACTCAATGGACGGTAATTCGTTGATGTCTAACTCGTCCTTGCACAGTTCAAGGAATCGTGATGTCATATTTTCTAATAGTACTTCTTTTAATTTCATACACGTATTTATCCTAAATTTGATTATTGACTTGTATTTTGTAACATGCTATACTACAGCATGAGTATATTCTTAGAGCAGGTTTCATTTTTTGGTGCAATAATAGGTTCTTTGTTGATAGCACTGAACTTGCCTATTAGTGGATGGGCATTCGTCCCATTTATGTTATCCAATGTAGCATCTATAATTATTTTGAAGAGTACAGATGCACCAAAGGTAATAACATATCAGGCCTGGTGGTTTGTAGTGATTAACTGTGTCGGTATATTTCGATGGCTGGTATAAATAACATATGGGATCGCTAAAAGCTGCTATATTTGACGAAGTCAGGGCGCATCACGAAAAGTCTGCGAACCATACTGATGAGCAACTTAATCAGTTGATATTTCATCATGGTAGTGGTTTAAGATTAACATTCCCTGGCTTCTTAATTTTAAAGAATATATTTACTGTCTATAGCTTTGAGATGGACTGTGAATTAAAGGCTAGGCACCAAATTGGTATGTCCAAAATGGAATATCCATATTATATGACTTCGAAGCGTTTAATATTGTTTTCAGAAATGGATTCAATGGTTATAAAATTGCACGGTGGCATAAAAGGATTCTTAGAGACATGTTTTAACATGGATAGAGATGAGTAAAGAAGACACACGCGACATTGATAGATTTTACGAAGCACTTACGGAGAATAAACAATATGTTCATCACCGTGGCCCACCTACGCTATCGCGGTATGGGAAGACTGTACAATCTAACTGGTACTGTGCCTATAGAAAGACTGGTCAGGATATTGAATACAGAAATGCCGAGGGTGAATTACACAGAATATATGGCCCTGCTTATATCGGTGTGGCGTACAAATTTGAAGAATGGTACAAAGACGGCGAATATCATAGAGAAGGTGGCCCAGCAGTAACCACAACAGATGCGCAGTATTGGTTCTATGAAGGCAATTTTCATAGACTAGATGGACCTGCGGTTGTTAAGAAAGGTCATCCTAAATTATTCTTCATCCACGGGCAGAAATTATCACCTAAAGAATACAAGAAAGAAATTGACCGCAGAAGGCGGCGTGGCTTAATTAAATGATTAACGAAGAAATGACCGTGATGGGACTGAAATACAATGTTAGAAAGAATTTCCACGGGTATACGTACTTCAAGGACAGCGGCTGGAGAATGATTGCAATGTATGATGAATATGGTCAGCCTGTCCCGGAAGACCTGTGGAACAGCATAATGACAGCATCAATAATTGCATCTCAGTCAGCATATCAACAAAAGAAGAATGAAAAATTCACTTAAAACATTAGAACCAAATTTAGTTGGCAGAGATTTTGTCATAGGCGATCTTCACGGCTGCTTTTCTGCATTTAAAAATCTGACCAGGAACCTTAATTTTAATCCTGAGGTTGACCGCATTATTTCTGTAGGTGATTTAGTTGATAGAGGGCACGATAGTGTGAGTTGTTTATCGCTTATACGCGAGCCATGGTTTCATTCTGTGTTGGCCAATCACGAAATGATGATGCTTGACTGTTTCTTCGGTGATGGTTCCAATGGCGGCGATATGTGGTTTTCCAATGGCGGCGATTGGGCAATGGAGGCACACAATGATTACCAATCTACATATGTAACACGTAATGGCAGAATACCCACAGACAAGAGCATGGAGATAATTGATCTACTACCGCTTGTGAATCAATTACCATATCTCATCACAGTTAATACTAAGTCTGGGAAAAAGTTTCATATCATCCATGCTGAATTTATGCCAACAGCAACAATAACTGATGAATTACTAACGGATCCTGCACAGGTTATAAAATTTGCAAACATGGTAGATATAGAGGGGCCGTGTATATTGTGGGCAAGGAAGATGTTTGACGCATTCAATTACGAAAATCTTCAAGAAACAAAGTGGATTAAACGTGTGGTAAAGCGGACACCACATCCGTATAACGATAAACTATCACATATTATTTCGGGACACACTATATTGCAGCGGCCAATGACCATTTTGGGTCAAACCAATATAGATACAGCAGCAACAGATTCGTACTGGGGTCCTATAATCCCGTACGGTCGGAATCGTACAAAACCACGCAACTGGGCAGCATTAACATGTGTGGAACTCGATACATGGAAATTCTATCAGGCCACAGAAACTACGTTTAAAGAAGTGGAACCACTTGTAATTAACGAAGAAGATATAGTATGACGGAATCCATGGTGACCGATTATGTTCATATAGGTTTTACAGGTACCTTGTATCATCCTCTATATCTGCGTACTCCTGGTGCGTGGGTTCTTGCCAACGCAGAAGATCCCGAAATACACCTCTCCGGTTTCTATACCACTGACCAGATGGCAAGAATATGTAAAATTGATGACGAAGAGCTTGTTTTCATTAAGTTAAAATATAGCTGCTAACCTGTTGACTGTATCCCTGCACCTGTTATAATACAGTATAGGAGCATATATGCAAGTAGATAAAGTCCGTGGTGTGCAGGTTGCCGAAGTAACTCCTGTGCATGTCATTCATAAATTAGCAACAAACGATCCACGCGATGAATGGAAGAAGGCGCTGAGTCTCCCCGTCATTCATCCAAAGATTGTACACGACGATTTCTACGGACCAAACGGCAAATTAATTCGTACCTCATCTTCATTTAGCGTAACTGTATAGGAATATCATGATCTGGGAAAATGTAAAGGTAGTGCAGAGCACTGATGAAAATGTAAAGAAGTTTATCTTTACGAATGAACTTAATGACAAAGGCGTCGCAGAAGCGGTGCTGTACAAGTATCCTACATATGCAGACCGCACTGTAATTTGTTGCAGCACACAATCCGGCTGTCCTGTCGGATGTCGTTTCTGCGGCACCGGCAACTTTTTCATCCGCTCACTGACAGCAGATGAAATTGTAGACCAAGTTAAAACATTAATGGATACAACTGGTGTCAAATCCGAAGATATGGGTCGCCTGCAAATCATGTTCATGAGCATGGGTGAACCACTGTTGAATAAACAAGGGCTCGTAGGGGCACTGCGCCAACTGCATGCCTTGTACCCAACCGCGGCATTGTTAATTAGTACATCAGCACCAGATGTCGACTATTCATGGGTACGTCGTATTTCGGCAGAGATTCCTACAGTCGGATTACAATTCAGTGTTCACGAGAGCACAGATGCCGCTCGTGACGAACTGGTCCCATTCAAGGCTAAACTCAATCTTGAGCAAATTGCTGAAGAAGGTGATTTGTGGTATGGCGCAACCGGTCGTCAACCATTCTTCAATTACTGCGCACACGACAAAAATACATCCGACGAAGATGCACTGCGTTTAGTTGAATTGTTTGACCCAAAGATTTGGCAAGCAACAGTTTCTGTTATCTGTGAGCAGGACGAATCCGTTGCCGCAGCAAATCAGCGCCAACGAGAACTTGCCAACACATTCATGGGAAAATTGTTGAATCATGGATTCTCAGTTCGTTGTTTTGACCCGGCAGGGCAAGATGACATTGGTGGTGGTTGCGGACAACTGTGGTATGTGCAAGACTACGCTAAAAATCACCCGGAAATCACTAAGAAATCGTGTGGCTCGGGTAAGAATAAGGTGCATGCACCACGTGTTATCGAGATTGTACCGGTGTAGCATGACATATTATGTCTATATAGTTAAAGCGACACGCAAACCGTATCTGGTAAAGGAGGTTAATCCAGCGGATAACCCACATGCAGAAGCAGATAAAGTATATGCATCGTATAAGCTAATGTATGATGCAGGTATGGCAGTACCCGGTGTATCCGTTCAACTCATTACAGATGAGCATATCGAGCGTGTTAAGAATATAACAGTGGGTGGATTTGAAATTCACGGTATTAAAGTTATATACCAATGTGGAGGATGGTAACATGACAATAGGCTATCAATCAATTCTACGCATTCGCAGAGTAGAAGAGCATGCAAATAAATTAGGATTTAGATTCGCATATTGCAGACACGGATCCAGGGAAAATGATGTGATTGCATTGTATCCCAAGGATGATGCAATGCCAGATTACCACCGAGATGCCGAATTGTTTATAGGCGATTTAGATAACGTGGAATCATTTTTGCGCGGTATGGATTTTACGACAAATTATTATAAGATACTTCGCGTAGTGTCTGATAAGAAAGTAACACATGCGGAAAATTTAACACGGCAGCGACAGTTAATCGATAAGCTAAAAGGCGAAGAACCTAAGGTAATATGAAGACTATTTTCTATAAGAAGGATGGTAGGAAATATATTCCTGTCTCTGAATACGACTCCAAGTTTCCTGACAGCTATAGATACGGAAGCTATCTTGTATCATCTTCTCCAAATTCATTATCACGTCGCCAGGTTGACCCGGCGTTTGTATTAATGTATGCTGCGACATATTATAGCGAAGATGCAATTGCTAAGGTATTGCGTGATGCATCAGCTGTAAGACCGAACCGTGCTCCTTTGACACAAGAACAATTAGATGCGTGGAATGCACTAAATGCAGCATTCGGCGAAGATGCCCAAGCTCTAACATGGCCTGCCGCATATGATGCCGTACGTGCAGCAGGTGACGAAATGGTTAAACAGGCCACTGAAATGTTAGAAAATCCGGCAGTTAAGAATGCGTACGACGAATTTATGTTAATATGTAAACTAGTAAAGGAAACAAAATGATTACAGCAGAAATTAAAATGGGTAAAGAGCACTCGACCCAAGTTCACGGCAAGACAATCAATGAAGTACTGAAGAAAATTCAGGAGTTTCATACCATGTCTGAATTTGAACGTGAGCATTACGACAAGAAGGGCTCACTGGCAAAACAGTTGCGCACCGGTTGGTATTACAAGGAAACAAAATGACAATTACAGTTAAAGACTTCATGGAATGCACTCAGCATAGAATTTCTGAGACAGCAAAATATATGTGGGCATGCTACGGCAACCACGCACAACACATGGATTATTGGAATGGTAAGCATGATGAAACAGGCTTCAGTATCAGCATCGTGTATGATACTGTTACTCAGGTAGTCTACGAAATGGAAGCATGGGACTACCGGCACGAACGTGAATATCGTTGGATCAATCCTGATTATGCTAAGTTGGCAAAGAAAGAAGCCAAGTCCCGCGTAGTTAAGTATAAACAATCAGCAGATGGTCGCAAATACATTGATCTCGATGTTGCAGGTGATATGCTTAAGAAAGCAACAGCTATTGTTTTGGGCGAAGAATACGACGACCGTGTGGAAGTTGAGCTCGATCTCGAAGAAGCCCTGTTATTCGAAATGATGAAAATGGCTCACACCAAGGACATGACTCTCAATCAATTTGTTGAGTATATTCTTGTACAGGCAATTGCACAACACAAAGTCGATTGATCTATATAGGATTATATAGTATAATAAGTTATGGACAACATACATAACTTCACAAATCGCACCATGTGCGAGTATGCCAGCATATTTCCTACTGTTGCCTCTGTATTAGACCATCAGTTGTTTACAATAGGTAACGGTTTCGAAATGCATGCAGGAATGCCGAAAGAATCTGACGCCATCCACACAATTGACCGTAATGCCGTTATGGATGATAAGGCATGGGGTGAATTGCTAAATCATTGTAAGGAAAAAGAGCGTAAATGGCAACAGCAGAGCGGCATCGAAAATAATGCCGCTCTGCAAGAGAAATGCAAGAAGTATCGCAGAATCGATGTCGCTGATGCAGACTTTTCTGAAGCCTCATTGTATAACGATTTACTAAACATGAAGGCAACGTCGAATGAAACATTTGGTGAGGATTGTTTCTTTGTAAGGCCTTATCCCCTAAGTATTCAATACAGTAAGATTTATAAGCTCGATAAAGTCACACCACAGTGGTTTATACAGATTGCAATTAATGTGTGTAATGCATGGATTCGATTTTTGTCTGAATCCATTGATATAGGATATGTTAGCAGTGAACCGGGGTGGGAAGACAAAGAGCATACTGCTAAACATCGCGATATGCTCATTGAGCAGGTTAAGCATTTACGCGGAATACATGCTACGTAATGTGGCATGTCATAAATAGTATTACATTATTATACTCACGGAGACCACACATGAAAACAGTATCCATTCTTCTAGCATCATTGCTAGTATTAGCAGGCTGTGCTAATACCGAATATTCACAATATGTCGAAGCACAGTCGAAAATTGAAGCACAGATTGCAACAGTTAAATCGAACGAAGCAGTAGCAAGATACAATGCCGAGGCGGCAAAATACAAGGCAATGGCTGATATCGCAGCATCGGGCACCGAAAGTGCAAAAGTTGCCGCAGTAATGGCATTGGCGCTAGGTGGCCAACAAAATTCGGCACCAGTGACTGCACCACGTACACAATTGCAAGCACCACCACCAAACCAAGCCTTGGCCTGGGCTAGCGTATTAGTACCTAGTACCGTTCAATTGTTTGGTATAGCAGCTAATGCTCGTGTCGCTATGTCGCAGAGCGACAATGCTAGAGATGTTGCATTATCCACTAACAATACATTCGCAGGGATGGGCAATAGTATCCAAGCTGCAGGCACTGCAGGGTTAACATCTACAGAGAATGTGGCAATCGCCGGTTTAACATCTAATCAAACAATCGCTAATTATGGGTTGACGGCAACGCAGAACACGGCTACAGCCGGCTTGACAGCAACGCAGAATACGGCAACAGCTGGTTTGGCTGCAACACAGGCAGTAGCAACAACTGGAATGTCATCGTTAGTGACTGTGGCTAATGCACCACCTCAAACTGCTAAGATTTGCTCTGTTAATCCAGTCACAAGTGTAATGACTTGTAATTAAGCACCACAATATCAAAAAACCCCGCGTGTCGGGGTTTTTTGTTGACTTTTTAATCAGGATATGTTATAATATAGTAAGAAAGTAACTAATATGCCTAAATTGGAAATTCTTACTGTTGCAGAAAATAGATACAACTCTGACGAATATGCTGCTAAATGGGATGGCAGTGATAGTAAGTGGCGACCTCAATCTCTACAAGTAAGTATAGGTAAGGATCGCACTTTAAAATTGACGCCCGGAAATCACAGCATGAGTCAGATCAGGATTGAGCGATTTGATATTGATTCAATTGATTCGCTAATAGAATATCTGCAAGAAGCTAAGGTATTTCTAAGAGAGCAGGATTTGGTAGATATGTTGACACACGGTAAACGAACTAGGGCATGGTAATGGCAGTACACTTTGATTTTATCGTCGACGATGTTGATGCCGAAAATATCTTCTTCTCTATCCGTAATGATGCACTCCGTAATGATGAACGCATTATGGATCTCATGACTCAGAAAGATATATCAGATGATTATCGTGCGGCAATGATCGCCGCATGTGAGCGAAGTAAAGAATACACCCTGAGTCTTCTGGAATTAATGAAGAACACACAAGTGAAGGAATAAAAATGGCAGTAAATCGTGAACGTAAAATGGTTCCTAAAGAAGTTTCTACCTTAGATGTAAGCTATACTAATTTGGGATCACTACTGAAAGAAGTATCGGAACTGATTGAAGAATATGGCAAAGATGCCGCTGTCAACAAGCAGACGTATCAATATGACGATGGGGAGTATATTGCAGTGACTATTATGGTGCCAGAGACTGACACGCAATATGCTGCACGGTTGGCATATGAAGAGAAGTGGGCAAAAGAAGCCGAAGATCGTGACACAGCAGAGTTTAAACGGTTGCAAGCAAAATTCGGAGCAGCAAGGTGAACGAAGAACGAATTAGGGCTATTGCTAATGCAGCATCGGAGCATGCAGAAAGCACGGTATCGTATTACAACGATACTGACGATGGATTAGATTATCCTGCTAAAATGCTTAAGGTAAGAGACTTGAAGTTTGCAGAATTGCTGGTGCGTGAATGCACTGAAGTTATTCAACGAGAAGTTAGCTTGAAATATAAAGACGGAGTAGGCGAGACAGAAGAATTTATGGGCGGGCATTATGCAGGTTCTGTGTTGTCACGCGTCAAAATCAAAACACATTTTGGAGTTGAATGATGATCGAATCTTTAGAGAGACAAAAGTATAATCGCCCAAGTGACTTTAGCCCTGAGTGGATTACTTTTGGATTTTATGAAAATGCTCGGGCCGCAAAACAAATTGGATACGGACATTATCCGATAGCATTTTACGAAGAACTATTAATGAGTAATTAATTATGAACGAACGAATTAAAGAATTTTTAGAACAGGCTATCAGTGACGTTGACTACATACGGTTTACTGACAGTGGCGAAATTGATGAATTGCTAAATGATGAGTTATCAAATATGTACATTCCGAATTGTTTCGCTGAAAAGTTTGCCGAGCTAATTGTAAAGGAATGTCTTAGTGTGCAGAATAAGTGCCCGCATGATATTGCTGTTGGCAAATTTGTTAGAGACCATTTCGGCATAGAAAAATGACTGGATTTCCGTTTTGCTCTTTATTACCTACACGCCCTGATACAAGGGCTGAGCATAAAATATGGGTAGATGCATATATGTCTATGTCAATATGGTGTGCGAAGAATATTGTAGACCATTGGGGAGCAGATGACAAGTCTTTCTACTTTTCGTTTGAGAACGATTTAAACCGATTTAATAAACACTTTGGGATCAAGGAATGAGAGACGCATACAATCCGTATAATCCATACGCTACTACACAATTTCCACCAATCGACCTATTGTGTGGCAATGTAGCATACTTTGATCACGAAAGTGGGATGAGCCACCGCTGTAATTACTGTGGCGCTGTCCTGCACAGTATTGGCATGCCAAAGCGTTGCAAAGATCTATACGATATGGAAGATGTAGTTAAGAAGTTAAAAGGCACGGTGGATTGGGATGACTGAATCTGAAATTACCCAATTGCGGCTTGCATTAAACACTGCTATACTTGCATTAGACGACTGGACAAACACATACGCATCGGATTTTTGCGACGAACAACGTGTAGTCGAGGCGTGGAAACGTATAAAAGATAACGGTGGAACAGTTGCATATATTTGCGATGCTGTAACACAATGTAAAGAAGCAAGGGATTTATTATGACATATTTTGTAATTCATGTATCGGACAATGGCGCGTCAATTAGCTCAATGTGCAAAGAGGAATTGGAGCAAAGCCTGGTCGAGGGATATTGGGGTGGCTCTAACGAAGTATTTAATAAGATGCCTTGCTCCGACATTTCTGAATGGCCAGAGGGTATGCTGATTATCAGAGGCGATGTTGTAGTTCCTAGAGTAGTCGAAGTAGCAACAAAGTACGAACTATGAACAAATTTAACATCGGTGATGTCGTTGCTTTACATAGCACATCCGATCTAGAGCTCGACAGGGCAACAGGTACTGTCGAGGGTTTCCATGACAAAGATGGCGTAATTGTTACGTTCTTGCCGCCTAGGCCATTAGGCTATAATCCGGCCATTGTAATCACACAATATTGTATTAAGAAAGTTTAAAATGAAAATCGTAACTAAAGTTGGTAACTTGCTCAATGTGAAGCGAGGACACATTGTACATGGATGCAATGCACAAGGGGTAATGGGCAGTGGTGTAGCACTTGCTGTCAAAAACATGTATCCAGCAGCATTCGAAGATTACAGAGGTATCTTCGAAGACGAGGGACTTGAGCTCGGTTGGGCATATCCTTTTATGCCAGATACGGAACCGTTAGTAATATGGAATGCAATTACGCAAGAAGGATTTGGCCAACCAACCCGCAATTGTAGTTACGATGCCATTCAGACATGTTTTCAACAAATCAACGAAGCTGTGGCAAACACGGCAGATTTGGGTATTCCGCAGGAGATTCATATTCCTGCTATCGGTGCAGGACTTGGCGGTGGTAACTGGGAAATTATCCGCGAGATTATTGAACAGACAGTCACCTTCCCAACTACTTTGTGGGTTTTGCAATAGAGATAGATTTCTATGTACGATCGACCATATTATGTTAGTCCGGCGGATATACGTATATTAGATGTCGGACAGCTCCTTACAGAGGAAATTAAAACTTGGTGTAACGAAACATATGGTCCGGATAACTGGTATGGATCAAATGAATGGAATTCAGCAAGATATATTTTTAATAACGAAGAAGATTTAATAATTTTTAAATTAAGATGGCCAACATGAATACAATCTATACACCTAAACTTACCGAGCTAAAGGCTAAGAAGCGTAAGTTTGGTTTCAAGCTAGACGGTATCGGTATGGGCAGCTTCATCTTTATGGGTGAAGTTATGAAGTTCCTGCAAAATGTACCCGATGACGAATATATTGCTGAAATGGTCGGATACGGAAGTAGTCACGATTTCCGTCTCTATACAGATGTTGAGGAATTGGCAACACACATCCGCACAAAGTTCTGCTAAACATCATGCGAATCAACCTCAATAATCGGTGGTCAACTAACAGCGATACAGATAAACGCCTTATGTACTCGCTTATAGTTGAAATGTTAACAGATTGGAATATCAAACACGAGTCGACTGCGGTTAGTAGTTTGATAGAGGGTGTTGCTACCACAGAGTTTCTATCCTGGTTACTAGAGAAGAAAAAGATAACAGCTAAGTATTATAAGATAGAAACAATATTTGTTGGCTTTGATGTCGTTGAGGATGAGAATCTGACAGCATATAAGTTGTCAGTTGATTTATCTAATCCAGTTCAATTCTACAAATAATCCTGTTGTATTATGTTGTGCCATACTGTACAATTGCAACACATTAACTAAAGGACTAACATGTTTCGTAAACTACTCGCAGGAGTAATCCTGTCTGTCTGCGCAATGACAGCAATCGCTGGTACAACAGTAATTGACACAAAAGGCCTTAGTGAGGCACAAGTGGCTGAATTGAAGTCTATTGCAGCAAAGGCAGTAGCCGATGTTGCTAAAACCGCCGAAGTACCTATTGTTCCATCAACACCATCTGCTGTAATGACAATTGCTGCTACGTGGGGTACACAGGCCGCACAAGCTGCCGAAGGCTTCGCTAAGGCAATCAACATTGCAGCAAAGGAACTGGGTGTAACTGTAAATGATTTCCTACACACAGACGCAGGTAAACTTACCGCTGCGCTGATTGTATGGAAAGTGGCCGGTGCTGCAATTTCACATATGTTGTACGGATTTATATTCCTTACAGTCGGTCTTACGTGCATTCGTGTATTGTATGTACGTCTATTCACTAATGAATATAAGGAAGTACCTTTTAGTCATCTGTTCGGGCTCTGGTCCGGGGTGAAACTGGTTCGTATTCCTAAAACAATTGGCCAGTTTCGGACAGACGGTGAATGGTTTGCATTCTGGGTTCTTATGCTTGCTACGATTGGCGTATTATGGATAGGTGGAGCATTCTTCTAATCAGTTGACAATTACTGTAGTAATAGTATAATTAGGGTAACAGAGTTTGCCCTAATGCCATTTAAGGAGTTTATAATGGGTTCAGTAAAATATGAAAAATATCTGCAGACAGATATTGGACGCAGCCTTATCAGTAAGCATACATGTGATGAAATAAGTCTGTGGAGAATTAGAAGTGAAGGTGACGTCGATTTTGGTGGCGTCGATTTAGGGATTGTTAATGGTAAGCTAGACGATGTAATTGAATATGCTGTAAATCTGCCCGAATTTTGGTCCTGGGGTAGCGGTGGCTCAATAGACCCTTACGGCCCTATACCGACAATTACGGCCGCCAACAATGAAGCAAAAATTGCAAAGCAACGTGAGGTTGTAGAGCTAGAAAAACGGTTACTGATTGCAAAGGCAGAATTGGAGAACATGTGATAATTCGTGTACCCAATGATAACTGTGGACCGGAAATTGATACATGGCTGGTTGCAAATGCAGGGTACGGTGGCTACAAAGAATGGCTCAATCCATTCGTTAGACAGCCATACAGATGCTTCGAAATTTTTGATGAAGAACTTGCAATCATATTCAAACTTATGTGGTTATGAATACAAGAGCCTACTATGCATTATACAAATATCATGTACCGTATAAACGGACTAATGATTGGTATCCCACAGTATGGAGAGAATTGAGTGGGTGGTGTGATACTGCATTTGGAACCGGGCATTGGGAATATTTTAATGAAAATTTTATGTTCGAAACCGAAGAACAGAAACTCTTATTTAAACTAAGGTGGTTGTAATGGCACAAGAATTCGGATTCATTGGTTGGTGTAAAGAAGATAATCACGATAAGGTCTGGGGATACTTTTATCGCCCTACACCAGATGCAAGCACCTGGGCCCGTAAGAGTAGCGGCTGGAATTGCTGTGTTTTTTGGGCAAAGCGCGGTGCCGCTATGCGATTTAAAGCTGATGTTACCGGCTGGGAACTCGATAAGTTAGTTAATTCTAAACTTAAGAAAGGATACAGCAGAATTTATGAACCAAGGCTTTTCGAAATTTGGCCAACCTTTGTCGAAGAGGCAGAAGCTAAATTAATGTGGGACGTTCTTGCAGGAAAGATAAAATGAATGAGTTACAACTGTTTGGTAAGAAAGTGTTTGCTAGGATGAAAATGCGCCGCGGCAAAGAAAGTCTACGCACACGGCTTTGGTGGAGATTTATGCCCGGTACCTACATACATATGAATTGGCCTACAGGCCCTGTAAATGTTAAAAATCCATGCGGAGAAATTTTCCTACACATGCCCGGTCCAGACTCAGCTGACCCAAATGATCACTGGCGTGCATGGTTAGAACGAGAAGTAGGTAAACAGGGCATGGCGTGGGACTGGGAGGTTGGTTCAATAGGCGGGCCACAAACACATGGTCAGGATACCGTAGTGATTAAGTTTAGATTCGATAAAGGGAGTGTTGCAACAGCATTCAAACTAATATATGGATGAAGAATTTAGAAAAATAATGCTCCCTATGATTCGGAGGATAGCGCCTGCCCTAATTGCGCAAGATATGCTCGGTGTGCAGCCAATGGCGTATCCGACTAAATTATCGTATACTACTGGTGCAGATTATTCAATTGAAAATCCATTTGAAATAGAGTGGCACTGGGTCCAAACAAGATCGCCATTTATTTTCAGTCTAAAGTTTGGAAAGAAGCCACCACTCACCGATATGGAAGACTGGTGTAACGAAGCGTTTGGCGCGGACCAGACAACATGGAAAACGCATCTGTCAAAATACTATTTTAAAGAAGAAGAAATGCGCACCATGTTTATTCTAAGGTGGTCAAATGAGTTATAAATTCGAATTAGAACATTCGTGGTCACATTGTCCAGTCTCGTGGAAAAACTTCATAAGTTCTTTGGATCATCAACCAGGCGAAAATGGCGTAAGTATAGAAACCATAAATGGTGCATTGCAACCCTATGATGCTAATTACGTAAAGATGGGAGATATCAATGGTCCATATGTCGAGTTCAGAGACGAAGCTGACTTACTGATGTTTATACTGAAATATACTACTTAACAAATTACAGGATTTATATGCCACAAATTATCGCATGGCAATGTGCTAACACAAAAAAGGTGTTTGTTGAAAAAGATGATTACACTAAACATCTTCGTAAACTTGCTAATGAGCGTAGAAAAGACAAACGGTATGCAGACCTAAAGACCAATTTTTATAATTGGCTTACAGCAGAAAAAGAGAATATTCATTCTGTTACTGAAATTGCATCCTGGGTGTTGCTAAATCAGAAGAAGTTGATGGACGCATCTAATGCTCTTAAAATCGGAACATTCACCAATGACAAATATTTTGACGATGATGAATTTATAAAATTCATGTTAGTTGATATGCGTTACTCGCAATCTGTAAGTAACACTCATTCATGCCCACACAACGGTGTGCAGAACTGGCGTGGTGACACTAAATTAAAAGATGGGACACCTGCACCAAATGGTTATCCCGGATGGGCCGGAAACATTAAAGGCGCATTGAGCCGCAACAAGAACAGAATGGGGTCTTATCCATATGACAACATACTAAAATTGATTAGACTACACACCGGCACCGGTGGCGGCGGAAATGAAAGTTGGGGATACGATTGCAAGATTTTTCTTGCCGATTGGCCAGGACTCTCAAATCAAGTGTTATTTGACAAATTAAAGGGCGTAAAAATAACCAATTGACGTTACCCTGGTATTAACATACAATACATACATAGCAACTTTTTAACAACTGGAGAAAACACACAATGGCTACACTTGATACTTCCCGCGTTGAACGTCCCCGTGATGTACGCACACTTTTGACACGCTGCATGAAGGTGGGTCGTCCTGCAATGATCTGGGGTCCTCCCGGCATTGGCAAGTCTGAACTGATTGCAGAAATTGGTTTGGAAACCGGGCGCCCTGTTATCGACATGCGTTTGCTGTTGTTGGAACCAACTGACATTAAGGGCATCCCATACTTCGACGTTGACACAAAGACAATGAAGTGGGCTCAACCTGCAGATTTGCCAACAGATACGCATCTGGCTGACGCAATCCTGTTCCTGGACGAAATTAACGCTGCCGCTCCTAGCGTGCAGGCTGCTGCGTATCAGTTGATTCTGAATCGCCGAGTTGGTGAATATCACCTGCCTAAGGGTGTTAGCATGGTGTGTGCAGGTAACCGTGACAGCGACAAGGGTGTTACATATCGTATGCCAAGCCCGCTGGCAAATCGTTTGGTGCACATCGAAATGACTGCTAACTTCGAAGACTGGCAGAAATGGGCGATCGGTGCAAAGATTCACGCAGACGTGGTTGGCTTCTTGTCGCACCACAAGCAAAAGCTGTTTAACTTCGACAGCAAGAGCCCAGACAAGGCATTTGCTACACCGCGTAGCTGGGTGTTCGTTTCGCAACTGATTAGCGACGACATGCCAGAATCGATGAATACATCGCTGGTCGCTGGTACAGTTGGTGATGGTCTGGCTACTGAGTTTGCATCGCACCGCAAGGTTGCATCTAAGATGCCTAAGTCGGAAGACGTGCTGTTGGGCAAGGAAAAGACGCTCAATGTCAAGGACCTGAGTGCTATGTACTCGCTGACGATCTCTATGTGCTACACACTCCAAGAGTGGGTTGCAAAGGCTAAAGCCAAGGAAGATGGCTTCGACGTTAAGGCGTGGCACGAATGTGTCGACCGGTTCTTTGAATTCATGATGGACAACTTCCAGACTGAAATGATTGTGCTGGGTGCTAAGACTGCGCTGCGTGACTATCAGCTGCCAATCAACCATCGTGAACTGAAGAAGTTTAAGGCCTTCCACGACAAGTTCGGTAAGTACATCCTGGAAGATTAATAACAGGCAACAATAAAACCCGCCTGGTGCGGGTTTTATTTTGGTTTAAATTAAGGTAGATATGAGTTTTGATTTTGGATCGATGCCAACAAAATTCCTTAACCTAACAGGTAGAACGTGGAATTATAGTGGCAATAACGATATAAACGGACTGGCTAGACTGACTACTGAAGTAGTTGTCAATATACCGATAGCGGACGTAGCATTTCTCTCAATAAGAGATTGGTGCCAGGATAATTTTGGTGACGACTGGATTTATAATTGGAATGAATTCTACTTTAAGCATAAAGAAGATGCACTACTGTTTAGGCTAAGATATCCATGAAATATATAATCACAACAGGTGATGTCGAAGGAAGAGCACACCATTGGTTTGCTGTGTTCCTGGCATACGCATATGATCATACTATAGATGGTGATTACAATCTTCAACATCTTCTCGATCGTCATATTTCTAATGCAACATTATCTGTTGACTATTTTAAGATCGGCGACTCGATTGAATTTAAGTCCGAAGCTGACTTCTTGGTATTTAAACTAAAATGGTCATAAAGTTTGATCAGGCTGTGACTGATTTGCAGAACAAGTTCTGGATGCAGCCAGTTGATGCATATATATGGGCAGAGATTAAAAGATTATTGCAAGAAGATTATCCAGGTGAATATGACGTTAACTTGGGATATGATCAGCATGATTATCTACACATTAGTATTGACTTCGGAAGCCCAGAATATGAAACATACTTTAGGTTAAAATACTCATGATATCATTCAAATACCCTAATGGCCCGTACACACTTCTGTGGCAAGCATATGTTGATGCTGGCTGGGCAAAAGACGGATTTAAGGGGTTTACTTCTAGACTAATCCCATACGCTACAGTAGAGGGCACAACACAAAAGGGTCTGATCCTGCATTTCGACAATGAAGAAGATTTCATTGCATTTAAATTGGGGTGGCTATGAGACCAGATTATGTTGTCATGTTAGATTTCAGGTCCAGGGCCGATGATGAAGAAAAAAGCAAATGGTGCATGAAAAATGTAGGGAAACCATTTACTGTAGTCGATCATCCGTACGAGGGTGTGCCATACGGATTTAATTATGAAAACGATGACGGTAAATGGTGTGCATATGTTAATAACACATATGTCTATGGACCCGAGCGGCCAGTTAATACATGGTGTTTTGTTGATAGCATCGATGCAGATGCCTTTAAACTGAGGTGGATATGAGATCTCACGAAAAGGTGCAATGTGTATACCTAGACGAGGTATTCTACGCAATAGAAGATCTAGGGTGGCAAGGTGTATTTCTTAAATACATGGATTATAAATTTAACAAATTGGTTGCATGGCTGAATGACAACTGTGTCGACCGTGTAGTATTTCATGCCGCAGGATTTGCATTCGAAAACAAAGAGGATGCGATATTCTTTAAACTAAAGTGGGCTTGACACCTGACATCGATTAGTATATAATATAAGAATGTCAAGATATACACTAAAAACTTTTTGCAATGATAAGGTGCTAGAGGTGTTCGAACATCGCAACCCGTCTAAACTCCGGGTAATCTTATCACACGATAGATTCCATCATGCAGGTAAAACAGGCCCATTTGGGGAACCATCGGCCCATCCAGACAAATTTATTATTGTTGATTCTCAACGATACAGGCTATTCGAAGGCAGCATTGTCGACGCAATAGCATTCTTAAAGAAATTGTAAATAAGGTAAACTATGGAAGATATTGACAAGACACATGCTATCTTGGTACACGGATTATGTGAAAGATGTAATATAGAACCGGGGACAGATGTGCATACATGCCCGTACTCCGAAGAAATAAATGGTGACTACCTCTCTGAGTGCAATTGTTGTAATGATTGCTGTGGGCAATGTTCAGACGACATTTGAATTTAGTAGTTGACTAACCATCAGCATTGTATTATAATTACTGTAACACATAGGAGTTTACATGGCAGACAACAGTCCAGAAGCAGTACTAGAACAACTTACACGAGCACGAATTTCGTTGTTGCTCCAACAACCATTTTGGGGCACATTGGCCACACGTCTTATTCTGCGTGACAAGACCGACGACGAATGGTGCAAGACCGCAGCAACTGATGGTCGCTATTTTTACTACAATCGCGATTTCATTTCTAAGCTGAACAAGCAGGAATGTATTTTCTTGATGGCACACGAAGTTGAGCATTGCGTGTATGATCACATGGATCGTCGTGGTAGCCGCAAGCCTAAATTGTGGAATGCAGCCGCAGACTATGTTATCAACTGGGAGTTGCACGAACATAACATCGGCAAATTGCCAGACGCAAAGACATCCGGTGTGCAGGCATGTTTTGATCCAAAGTACAAAGGCATGTTTGCTGAAGAAGTGTACGAATTGTTGATGCAAGACCCGGACAAACAATATCCGGAATTTGATATTCACCTCGAACCAGGTGATGGCAAGGGCGAACCTATGTCGTCCGAAGAACAACGTGTACTCAGCGACGAAATTCGTAATGCTGTTATGCAAGCCGCTAAAGGCGCATCCGGTGGTAATGTACCGGCTGGTGTAAAGCGCATGTTGAAGGACTTAACTGATCCACAGATGGATTGGCGCGAAATCTTGAACATGAAATTGCAGTCCATGGTTAAGTCTGATTTTACATGGGAGCGTTGCTCGCGTAAAATGCAAGCAAGCGGTATCTATCTGCCAGCAACCAAGAATGATTTCAAGGTTAAAGCAGCAGTGGCAATCGATTGTTCCGGGTCAATGGGCGACGATATGTTGCGTGATTTGCTGTCTGAAACCAAAGGCATTATGCAACAGTTTATGGACTTTGAACTCGAAGTGTGGTGCTTTGATACAAAGGTGTATAGTTACGAAAAATATACACCAGACAACCTCGATGACATTGACAGTTACGAAATCAAGGGTGGTGGCGGCACTGACTTTGTGTGTAACTTCGACTTCATGAAAGAGAAGGGTATCGAACCAGAACGCTTCATTATGATGACAGACGGTTATCCATGTGGTAGCTGGGGTGATGAAAATTACTGCGATACGTTGTTCCTGATTCACGGTGATCCTGGTCGCAGGTTAGTAGCACCGTTTGGTATGACAGCATGGTACGAGCCAGATAGTCATTCTCCTGGTAAGAAAAAATAAGGACTAATATGAAGAAAGTATTATTGGCACTAGTTGCCGTGGCAATGTTAGCTGGATGTACACAGCGCACCGAACACGGTGCATGCATTGGTGTCACTGAAGATAAAGATCCTGCACTTACATACAAGGTAAGTGCGTGGAATGTATTCTTAGGTATTATCTTTGTCGAGACAATTATTGTGCCGTTGGTTGTGGTATTTGATAATATTCAATGCCCATCCGGCAAGAAAATGTCTGCACCGAAGGAGTAAGATGAATATATTGTTACCAGTTGACGATCAATTTATTGAGCATGTAGCCAAGGCTGTAGGAAAAGATCGTTTGCACAGGGAGGCAGCGGAAATTCTACAGGAGGCTGCTGGGCTCGATATTAATGCCACACCGGCACTTGATGCTAAATTTGATCGTGAATTTGACCGTCTGTGGAAGAGTGACGAAGAAGAGTGCGTGTGGAATAGAGAACATTACAGGGCCGATGCACGTGCCGCTGTCAACCACATTAATTTTCTTTTACTGACAATGATGACTTGAGGATAAATACATTAAGGGCAACTTAATGTATCAAACATCACTCTTCTTTAAATTAAAAGATTCGGTTACTTTAGAAAAACATCGGATACTCGAGATATTTTTTAAATCTTGGGTAGACGATGTTTGCAACAATGATGTAGATTACACATTAGTGGATGTTTCAGAGGCGCCGCCTGGATCTTTTCAGTGGGAAGAAACATACCGGGTAGACTTCGAATATCTAGAAGATGCTTTAGCATTAAAACTCAGAGATGTTCCTTTAGAATTCAAAAGTTATATAGAAATGGTCCATTAGGACTGCTTGACATACCTTGTTATACAGTATATAATGTAGGTACGGATTATAAATCCAAAACAAATAAACATAAATTATCATGGCTGATTGCTTATTACTCAACGCTGACGGAATGCCGTTATCCCTTGTCCCACTATCTGTGGTAGACTGGACTGTAGCCATGCGTCTGTTGTTTACAGACAAGGTTAAGGTACTTAAAAGCTACGATGATTGGATTGTAAGATCACAGCATCTGGAAATGCCGGTACCGTCAATCATCATTATGAGTGAACAAGTCAAGTGGACAAAGACGCTGAAGTACAGCAGAACAAACGTCTATTTACGTGATGATTTCACCTGTCAGTTGCAGATCACTAGCAGATGCCGTGACAGGCACGGCAAGTCACATATCGACGAATTAACACTCGATCACGTGGTACCGAGATCGCACGGTGGTAAGACCGTGTGGAATAACGTCACTACATGCTGCAAGGCATGCAATGGTGAAAAAGGTGACGATAAGACTATTGTGCCAAAGAAGGTACCAGTCAAACCGACCTATTACCAGATTCTTGCAAAGCGTAAGACTTTACCTATTCATATTAAAGATGAAGATTGGAAATTTTACATACAGTGGCCGGAACATTTGGTTAAGGTTGTGCCGCACATGCAGGGCACAAAACCAAAACCATTAACTGATGATGAATAAACAAAAGGGCTATATGCCCTTTTGTTTTGGCCGTTTTCTGCATACTTAATGGTTAAAATGTCCAATAAAAGGCCGTATTTTTGTGTACGATGGTAAATAATATTAGCATTTAAACATGTTAACAAACCATTTTTATACGGAGAATTACAATGGCAAAACCAAACAAGAAACAAGTATCGGCACCAGTTGCAGCACCAGTGACAGAGGCCACAGAGGCACCAACTACTACGCTAGAACCAGTGCAATTAACAATTGCTGATCTACAGTTGTTGGCTCGCATCATTGACCTAGCTTCGCGTCGTGGCGCATTCCAGGCCGGCGAATTGTCGCAAGTCGGTGATACATACAACAAGCTGTCTAGCTTCCTTACTTATGTTGAAAGCACACAGGCTAAAGATGCAGCTACTGAAGAAGCTGAATCACCAGCGGTTACCGAAACAGCAGCATAAACATCGGGGGTATTATCCCCCTTTGTTTTCTTAAGGAAAATATCATGGCTTTAGAAAATCTAAAGAAGCACCAAGGGCTTCTTAAAAATACAGGAGTGCGTGTTGCTGTCGTCTTTAGAAAATTACCTAATGATGATAAGACATGTTTGATTGTCGAAACTGAGAGGCTACCCGATAGCTATCATGACTATGTTATGCAAGTCCTTAGTTCACGCGAAGCTTCTGAAACAAACGAATTTTACGAAATTCTTAATCGCAGAACATTCCCAGATGGAACTAACTGCCTTACATCTTTGCACCAACGCGGATTCTTACGTAGGGAACCTGTTACGAATGTAACAATGGTACCACTACCAGGCCAATCGGTCCCACTAGAACTCATTAATGCAACTATTGATAAGAAAGTTGACGAATATGTAGCCCGTCAGAAGGCAGAGAGCGAAGCAGCTAATCCAGTAGCCGATCTTATTGCTAGCACGGTAGCTAGTGCATCGCCATCTGCCAATGCAGAGTCTATTGCTAAGGGATTAATTGTCCAGGCTGAAATGTTAGAAGCAGATGCTGCTGCAAAGCGTGAAGAAGCATACACACTGTATCCTGATTCACGCCCGGGAAGAGGCCGCCCAGCATTGCCAGAAGACACGAAAGCTGTCAAGCTTGAAGAACGTAAGGCAAAGCGTAGAGAGCGTGATCAACGCAAGGCTGCTGAAGCTAAAGTCGAAAAGAAGGACTCAGCAATCGACGCCAAGGTAAAAGCAAAACTAGTTAGAGATGCATCTCCTACTCGTAAGACTGCTATCTAACCGTGTTAAGTTAGCCGGTATCATTCCGGCTAACTTACATAAATACTTGTAACTGGGAGATACAAGTATGGCAAAAAAAGTAACAAGTTTCAGTTTCGATAAAGCTATTAATCGAATAGCACGCCCCTCGGTATTCGATCGCATCGTGAAGGAAATAGATGCAAAAGAAATACCAGCGAAGTATGTAGAACAGATACTTGTTCAGTATTACGACGGTAATGTTGTTGAGCTAAGTGGTAACGAAATAACACATCCTATCCCAATGAACAGAAATGCGCAATGGGCAAAGATGGAAGAATCGTTTAAGCGTATGCGCGATGTGAAAGTCTTTATCAACACAGATGTGTTAGAAGAAGACATAAATGAGTTAGTAGAGAAATATCTAGGATCATATTGCTAATCAGCAAATTTAGACTCCAACCAGGCATAGTTATTAATCAACCCGAGCATATCGGGTTGATTCTTATGTGATGTACCAAACATAACGCCAGCCTTTGCACCAGCGATTGCGAAATCACCAAATTCGCGATCATGCCCTTTTTCACACCATATTGCTAAACGTTCTTCTGTTTCGACATCAACGCCGTTAGATATTAGTTTAGCAGACAGTTTAGTGCATTCTCTAAACCCGCTTCTCCAAGCAGAGAATGGGTCAACGTTAAACTTAGTGACATTACTTACTTCCGGCATAACTTTGAAATGTGGTGATACCGTTGTAGTGAAATCTATTGGTGCACCAGAATATTCCAGCACCATCTGTCTAGGGAACAGCTTGACACCACCATATCCGTAAATAAGATCGTTTACTGGATTTCTGGAATACCATACGTGTGTAGAATCTTCATTATATCCGTTGGGCTTATAATCGAAATTAAACGAAGGTTCGATTTCTGCGTCTGCATCAACAACAAAGAACATATGTGATTCGGCTTTTCTTGCTGCGGCCTTGTGTGCTTCAAGAATACCCTTAACACCGTGAGACCGTTTTGCTAAAGGAAATCTATCCTTTAATTTAGCATAGCTATCATCTGCATTGCTTTCATCAAAACTTATGAATACAATGTCTAGTGGCATGTACTCAAATATCTTACCATACATTACCTTGATAGGCACATTACCTAATTTCATTTGACTGTCGGTATATTTTTCTGCATCGGCCAACACCAAATCTTTATTAAATAATCTAACGTTAGAATTGTTATTCCATAGGTGAACCAATTTACTATCCCAGGCCGGTGGCTTGAATGAGAAATCGAACATAGGGAATTTTATTTCTATGTCACTGTTTATGACATAGAAGAATTCAGTAGTACTTAATAACGCCATACGATACAGTTCAGCGGCCGATATTTCATCTGACTCTAACTGTATTTTGGCATTAAAGAATGTGTGACTACCTATTGCATCTGCTACTCGTTTTAATAGATTGGTATATGTTATGAATACGTGTTGTGACATGATGTTATTATAATGCATTTATTTATAGTATATCAAGTTGACAAGGATCAAAAGTGACATTATAATTTAATGTATGAATATACTTCTTGCCCTTGTCATTGCATTATCGTGTACCACAACATTTGCTGCCGATAACTGGAAGCTTACTGCGGTATTGGGTAACGATAAACCCGTAGGATATGTGTATCACACATCGTCTATGGGTACGCAGACAAATCCAGTAAACAAGTCATACAGTGGCCTAAGATTAATATGTTCGTTAAAGGGTGGTGAACCAGTTGTTGCATTATATTGGAACAACGGAATGAACATCCGTGAAGAAATTCTGGTCACTGTTATAGCAGATAATAAGGCAACAGTACATCCTACACTCTGGGGCTCAGAGGGGGATCTATTGTTTAGAAATGTTGCTGAATCAAAGGAACTGTTAGCATTGATTAAAACCAGTAAGGTTGTAAAATTTCAATGGATGGCAGGTGCTGCATCCCAGTACACAACTGCATTCAATGTGGCAGGTATAAATCTTAGTGATTTTAACGCAAAATGTAAGACAGAGTTATAAATAGGGGTATAATATATTGGAGCTCTCTATGAGGCATGGTCTAGTGACAGTTGGCATTTCTTTGGCAGTTGCAGCAGTTGGCGCAGTGTTGGTACTCAATTGGTTAGTTAACGACGACATCGCTAAGTCGTTTTTAATTCATGCTACTGTCGAGCATAGGCAGAGTGGCATTGGCGAGATGAATGTTGCATTTGAGGACAACGACATCCTGTTAAATGTCAATCTGACTAGACCAATGTCGTGCTACGATGTTATAGACTTGTTAGGAGTAGAAGATCTCCCTTTGCGTGGAAGAATCTATGTGCCAACATGCAAGATTGTTAAACCGGAATATGTGGTTATTACATATAAGAAACAGGATTTGATGTGAATGAATTTGTATTGGCAGAATTCACATTTACACGCGACGGATTAATTGATGGATATAAACTGTTAGGTGAACTAGGTGATGATTTTGTTCTTATAGGGTCAGCAATAGACATCGAGGCGTACCCGTCATCTACCTTAATCGTATCTGGTAAGTTAAGTTCCTCTATGGCGACTGTGATTAAATTAGGTAATACGGTGCTGGCCGATGCAATGCATGTCTCGTATATCTCAGACGATTTAAAGAATAAGTATCGGCGATGAAACATTATTGGTCGTGTTGGTTCACTAAAGATGAACTGAAAGCTGCTGGAGCATTTGATATTCATCCTGCATCTTTTTGCGGGTCAGGCCTGGTACCATATCAGCCGTCTGGGTATGAACATAATTGGGTGTTTAAGGCAGATACAGAGTTCGCCACTTTTGTAAAATTAATGAAAGATAAATCTGTAGCAGAAATATCGAACAAACAATTCATGCTATTATATCGAAACGAATGTGCTACCATTGGGCGTAGATCAAAAACATTCGATGCATTAAACAGTTGCCACCTAGATTTTTAAAATGCTATTCTACACTGATGCTGTATACTACAACCTATTAGAAAGTATGGGGTGCCTATTTCTGGAACAGGTGAATGTAAAACTCCACGGGTGCTCTACACTAAAGTTATCACGCTGGCCCACAGGGTTTATCGTCGAGTCAGATGATCAATTTGACGTATATTGCACTATGATGAAAGGCTTTGCTCCTGCTAAAGTCATGGAGGAGGAATATTACGAACTCGTGGAAAATGGCATCGTGTTCCTTAGTAAACCACGCAGTAAAGAATTAAGAGAAGGTGTGCTCAAACTTAGGAACCGGCTAAATAATAGATGACTATATCTATTACTGGCATTATTGCTCTCCCTACAAGCCCTTTTCAGGGCACTGGCATAAACGGAATTGTTATTACACCGGGTGTCCCAAGCTACTTCAAAGTTGAGGGCGCTGAATTAGATAAGATAGTTGATGTGAATTGGTACCCTATAGATCCTGCGTCAGTTGAGTTTGAAACACGTAAACTGATATTAATGGGTACCACAGTAGGAACATTCATGATTAAGGTAACTAACAATTTCTTATCGACCGCCGATCGTGGTGGGAAGATAAGTTTCCGGTTAGACACAGGGGAAACACTAGCATTTCCTGTTAGGACATATGGCCCTGTATCCTATCAGCCATTGTGGCAGAGTCCGTACGAAGGCCTAAACACCGGTTGAGCATGTTAGCATAACTGTGTATAATTACACAAAGGATTAATATGCACTTCGATTTTAAATCATTCTGGGATTCGAGCACTGTAGTTGATCAACAACGCCGTGCAGAAGCAATGGCCAACGGCCTTGTGGCAATTGGCTATAGCCCTGCTGAGGCAAAAGCCACAGTAGAAATATTTCAGCAGACTGCGTTCTATGATGGGGAGATGGAAGAGTCGTTCAACAATTGTGGCGAAGACGCATGAATAGGTTGATTCTTACCTTACTCTGCATGTCAGTTGCTACCAGTGTATATGCACGACAACCAGTAAAGAAGAAAATTAGGGCTGTTGTGGCAGTGTCGGCATTTACTACAGAAAGTTATCTTATAGCTGATAACCAAGGTCTAATACTTCAGGAACGCGACAGCGACCTGCAACGACCAATCGCGTCAATATCAAAATTAATGGTAGGGTTACTAGCATCTGAGCAAGATCTCGATGAACAGTTATTGATACCGAAAAAGCGTACAGTTCAAAGCGGCATTCCTTACCGGCATGTTAGCATGTCTCGAAAAGAATTGCTAACACTTGCATTAGTGAAGTCTGATAATTTCGCAGCGCAGATACTCTGTGAAAATTTAGATAACTGTGTTGAATTAATGAATTCAAAGGCAACCGAACTAGGCATGACACATACTCGCTATGTTGAGCCTACGGGGCTCAGTAAAGAGAATGTAAGCACAGCATCTGACCTGCTGAAACTAATGCTCAACGTTGCGTCAAACCAAACAATAACATCATTGTCAAGTCTTGCTAGCGCGGAAATTCTGGTGGGTAAGACTACTATGAGAATTAGGAATACAAACCCGTTGACCGCAAAATTAGACGTATTTTTGTCTAAGACAGGTTTCACCAACCCTGCTGGCGGGTGTTTAGTTATGGCTGTAAATTCGCCGATTGGGCAACGATTTTTAGTGTTACTAGGCAGTCGCAATGCACATACTCGTATCCCGTCTATGGAAAAATTGTACAAAGAGATGATCTAAACTCGGTTGATATAATTACGATTATAGTGTATAATATATTATGATTACGCTAATATACATGGTAGAGCCAGAGAAAGAATTAGCTGAGCGAGCTTGGCTGAAAGAACTGAAGATTTATCCTTCTACCCAAAAATATTATGATCCAACACACGACTACAAATTAATGACTAGATTTGCAGCCATTGTTTCGCCGGATGCTGCCGTAACAATAAAGTTACGTCATCCACTGCAATTCCAGGGCGAGTACAAGCCGCGATGATAGCACTTACATTATATGTAGATGAATATGAAGATCAACAACCATACATAGATTATGTGAAAGGGCTGGCAGGGGTAACATTCAGGCCATTCAGTCCTGTGTATGTATACGGCGAAGATGAGCCGTTAGGGTTCACGATGATAATTTTTGCGATAGATGATGAAGTAGCAACAATGCTATCATTGAGATACGGTGACAAGATTGAAACAAGGTCAGCATAAACAAAATAACAAAATGGTAAAGAACTATTATATCAGAGTTGATCGAGAGATATTACCTGCATTCTTTGATTTCTGTGCTAGGACAAAATTAGAAGAGCATCACCACTCGACAGGGTTTGTTACAAAGCATGCAGGCACTACTTTATTCAGATTGACAATGACTGAATCAGATAGAACAGCAATGGCACTGGCGGTTCCGGTAAGTATAATGCTTGATCCGAACAGCGACCGAAATATTAAACAACCCGTAGGAGCATAAGATGGAAGAAGATCGTACACAGTATACATTCACATTCAACCCGAATGATGAAAAATCATTCAATCGAATTAAAAGTAGATTGGATCCAGAAGAATATACAGTTGACGAAGAAATTCGCAAGGTTGATGAAGAGCAAGGCAAATATAGCGACCTAACTACCAAAATGACTATGGTGCCGGAAGCAGCATCAACATTCCGCTTTGGGATGAAGGAAGTTAAGATCCGTCGGTATCGCACAGAAGCAGAAGAAGCCGAAATTAAGGCCCAGGAAGAAAAGAACAAGATCTCAATCACCATTAAGGTCGACGGGTGGGATGGTACAGGGCCACTACCTAAGATTTAATGGGCTTAACTGAAGAGCAAATCTGCGAACTTATAGCGTGTAAGGATTTGGATACATTCTGTGCTAAAATAGGGCATCATCCTCTTAAGATGGTGTTCGATCTTAAACAGATTATGTATCCAACCAGAGCGGACATAATTGTCTATATGCTGTGGTCAGTGATATACAATTTCGATAAAACGTATTTCATTATAGAAAATTCTATAACACAATGCAGAGAGACAATGCGGCAATTTTATCAGCTAGCTGCTAGACTGCCTATGTGGATGCAACCCGAACCTTGGAAAATGCAAAGTGCATGCATTGATTTTGCAAACGGGTGTAAATTAAGGACAATCAGTAATAGCACAAATTTAAGAGGATGGACAATATCCGGTGCTATGATATCCACTGACATTGTTGGTGAGAAGTCACAGAAACTTTGTCACGATCTAATACCTGCTATAATATCTAACCGACCTATAATAGAATTCAACAATGGAGCAGAAATATGGGACACATAATGAATAACCGACTTAAAACACTTGCCGCTGAAGCACATGTTATTGTATATGCAGACAGCCCGGGTAAAGGTCCCGTGGATGTTGCACTCAATCTAAAAGCTTTGGAAAAATTTGCTGAACTGATTATCGCAGATTGTTCTAATGCAATAGGTAAGAATATTGTCGGTAGTGTACACAGTGCAGCAGGACCGTGGAATAGTGCGGTTGCAAAATGTCAACAGGTATTGCGCGATCATTATACCGGGCACGGAGGTGTAGAGAATGAATAAACCTAGGGAGCGAATTGGCTACTATATAGGAAGTTTTTTCCTATTGCCGTTAGCACTGGTACTAAACATTCTTCGATATATAGAACATGCTAACTATAAACGCAACGAAGCAAGAGAGAATAAGAAGAGACTAAAATGAGTAATCTACACAACAATATTAAGAACCCGATAATTAGACAGATAGCAGATGAATGTACGCATCGTAGCGTAGGTGACTTTGGATTAATAATTGTTGGTGGCGTTAAGATTGAAGAGTTTGCACAAGCAATTATCAAGGAATGTGTTAAACGTATCCTAGATGATTGTAATGCACAGCTTAATTCTGGTGCTACAATTAACCTTGGTGGAATAACGCAGGCAAAGAAATCAATCAAGAATCATTTTGGTGTAGATGTATGAACACGCGAATTAACGAACTGCTGGTAAAGTGTACTCAACCATCCATTGATGGTATAGGCAACTGGGTTGATCAGGATAAACTTATCAAACTGATTATTGCTGAATGTGCAGATACAATTGATACATGGGGAGATTCTGGGCGGTTTAAAACTTTCGGCCAAAGGTTGAAAGCACACTTTGACGAAAATTGACACTATTGGTAAATATAGTATGCTTAAATTATTTGTTAAATTACTGTTACTTGTATCTTGCGTAGCCTATGCACAGCAACCTATAAGAGAAATACAATGGGTTAAGATACACGATCTTACGCATCCAGAATTTACTACATACTTCGATGCTAAGACATTAAATCGTACAGTTGATAAGGACGGTGATTTTGGTGTAGGTGTTATTGCATATCACAGAGCTGAACCTATTACTGTGGATTTTGGGTTAGGTAAGAAAACTGTTACTACGTTTGCTAGACACTATATGGTCGATTGTAAACATGCAAGAATAACTCCGATGGAAGATTTCTATTTCAACAATGCTAATAGATTACCTACAGCACTGGACCGCCCAGTGGGTGCAGTTAATTACGAAAGTGCTACCGCTGAGCCAACAAAGATATCAAGAGACAATCCGGTATTTAAAACCTTGTGTCCGACATACATCTGATTTACAATCTCAGTTTTCGATCTCAGATTTGTATCTCAGATTTGGATTTTAAAATAGGAAAGTTGCACGGGAATCGTGCACGAAAATCGCACGTATAGACACACCCGCTATTTGACTTGTGTACGCATATCGTGTATTATACGTGTATGAATAATAAAGAAGACAACGGCGAACAACTGTTCGAAGAGCTGGCGAAGTCATACCCAGAATTGATGCAGAAATCGACTATAGGTGAGCACTTAGGTGTCGACGATGGTTGGTTTAATATCATCAATGCATTATGTTCCTGTATCTACAGTAAATTGTACCAAGCAAAAAGTAGACTGGCGGGTGCTACAGAATACCCGCGTGATGATGGCGGTGCCTATTTGCAAGAGACTACCGCAGCAGTAGAAGCCGAGTTAGAAGCATTGCCAGAGATTGTGCAGATAAAAGAAAAATACGGAACGCTGAGATTCTATGTACATAATGGATCAGATCGGGTATATGACTTAATCGACTTTGCTGAGACAATGTCCGAAACCACATGCGAGGTTTGTGGTAAGCCCGGTGAAGCAGACCACGGAAGTGGATGGGTTAAGACGCATTGCATCGATCATAGGCATCCAGAAAAAAACAGTAAAATGCAGGCTGACGGAAAGGTTTTCGCGGCTATCGACGACGAAAATGCTTAAAGAATTTCGCGTGTTGCGAATACCTGATTCCAATCCTTACAATTGTTGGGTTTAGACAACACCGATCAACTTGACATTGGTCATTTCAAAAAGTTTAATTATTACATCTTGTTACAACTATCAGTTGACAAGTTTCAAGTTTTACTATATAATAAAGGCTTACGGGAGATACTATGCTAGAAGACGAAAACGAAGACTGGTACGACGCTGACGGAAACTGTGATGAAAACGGTTGCTTCGACGCTGGTGGCCACTTCTATAGTGAGCGTGGTGCGGCAGCAGGTGATGATTACAAAGATCGCATGCAAGACAGGGATATGGGGCTCTAATGATTGAGCTTCTGCTGATTGTCTGTGTGACAATTGTCATTCTACCATTAGCGCATGCTAAAGCAGAAGAAATTCACGAACGTGCAAGAAAAATGGAAATAGAAAATGACCGTGCCGAACTCGAATAGTATGAAAGAACAGATTGCACGATTTGCCGATATGGCCGGGTGGTATGTGTCAGACGAAGGTGTGATATTCTCGAACAATCGTAGCGGCATTGTTAACAATGAGCTAGAAAAGTTTGCCAATCTCATTATCTTGCAGTGTATATCGTCTTGCCGTACTGTAGGTAACGTGGCCGAGATTACTAACGACGGCGAAATGGCACGCAAGACTAAGGCTACCGCTAACAGTTGTGAAATGTTAATCAAGCAATATTTTGGAATTACAAATGAAGACTGAACAATTCATCGACCCTGTCGAAGCACTAGACCGTTTAAAAGTGCTCACCGAAGGGGACAACACCATTGAGGTCTATAAAACCGATGATGGGTTATATCAGTTGTCGTGGGTGGAAAACGTAAAATACACGGCATTCGATGGTACAGAATACACTGATGAGGTGTGGACTAAAGAAGATGGCACTATGATGCCCGTCCAAACTATCGAATTAGCCCATGCTCATAACATCATTCGTATGATGCTCAGGAACGAGCGGCTACAGAATATGGATGATTCACTCGTAATCGACCAATTAGAGGCACTACTAGACAGCGCAGAGGATGTGATATCTACTGTGCTGACAACTGACTCTAATCGGGTGCTTCATTAATTTGATAAATAAATAATATAACAGTTGACAGCATTGTCAAACACTGTTACAATACATACATCGCAACAAGGAGTCTATTATGCTTAATCAAATTGCAATGTATGTTAACTGGGAATTCATGGCTTCAGTCGTCATCCCGGTTCTGACTCGACTGTTTTAAACACTTCTGGCGTTAGTACAATGGATAGTACAGGGGATTTCTACTCCCTAGATAGGGGTTCGATTCCTCTACGCCGGACCACCTAATTGAGAATACAAATGACTATTTTACAAGAAACCAAACGTGTTGATTTCGACCCCGCTATTACCGAGCATCGTCATGCTGTGGTAGCGTTCATGAAGCGTACAGCGTGGATGGACTCGCCTTTGCGATTCAATTACGACCCTGACTACGGCAGCGTTGCCGACCAAGTTCGCATTAAGATGCTGGACTGGTACATCGAGCAAGACACAGGCTTCAAGCCAGCGCCACACAAGAATCTCCCGGTGTTCGAACGCAGGCACGAAGATGTTTAGTCCACGTAACAAAATTGAAACTGTGACAATGATGGCATCCGAAGTTGAGACAGTGGACACACTGTACGAACTTTGCGATGCTGAATTCAACAGCAGAAGTGATGTGCATAACAGCTTCCAATCCGCACGTGGTGCAGCGAGCTGGGCACGATACTTCCTATTGCACGAAGTGCGTAAGGTAGCGGCTCGTGAAGATATCTTCTGTAGCTATCACATGGCATTTGTGGTTGCATCTAAGCTGTCAGAAGTCTGGTTTGAACAGAAAGAAACAGCGTGACATACGAAAGCAGAAAAGAGCAAGCAGAACAAATTCTTGCGCTAACTCTGCTGGATATATCAGTACTCCGGCATGCCGCAGCACGCCAACAATCCATTACACACGAAAAGCATATTGATCATCATTATCGCGACGCAATTGATGTGTTAGAAAAGAAAGCTGTGAGCGACAGAGCATATCTTGCTAGGTTTTAGGATACGGTATGATTTGTCCGAAATGTGATACACTGATGGGTGCAATGGGGTATGGTGATGAACGGTGTCCTGCTTGTGGACACACATCATATTCTGAATCTGATGAAGAATTTAATCTTCGCATATACGGTACAACATTCCGTGAAGGCGAAGATATTGACACTGAACAAAGAGAATAATATGGAAATCGAAAATGTAAAAATGTGGGTAGGTGATATGGAAGTAGAGCAAGCAGCTCTATCCCAAATCCTAAACATTTCCCAACTACCTATCCTTGCTGGACACATGGCTATCATGCCAGACGTACACATGGGTAAAGGTGCCACTGTGGGTTCTGTTATCCCTACACGTTCTGCAATTATTCCTGCGGCTGTGGGTGTGGATATCGGCTGTGGTATGATTGCAGCAATGACCAACCTTACTGCCGATGATCTTCCTGACTCATTGTTTTCGTTGCGTAATGCAATTGAAAAGGTAGTACCTGTAGGATTCAACGAACACGCAAAGGGCATCCCTTCTGTATCGGGACCTTACGCAGATATCCTGCGCAAGAATTTGCACAAGACAATGGATCAATGGGATCACTTGGCAATGAAGCAGCACCTTGGTCGTGCTGACGAAAAGCGCATTGCTCGCCAAATCGGTACGCTAGGTGGTGGTAACCACTTTATCGAAATCTGTCTCGATACATCTAACCGTGTGTGGATTATGTTACACAGTGGTTCACGCGGTATCGGCAATCAAATCGGCACTGTTGCAATCGAAATGGCTAAAGAACAGGCTGCTAAACGTGCATGGGGTCTCCCTGATGCTGATCTTGCATGGCTGGACGAAGGCACAACCGAATTCGATGCATACATTGAGGCAATGCATTGGGCACAGGACTATGCAAAATTCAACCGCGATACAATGCTGAATTTGGTTATTTCTGCAATGAAGGTAAAGTTTCCTACAATGAAGATTGTTGGCGAAGTTGTAAACTGCCACCATAATTTTACAAGCGTGGAAGAGCACTTCAATGAAAAGATCTGGGTGACACGTAAGGGTGCAGTTTCTGCGCAGTATGGGCAAATGGGTATTATTCCCGGCTCAATGGGTGCAAAGTCATTCATTGTTCGCGGTAAAGGTAATCCTGATTCCTACTGCTCGTGTTCGCATGGTGCTGGTCGTAAGATGAGCCGCAACCAAGCTAAGAAGTTGTTCACATCACTTGATCTAGAACAACAAACAGCCGGTGTTGAGTGCCGTAAGGATGCAGACGTAGTTGATGAAATTCCGGGTGCATATAAGGATATTGATCAGGTAATGGCAGCGCAGGCTGATTTGGTTGATATTGTACACACGTTGAAGCAAGTTCTTTGTATTAAGGGGTAATCATGGGATCATGGAACGGAACATGTGCAGTATCTAACCTGCACGTACGAAGCGGGCAAGAGGTAGCAGTATTCATGCTGCTCGAAAACAAAAGATCAAAATCCTTCTGTTATGGTAATGCATTGTACGATGTATGCCCGTTACCATTCTATGGCAAGTATAATGATTACGGTGCAGTAGAAGACTGCCAAGGCCCGGTGTTGCCCATTGTGGTTGACGAAATCAAGCGCCAGCTGTACGAATTTGGCCAAGGCCCGAACAGTAGCCACGACATGGTAGTACGCAGGGCCGATTTTGACATTGATCTGTTATTTGAAGCCGACCACGAAGATCGTCTCGGTATTCAATATACACCCTTCTTCGACGAAGATGATTATGATCTTCGCGAATTGCGTAAAGACGGTGAAAAAGATCAACTTACACCAGATCAGCAATTCGAGCTTGACAGACTAGCCAACAAACTCAAACAGGTAGATACATTTAGACGTGTTACACACGTAATTATTCATGGTGATATTTTCCGTGATATCATGAATAAATATTACATCGATGAATATGTTGGTGACAGCAAAGGTACAACAGGTTATGGAAATAACTATAACCGTGTATTCTTTAAGGATATTCTTGCATCTATTCCTGCATACATCGATGCCTGCAAGTCTGAAGCGGCAAGAATTAATGCTATGACTGACCCGCATGAACAATGGGCAGAACGAAACATTCCTAAGGATGAATGGAAGAATCCTAATCTTGCAGCAAGATGGCTAAACAGCTTCAGTAATAGCAGCGAAGGATTCGGGCTTCTTCGTGTCGACGAATACATTCGCGAATATAAGAATGACGGCCGGTGGGACGAGCTGACAGACTTTGTTACAGAAGCGTTAAAGGGTGCATGGGTAAATAGATATATGTCATCCATCCGTAAGCTGTGGTCGAAGCAGACAGGTGCCGGCTCTCAGAATGATGAACATGATGGATACAATATCCTGATCCAATCAATGACAGACGTATTGGCGGCCGAGAAGAAGGCGTGGGATGACGAGAACGGGGAGTAGTTGGTAATCAGTTGACATTGTTGCTGTGATAGTATATAATTTGTTAACAGGAGAAATTTATGATTTTTACCGAAGACGAGCTTGCTCAAATAGATAAGTTGTTGCGCTGCAATGCGCCAGATTTGCCAGAGACTGTTGCAGCGGCCAGTAAGTTGGGAGCCGAGTTGAAAGCAAAATACGGGAATGATTTGCGAATACAAGGTATGAATGAAGCTAGTGCTTTCTTCAAGGAAGCTCATGCTGCTGCCCGTCCGCAAGAAGAGGCAATAAAGTGGATTAAGAAGAATTCGAAGATTCACTAAATAGTTTGTAAGAATATCGTGCGATGGTAGCTTAGATGGCCTAAAGCCCTCGACTCATAATCGAGATATCGTGGGTTCGACTCCCACCCGTCGCACCATTTAATAAGGTAATAACAATGTTGTTCATTACGGACAATGGAAATATATAGAGACTCCTGATCACAGTAGCTTGCTATATTTCGCGATTGTTGAATCCTCGACGCGGATTCGTCTGTGGGTCAATGAGGACTGGTTGCGTGTGACCGGCGCAACAGGTAATAGATATATTTGTGTACGAGACGCTTCAATAATCGTGATTACCAACCTTTAAGGTGTATAGCGGTCGTTCCGTTATGTACTGGTAGTGGAAGTATCTCTGCCTACAATCGTTGAGAGACGCCCTAGGCACATCTCTACATCGCGACTGCCAACTATTATAAAATAGTGCTTGCCCTGATTCCTGTTATATTGTATAATAGGGTTATGAAGCACATACTATTACTACTGGCATTAATCCCTACCACTGTAGAATTAGGTAAAGACATCATCTGCCGACGTGACCCACCTAAGATTGATGCTGCACAAGCAAAATGTTTGGCCACTACCATTTACGGCGAAGCTCGCGGGGAGAGCGAGAAGGGTCAGGTAGCAGTAGCATATACTGTCATGAATCGTGCTGTAAACCGCACATTATGCCAGGTTGCACTAGCACCTAAGCAGTACAGCATCTTTAACAATAACCCTGAATTACGAGCTGCGGCTACAAGCATGCATATCGAGCCAAAGCAGAAAAATGTCATCGATCAGAAAAGTTGGGATCGTGCTGTTAAGGTTGCTAACATGGTAATCCAACGTGCAGTCAAGGACCCAACTAACGGTGCAACACATTATCTTGCACCAATCGTAATGAAGGCTAAAAACTATCGTTATCCGCGCTGGTCTAGGGAATACAAATTGGTCGCAGTGATTGACGGGCACAAATTCTTCAAAGCATAACATGGCTATTAAACCAACTGACTATGTTGTCAACGTGAGTAAACTGCCAAATATACCTATGGATATGTGGCCCGCGTTCTGGATGAATTTCCAGAGACATATTGAGAAGAATATAAACTGGTCTGTCCGATATAACGGCGATCGTGTCGGGGACGAAATTAACAAATATCTTAGAAATATCGACGCCGAAATGAAACATAATAAGAAGAATGAAATCATTGTGAAATTTAAATCCGAAGCTGATTTCTTAATCTTCAAAATGAGATGGCTATGAGTGGATATAGGGTTAACTTCGAAACACTCGAGCCCGATTTACCTACCTATCCTACATGTTGGATTAATTTCTGCGACAAAGTACGAGAAGATGATGATTTTGTATCTAGGAGCGGCGGAATGCATTGCGCACTTACTGAGCGTCTCAAATCAATTGGTATCAAACGCATAAAAGACCCCGCGCAGTGGGTTATACTTGAGTTCGAATCAGAGGCAGATTTTCTTGTCTTTAAACTAAGGTGGGGTTGATATGTATCGCGTAAACATACAGGAGGTATCCGAAATTGTTGATCACGGTGATGCGTATATTCCTCCGCAGTGGTGGATTAATTTTGAAAAATATGCGAATACGCTTGTTGACTGGACCGAAGCATGGCGTCGCGATCCTCATGCATTTAATGAATGCTCGCCAGGATTTTATGCAATGAAGGGGTTACTTAGGGGATTAGGTGCAGACATTATCGCAGATGGCAGCTATACTCTCTTGTTCGCAGATGAGGCTGACTTCTTGGTATTTAAACTAAAGTGGGGCTAATTCATAAACCTGTTGACATTACTGTGTAAGACTGTATAATTAACTTCTTAGCAAGTAAAAACGTTTAATTTTATTAACACACATAGGAATTAACAAATGACACAACTGAACGCAAAATCCAATCCTATCGAGTACATGCATTTCCGACCGATCTTCCGTGATGTGTCCGGTGGCGCAACTGTTGCCATCATGCCACGTGCAAGTTTGGGCACTGCATTGATCTCTGTTGCTCGCTGCGGCCCAATGGACAACTTCAACAAGAAGATTGGCCGCGATGTTGCTACTGGTCGTCTGAGTGCATACCTGGCAGGTCGCCAATCTGTTGCAGGCCACGTGCGCGAAATTGCTGTGCCAGACATGCTCAAACTCAAAGAGACTGTTGCGATGGCCCTTGAAAACGAAATGGCTGACAACGATCTGGCGTAAGGCAGTTGACATTGTACGCAAAATAGCGTACAATTAATAGGCAGTGTGAGTGCAGACCCAGAGGGGGCGGTGTTTAATTACATCGCCCTTTCTTTTTGGCTCTGTTTTAAGTTAAAAATTGCGTATACCAGATAAATAAGTGTAGGAGACTACACTTATGATATGCGAATACGGATGTAATGGGGAGGCCAATCATCAATTACTAAACGGTAAATGGTGTTGCAGTAAACGGCCCGCTGGTTGCAAGGTGCTAAAGGCAGTTAACTCGGCAGGTCTGAAGAAAGCGCATAGTGAGGGTAGGGGCGGATATATTTACAAAGATCTATCTGACGAAACCAAAGCCCGAATGAATTGGGCTAAGGGTAAGACTATTACACCCGATAGCGAAATATTTACAGAAAATAGCACATACTCTAACGAGATGGTTAAACATAGAATTGTTAAAGGTGATCTATTAGAATACAAATGCTCTAATCCGAAATGTGGAATAACCGAATGGTGCGACGAATCTATTGTGTTAGATTTGGATCATATAAATGGTAACAACACAGATAACAGATTATCTAATTTACGATACTTATGCCCAAATTGCCATTCTCAGACAGACACATACAAGGGCAGAAATAAGAATACAGGTAAGTTGAAAGTAACCGACACTGAATTGTTGGCAGCATATAAGGAATGCAATAATATTAGGCAAGCATTAATCAGCGTAGGAATTGCTGCAAAGGGTGGCAATTATGAAAGATTAAAAAAATTAATTAGCAAAACGCTTGCCCTATAGCTAAATATGTTGTATAATTAATGCATAGCAGCTGATTACAGTAGCTTGTAGAGATCATTAATAAATTAGCGGGTATGGAGAAATTGGTAAACTCACCAGACTTAGAGAAATAAAATTTGAGTGCCCGGTCGGAAACGATCGGAGTAGAACCTGTCAAATTCGGCGAACACTTTAACATGTCAACGCCGAGCGAAGCCCGAAAGGGAACGTGTAGAGACTTGACGGCAGGTACCTAACGCAGAAATGCTACGGTAAAGACAAAGTCCAGACTATCAAACCGAGAGGGTAGCGAAAGCTATAGTAGTAAGAAAATCTGGCGCCGCAAGGCTTGACGGTTCAAGTCCGTCTACCCGCACCATATTAGGATACATTGTGCAGACGCGGTAGCTAGCCCAAAAGGGACTTTACTAGCGACAATGGTGAATGCAGGTACAACAGTGTATCCCAATATGGTGCCATATTAAAACGCATAAATGCATTAGTTGCATTGGTAATCTGAATGACGTGGATAGCTGCATCTTACCCACTGTCAAACAGAGGACATTGCAGGTGATAGCAAATGTAATGGTTTACAGCTAGGCGATTAGAGTCTGGTAGGTGGGTTCAACTCCTGCTAATGCGGTTTAACATGGCACCATATCGAAGTACATTAACTGAGTACAAGGCTCAGCGTGCGAATTTTAGTAACTAAGCCTCAAGAGGAAGCTATAGTGTACTTCGATATGGTATAATGTAGACGTATATTGTAACATACACGGAAGGTAATTGGTCCGTGAAACTCGACTGTGGTGTAATGGTAGCACTCAAAAGTTCCTGGTTCGAATCCAGGCCCGCAATAACCAAAGGGGGTTCGGCACAACGAGTAGGAGAGATGGTTCGATTCCGTCCGAATAGAGTTTGCATATTAGAGGGCATTATGCTTCTATTTAAAAAGGGAGCCTGTGCTGGCACATTGGCACATCTAATGTCCTCTAATATGATGCAGGTAGGCAAATGTGGTAAAGCCGCCGGTTCGGTCCGGTGAGAGATATGTTGAAGTCTTACATGATGACGGGTAGCTGGGTCGACACAGTCCGTACAGTGGCAGGAGCGATATATTTCGTTTATGGGTTCGATTCCCATCTTGTATCCCAGAATAGCCAGGGTAGCTCAGTCAGGCACGAAACTTAAAGGGAAGATGTTGCAACATTCAACGGAGAGAAGTAATGACTTAGGAAGGTTAAGTAGTAAGCATCTTATGATACGCGGTGTAAGGTGTGTAGGTGATAGCCAACTATTAAGTAGAGCAACCAGTATCTAACTGGAAGGTCGTTGGTTCAATTCCATCCGCTGGCACCAAATTATGCGATGATAGCTTCAGGTTGGTAGAGCGCGTCATTGAATGCCCTATTTATTCTACGTTATGGTATATAGGCGAGTGGTCAGGACGAGGTCGCAGGTTCAACGCCTGCTCATTGTATAAGCCATATGAGAATACACTGTGGAGAGCACTGCGTATGACTGGGAAGGTTTGAACCCGACTCACATCGTCACTCGGTATCCTGCGGCCGCAACAGTGTATTCCCATATGGTACGAAGGGTAGAAGATGATATCAAAGGCTATTTCCTTTTTTGATAGACGAAACGCTGTGGCCACGGTGTTAGACTACTTATTGGTTAACCATTGTACCGCCAGATTCCGAAGCCTGTAATCAGGCCTGCCAAACAGTAAATTGGAGTGTGGGAGGACGCACTTAAAACCATCTCCCGCAGGGTCACCATGTGTTATGAGCGGTGATAGTTTAGCGAACCGGAGTCCTAAAAACCGGAAGGGTAAAGCAAACTTACCTACAAGTAGCGAAAGGTCTGCTATAGCAGTCAAGCCATCCTAGTCTGGAAAACTAGGGTGCATTTATTTTAGAAAGATATCCATATGTACACTTATGCATGGACCATATTTGGTTATTACGGTGGACCTACTATGACAACAAATTATCAACAACACTGTTCGTGGTACACTGTTGACGATTTTGGTGATCTCGTACCTGCCACATACAAAATGGATTATTTGGAGACAACATGACACAGAAAATTTACGGATTAATTGCTGACGGCGGTGACGGAAGTTCTAGCATGCGTTGGTTTCGATCTTTTGATAAGGTTAACGAATTGCTCGACGAAGAGAATGGGCACGAGGAATATTGGGCGAACGAAGGCGGACCTGCCGAAAGACTTACCTTCCCCGATGATCTTAATCTTGAGGAGTGCGGATTCTACTTTAGTGACTGAAACGTATGACGTACAAATACGTGATTACTGTAGACTATCCTGAGCGAAGGCATATCTGGGATTGGTGTGTAGAACACATAGGTAAGTCAGCGCATGATACATTTTACTATGATCCGGGACAAGGGCAGTGGCCCAATATTCCGAAATTCATAATTTATAATCCAGAACATGCTACATTGTTTAAATTAGTATGGGGTGAATATATAAAGGGCAACGTGAAGGCCCCGTGCAGTATATAGCGGCATACCCGTATCTACTGCATAAAGGTATAGACTAGTAATACCACGGCTCTTGGTTGTTATCGGACTAAACAACCACCATATCAAATCATATTGCCCTACCCATTGGGTAGCAGACAGTGGTTGGAAGGATCTGCTCGTTACTCGCCGCGTTGGATGCACTCGGGTTGCACCGATGCCAACAGACAGTGATTGCAGTATGATTTGATATGGTCATTATATAGAAACAGAATTCTATGTTACAGGCGTGGGGGGTACGAACCACATTAAATAAATAAGTAACTGAAAATCCTGTGCCCCTCGAGTATGTTTCTATATGGTGATGTAGTGTCCTCGAAAGGGACTGTGGCGGGGCGGAACGGATCGTTATACGGTGATGCCCATGAGAATTCAATCCACACGGAGCAAGAGTAAGTGAACGTGAGTAGCCGACTACCAATCACCATAACCATTAGACAGCGGCGGCGCCGGGTGTTATAATATGCTGAGCCTAGTACAAAGGGTCGACACGCAAGATACATAATTCGCAGCATATTTCTTATTGAAGTACATTTTTGTCCACATTTCTCCAGGGAGCGACTGTGGGTGCGTTGTCACTAAACTATACGACGCCAACCATCCCTAGACTGTACGTAAGACACACAGTTGGAATGTGCTTCAATAAGATTTAACACATAAATTATATGTCACACTCAATGCAACTTAACATACCAGACCGAGTTTTCGGTAATTGTCATTACCTTGTGGCTCCTCGCATCAGAGAATGGATGGATGAATATAAGTTGCATATCTCGTACTGTGGATCTAATTTATCGGGTACAGGATACAACAAGAACGGGGAATCTAATAAAGAATGGTCCTACATGGTGTACAATATCAAAGAAGAAGATGCATCCATGTTTAAAATCCGATTCCCGGATTGCAAAGTGTATCTTAGTGAACAGGTTGCATAATGGTAACATTTGAGCGTGGTACACACTATTGGCGTCAGATACGTAGGGAATTCATTATGACACCAATGAATGCAAGAGCATACAAAGATGGATATGCAACGTATGGAGACTGGCTATTTAAACTAGGTGCAATGGAAGATAAGGCAACTAATATAATTTTCGTTAACGACGAAGATGCCACATTAATCAAGCTACAGCATGGTTGGTGTGGATAAGCTGTGAGGGTCGGCCACCGGGAACCGTAAATACCAAAGCAGAGGCAATGGAAGTATGTTCGACAAAATAACTATCTACAATCGCGATTGCCAACCATGACTGAAGACGATACATTTCGTAAGTTAACTCAACGCCCATTTAAGGAAGTTCAGAGACGGATAATAAATGAACAGTTTGGGCGCATTGGCGGCGTTCGTGGATGGTCTGTTAGCAAGGATGGCACTACCCAGGCGGTAATACTAAAAGAATGCGGATGGACACGCGAAGAATATAACAAAGCTGAAGAACTATCAAATCCGTTATTGTACAAATATTTGAAAATGATTAAAGCTATTCAAGTATAATTATGACTGAAGACGATACATTCCGTTTACTAAAGCGAACACCATATAGTGAAGTCCGTAGACTTATATACAAAGCAGAATATAATGTGTTGATGGGCATTGGCCGCACGTCTGTTACAAAGTCATCTCATATCTTAGCAGCCAATGGTTGGACAAGGGACGAGTACGACAATACAACACGGGACGAAAACCCGTTGTTACATGCTTATCTCGATTCCATTAAAGATCTCAAACGGCTTGACTAATGTTGTTGCTCGCGTTATAATATACACATGGCAAAACCTAAACTAACCACAGAAGAACGCGCAATGCGTAAGGCATTGAAACTTGCAGAAGAAGCTAATGCTCGCATGACCTATGAAGCAGAGAAAGCTGCGGCCGATGCAGTATATAAAGCTGGTCTACCAAAACGCTTAATGGATGCACAAGCATTGGCAGGTAGTTGTGGTGTCGCAACACATGTCGAACTTACTGCCACAGGCCCATCAGTTCGATTCGAATATGAGGATCATTCTCATAAATCATACATCGACGAGACACTAACGTACAAAAGCGAAGAATGGGAAGTTGAGTTCCTCGAGGGTAAGCTTCGTGACCTAAAGGCTCTACGTGATGCTGCTGCTGCACGATTACTCCTTGCCAAAACAGTCTTCGCCAAGTTAACTGATGATGAGAAGATTGCACTAAAAGAAAACATCATGTGGCTGCGGCTAACATAAATGTTGACCTAGATTGATATCTGTCGTATAATACATTTAACGTAACAAAGAAGGATACTAAAATGGCTGGTAAAGCAAAATCAATCTACCTTACAGTTTGCCCAAAAGGCAATCACAAAAGCGTATTGAAGAAGGTGTTCTTCGAAGCCAAGGCTTACAACGAGTTTGTGGGCACCGAAGAATTCAAAGCCCAATATCCTAAAGAAGAATTTGACATCATCAAAGAGACATACTGAAATGGACAACTGTGAAATCTGCAAGGGTGCCAGCGGTGGGGTTCTCGGCAACGAGAACATCATTGAAGGTGTTGTGATGTGTGATTATTGCAGTGCAGATTTCAAAGGTCCATATCTGATTGGTGGAACTACTAAACCATCACCCGGCAAATACAACGTGGTTGTTGAGGGTGTACATACTTTCCTCCCAATATTTGCAACATATGACGGAGAGAATTGGAGTAAGATTCCTTTCTACGGCACGGGAAAGAAGGCATACTGGTATCCTAACAAGGAATGAGATGAAAGATATTGTATTTGAAATAAATTCACCCGAATATATTACACGGCACCGTGATGATGACCGTGTAAATGTTGGGAGAATAGGCCCCGGTGGCAATCTGCAAATTGATTACTGGAATACAAAAAAGAAATGGTATATTTCTGCATACCATGCATATGACAATTGGTCAGCATATGTGGAAATCCCGGGCTCCCCATCAATTGATGAGTTTATTGAAAAATACAAAGTGGGCGATACGGTAGAATCAACAGTTATTCGGAACTAATACAAGATGTCACATAAACTACTCGCAGAAATCGCAGCCGACAATGGTAAGCTGTACAAGATTGCTGTTATCAACCGCGAAGCCATTAAGGGCAACAATGAATTCTTTGCTGGTCTGCGTTATGCATTGGACAATATTGATACCTTTGGTGTAAAGAAGATTCCGGTTCGCGCTGGCTACGATGGTGCTGGTTTGCCGTTTCCTGCATTCGCTACATTTGCTAATGAACTGATCGCTCGCAACCTAACGGGCGGTGCTGCGATTACTGCAATCGAGCAGCTCATGGCTATCGCAACCAATGACGAGTGGAATGGCTGGTATCGTCCGATTCTTATTAAGGACTTAGGCTCTGGATTCAGTGAGTCCACTGTTAACAAGGCGGTTAAGGGCGTTAATCCGGCATACATTATCCCTGTTACTCCTTACATGCGGTGTAGTCTGCCACCTAAGTCCAACATGGACACATGGGACTACTCTGAAGGTGTGTATTCACAAATCAAAGCAGACGGAATGTTTGCTTATGTGAATGTAAGCAAGGATGGTTTCGTGCAGATTACTTCACGTGGCGGTACAGTGATGCCACAGGGCGTACTCGGTATCGAGGATGCTGCGTCAAAGACTTTCCGACACGGTACAAGCACACACGGCGAGCTGACAGTGTATCGTAACGGTGTGATGCTGGAACGTCAGGTCGGTAATGGTATTCTGAATTCTGTATCCAAGGGCGGTGAGTTTGGCCCTGGTGAAGTTGTTGTATTTGATTGCTGGGATCAGATCCCACTGGAACACTTTGTTTCTAAAGGCAAGTACAAGGTTACATACCATAATCGTTTCGTCGATCTGGAAGCACAACTAGCTGCCAGTGCATCCGATCAAATCAAAATGATCGAAACAAAGATTGTGTACAGTCCAGATGAATTGCTGGCACACTATCGTGATGCTCGTAAGCGTAAGCTGGAAGGCACTGTAGGCAAATGGCGTCACGGTGAATGGAAGGACGGCACAAGTAAGGACCAAGTAAAGCAGAAGGAAGTGATCGATGTTGAGCTTGAAATCAAAGGTTTTACCGTTGGTAAAAACAAGTTTGCACACTTGTTTGGCTCGCTCATCTGCCGTAGTAGCTGCGACCTGCTAGAAGTCAACGCTTCGGGTATCCCGGATGATTTACGAATTGAAATTAGCAACAACCGCGACAAGTACATGAATAGTATTGCTACCATTCGCTCGAACGGTATCATGTATTCCACTAAGGAAGGTAAGTTGCATTCGCTGTTCCTGCCACGCCTAATTGAACTGCGTGATGACAAAACGGTTGCTGACTCGTTCGAATACATTGAAGAGCAATTTGCTGCTGCAATGGGCACTGAAGAAGTAGAGGTCGAAGAATGAGCTTTACAGAACAGACACCATATCGCAGAGGATATGAGGATGCGCAGAACGGTAAGGAGTTCTATGAGAATCCATTCTTCCCCGGTACACCGGATCACAACCAATATCGTGACGGTTGGGAAGATGTTGCAGGCGAAATAGGGGAAGAAGAATGAAATCGCATGAATTAGCTGCTTTATTGTTGTCTCAACCTGACGTAGAGGTGGTAGCAAAAGGCGAGTGGGGATCAGAAATCATCACAGGGACAGTAATGGTAAAGCCTGCAGATGGTAATGCGGTGTATACCGATGCTGAATTGCAATCAATACGTGATGCTGTTGTTGAGTTCGATACAAAAGACTTTGCCGGCGAATACAATACAATGATTGAAGACATTAACGCAACGGCTGATCCGAAACATATCAAAGAACAGTTAGAGTATTGGGGTTCTCTGGAAAAATATACAGAAGTGTTTGCACGTGGCAGGGTGTACAATATGGAAATTCTAAATGCGTGTGACACCGCTGAATATCAACTATTGCTGGTAGTGGAGACATGAAACAAGAAACTGCTATAACCCGTGTGTGGGCTCTTATCAGCACACGAAAGTATGTTGAAGCTGATGCGCTGATGCGTAAGTATAGACGCAAGTTTGGTAATCGCAAATTCGATTATTGGATGCGTCTTAACATCTTAAATGGACTTTGGGAACTGGAGTGCGAAATGATACAAAAATATCCATCAGCGTATTACTGCCACATAGGCACTGAACACTACATGATGTGCGAAGGAATTCGTAGCAGACATGTGACAAAGGAAGAAGTGATTGGATTGTGCAAGAAATACAATGCAGAACATAATCTGCCGAATGTAACATTATGAACTTCGTATTTGTTAGACTGTGTGATAACGACTTTCAGAGTCTTGCTGAAGCAACAGAATACGTCTGGAAGAACAAAGAGCATCCGCTTACTGAAGCAGAGTTTAAGCACTTTGTGGTAAACTATGTTGTGTTCCAGAATAGCGTAAGAAGAATTGGTAAAAACTTCATGAACAAGGACCATGAACACACACGCAAATATTTAGAAGGTCGCATCAAGGTCGAATACGTTGATATCAAACCAAACGTCGATCACGATGGTGGTAGCGTTATTCTGGATGTAAATACAGGATATACCTGGAGAACATAATGGCGCAGCACGCACACTACTGGTCGTGTTCCACATTTGCAGATTGGCTGCGTGGTACACCAAAATTGAAGTCAGGAACAAGCAAACAGTGGTCTGAGTGGAAAAAGGCTGCACGTAAGGCGCATCCGCATCGGTATTGGATGGCCGAAGAAGCATTGGGTAAGATTCAGGATGCAGTAACTTGGCCTGTGCGATCACTCTACGACATCAAATATTATTGCGTTAATAGATGGGTTACCAAATCACATGCTCTTACTGCTCATTCAACAGACATTAAACCCGGCGCGTGGTGCGATCTGAGCAACAGATTCCTGTTCTGCATGTTCAACGAGTTGGTTGACTTTGTAGAAATCGAGACTGCATGGAGTCACATTGCATGGGGCGACAAAGAGCTACGTGAAAAATATGACGCACCGTGGAATGCAACAGGATGGTTCCGCACACGTAAATGGCGTAGTGCCGAAGCTGGATTAGACCATCTCAAATGGGCAAGTGAACTAACGTGGCCAGAGGACAACACAGGCGAACCCACGTCCCAAGCACTCACTGCTATTAAAATTCGAATGCTGTATGATTGGTGGAAAAATGTTCGACCTGCCAGGCCTGATCCTTACGATGCAAGTGGATGGAGTGAAATTTGCGATGCACGCCGTGAGCGTGACGGTGATAGCATCTTCGGCGAAGATCGTTCAGACGAAGAGCGTGCCCAAAGTAAGGTAGCATTAGACAAGCTGCACGAAATCGAAGAGCGGTACGAAGACGAAGACGAAACTATGATGATCCAGCTTATTAAGATAAGAAAAGGATTGTGGACATAATTAATTTCTGAAATGGGGATGCGCTGGATGTAATATGTCATCGGGCCCTACAAGTATGCCTTCGTGACCATTCAGTGGCTGGTTCAAGACCAGCGCAGGAATTTTAAAGGATAAAATATATGGAAGATACAGTTCAAATAACTATTACCTCGTGTGATAAATGTCCACAGGTAGCAATTAGACGCCACTACACTGCTGATTCGTTTGAGCATGTTATGGCATGGGAGTGTAGGAAAAGCGACATGAAGCACATCACATTCAACGAGTGGAATGATCCAAAACCGCCTATACCGAAGTGGTGTTTGCTTCGTAAGGGTTAAGAATGGGAGTATCTACAAATTTTTACACAATATACGGAGTACGCACTGAGTGGGACAGCGATTTCTCAGAGGCGTATGACGAAGTATACAAAGATCCCGATGTACCATTTGTGTTGATGGATAGCATGGGTGGCGAATATTTTATATTTGGTATTGTGTTATTCAACTCTGGCGATATGCGCTGGGGATTCGAAAATGGTGATGCATTCAAAGAAATTGATTTAGGCGCGCTATCGGGATTAGAAACAGAATATCGTCAGAAATTTATTCCTAAATTTCCGCAATTTGCATCATTGATTGACCAACCATTTAAACTAATGACTCTTGCCCATTACGGATGAATTCATCCGATTTACAAGCTGTATAAATAGCATTATAATTAGATATGAACAAAAGAGGACGGCGAGAAGCATTGATGGAAAGGCGGCGAGGCCCTAAGCCACTAAAGACTCGCGAACAATGGATAGCAGAAATGCAAGAACAGTGGAATCAGATAAAGGAATATAAAGAAATAAATCCCGAAAGTGTAAGGATTGCTAAAGAATTAGGTTTGAAGTAAATCACAACTGATGAGCCTGTAAGGGCGAAATCACAGAACTTGTAGAACTGTTTGGGAACCTTTTAACTCGGTGTATACAACATCCGAAAGGATGCCCGTAAGGAAACGAAGGGAACTGCCTGAGACTAGGATATAGGACTTCTCGTTCTGTGATATTGTGTTAGAAAGGTTGATCCACTGGCTTTCACTGCCCACTGGCTTGCTGCTTAAAATTGGCCGCCATGGATTTGTACTAAGGATCAAAGGTAACTTGCGCTCATCCAAACGCAGAAGGAGATATATCCAAAGGATCTTTAACCAACTCTAATAGACGATGATAGTAGGGCAAAATATTAACGCCCGAGCCACTTACTCGTACCGATAGCCGGGGTGTAATGCATATAGATTATAAATGTAGTATAGATAGAGTTAGGAAGGTAGTAATACTGAAACTAACAGGAGTAAGCCCATGTAACAGTGGGCTTTCTTTTGACTTAAAATAGCAGTTGACAAGATTGACAAACTACGTTACAATATAAGCATACAAAGGAGATAGTATGAACAATTCTGTAAAAGGCTGGTTGGGTGGTGTGGGTTTTATCGCAACAGGTATTGCCGTTGTGTTCGGTATGGCGTATGGCAGTTTCGCACTGTATTCATACTTCAATCCAAAGTACACCGCCGTGAATAACCAAACATTCAAGGAATCGCAACAGTACAACGACGGTATGGTTCGTGATCTGGAAAACCTGCAGATGGAATACATCAATGGCGACCAGGGTAAGAAAGACGCTATACGTGCCATTGTGTTGCATCGCTTCTCCGTCTACCCAATGGACAAGATGCCTATCAATCTCCGCAATTTTTACAACTCTCTTAAGTCTGGAAACTAAAAATGAAATACACACTAATCCTTGCTATTCTCTCTGTTGCAGCATTGTCTGCTTGCAATGAAACGAGCACTGAAATTCAGCAGCGACAACAAGAACAAGTCAGTCTGCAAGGAGCTCAATCGGTTGGCATGCCGGCTATCACAAATTTTGCTGAAAAGCGGATGATGAAGGACATCATCGAGATGCGTGACCAGAGCGTTGCTACCATTACTTATATCGTTGGCATGAACAATGAATATAAGAAACTGTGCAACAGTGTTGGTTTTGGTCTTCCGTATGCTACGCAATACACGAACCCAATGCGGTCACAGCAATACGGACCGATTCCACAGGCTGATCCAAATGGTTTGTTTAGCCCATCTTCGGCTGAAGGTACATGGATTCTGTGTGTGAATCCGGAGACAAAGAAAGCGGTCCCAATCTATGTGGAACCACGTGTCATCATTAGTCAATTCGAACTGAAGTGAGTTTAGCATGAAAAAGGGCGAAGAACTTTCCACAATGATCTTGTTGGCCGTAAATGGTCACTCGGGTCAATTTGATAGGGGCGGTAATCCATACATCTTGCATACACTGAAAGTGATGCATTATCTGAAATCAGACGACGAAGCATTGCAGGCAATGGCTGTAGGGCATGACCTTATCGAAGATACAAAAACGACATACAAAGATCTCCGTGACGCAGGAATTAGCGAGCGTGTAATCGACGGTATCCGTGCACTGACTAAAGTGCCTGGTCAGACTCTGGAAGAATACAAGGAAGCTGTATTCGCTAATGTTGATGCGATGCGTGTGAAACTAGCTGACCTGCGTCACAACAGTGACATTAGACGCCTCAAAGGTGTCACTGAAAAAGACATCGCAAGGATTGCAAAATATATGCAATTCTATACTGAAATTCAGGCAAGGCTTGACCAACCGAAAGGCTAACATGAAAGTGCATATTGAAGCTAACACAAACGGTAAAGGTGCGCATTCAGAAGAAGCCCGCAAAGTCCTAATCACAGAAGTTAAGATCGGATATTCAAACCAAGAGTATTATCCGGAATCTGACTTTGCTGGCGAATTGCGTGCGTATTTTGACCCCACAGGATTGTCGCCCGGTGCGTGGAATGTGGATGCATATGGGTTCATCTGCACCGACAAGCAATGGTTGAGAGAATTCAAGGGTGGATTGCGAGCACTGGGAATCAGTATCAAGGGTGCGCAAAATATCAAATACGGCGAACAGAGCCTCCAGCGCCACAATTATGTGTCAATGGATATCGGGCCTGTGTTTTATGCATCGTGGAAACGGGTTAACAGGGAAAAGGCAAAAGAAGATGAAATCAACTCTGCTCTATCTTCTATCACTGCCGGGTAGGCTTATTGGCCTTGCGGTAGTGTTATGTATCATGTGTTATTATATGGTTAAGCACATGAGACACAACAAACGAACCATAGGAGTATATTGGAATGATATCGACTAAAGTAGTGTTATTAGTATGCCTTGTGGTGTTCGTTGGACTGATCCTGGTTTACGCATATCACCACATCAATAAATGAATAATTTAAAATTGGTGCAGCAGGTAAACGAAGCGGTATACGGGACACATAACTATCGCTTCTTTACAGACGAAACTGGCAGCACATATGTGAAACGTACACCAAATAACGATGGCCCTATTCTGTGGAATCATGGTGTCATTGTCGAATCAATTAGCGTCGAGGAAGACGACTTCGACTGTATGATTCGGTGCGGAATGTTGCGCAAATGGTCTACGTTGCAAGAGGCAATTACTTTCGTTGAGGGCAGGTTCTATGCCAGTTACGAATGTAAAGACGGCCTGTAATTCACAAAGTTGTTGACATATAGTGCATCCTGCGTTATAATAAACACATGGCAACAAAGGATCATCATGAAGACATCAGAAATATTCCGTAAGGCAAAGAAACTTGTGACATATAAACCCGATAATGTCCATCGCAGATACATCTGCTTCGGCATTGAGGATTCGGATATTTCGTACAAAGATTCAGATAGGGCAAGGAAAATTATTAATCAGCGGCTTGGCCGTGGTTGCAACTCGCTGGAAGAGTGGCTGAATAAGAAAGGGTATGCACCCAGGCATTTTGGATTAACTAGGGCACATCGTATCAAAATGCAGAAGACACGGCATGCATGGTTGGATTCATTAATCAAAGAATTCGAAGCAAAAGGGGATTGATATGCATCCACTATTTCAAGAATGGAAAGACGCAGTCAACATACTATCGCTTGTTGAAATTGATCTTGAGAATGCAATCAGGGCACAATTTGCAGTAGAGAAGATGGCGTTCTTTGAAGTGTTCGGTAAAGACACTACACGTCGTGGCGCAGAACTGTACGACGATCGACATATCAATTATTACGATATTGATGATGACGGTTGTCTGGAAGCGTGGATTTACGGATCGTATGGTGGCGAAAACTATATGAAGTGGGAGCGCAGCTTAATTGACAAGACAGGTGATGAACTGTATTACCACTTTATCAGCGTGTTCACAACGCTCAAAGAACATGAAGAAAACGAAGCTCGTAAATCAAAAGATGCTAAACGGGCACAACTGATAGCAGAACTTGCTGAACTCGATAAAGTATAACATGACGAACAACGAATTACTGGCAGTCACATCTAAACTCGCGTACGAGTGGGTGAAAACTGGTCATTGGAATTATGTGCAGTTTAGGCTATGGCTCGACGCAAAAATGGAAGAATGCGCTGAGCAAGCCTGGGCGCAAAGGGAATAATCATGAAACCAATAAACGTATTCCCGCGTCGTATCTATGCTCGACAAATGCCGGGTTGGGTAGATTCCCCAAATCTTGCAAAGACAGTTTGGCTACGGATAAAAACAGGTTTAATCTGGTATGCTGTTGACTACGAAATCCTTTCACCAACATCTATCAGACTGTTTGTTTATGACATGGCTGATAGCTGCCACGGTGGCATTGGTAAGCAAATTTACACAACGGTGGTTACTGACCTGGAACCTGCTGAACAGGCTATGCTCGATGCTGTTGTGTTGCAAATTTATCACGATGCTGCAGAACGAGTGATAAATGAACGCGCAGCGGCAAAATACGAAAAAGAAATTAGCAAAGTTCGAAAAGAACTATTTGGGGTATAAACATGAATTTTAGTTTTCGTGGTCGTCTAATCTTTATATCTTGTTTCACATCATTATTTTTCGGCCTATGGATGTCTAGCATATGGGCAGGATTCTTTATGATGGAACTACTGTTGTTTGTTGCCGCCTGTTTAGATTACATGAAAGCCACGAATGATTAAAGTGTCAATGATCAAGGTCATTCAAATCCGCCATACTTACATATATGATGGTAAGGAACAAGGCTACAATAATAAATTTCAGAGACCTGGTGCCGCTGCCAAAGATTGGGCAACGTGGAAACGGGTTGAATGGGATCGTAGGTTCTTCGAGATAACATCCCGGAATCCTACTTCTGCCGAATCAAGGAGACAAGAAGCCCGCTATTACAACAAATCACTACCAATTTTTAAAAGGATGCTAGCATGAGTACGTCGAAGACAAAATATATCATTGTGGACAGCTTCGGTGTACAGCTACCGGTTGTATTTCCTGAATTAATGGTCCACCAGGAGGTTGCCCAGGCGCTGGGTTTCGGCGACCGGGTGGTGGGCGCTGGCTTCTGTGAAGTAGGTGCAAATCACGATGGTACCGCCGATTACAACTGCTTCGGCGAAAGCATATCACTCCGCGTAATGAGCAGGCGCAGGCAGGATGCAGAGATTCTAAATAAATGGTGCAGAGGCTATTAAGTTGTTGACATAGGACCCAACCTGCGCTATAATTAACACATAGCAAGCAACAAGGAGCATACAATGTCTTATGTAATCGTAAATGTTGATACAAATAAAGCGTTTAGTCTGAGATCATATCCTAAGAATGTGTATCCGACCGAGCGTGGTGCCAAGGGTATGTGTACACGTCTGAATACAACAGTGTCAATGGATCATGCCACTGGTGAAAAACTCAGGATGTATACCGAGCAATGGAAAGTAATGCCATTGGCAGAATATAACGCAATACCTGTCAAGATGGTTGAACGCATTAACATGATGTCTGGCTTGCCGTATATGGAAGCGGAAGACACTCCGAACTACTGCTCGCCTGCTTCCGAAACGTACTGGAGCACATGATGGCTACAAAGTATTTCTGGAAAAAAGCAAAAGGCCTGAATGCCGACCTTGAACGGCACCGTGCTGAAGAGTTCAAGTTAACCACGAAGATTGCAGAACTTGAGGCAGGAGAGCAAACCGAGTGGACTGATGGGTATCTACGAACCTATCGTAACTTTCTCTACCAGCTTGAGCTAAGTAAGGTAGGAGTTGTAACATTGATTGGAAAGAAGAAATGAATACTGCGGTAATTGTATGGATCATGATGGTGCAGACAAGCGGTGGGGCGTGGATCCCTACACTGGAATTTAAGACTGATGCGAAGTGTAATGCCGCCGTTAAAGTCATTTCTGATTTTGGCGACACACATAAATTGTTAGGTCGCAAGCCGTCTGTTCCTGTTTGCATCAAAATCGAAAAGTAAATCACAATGGATACAGCATTGCAATCGAAGGTAGCGGCTATTGCTAAACGAGTGCGAATTTGGACAACGGATCGCGCTAAGAAAGCAAACTATAACCCACGCGACTTAACCGGTTGGTGCGCTATCTCTGCTGCATACTTGTTTCGTGAATTGCAGAAGGAAGGAATTAAGTCTGCAATTCACGTAAAGGATTACTACAACTGCCACTGTTTCGTTGTAGTGGATGATCATGTAGTGGATGTTACCGCAACTCAGTTTGCTGAATTTAGAAACAAGCCTATTGTGATTATGCACATCAAGGAAGCCGAAGCGTATAGTTTCTACACAACTGAAAAAGTATTTAAGTTACCTGATGAGCTTCGTGCACATCAGCTTCGTACCAAATGGCCTAAACGCCAAATTGCTGACACAAGGTGATATGCCGGGCACATATATGGTGGATATGAGCAGCGACGATGGGCTGCTATGTGGTGACATCGAGTGTGTGGCGACATCTATATCCATAAGTTATATAGTCCGGTTGTATAAGACTAGACCACAGTGGAACACTATCGATATTAAGGTATTCGGTAATGGTGTAGACGCGGAGGACTTTCTGATAGCCAAACTGGAATGCCCTTTATTTACTTTGTTAGGACGAATATGATATTCTGGATTTTGCTTTACCTGGTATATGCTGTTGTGCAGGCTGCGTGGGTCGCTGCGCATAGCGACGAATTCACGTTTGAAGCATCGCTGACTACAGTTGTGATCGCAGCACCGCTATACACAGTCCTGATCATCATTAGATACTTCAAAAAATAATATGTCTTACAAATCAAGACCAGATCCCATTCTATATCACTTCTCAAAAGATAAGAGGATTCGTGGCAGAATAGTTAACACCACCACGGCTGTTGTGGTGTACATCATTGACAACAAGAAAGAGTCCATATTAATAAAGCAAGTATTTAAGCTCAAAGAAGTACGCGAAGCCAATGTATGGATGTATGAGCACTTGGACTGCCCGCTCTTCACATTGTTGCAATCTTTACCTAAACAAGCATAATAAGTGTTGACAGATAGTGCTTCCTGCGTTATAATAAACACATAGCAAGTAAACAACCAAGGAGCCTATTATGGCAAGTCTTAAGAAATGCGTAGAATTAAAGTGCAAGGACTGCACCTATGATCAATACGTCCCGGGTTCCTGGCGCCAACAGGTCGAAGAATGCCGCGTGAAGTCTTGCGCACTGTGGGAAGTGCGTCCGGTCACAATGGAGACCGTGCTGCTGCGCCGCAAGGACAAAGGTGTGGCTGGTGTAGATATTGACTCACTAGTTGACGGGCTGGAAGACGACGAAGATGAGCCTGTGGTGGCAGTATGAATTTTCTTACGTTAGAGCTCAAGCATGCAGAGCAAACAGTTATCCAGGTAGAACATATTGTACGCATGTCGCCGGCAATTGCTACAGGCACCAGAATTCGGTTTGTAGATGGCAGCGAAATAGATGTAGTTGAATCTATTGCCTGGATACTGAAATGTATTAACGCACCGAAAGATAATCATGCGAGTAACTAAAGACAGACTGAGAAGCCGTATTGGTGGGTTGAACATGATGCTGGAACGACCGATGGCGCTGTTTACGCCCGGCGAGACCAAACCTAACACTGGTCATCTATCACTTGATATCAACTCGACGGGTTTCCGTCTTGTCGAACAGTTGGACACCGGTGGCGAACGCGACTGGTCGCAACGGATGACTGGCAAAGAAATGGACAATTTTATTGACGGCATTGTGCGCGGACTTGCACTGCGCAATGAGCACATAGGTGCCATTCTGGTCAAAAATAAGTTGGAAAAGGCTGGATTAACCGCCGCTGCATTGCTTTACAGCGACGACAATGTACTCAAATTAACTGCACAGACAGAGACTGTATGACATTCCTAGGTAAAAACATTCGGTTGAAGGGTAAGACACAAAAGGGCAAGAACCGCATCAGGGAACACGGTGAGTTCTGGTTTGTGTTTGCTGAGACCGATCATGTATTGTTTGCAAAGGACAAGGCTGGACCGTGGCTATTTGTTGCGCCAGCCGAAAAGAATCAGAACGACAAATCATCACGCTGGATTCACAGCACAAATGATTTGGATTTTGATGTATTTATTCAGGTTGACATTATCCCTTAAAGCCTGCATAATACATACAAGTTGATAGGGATTATCCTACTAACTTTAAATTTAACACACACAAAGGAAATTTAAAATGACCACTATCGATACCACTGTTACTACTCCTGCTGACACCACTGTTGCTGTTGCTGTTGCAACTGTTAAGGCCCCAAAGGCACCTAAGGCTGTCAAGCCCGTGGTTGTGAAGGCTCCATCCAAGACATCTTTGGCTGCTGTGATTTTTGCTGCTGCAATGGCTGATCGCACTGCTGGCGTGTACGCTACCAACAAGGCATTCCGTGCCGCTGTGTTGGGTAAGATCGAAACCGACTTGGGCGTGTCCACTGCATCTGCTGCTACCATGTTCAATGCATGCAAGATCAAGGCCGAAGCTGCTGCTACTGCTGCCGGTACTACCGTCGGTCTGGGCCGTGATCCTAAGACTGTGAAAGTCAAGGTCGAAGGTGCCAAGCGCGGGCGCCCAGCTAAGGCAAAGACTGAAGTCGCCACAGTGATTGTGGTTACCGAGCCAGTCGCTGAAGCTGTCGAAGCTGCTCCTGCAGAAGCTGTTGCTGCTTAATCAACCAACTAACTTGGTTTAAGGATCGGGCCCTAGTGGCCCTATTCTTTCTTAAAAATATGATCAAATATCCAAAACAACTCTATGTGGTTGCTAAGAGCCAAGGGAAAGGTGTTGCACCACTCGGCTTCTTCCATGTGTACGAGCCCGGTAAGGCTGCGTTTGAAAAGAAGCGCGAAACTCAAATCAAGTGGGCGTACAACAACTACAGCAATATCTACGATTTCGAATTTGTAGAGCGGCACGGACAATGGTGTGCCAAAGGATTTAGGTCGGAACGAGACCCTAATTCCCAATGGGGTACAATTAAGGTAGCAGTCTGTGAACCAGTTGAATATCAACCTGTTGTGTGGGACAATGAACCACTGGCAGGATTTAAGATTGAGAAATCTGTTAGCCGCTATTCTACATCCAACAAGCTGTGGCGCATCTTGGATCCACACGGCGTTGAGTTCGAAGTGTCGACTGATGTCATGGAAGATATCATTGATACCGCAACCATTACCAAAGGTCTCATCGAGAACCGCTGCGTCTGGACTAAGGCAAAGGTACTCGAAGTTTTTGATTGACACCCGATGCTCTAAGTGCTATAATGAATACTTTACAAGGAGTCATTATGGACTTAGAGCAAATGGTAAAGGATGCTAAGGCTGCTGTCAGGAAGACAATTAATGCTTCAGCAAAGAAACATGTCAAGGCAATGGCAGCAGAATACAAATCTGCCCGTGAACGGCTTAAAGTTGATGAACCCTTATATGAAGAGTTCAAAGTTATTCGCGAAAGAATGGGAATTCCGGTAGCAGACCCTGTTGCTAATCCGTACGGGTCTCAATCCAGAATCACAAAAATCAAATTAGATCAAGGTGTAATCACACACGTCGAATTAGATGGAATTAGATTAGTGAGCAAAGAAGAAGCAGTGACCATTATTAAGAGTGGTGGTCGCATATTCACAGTATCACCAGATACAGGCGAACAATTAGTAGTGGTCGCAAATAGGCTGAGTGGTGAATACATAAGAGCAAGTCGCGATAAAGAGTCAAACGATAATTTACTAAGTCTGCCAAGATTGTAAATTTCAAATAGTTGTTGACTTCGTCCGTGTTGTGTTATATAATACATACATACATAAACAGGAGTAGATCATGAGCAACATCAAAGAACGAGCATTGGAAATTTACAATCAACATATCGCGTTGGCAGCAACCGATGGTCGGTTGTTTCGCAAGACAGTGCTCGATCAACTCCGGGCAGAAACCGGCTGTACGCTAGCTGGTGCAGCAACTCACTACAACAATTCCAAGAAAGCATCCGCACCAGTCGAAGGCCTGGGTCGTGCTCCTGTTTCAAAGAATGTACGCCGCCCCGGTGCCAACAAAGGTAAGCCGGAAGAACTGCAAGACGAAGACGAATGCTTCACAGTTATTGAATTGTTGAAGCACAATGATGGTGTCACCGTAGGCCGTTGCCGCTCACACTTGTTACAAGGTGATGCAAGCGAAGAATTCGACGATCGTGTGCAGTACAAACCGCGTAATGAATGGGTGATGATTAAAGGCATTGGTCCCAACCACGGCGACACCTTCAAGCTCAGCTCATCCGAAGTTGAAATCAAACGCTATACGCCTGCGGTAGTAGCGGTTGTGGAACACGAAGAACCACTGTTGGTTGATTAATATGATTGCCACATACATTTTGGTTGTGCTTCAGCAGGTGGCCAGTGGTGGGGCAACATGGCACACAATTGGCGAATTTACATCCTTCGAAACCTGTCAGAAGGCAAGTGTGCAGATATCGGCTTCTACATCTGCACACTTTAATGGCAGTTATTCGTATGTCAAGAAATTTGAATGTCTGAAGAAGTAACATGCCTAAGTCAACAATCATCGATGGTGAAATGTATCGCACACGTCGCGGTAAACTTGTAAAAATCCCCGATGAATGGGTGGGTAACTTTACAACACGGCAAACCATCCGCAAGCGTGATAGTAAGTTAACGAATAAGCTGGCACGCGATACGAAATGGAACAGGAACAGGGCAGGATCAACCGGCCCTCTATACATTAAGTACAGGGACGCAAAGGAACTCGGCAATCAATACATTGAGGATGTTTATGGCGAATAAGAAACAGGGCAACCTAACACCAAGTCCGCAATGGTGGAAGCACTTGCAGGATTGGAAGCGCGTGTTCTGGAAGAGTGAGCGTCAAGCACAGAACAAAGACATCAAGGAACGGAGCAAAGAATGAACGAACAATTCAAAGAACTTGCGAAACAGTCCGGACTAAACATTGATGGGTTTGGCGACCCGATCTGGGGTTGTCTGGATAGTGCTGATGCTAAGACACAGTTTCTGGAAAAATTCGCTGAATCGATTGTTGCTGAGTGTGTGAAATCATATGAGACGGAAGTAGATACCTGGATAGAAATGGCCTCGAAGCGAGGTGCAATTAAACGAGTGGGTGTCAGGGCAATTAAACGACCTTTTGGAATCGATGAACGGAGCAAAGAATGAACAAACGGATTGAGGAACTCATTGAGAAGGCAGGTTTGGACTGCGATGAATGTGCAAACCTAGACCCAAACCTGCAAGAATTTGCCGCACTGGTCATTAAAGAAACACTCGGTGTCATATTTGATGGTCGCCAACATGCAATTGCTGAATTTGAAATATCTAGCCGTGCTAATATCCAAAAATTCATTCTGGATACAAGTTGCGCAGCAATGGGTGATACAGTTAAAGAACATTTCGGGATCAAAGAATGGTCCTGCTAGATAAAACATACTATGGTGAAAACATTCACGAAGCCGAACAAGACATAAGTGAAATGTTCGATACCAATCAGGTGCCGCAGGATGAACACGGGTTTCATCTTGGCACATTTAAAGTTACAGTAGAGTGGATTCCACAGGAGAATTAATATGCCATGTAGAGATTATTACGACGACCATCCTGACCAGTTCTTTAAGGATCATACTGAGCCTGCACTGAAAAAGCAAATCAGCTTTGCTGAGTCAGCCCTGTGTCAGACGCTTGCTGCATTTGAGAAGGTGTTAGCAAGTGTTAAACACGACTACGATGACACAGTAGATACCGATGTAAATCATTACATTGATTTTAAAGCTGCGGGCATTACGATGAAAGAGCTTAACACGTGGTGGAAAGAACACAAAGCAATTGATGAAAAGCTTCGTGCAGAAGAAGCTGCCAAGAAGAATGCCAAACAGCTACGCAAGTCAGCATTAGCGAAACTGACAGACGAAGAAAAACTTGTTTTAGGAATCAAATGAATAGTGCTATCTTTAATCCTTCTGTGCTCACATTTCGTGTAGCAAAGAAAACAAAAGGCTTGCGAGCCAAACCGATGGTCAACCTGCTGGTTGATAAAACAGTGATGTCAAAGTTCCTTGTTGACACGCTGGAGGCAAAGGAACCAGTACATGCCGATGCAATGTTTTGCATTGGTGAAAGTAATGATGCGTGGCAGCAATCTGCAAAGAACCTGCTAAAGAAATATACAGTGGACGCAATTGATGCCGAAGGATGGTTGGTATGTAATCCTAAGGCAGAGAATAGCGTTGAGTTTGCAGAAATTACTGACGCTGGGTTGGACCTAGATACTTCATTCGGCACAGCCGGTTCTGGATGGATCGTTGGGCAATGGGGCGAAACAATTAACGGTGTGCAAAATCTACAACGATTCAAAATGGATGACTTCGTAGTGCGTAACCGCGAAGATCACAGCGATGTGTGGATTGTTGCACGTAAGATCTTCCTCAACACATATACGGAGTTGGCATAATGAAATATCTATTACCATTGTTTGTAATTGCGTTAGTCGGGTGTTCGCCTACACCTCTAGAGAAAGAGGCTGCTAAAGTCGAAGCTGAAAAGGAAAAGCCGGCTGTAACAACAATTCTGGGTAAGCACGAAGATTGTACAATCTATCAAACCCACAAACCTTACACCGATAGAGTGAATTGGGTACGTTGCAAAAAAGAACCCAAGGTGACCGAAACTGAAACAACCGAGTATTGCGGCAAAAGCTGCACCAGAAAGGTTATCACAACAACAATTGACGAGGAAGCAAAATGAATGTGACTACTGCTCTGGTATGGGTGTTAATGTCAGTGAATCCTTTGGGTAATGCGGCTGTGACCTATTCCCCACCTGCTGCCACCATGGAAGATTGCAAACGAATGCAAGAATTCACTATACGCAATCGGGTGCCATCGCAATGTGTCCAAATCACCATGGTGGTGTCAAAATGAATGGTGTGCAATATTACAGTCACTTCCTTATGAAAAATTCTACAGCGTATGAGCTGTATGAAGCAATGAAGAAGGATCCGTCAATCAAGACCAAACTTGATGCACATCTTAAGGAAGTGAATAAGAGTTATATTCCATTACCTGCTCATCTTGTTAACTTTAAAATTGGTAATGTCGTTGACACATAACCCGTAACCTGCTATAATACATTAAGCAGTTAGTGGCATACTGCATCTTATGCCACAGAGAAGAAAGAGTTAATTTATGGAATCACGTGCATTTATTGTCGAAGCTCAAGCATTGATTGGCGACATCAAAACATTCCAGGTTGCATACCTGTCACCCGAAGACGAAATGGCTCAAGGAACTGCATTGCAGCGCCGTCTGAATCAATCGTTTGCTGGATTGCAAAATCCTACCTTGCCATCGGCTTACAAACTGCGTGATGCAGCAATGGGTGCCGGTTTCAGTATCGACCCAAAGCGCCTGCATTGGTTGTCACAATTCGAAACCATTAGGGGTTAATCATGCCACCCGGATTATTCACAGCCCTTGTCATCTGGGCAATCTTCCTTGGACTAATCTACATAGGGATCTTTGGATCAACATGGAAGATCGGTAAGCGGCTTCGCAATGCTACTAGTCCGTGGGAGAAGTTTTGGTTGTGGATAGTCCGGATCCTGTATATTATTGCGTTGCCTATCATCTTAGTGATGTGTGTGCTTGGTGCAAAGTTTATGTGGGATGATTTCGTTAATTTGTTTAAAGGCTAGACAATAGGTTCTTTCTGTAGTATAATCAATGTATTGCAACAAGGAGATATAATGCTCACTAAAGAATCTATTGTTACCCTGTTACAGAATGACAAACGTGCAGTGGCAAGGGCGCTTGTTGTGCTCACTGCACGTCAAACCGCAGATGAGCAGGCCACTGAGCACACTCGTCATTTGAACGGTCGCGGCTTCCGGCCATGTCATGCGCGTATGGGTACAAACATGGCACAATTCTTCCAGCGGCAGGGCTATCTCACTGACAAGCAGATTGCATACTGGCGCATGAAGGACAAATCCGGCGCGATGCGTATTGGTATCTACGCAGGCCAATTGCTTGAAGAAGCAGAACTCAAACAAAAACAGGCAGAGGCATATGCACTCCAAGGTCTTACACTGTTAGGTGAGATTGCCACGCAAAGAATGCTCGAGAATGAACTCGGCATGGTGTTGGATAGCGAAGATCCAACATTAATCAAACCAGCCAAAGATGCGCTGGATAACTTTATGGCTCAGTGCCGAAACAAAACTTAAGGAAATAGAAATGAGTACAATCTTGCAATTGGCTGTCGTATTGGTGGTAATCGCTGTCATTCTGGCCATTGGGCCATGGTGCTTCATCTGGGCTATCAACACATTGGTTGCCGCTGGCGGAGTTACAACATTCGTTATCCCATTCACGTTCTGGACTTGGCTGGCTGCTGCTATCATCGGTGGTATGGCTATCATCCCTAGCATGCGTCGCGGTTGACAATAATGTTGGGTGGTGTTATAATAAGACATCACCCAACATGTTACAAAGAAATAAATGACTACCTTAGCTGCAATTCCCGAAATAGTTGTCGTGTCTATCCCCGGTGGATACAGTCCTGGTCAGAATAAAATCGAGGTGATTAAGGCTCTCCGAAATCTCTCATATATGGGATTGAAGGAGGCAAAGGATTTGTCCGAGACGGCTGGCCAGCACACACTTCCCGTCAACATGCGACTGACAGTAGATGCCGGCCGCGCCTTCGAGGATTACTGCCGCATATTGCGAAATAACGGGTGCGAAGTAGGCCCATCTATTCACAAGGTGCTTCAATCATTGCGCGAGCTCGGTGCAGAAGCATTGAGGTTGGGCGAAGACGATATCGCAAACGAAATCTTGCAAATGGTGTTAGCCGAGAAACTTAGAAAGGGGTTCTAGTATGAACGACAAACAACCACTCTATACCATTGTGTATCAAACACAGGCTTGGCCCGAATGGGAAAAGCAACGAGAATCATTTGAAGAAGTGTTGCTGGAACACAGCGAACTTACAGAAGCCAATGAAGTGCTTCGCAAAATCATGGATATGAAATGACTGACGAAGAGTTGACTGCTATCTACAAAGATGCAAACAACATTCCTGAAGGGAAGAATCCTTCGATCAGCACAAAATTCATCTTCGCGGCAATGCGAAAGTGCTACGAACTTGGCAAAGCCGAAAAGGAAAAGTAGAATGAAGAAGTCTGACAGAGAGCTATTGCTGCGTGCAAAATTCGAATCGGCTGTCCGATCTTCGTGGGGCTGGACAATATTAGAGCGTGATGGTGAAAGTTATGTTGCAACTATTGTCGCGACAGCATGGAAAGCATTTAAATACGGTTACGAACTTGGCAAAGCCGAAAAGGAAACACAGAATGAAGAAGATCACAGTTAACAGTGGACGCGAAGATGCCTTCTGCGATATCGCTAAGGTAGAAGAAAAATACAACGCAAAGTTTGTCGGTCAGTTCTGCCTGAAGACCAGGGACGGCCAGTGGGCTAACAGTCCTGCTGATGTGTACTGGCAAGCCACGCCACCTGTAGCTGGTTATTCCAACTATTTTGGACTCATTATCCAAGGCGGCACACTGTACATTACGAGCGGTGCAGCTGGTGTCGAGCCAATCATCACTGCCGCTGTAGCAAAGGATGGCGAGATTATCTATAGTCGTTACAGGCACGATTATCGCACATCCAAAGATGGATCAGTGTTCATCGACGGCGGTCGCGATTACACCAAGGGTGGTAACGGCAAGTACATCAATATCAAAGTCGTTGACGGCGAGTTCTACGAAGTGGAAGATAGCGACTTAGCTGTTGCTACTGAAAAAGGTTGGATTGAGCCGTGAGAGACTATGCACAGGCAATTGAAGAAGTCGTGAGTGGCAGGACTGCTGCTAGTTACAATGACTATCGATCTATGTATGACAGCATCTCAGCACATATGATTGCATATATTTTCAAGATCGACATTAGCATTGTATTCAGCGATATAAGAACTGCTAAGGAAGAAATTGAAATTGCTAAGAAAGCTGCTCGTAAGGCAGCATCACAGGTAGGAAACGAGGAGCGCCGATTGGCAAATTTAGCCAGGCGCCGTAACGATGATGCAAATAGATCCACAGATTAAAGAAGACCTCATTAAGATATCTAAGTTCGATATGAAGACTAAGATTAGTTTGTTGTGGATGGTTCCGTGGCTTGTCAGCGTCATTGCATTTGAAACATTTATAGCGTGGGCAACCACAAAGAAAGATACAAAATGATTACCTGGACATTAGTATTCTATATCAGCCATGGATTCGGCCTTGGCGCGACCGGTGGGCCTGCTGTCATCGACGGGTTTACTTCTGAGGAGAAATGCTTGGCGGCAAAGGCACAGGTGGAGAAATTAAAAGGTTTTGATTATGCATATTGTTTAAGGATTGAAAAATGAAAAAGATAGAAGGACTTATTATTCCAATGGAAGTTGGTGATATGATTGTTGTTGCTAGCCTTAAGGAACAGATTGGTTACCTTAAGAAGGATAACAAGAAGATTCGAAAGCTTGATGACATTCCTGACTTCAAGATGCAAGATCTGATAGCAAACGAACAATTTATTAAGCATGCCGAATATGTAATTCAATACTACGGCGGTTGATATGAATGCATTCGAAATTTTAGCAGACGCGGCCATACGTTACTATCAATTCAATCAACATGGCAGGCCTTACCACAATTATGCACATGCCATGCATGTACTGAATCATGTCGGTCAGGATGCAAGTCTTTCAGTAAGGATTGCTGCCGTGTGGCACGATGCAGTCTATATTCCACGTGGCCATGTTAACGAGCAGGCTTCGTCTGACGCGCTGACGTACGAATGGATTGAGAATAAAATCGCTGAGAACATTCCTGTGCTTCATGCTGCCAACAAATTGATCGAAGGTACAGTGGTTGCTAATCATCTGCGTACTACCGCACTGGATGCTGATTCCGATATGGCATTGCTGTTGGATGCCGACCTTGCTAGTCTCGGTGCACCATACGATGTGTTTGTAGGTAATCAAGCCAACATCATTCTGGAAAATGGTGGAGATCCGGATAAGAAAGAATCCCGTATCCTATGCGGTAACTTCCTGAATGCATTTCTTACATGCAGGCCGTATATCTATCACACTGCGGCGTTTCGTGAAAAATATGAATCTGCCGCAAAAGATAATATTCGAAAATACGTTAAGTCACATGGTAGTGCAGAGTAAAATCTGTGCTATAATACACAGTAACACAGCACAAGGTATATCATGAAGATTAACGATTCTGCACTGAAAGATTTGTTGGAGAAGATGGTTAAAGATATTAAGACCGGCTTCCACGATAGCGAAACTGCATGCATTGCTAACTTCAACGGTGTGCAGATTCATGTGAAAGTGACTGTTGATGCTGAAGAATTCATTGACAGCACCGCAGACAAGATCATCACAGGCTAATATGAAAACAGTAACTCAAAAGGTAGCATTCGCACGTGGTCTACCAAAGTGGCCACAATTGCTCATCACAGGGAAGAATGTAACGGCCACGCAGGCCAAAGACATTATCTTCCATACCGATTCGTTCATGAGTGCAAATCACTATGGTGGTAACAACCACGAGTGGAACGAATGGGTTAATGCTGCGTTAGGTAGAGCAGAATTGGAGAACATAAAGGACTTTAACCGCAGTTGGCGTATTAAAGACAAACTCAACGAAGAATTAAAGTTTGTAAGTACAGAATACTTACACAATGACTGGATGTCTAGCTCATATATCTATGGCCCACACGGCTGGTGCTCGCCGGATGGCATCATCTCTCATGTTGACAACGTAGGTAAATGGCCGGGTGTTGAAGAAGTGTATAACGACTTGGTCACCATTGCTGCGGCATTTCCGTATCTCGTCATGACTGCCACTCTGTATGATCAGGAACACTGCGAAGACGAGGTCGAGAAGAAACCGGTAATCACGTTTGTCGTTAAGAAAGGCAAGGTGAAACTTACTGACGAACACACCGAACATCACTTCGATGTACCAAAGCCTGATCGAAGCGACGGTGCTATGCTTCGCAGATTTAGTTTGGCCAGCACCGAACAAGGTGTACCAGATAGCTGGATTCTAGACTGGGAGGGCGAATATAGTGCCGCGGTGAAACGTGCGCTTGCTCGCCAGGACGAAGAAGACCGTACAACACCAGCAGAAGAAGAGACTATGTAAATAGTCGTTGACCTTATTGTCCACCTGTTGTATAATATGTGTATGCAAAAGACAAAATACACAGTTTACTGGACATATGGTGGACAACATCCACATTCATTGTCCACGTTTAATATGGGCGAAGCAATGGCCCACATGGAATCGTTGCGAAAGAATGCAAAAGAAGTCGGCAATTCCGCAATCGTATTAGCATGTGAGAACGCTGACCGGGTGGGCGAGGACGGTGTTGATGAAGTGAAGGACGGAAAGACACCAGACGGTGTGGACTACACCTGGAACAAGAGTTCACGCATTGGAGCAACACGCAAATGACCACCCCAATTTCAGCTAACGGTGTGAACGGTATGTTGATACAGGTAGGTTTTGGCGTACTAATGTTCCGCGTCTACAACGCAGATCACACATTCACTGACTACGATATTCATCACGCTGACTTGTCAGTAACTATCAACGATACGGATGCATTCTTCTATCGTGATGGCACAAATCGTATCGACCATTCTCCTGCAACCTTAGGATTAAAATGAGCCAACTTGCCGATCTTACACATATTGTGAAAATGCATACCGAGACCGATGACAAGGCTGGTGCATTGTTTTGGGATATCCTAAACGCACTAGGATGGGATATCGAAGGTGTATGCAGTGCAGAAGATGCTGCCGTATATTTAACACTGGTCAGATAATCATGCATCACTTTATTACATTTCTAATGCTTGTTATTGGATTGCTTGCAGGTCATGCTGTAGGAAACTACATGCGGAATGCACCACAGCGTGAAGCTATCGAAAAGTGCGAACAACCATTGCCGCGAGAGCAACATTGTAAATTGATATTTACGGCAGAAGTGGTGAAATAAGATGGAACAGTTTTTAACAGGAATACTAGCTGGTTGGGCCATAGCTGCTGTATTAGTTATACTGGTGCCAGGTTCGTATAACGAACTAGCACGGAATGCTATTGCCGAATGCGAAAAGAACTTACCACGTGATCAACATTGCACTGTCATCGGTGTAAAGAAGGAAGACTCGAAGTGAGTAACATCAACACACGTACATATGTTGAAAATTTTGTCAGGACGCCCACGAAAGGATTACGTACTAAACTACGAACCGAGCTTCGCGCACGTGGGGTAACTGGTAAATTTGGCACTGATGAAATGCGTGACGGAAGATTGCGCGTTAAGGGCAATGTTAGCGATACCTCATTGACGATGTTTGATGGGCATCCAGTTTATTATGTTTTGGAGAAAAAGAATGACATTATTTGAACGAATTAAGGCAGACCAATTGGCTTCACGTAAGGCACACAATGCACTGGCATCATCCCTGTTGACTACGTTAATTGGTGAAGCAGCAGCCATTGGCAAGAACGCGGGCAATCGAGATGTCACGGATGCCGAAGTGGTTGCACTAGTGAAGAAGTTCACTAAGGGTATGGACGACACGCTAGGCTTCTTGGGTGGCACCAATCCAGAGGCTACTGCGGTAGTAGTGGCAGAAAAGGGTATTTTGGCTAAGTATCTGCCACTACAGTTGACAGAACTTGCATTGCGCCATGCTGTTACGAGCATTATTGCAACAGAAGGCAACAACATGGGTAAGGTGATGGCTGCATTGAAATCTCGTTACGACGGTCAGTACGATGGGAAGATGGCATCAGCCATTGTTAAGGAATTGATTTAACATGTTAACAATCTATATCGTATCAGTCTTGTTTAGCTGGAGTGTATCGGGACTCCTGTTTTATTTACAAGGTGATGTCACGGTGTCCGATATAATCTGCTCAGTTGTTGTGGGCCTGGTCCCTGTTATAAATGTAGGCATTGCAACTTCTATGATAGTGTTTATTTTTGAGCAAACCGACATAATGAATAAGGTAGTATTCAGGAGAAAGAAATGAAACAAATGTATGTAATTACCGCGGCTGGTGGCCGCTACGACAGTGCATGGGAACGTGCAGAATTTGTCACAGACGACGAAACAAAGGGCGAAGAATTTGTTGCCGCACGGAATAAACTTTCACAAGAAGTTATTGCTGCCAACGAGCAGACAGAAATGGCCATGCAACATTGGCGCAAAGTAAATCCGTGTCCACCACAGTTACCATATACAGAATTGGCTGTGCCTAGTTTCGAAGGTATTAAACAGAAAAACATTACTAAGGAAATGCGCGACGAACGCGATACTATCCGTGCTCACAACAATACGATGTTGTCTGTTTCAATTAAACCAGTAGGCGACTGGTATCGTAAACAAGACGAAGCGTTGGTAGCATATAGAGCGGCAACATTCAAACCCGAAGTAGTCAAGGGTATTGAACACGGTTATCACGATACCAGCTGGACTATCGACCCTATTGCGTGGCTAGAATGAACGAACGAATCGAAGAATTCCGCAAACAATGTGATATGTACGACCGCGAATTCGGTACTTCATGGTTTGACCATAAAAAGTTTGCGGAATTGCTAATTAACGAATGCATCAAGGTCGCGAAGCAGCAACACGACCCGCACATTCTAAACTACAAACCAAGCGAACGGTTTGTAGAAGATTTACGACAGCATTTTGGAGTCGCAGAATGAATGAACGAATTGAAGAAATTAGGAGCATATGCTACATACCGAATAGCCAGGATCGGTATGACATGGACAAGTTTGCAGAGTTGCTCATCGAAGAATCTCTTAAGGTAATGCAACAAGAGTGGTACGACCTGAACAACGCGCCTGCAGTTGAAAACGAATCTTCCCGCGACGTTGGTCTCAGGGTAGGACAGAAAAGCGAAGTTATTATGCTGATGGCAAAAATTCGCAATCACTTTGATTTTGGAGTAAAGAATGACTGATGTAGTATATCTAACTGAACGTAATTTGCGTACATTGCTTTCTAAGCTAGAACGTAAAGCCAAGGGTGATACAACTATGTGTACCCTGATTAAGTACAAGCAAAAGACACCGGAATACGCACAATCTATGGACGAATTAATGGTGGTTGCTGTAGCAGATGACATCTACTATGCTGCACAGAATCGCGTGGCGGGCGATGTTCATCCTCTCGATGCCCCAAACACAAAATGACTATACTGGATGTCTTACGATACCCAGTCACGGATATCTATAACCTAGGAGAGATAGATGCGCTGCCTGCGAATCTGTTCATTGATTGGGCAACAGAATGTTCCGGACAGCCACGAGAACGTATTGCAAAAGCAGAAGCATCGGCTGGCCTCACTCGCAAATCAATCACCCATGCAATGGTGTTAGCAAAAGTGCAGACTGAAACACGTAGACAGCACCGAAACTCTGGTTGGACAGATCTATACAAAGCACAGTTTCTGAAACGGTTAAAAGAAATGATAGCAGAGTATGAGCCTATTTGATGTACTTAGATACCAAATCAGCGTGCCACCTACTGAAGCAGAGTTAGAAGCACTTCCTAAGGGTATACTTAAAAAGTGGCTCGTAGAGATAGGAGCACTCGGCTGGCATTCTTACGACGACGCATCCCATTTGCCGGGGGTTATAGCCGAATACTATCAACGAAATAATCGAAGGGATGACCTTTTCGATATACCTACATTAAAAAGAATAATCAAGGAGCACGACAATGAGTCTCTTTGACTTAATCCGATATCCGATTACCGATATATACGATCAGAGACAACTAGATCATGTTCCACAATTTATAATTGACACATGGGTAGAGTTGTGTGCTGTTGATGCACGACTCGACTTAAAGGAATTTTTATCATTTAATGCGATAACATCGTTGACTGGGTTGAATACCACAGTAAACATTATCAAGGTGTGTGTGAAGCAAAAGATACTTGCCCACAATCTGCGATCAATGCAGACGTCTGATATGCTAACCGGGTTTGAAATAAAAGCACAATATACAAGGATGCTTCGAGAGCTTGTATATGAGAATGAGTACTACGGTGAGGTATGAGAGCTCGTGAATTTATCGTAGAAATACAATGGTTCCATATCCTACGGGAAGCACATAAGAATATCACTATATTACCGTACACAAAAGATTTCTCCGGGGCAGTGTATATATCCATACCAGACATAACAAACGAAGATCTATTATACATGAAGTTAATGCATCCTAATTTTAAATATAGAGAAGTATGACTGTAACATCGCATCAACCGAAATATAAGTTCCAGTATGTAACAATCCTGTATAGCGATCTTCAAGAGCTACATAATTACATGAATGCATTGCCGAAGAGTTATGTTGTGTGCAGTCCAAAAGTGGTACCATCCGAGTTTACAACAGTCAAGACTCCGTGTAAACTACTGTTAGATATCACAGACGAAGAACTCTTATTCCTTAAACTAAAATTTAAAACATACGATGTCGACGAACATAAAAGTAGCAAATGAACAGATACGATCATTGTTTGATACAGTGAAAATGTCTTGCGGCGAACCATTAGTGAAATACCTGCAATACAGAAATTCAAAGGATGGCGTATCCACATTTGCATTTACTAATGCAGCTGATAAGGAATCAGTAAACTTCATTACATTAAAATTCGATCAACCGGCAAACAACCATGGCAATTCATAAGATATCAATCAGGGCAAGTGATTACACAAGGCTGGAAGATCTCATTCTAACCATGCCCGGGCGTGATGTAACGATAATGAGAGCCGACGAATACCCTGACGGCGATGCTCCATATACTGTAGTATATCTACGTCTAGAACAGACAGAAGATCTTTCATATATCTTGTTAATGGTGGGTGGTACACAACTGCGACATCCATGACAAACATATATTCGGTACGTTTCGATCCCGAAACATCTGCCAACGAATATAGAGAAATAAGAATCTTCTTACGTCAAATCGATGTTCCATTCAAACGGTATCTGCAACATGCACCGGATAATGCACAGATACGAATTACCTACGATCTGTATACAACTCCAGACAACATAAGTTTTCTATCACTAAAATATAACAAATTTGAAGTGTTATCGACTATCAAAGGGTTCAATGGATAAATATCCTAAACGGGTATTATCATGGTCAATCATTACGAAGTTACAGTAAGCACAAAAGACAAAGATAAATTTCTGAATGACTTCTACGAAATAATTGATGCATATATCTTGTATCATACCATGGTTAGTATAGACACGGATAAGATTACAATATCAATCAACGATGAGGATCTTGCATTCCTTGCGTTGCGTTATAAAATCGCCCCTTGTAGAATTAATAATGCTCTAACCTTGTTGACAGACTTCAACATACTGCACTAACCAATTTACACGGCCAGACCCGCATGTTATAATGTAACATGACTGAAGACGACACATTCAACAAGCTACGCAAACCCACATTCGACGCAATGTATAACAATTATATCGGGTGGTTGAATAATGAATTTTCATTCAATGGGCTAACATTAACCCTCTGGCTCGATAAAAACAATTGGGACTATGTTGAATTTGCCAATGCATGCATAAAACAAGCAGAAGATCATTAAAATGACTGAAGATGATACATTCGGTGCCTTGCAGAGGGAAGACTTCCATAGTGTATATTCTCGATATCTACGAGCTAGTGATTACACACCCATATCGGACGAAGATCTAAAAGGCACGGGCTGGACATTGGTAGAATTTCAGATTGCATTTAATAAATGGTTGATATCAAATGCCAGCCAAGATGAATAAACAATACACAGAAGAAGATACATTCAATGCTCTTAGGCAAACAAAACTCGAACGAGTGCAAATAGCTGTCGCTGAAGCACAAGGTAGTAATTACCGATTAGAACATGCTGATCTGATTAAGGTATTAAAGGAACATAATTGGAAAGTATCCGAATACTGGAAACAAGTCAAGGCAGCATCAAAGTGAGAACATATCTCCTTCGTGTGAGTGACATAGATAAGAGTAAGTTAAATACCATTCTTTCTCTAGATCAGCGTATGAACATAAACTCGGATTTGGACGAGTATGGATTTCAATTTAAACAATTTAATTTAACAGACGAAGAGCTTCTTGTGATTAAACTTATATTTCCATGGTGCATCCCGATGCTGCTAAAATGAAAACATTTCTACTCGAATTCAATGTTCACGCACCATTCTACAGTTACAGTCAAGATATTAAACGTATCGAGAAAGTAATAGGGACTAAGCTAATTCAGGTCGGTACATCCTATTCGCGGTTGCGCAGATTCGAATTGGACGACACCAGTGCCATTATTATACTCAAATTTGCATGCGATGATATTATCTTAAGCCTCAAACAAGTTGAAAAAATGGATAGTATGTTCGTCGATGATTACCGTGTGGTAGCAAATATATGTTAACAGAAGAAGATACATTCAATGCACTTCGCAGAATACCGCTGCGGAAGATGCATATACTATTGAAACCGCTTTTGATGCATGACGCACCAGGCGAAGTAATAGATAACCTATTGCACGCCAATGGATGGACACTCGACGAGTATTACACAGAAAGGGATGCCACAGCAATGGCACGTATCAATGCATACTGCTGAAGATACGTTCAACACGTTAAGACGCATACCATTTGACATGGTAAGACAGACACTTATTACTATCGCTATCGGAACCAATGTAAAGACCTTCCTGGAAAGTAATGGCTGGACAGAAAAAGAATACAGTGATATGTGGCATCACAAATACAATAATGGCGTGCTCTTGGTTGGGCGCACCAGATAACAATAATGACTGAAGACGACACATTTAACACCCTACGGAGGCCATCTGTTACGGAGATGTATGCTATTCTGCATAATCATTCATATAGCATAACCTTAAATAATCCTGTACTAGAACAGCACGGCTGGACACGAGAAGAATATGATAAAGCAAAGTCCGGGATAGATATGGGTATATTCAAAGAGATACGACGTAGGTTGAACAAATGAAAAGCTATAAGATAGCAGTGCATGAGGATGAAGTAGTCGCGTTTATCAAAGAAACTGGTGCAACCTGCGACACAGCATGGGATGAACAAACCAGAACAACGAAACGATTCTTCGTGTTTGGTACTAATGGCATCCCATACTTCCTACACCACTTGACAACAGAAGAAGAACATGTAACAATGATACTAATGAAATACAAATCCATCCGTTATAGCAGACCTATGCACGGGATGCTGTATTGGTGTAACGCGGGTGAGGAAATATGAAAGATCACTACCGTGTCTGGATTAATTTACACGATAAAAAGAAGTTTGAAGCACTGCTGCGTATCAACGGTATCTACATTACATGCAGCCCTGATGCATACTTTAGATCTGAGTACGTACCAGTTTGTTATGATACACTAATGAGTGGAGAAGATGAACTAATGCTCCAACTCTCAATCGATTGTGTAATACTAAACAGGAAAGACGATGCTACAGATCTTCGAACTAAGGCATTAGAAAAAGTAAGAGCAATGGTATGAAAACTTATATCATAGACTTTGGCGACCACACACTAGATCAATTCAATAGTATTGTGGAGCCATCACGCAGACTTAAGGATGAGAATACAGGCTGGGTAAGACGCTGGCGTGCAGTAAAGCTAACAGACGAAGAAGCCACAGTAGTGTGTCTCATCTTCAAACATATCAGAGTAAATGAAGGAGAAGGCGTCCAACTTCTCACCAAGCACTTTAGCGATCCAAAATGAACAATACACGCGAAATAGAAATAACAGTACAAACCGAAAGGTGTAACGAGCTTGCCGATGTATTGTCAACCCTGAGGCTGACATACTATGCCTCAGATCAAGCAACCGGTACAATCACATCCACATTCAGTATCAGAGCAACCCCAGAAGACCTAGTATTGCTGAAACTTAGTATTAGCGATATAGTATTAACTGATGTATCACTTAGTATTAATGATGCAGGATATAAGGCAAGGATGACAGGCGAAGTGATAGCTCTCCGCCACAAGTATGTAGGTAAATGGCTGGGATTGAAACTGTGATAGATTGTCTTATATACTTAGATGAAACAACTGTGTCTCGCTTTAATGAACTTGTCGCACCATGTCACAGACATAAAACTTCGATAAGCGATGTTCCACAATGGTATAGAGTTGTGCTGTATGACGAAGAAGCTACCGCAGTGTTTCTAGTATTCAAACACTTAGCAGCACAAAGAATGCCTCCATATTTCCGGGAAATGTTAGGGGATATCCATGAGTATTAAAATGCATAAGATATTTCTTGACCATAATTCCGCACAAGGATTCAATAATGTAGTGTGCGAAGAGCATCAAGTACACCACAACTTAATAGATTACTTCCCACACGGTGCCTGGTTTAATGTACTACTATCAGACGAGGAATTGACCATAATTACGCTAAAATTCGAACCTAATCTCATTAATACATATAGACCCACCCAATAGCTCATCAATCATATTTGTGCTATAGTATTGTTATGAGTAAACTCCACTATTTGGCATTCCTTAGTAATGATGAAATCCCCGAGTTCAACAAGATAGTATCCAACGAATCACAACTCACAATGTGCAGCCACGGCCTATCAGCTCAGTGGTTTTATATCACACTATCACCCGAAGAATCGACCATAATTAAGCTAAAATTCAGATATGTAGAGCGAGACACACATCAACGCAATGTCACCGCTTATTCTGAATAAAGAGAACGAAAATGAATGATATTACAAAGAACTATAGTGTATTCATACATAGGAAAGATGTAGATAGATTCTATACTATAGTGAGTAACTTCGATCACAACAGCGGCCTAATGGAAACACTCTTCAATAAGCTACATGCAGGCTATCGCTTAAAAATGCATGATCATGAAACAATTATACTAAGACTTAGTATAGAAGACATATCGATCACAGAATCCCACTAAGGAAAAATACACTGTGTACGAAACATGTACAGTAAAGAACCTTAGCATAATATTGCTTGAATAGTGAGAATGATAGCATAGTATGCTATAGAAAAAGACTTAATTGGACGTAGCGGTTTAAAGGTTATTTGCAGAGGCCTCTCTCCAGGAAATAGAATGAAAAAGGGAAAGCCCCCATAGGTCTAAGATAGGAATCCTGTGTGAATTTCACGGTCAGATTTGGAAATCAGATTTGGAATCCTAGGTGCCCTTTTCAAATAGGAATCCTACGGGAGGTTTTGGCGGCAGATTCCTGCCTATGCGCCTAAAGGGCGGTCTAGGTGCCAATATGCGGCGCAATGCCCACATCAGTGCGCCGTGGCGTATGCGTATATGTGAAATCCTTTCCACTTTAATTCACTTTGGCTTATGGTTATCGATTCGATGCCCTATAGCTTTTCACTGTGGAATCCTTATGTGCGCAATATTATGCTAAGATTTCCACGATTCGAAGCATAGAATCAAGATCTTGCACTGTGTGAATCTAAACTTTTCACTACGATCAAAGCTTTTCTTAGCATACTATGCTATGCATACCACATTGGAAACCTTAGTTAAACCACTAGACTGTGCTTATGCCAACAGTTATAATGGTAGGGCACGCTAGCGGGAGCAGAACAGTCACTGTAAAAGATTACATACAGTAAGGCCTGTACACCGGTCCGTCTCTGTTCGCCGCTAGCAACTTTATACTATAGTAGAGATCATGAACTTCTTTACTATACGTTTCTTTACTACATAGAGTTTCTATGAATTTCACACTGTGGTTTTCTGTGAATTTCGATAAAGAGTTTCGGATTTCATAAGAATTTCACAGTGCGGATTTCGATCGGTTAGTAAGTGCTTACCAACATAGTGTGGTTTTCTTGCTACTGTGAGTTTCATGCAACGAAACGTGGAATCGGTTCCGCTTCGGTGTGGCGTATGGCCAACAGCGTTTGATCTGGTGGTTGGTGGCTTTCAACCTCGGAGGGCTGGTCTTGTGATCGTAGTACGGCCACGTGGGTTAATGCGAGGATTGTGCCCTAAGGTGTCTAAGGTATCGTTTAGCCTCGGCAGTAAAATCTTAGGTATCGTGCTCTTATCCGAGGTGGGCCGTAAGAGCATTGATTCTTATAGTGATTCTGTCTAACCTAAGCACTAAGCCTCGCAAACGGTTCTTAAGACTCTGCAGACAGATTGCGAGGCTGTAGATATCGCTTTACTTTGAGTGTGTGCTATGCTATAATAAGGTATCAACCGCTTTAGAGACTATCATGGCGATCATAGATATATACCACGAGCAGCATAGCGTACCCGATGGGTTAAAACTGTTTAAGCGATCGAAGAGCACTAGTGAGCTTTTAAAGCTGGTCATACATTACCTATCGCAAGGTAGGGCGTTGCGCTGCTGGTGCTGCCAACGTGAAGTCAACGCTGTTATTACTATGCAGGCTAAGAAAGATCCTGCTGTGTTTAATACATTTGCACATATGGATGGTTGTACAGTGGAAAGGTACAGTGTAGATCACATCATCCCTAAGGCCTTTGGTGGTGTTGACAGGATGGAGAACTACAGGCTTTCATGCATTAAGTGTAATCACACACGCGACATCAATATGTCTGATGCTGAGATCATGTTTCTTTCTAGTAATCAACATCTATGCAAAGACGGAAAAAAAGTATATAATAACGTAAGGCACAAGATTAGCCCGCATTACTTTAGCACAACGGTTCAGCACTATGATCAGTCACACTACACATATTAAGGATTAACATGCGTACATCAACAATTTTGCGTGCAGTAAAGCGGCGTCTACCAAAGGATGCTGATACCCGTGGAACATCACCGTTTATCTGTGATCAGGTGCGGGAGGTTTGTGAGGATATGGGTAAGCGACTCACAGGTGTGCGCATCAGGAACATGATCAGCAAACGGATCAATGGGCGGTTTGATATTGAAGCCTGGCTCATCCACGAAGCAGGAGTTCATCCTGCTGCTATTGATGATATCAATATTCAAGAGTATCGCCAACGCTGGCTGGACTCAATGATTGTTGAATTTACGGCTAAGGGAGATTGACATGAAGGTTACACGCAAAGATATAGCGCGAGCATTCACAGATGCGAAGAAGTATCTCTCTGATACACACATTGACAGCCATGGCCAGTTTGAATACATCTGCTGGGCATTGAATCACACTACTTGCAATCACTTTGTGATAAGGGAGTGCCGCAAGATCATTAATGCTCGCCTCGAGCGCCACACAACATTCAGGGACTGGATGGAAGCTGAGTATCCAGAATTGCGTGATGCAATTGATGCAGACTACCGCTACAACAAGGGCCGCAAGATGCAGAAGGCTCGCAGTGCTTGGTTGGACTCGATGATTAAAGAGCACAGCAAAAAGGTGTAGACCTGGAATCACTATTGCGCTATAATACATATATCGCAACAAGGAGTACATCATGGCAAGTAAGGAACAGTTCTGTACAGACGTAGGCAAGCGTGCTGAAATCTACGGCGTGGAAGATGGCAGCGACCTGTGTTTCAATCTCATCGAGATGGGTGTTATCGTTCCGACTGACGGCATTGAAGAAGCTGCTCGCATTGTTGCACAGCACGTTCTGCAAGCATAAGGAGTCATCATGAGCCGCAAGTACACAAACAAACTGTTGGAAATGGTTGACGAAGGATCCTATGATCCTAAGGAGATCATGACTATGGCTCTCAACGCTTTAAGCGAAGACGATGTCGAAGAGATGTGTCGTGCAAACGATCTTGTTGATGGAATGGGGCTCGACGATGAAGATGATGATGGTCAACCCGATGAAGCTCAGGAATGGCATGACTTTGATCCCGACTGTTAAATAATGCTCGCTATCACGTTAATGATAGTTTGAGCTTAGTAGGGTCTAGTTCAGGTGTTGACGTTAGGTTCTGTATCTGACACGTTGATGCTGAGGTGGTTGGCCCTACCGGACACGCATGTTAAATCACCCCACTCCTAACTAGATTGCGGCTAGTAATACAGATGACATGCAATGCTGATAGGCAAGCTATCATAAATTTCTATTAATGGTTGCTCAATGATAGCTATGTGTTATAATACATACATCGCAACAAGGAGTACATATGCAAGTTCCACAAGTAGGTGACAAGTGCTGTGCAGACCCAGAGTTTGATGGCACATTCCTATACGGTGTGATCACTAAGATCGTAGACGGACTTGCGTGGTCTAACTTGCAGAAGGGTTTCTTCGGGGAGTTCTGTGGCGACATTCCTACACACAAACGTGATGGTGTGTGGGTTTATGATTCCTTCTAAGGTGCATATGAACAACGAAGCAGTAGCAAAGATCGTTAAGGGTATCAATCAATGGATGGCCCATGTGCGAGCTGCTGGTGACATCGCTGACATTGAGGATGCCCTCGGCGAGTACAGCGACACGATGCAACGTGCCGGTGTCACACGTAACGAGGTGTATGCGGCGTTTCGGAAACAATTTGAATAATGAGTTGACTTGGTGCCATCCTAGTGTTATAATAAACACATAGCAACAAAGGATCATCATGAAGTACTCCAAGCACATACACGTATTGCAACTGTTGTCGACAATTCCGCCTAACCCGGTTCGTGCGTATGTGAACAAACACAACCAGCCGTACCCAGCAGAATGGCTTCAACAATGCAATGATGCGTGGGATCACTTGTTCACGTACATCCATGCGAACTGGGCACGTCCTGACACAGCGATGGCTGACGGTGACATAGTCTGTAGCTACCCCACAATTACTTCTGTTCAGGGCAAGGTCGACGTGTTTGATTGTCGAGTTATGCTTGCAATGGGGCGAGACGATCTCGAGGCTAAACTAGCGTCATTGCCTCCCTACTTCAGCGAGACGATCTTTCCGGTAGCGGTTGCTCGCTATATGCTAGGTGGCATTCATCTGAACCTTCCGATTCAGCACCGCGAGCTTACAACCTTCCACGAGTTTCACAATCGTTACGGGCGCATCATCTTGTCGTAATAATTTGTGCTATAATAAGCACAACAAGGAGCAATGCATGCGTACAGTAAACGGTAATTGGAGTGCAGTGGTTAAAGAACTGCGCAGGATCGTTGTAAAGCACACTCAGTTCGAGATGCAAGAGCATGCTCACGCTTTCAGTGATGTGATGTTTACTACAGACACATTCCACCCATTTGACTGTGAAGGTGAGCGTTTGATGGAGCGTGTACTGCGTGGTATGCCAGTGCGCTGCGACTATCGCAACTGTGAGTCACTTGCTACGTGGAAGGACTTCAAGGAACAGCTCATTGATGCAGTGTACATATGGTGTGTAGAGACAGAGTATCTCATTACTGATCACTACAACGATTCGTGGAACTTCGCACCCGGTTATGTGCGCCCAGCATCCATTAAGCATGATGATTGGTTGTGGGTAGCTAACAAGGTATTCGCTCGTGTACATCGGGCAGCATTGAAAGGTATGAAATGAACAAGTATATGTGTTTCTACAACGGCAAGACTTGGGAAGTTACTGCCGACTCACTGTATGCTGCAAAGCTGGCAGCAATTAAGATCATTTGTGCACCTCGCAAGAAAGAGCACATGATCTCAGTGGTCCTATACGAGAAGGAAGGCACGCCAGTAGTAGTTTCAACAGCATCACTTTAATTGTTGACTTGGCTTCAGTTCTGCCATATAATACATACAAGTAACAAGGAGTAGCAGATGACACAAGTAATTTTGCACATGTTGAAGCCAGAACTGATGATTAACATGTACACAGGCGGCATGGATAATCAGCTCGAGCAAGCCCGCAAGATGATTGCTGAAGGTGGCTACGAGGCAGTTGTTGTAGACGGCATCGGGGAAGGCAAAACACACACAGTGGAAATTATTGCCGACGAGATGTTCGATCTCACTAACAATCCAAATCGGCAGGATGAGCGCGAAGAAGCTTACGGACGTGGTCGGTCTCTTAGCGTAGGGGACATTGTTGAAGCCAACGGCGCGAAACTGTTGTGCTGCTCCTTTGGTTGGAAGGCGGTCTAGTATGCAAGTCACTACATCCACTATCACACGTATTGCAGACGCAGACATCCCCGCAGGGCGTTGCCGTTGCCCGGTTTGTGATGGTACGATGGAAGTAGGTGCTAATGAGTACCAGAAGAAGTACAAGAATGTGATTGCAGGCTACAACCTCGCTAACGATACTGTGCGATGCAACAATTGTGGAGGCCAATACATGTTTGGCTCGCCTAAGGGGCATGTTAAGCCTAATGCTGCAGGAGATGGCTGCTGGCACGACTATGCTGGCACAAACGCAGGGCGCTGCCGCACTGACTACAAGTGTACGCATTGTGGCGACACATATCAGATCGATTCTGGCGATTAAAGGTAGACAAGGAACCTTTTCCTTGTTATAATCAATACATCGCAACAAGGAGTACATTATGGAACTACAGTTTAACCCTAACGCTATCGCAAGCAAAGCAATTGAGAATCATTTCAATGCTTGTATATCCTCAGGCATTGACGTATGCATTACGGCAGCAGATGACAACAGTGTCACACTTGCACCATGGCGGTTCGGCAATCCACTGCCAAAGGAGTTCACACTCCGGCAGCGCGTAGCAGGCATGGGTGCATGTGTTGGTGGATACCTGAAGATTGAGCACACAGTGAAACACGACTTGAAAGGCAAGAAGTGCTTTATCACGCTCGGTGGCACTATGAAGCAACCCACAATCAAGATACGGTTGGATAGTGCTGCGAACCGTGGACCTAGTAAGGATGTTGCGTTGATTAGTTTCGACCCAAAGTACACCCCTTAATAAAGGTTGGCAGGGAGGTAACTCCCTGTTATAATAAACACTTAGCAACAAGGAACACATCATGACAACACCCACAGTTGATCAAATTGCCGACGCAGCAGAGCAGGCATGCTTCTACGTCACTCCTGCTGGGCTATGGCTCCGCATGGACTTCTGCGATATGGATGCAGGTTGCTTCCAAGCACACGACGAAGACTCCGGCGAGGAGTATCGCTTCGAGTTCGAAGAAATCAAGCTCGAGGGCAAGGAAGAGTTTCACAAACTCGTAAAAATGGAGGTACCTGCTGCTTAACTGTGTTATAATAAACACTTAGCAACAAGGAGTAGGTTATGACTGTAGTGGAAAAGGATTGGCACGGTAACTGGCGTGCTGAAGATCGCATTGCACTCGCCGATGGTCGCACTGCAGAAGTTGTTACACACAAGGTGTATAGCGGCTGTGTAGTCACATCTGTGCAAGTGGGCAAGCGTAGTGGGCCTGTGTTTGAGTTTACGAATGTAGACTTTCGCACTAACCTGAAGAACACAGTGCCTAGTCGTGCAACGTCTAAGTATGTTGCAGCTCAGCATCAAGAGGTGTTGCAGGGCATCGGCCAACTGAAGCTGCAGATTGCTGCATACTACCTGACACACGCCTAACATGTTACTAACAGGGATACAACTCAAGGATGTCATTGTGCTGGAAGAGCATCATGCTGTCCTCACAGAGTCTGGCTGGGTTATCCCCGAGTGGTTGGTTTACCTCCGAGAAGAAGTAACCAAGCGTGATCTCGGTCCTGCTTTACTTGATCGATTTGTTCATATAGACCAAATAACAGTAGACCAAAAGACTGTTTGACCTTATAATACATACATCGCAACACACTAAGGAAGTTTACAGATGTCCCATATCCAAGTCAGCATTACAAAAGGCGTTTATCGTGGCAAAGTTATCAGCGGCGTGTATCCGTTGGTTAAGGGATTTGTTGATGGTGCCCGTGGCGGCTTTGTTACAATCAAGAACATCAATCACGACGCAGGCACTCCAATGGTGCAACGTGTGCAAGTTGAAGCAGACGCATTCAAGCTGCTGGATGCCACAGGTGCAGACTTGCCAGCGCACATCGTTGTGCCGGGCGCAGTTGCAGCAGTAGATGCTCCAGAGACGGACTTCGAAGCAGTGTTCATGGAGTCTGAAACAGAAGACGAAGCTATGGAGCGTATTGCTTCTACGTTCGACATGCTGGATAAGATCACGGATGCGGCATCCAGCGGCATTGTGCGTGGACTCGTTGTTAGCGGCCCACCCGGCATTGGCAAAAGCTTTGGAGTTGAAAAGCAACTCGCAGCAGCTAACATGTTCCGCACGCTGGAAGGCAAGGATCCACTGTTCGAAGTTGTAAGCGGCGGCGTTAGCAGCATCGGGCTGTATCAGAAGCTGTACCACAACCGCTCTGCAAAGCAGGTGCTGGTGTTCGATGACTGCGACGGCGTGTTGTTTGAAGAAGAATGCCTTAACTTGCTGAAAGCTGCATTGAACAGCGGAGACAAGCGTCGCATTTGCTGGAACAAGGAATCGCGTGTATTGGCTGTCGAAGACATCCCTGAAGCGTTCGACTTCGAAGGCAGCATCTTGTTCTTGTCCAACATTGACTTTGATCGCAGCATTGCTAAGGGCTCGCGTATCGCTGCACACTTGTCAGCTATCATGTCACGCTGCCATTACTTGGACTTGGAGATTGGTAGCCTGCGTGACAAGCTGTTGCGTATCAAGCAGATCGTGCGCGATGGTATGTTGACACAGTTCGACTTCAGTGCACAGCAGGAAGCAGACATTGTGGCTTTTACTACAGACAATGCAGAGTATCTGCGGGAAGTGTCACTGCGTATGGTTAAGAAGATCGCAGACTTCATGAAAGCGGACCCTGTGGGCTGGTATGAAATGGCGGAAGCTACGTGTTTGACTAAGGAAGCTAAGTTCAAGCGTCTGTTGCAACGTAAGCAGCAGGAAGCCGAGCGTCGCGGGATTGCACTAGCATAACGCATGCATGTACTAAATAATAGGCCCTTCGGGGCCTATTATTTTGATTGACACGGTAGATTGACAGTGTTATAATCTAAATGTTAGTAACAAACCAGGAGTAATCATGAAAGTTAGTCTTTTATCGGTAGTCCTTGTAGCATCTAGTATGCTACTTGGATGTGGTGGCGCTATGGAAGCCACTATCGTTGCAGCACCGGAAGCTGTGACTCTTGCAGAAGCAGAAGAAGTGGGCGCGGAGCCATTTGGTAGTGTTGAAAGTACAGTGCTCTATATGACGCCTGCACAAGTTCGCACACGATATGGATTCGACAGTTTGCCCAATACACCCGCTGCACAAGGCAGTGGCCAGCTGATTGCAATCATCAGCGCCTACAATAACCCGGACTTGGCTGCAAATTTGCAGGCATTCTCGGCCAAATACAACCTACCACAATGCACCACAGTGCCTACAGTATATACCCAGTTGCCTACAGGCTACACGGGGACGACTGTATCGCATCCACCTACAGGCCGCGGGTGTACATTGCAAGTCATTAACGTGGATAGTTTTGGTCGGGTGACTAAGATGGTTCCACAAGGTGGGCCGGCAACAGCACCATGGATGATGGAATCCACTATGGACATTGAGTGGGCGCACGCAATTGCACCACAAGCAAGCATATTGGTAATTCAAGCACCCAGCATCTTTGTTGGTGCACTCGGTAATGCGGCAAAGTATGCAAGTAGCGTGGGAGCCGACGTTGTTTCAATGTCGTGGGGTGTCAATGAGACTTCACAACAATGTACACGCAAGCCCGGACAACCTACTGTGAAGTATGTTTCTACATGCGACGATGCGGCAACAGCAGCAAAATATTGGCAAACCGTGGACACTATGTTCGCTGGTTCGGCAACATTTGTAGCGGCATCCGGCGACCGTGCAGTTCTACAGTGGCCATCCATTAGCCCTAAGGTAATGGCAGTCGGCGGCACGAATGCATATGGTCCAGCTGGCAAAGACACTGCATGGCCATTGTCAGGAGGCGGAGTTTCTAAATCGTTTCCTGCACCTAGTTGGCAAGCAAACCACATGAAGGCTGCAAACAGGAATGTACCAGACGTATCACTTGTTGCTGGAACACCGGTGGCAGTCTACATCAAGCCAAATGCTAAGACTGGATTTGACGACTCAACTTGCGTAGCAGCGAAGGGTGAAAGTGGCTGTGGATGGTATGGTGGTGGTGGTACTAGTGCAGCGGCACCTATGTGGGCAGGCATTGTGGCAATCACTAATGCTATGCGTATTGCGGGCAGCATGAAGAGTACAGAGTTCGTTTCATCGTTATACACCAACGTCGCTAGTGTGCGCGGCACCTATGCATCTTCATTAGATGATGTTATAGTTGGAGCACATGCTAATGAAGGATATGACATTTCGACAGGATTGGGTGTACCTAATGCCAACAACCTAATCAACTACATGGCATCACGATAGTCTAAGCAACTATCTAACAAGGGCGGTCTTCGGACCGCTTTTTCTTGACTATTCGTTGCGAGGCTGCTATAATGAATGCATAACTTAAACAGGAGACACATTTATGTCATTCACAACCCTTACCTCTACCCAAAAGTCCTTCGTCGAGCAACATCTGCGAGGCACAGGTCGGGCATTGTCCGAAGCTCAAGCCCGCGAAACCTACGGCATCATGAATCTACGTGCTGTCGTTAGTTCAATGCGTGACTCGGGCTTAGTAGTACGCAAGCAAAAAAACACAGCTGGCCGTACTGCATATGCTATTAGCCGTAGAGACGTTGCAGGTGTTCAAAGCAAGATCTTTGCTTAACATCCAAAACGGGTAATAAGAAGCCACCTTAGGGTGGTTTTCTTTTGGCTAAAATATCTGCAGAAATCTGTAGACAAGCAACTCTTCCTGCGTTATAATCAATACATGGACAGCAAGCAGTAACAAACAAGCAAGCTGCACATAAGTTAGTTTACTTTATTATCAACTTAGGAGTCTATTATGACACAAGGTATCCGTGCTTTCACTATCGCTACTTTCAACGCAACCCTGCCACGTTTGGCTGAACTGGGCAACATCGCATTCCGTCGGGAAGTGATGGACCAGGCGATCATGGGTTTTGGTATCAGCGTTGCATCCGCTGCAACCCATTACAACCACGCACTGAAGACCGTGCGTGAAGCAAGCCCAGAAGCTGTGAAGGGCCTGGGTCGCCCCGAAGACAAGAAGGGCGGACGCAAGCCCATCCACTTGGTTGACGTGGTGAAGGCCAAGTCCGGCGATGTGGTTGCAACTGGTCTGAGCAAGGCTGCTGCTGAAGCAATGATTGCTGAAGCTGCTGCCAAGGGCAAGGTCAAGCTGGCTATCAAGGTAGTGGTTGACATGCCAGTCGCAGCTACCACTGAAGTGGCTACCACTGAAGCTGCACCTGCAGAAGCTGTTACTGCGTAAGCCGTAGCGGTAAGTACAAACAAGGCTCCCAAGCCTTGTTTGGGAATTGTGCCTGTATACTGAAGTCGGTCGTGAACAGCCACTAGGAAGAGTGTATCGTAGCAGATACGCGAAGAAGACTAGGCGGACTGTCGGAGAAGGCAAGCAGATGGCAGCGCAATTCCCAAACAAAGTTTAGCCCCTTTAGTTCAGCGGTCTAGAACGTCAGGCGAGGTGTTGATATACTAGTCAATACGCATCAATGACATTGGGATTAACATTGCAGTGATCGGCCGGTTGCTGTGGTGCCTAGTGTGGTAAAGCTTGAAGACACTGGTTCGAATCCAGGGTGGGGTACCAATTGATAAATATGAACATACAGCTACACAGGAGTTCGTATGTTACATATCATAGCAACTATCATAATCGGATTGATTTTCTGGCGTGCAGTCTTCTGGACACAAGAGAAATTGATGGTTTGGTTAGAAGAATCAGAGACAAAGGTCGTGGCAGGTAACGATAGAGTCCGAGAGTGTGCATGGTGGGCTGCAATTGGAGTTATAGGTGTGTTTACAGTAGTGGCACACATGCTAACACAGTTGCTCATTTTTGCCTTATAAATCCACCTGATTTCGGTCTAAAAACAACTATACCAGACGAGTATAGTACACAAACATCTCACCTGAATTCACATAGCAAAATAACAAAGATAATTCTGAAAGATGGATTGACCTTTGTGCGTAAGTAATGTACACTATACGCATATACACAAACAAGAGCCTAACATGCTTATTACGAAAACAATGGTGGAAACAGCGATGTGTCTACTTCCGCAAACTATCATTAACGCTTTCACCCGTAGTGGTTATTACGGTGAAATCATCCTTACTGCACAATTTAAGGGCATGACTACTACCGGTAAATTTGCGTACTGGGTAACATTCGGTGGCGACGATAACTGCGAGCCTGTTATGTGTTATGTATGTTTCAATGATGCAGGGGAATTTCTGGCAGACTATTGACAGGTTCCATCCTACACAGTATAATACATTAACGCAACAAGGAGCACACAATGCCCGCAAAACGTGATTTGTCAGACGTGTTAGCACAGTACATGGATGAGAACAAGATGCATTGTATGGAAGGCGTGCGGGGTGTTAACGCCTTCGAGAAATTAGCACGCGCATTAGGCTACGACGGCAGCTGGAGCGCCAGCACATTGCACGCATTCCTGGAAGACAATTCTGGATGCATTGAAGCAATGATTGAATGGATTGGAAGCCGAAACAACCCGGATTGGAAGGCAGCTCTCGAATCCCAGATCTCGGATCCCGCCGCAGAGGAGCCCGAGAACGATGACACCTCGGAAGGGCCTGTGACTGACATCGACGGTGAACTCGAGGATGGGGAGATCGTTCTCGAGAATTTCGCAGGGAACACCCTGACTTTCAACAAGGCACGATAACAGTAGACAACTGGTTCCAACTGCGTTATAATAGCACATCGCAACAAGGAGTACACAATGATTAAGTCTCAAAGTGATTCGGGCAAGTTTCGCACAGCACTAAAGCGTGCAGGCTTTAATAATGATGGCCAAATCTTCAGCGACCCGCGCAAGAATACGCGCCGGTTGAAGATGTGGTTTGCTTCAGTTGTATTCGAATCCTCACCAAAGCAGCAACAGGTGCTGGAAAAATCCCTGAAGGAACTGTTCGGCGATCGCTACCTCACTGGGTACTTTATCCAACGCAGGTACTGGACAGGCAACGGCAAGGCACTTTGCATCCGCCTGGCAAAGAAATAACAGTAGACAACTGGTTCCAACTGCGTTATAATTAACGCTTAACAACAAGGAGTAGATGATGAGTCAACGTAAGAACAAGCGCCGGATCTGTAACGCTGTCTGGGACATCAAGGTTGTCCCACAGTGGTTCAAGACAGGCTGCGGCCTCTAATCCCACAACTACAGGAGTATAGCATGACACTTGCAGCATCTGGCTACGCAACGAAGAAGGACCTCAAGGCTAGCGTTGGCAAGCCCTTGGGCTACAACGAGACAAGCTTGTTCGGTGCCGAGTACAAGCGGGACGGCGAGTTCTGCGTTGTGGGCCCCAGTGCAACCCAGCGTAAGTGGTTCGCAACTGTGAAGATGGTTGACGGCAAGATTGCGAAAGTTTCGTAAAGTGGATTGACAGGGACTAACCTCCCTGTTACAATATACACATCGCAACAGACAAAGGGACACAAATGCAAGCAGGCAATACATTGCAGGTTCGTGCAGCAATCAATGCAGCATTCGACGAACTGAAGCACCACAAGCGGCGCACATGGACTGACCAGGTTAAGTGGGGTCGATTTGATGGACCCTCGCGTGTTGTCACATACCAGACAGTCTATGCATCCGAGATTGCTGCTGTAGCCCAAAAGAATTTGCAGCTGGCCGGATTCGACAATGAAGTCCGTGTTACTGATACTGATGCTTGCTTGCCAGGGCGGTGCGGGCCCGGTGGGCCATATATTCGAGTCAATACTTTTATAGCATAAATGGGTTGACAGGCCGGTTCCTGTGCGTTATAATAAACATATAGCAACAAAGGAAGTATTATGTTACTTACAACGCACACTGTCAAGACTAACGTGTTCACACACGACAAGGCAATCAAGCGGTTCGTAGCGGAGATGAGCGACCTGGGTCACATCAACTTCCTCCCACTGTACGACGATGCATGTGACGTAGGACTTGCGCTGGTTAGCTCAAAGACCCTCGCTACTAGCCGCTGGCACTTGGTAGAGACATCCCGAGACAACGATCAAGACATCACTGCGTGGGTATTGCATCCCACAGCCGGTACACTGCGCTATTTCCCCAAGCTGGCAGGTTATCAAATGTTTATTCTTAATGATTGACTAGGTAGTCTTTCATTGTTATAATACATACAAGCAACAAAGGAATCAACATGCGTACAGAGATGGGCGAAGTGGTGCAACACGTTAACAAGAAGTGGAGCGTAAGCTTTACCACATACCGTGGTGTGCCGGGTAACGAGTACATTGCTAACACCTGCACCAGTGCCCCTGTGTGGTCCACAGAAGACCTTGCGTACAACGCAGGGGAACGTGCACTGAACATCCTCGAAGCTACTGACAAGTGGCCCAACATGTGTGAGGTGTGGTAATGAAGGGGCTCTGTCTGTTCATTGCAGGTATTCAGATTGCGCAAACAGGGCATCCTGTATTTGGAATTATTTGCGTACTGATTGCTATACTGGGTTGACAATCGGTTCCAACTGCGCTATAATAAACACATAGCAACAAAGGAAGTATATGACACTGCTGAACGACATGCACACAGATTGGAACGTTAAGGACAACGACACCCGGCCTGCTATTACTACATTGCACACAAGCGGGCAAGGATACTGGTCAGACATTGCTAAGCCTGTGGGTATTACAGAGCTCAAATTGGGCTATGTCAACGACGAAGCTACATTCGGAGAGCTGTGCGTACACTTTAACACAGACACGTGGCGCCCAGACCGCGACGGATTGATCTACACTGACAAGGGATTCGATGTTGGGCTTAATGCGTATCTGGGAAGCCTCGGACTCCCCTTTGCAGACGTTGACTACAGCGAGCAAGGCATGCAAGGCGACAACTATGTTAGCTTTGATGTAGGGGAAGAATTCCTTACTGCATGGTACGCAAAATATCCCAAATAAAGGGATTGACAGGATGGTTCCTATGCGTTATAATACACGCATAGGAACACAAAGGACACATCATGCTTAATCCAATTATTACTGCAATCAGCGGCCAGGTTCGTCATCCCTTTGCAGGCGGTAAGAAGAAAGCGACTGTTACTAAGAAGCACCGCAAGCTCATTTGGGAATGCATGCTGGGTACCGTGTATGCTGCAGACCCCACAGACAAGGGTAACACTGAGGGCAAGTACTTTGACTACGACTACAGTGCCGCACACGCCCACGCTAAGGTAGCACAATGCACTGATCTGCGTATCTGCAAGCCACGTGGCTATCGCAAGGTTGCACTGTACGGAATTCCACCTGCTGCGAAATAGTAGTAGACAGCGGAACCGGTTTGCGTTATAATCAATACATAGCAACAAACAGTAGAAAGCAGCAAATGACTACACCGCAGCAACAAGTTTTGGATAAGTGCAAAGCAGTACTAGCAACTGCAAGTGCATTGTACAGCATGGATCTGTCCCATGTGTCAATCCGCTTCGATCTTAAAGGTCGTGCAGCAGGTATGGCATGCCAGCGTGGTGCACAAATGTACATGCGCTTCAACCGCGACATGCTTACACGTGAGGCATTCGACCACGTAATCAACAACACTGTGCCGCATGAAATTGCACACATTGTCTGCTTCAAGAACCCCTCGCTGGGTCGCGGACACGACAGCGGCTGGGAGCGTGTTTGTGTGAGGCTTGGCGGCAGTGGTGCTACACGGCACAAAGAAGATGTGGTGTACGGTAAGGGTACCACATACGAATACACAACCACAACGGGTCACAAGGTTCGGTTGTCTGAGCAGCGTCACAGGGGAATCCAAAGCGGCAATGCTATCCGTTGGAAACACGGTATGGGTATCACCAACCAGACATGTGCATACAGCATCGTCGGCATTCAAGGTCGCACATTGGCAACACCAATTGTTAAGAAGGAAGCCAACCACCCTGCAGTAATCGAAGCAGCGGTCCGTGCACCAGTAGCACCCATTGTGCAGCAAGCACGCACCAGTTTCACAATCGGCACAGCACCCGTGACACCCAAGCCAACGTTTGCTGCAGGTGTAAGCAAAGCGGCTGTGGCACGTGCGATCATGCTTGCAGGACGTACACAAGGGCAGACACATGACGCAATGATTGCAGCGATCATGCTTGCAACAGGGCATGACAGGCAGTTGGCACGTGCTACGTTTAAAGCCAACGCTGCCAAAGTGGGTATCACACTGTAAACAAGAATGCAAAATAAAGGGGCCATGTGCCCCTTTCCTGTGTTATAATCAATACATCGCAACAAGGAGTATAGCATGCAATGGGACTTGGCAGGACTGCATATTGAAGCAACTTACCTTGAGCATGCTGTAGCGGGCAAGGTGGAGTCTAGTCGTGTAGCATACGGAGGACGTGTTATGCACACGGTTGTGCTGGACAAACCATTGTTGTTTGTGTGGAGTACAGAGCCGCGTGCTCGCTGCATTGTAGAGCATCAAGAGGTCACTAAAGTAAGTTCTTCATAGGTGCATTATGTACATACTACGATTTCAATCACTTGTCAATAGCGGCCGTGGCTTCACATTCGATTGTGATAAGGATGGAGTAGTAGATGTAGACAGCATGTCCGAGCAACTGTATAACAGCTATGTGGCAGTATGGCGTGCCGTGGGCATCGATTATGCTATGCCAATTATTGAACAGACTGGTTGTCCTTTGGAAGTAAATCGGGTATAATACATTATGATTACACATACATTACACAAAGACATTGTATATTCTGACAACAGTCGCATCCCTGTTGTAGTTGAGCCATGCCTTGTTGGCTGCGAAGTACGCGCCATGGGGCAGGAGTATCGCGTGGCGTGGGACGATATCCCAGACATGGAGAAACTGGCAACAATCTTCGAAGACAGCACAGTGCGAGTCTTCAAGGTTATCGTAGAACTGCTGGGTCATGCTTATCGCAACAAAGAGTTGTACGTCGAATGAAATTCATACTGGCTATCTACGCTATCCTAGGTATTGCAGGGCTGTTCACTGCACACCTAGGTGTCTCTTTGCTGTGTGTACTGTGCATGGCATTCTTCTATTGGGCTGACAAGGAGATGGATAAGCAACCTAGGCCTCCAATGACATTGAAGAGCACATTGGATGCATTGGATGAGTATTGCTGCGAGTGTTGCAATCCTAATTCTCCAAGACAGGTTTCCTTTTCAGATTCCAAATTCTAAATTACATTCCTACGGCAGGTTCTCGGTTAGTATGCTGATCGATCGTTGACTTCTGTGCCGAGGTGTGCTATACTACGACTATGGATTATTACGCAATCGTCTTATCGCCTGAACAGAAAGAACTCGTAGTGCGAGCAGTTGAAGTCTTCTCGCAGTTAACAGTCGGGCAGACTTTTGATCAACGCGAGGACGCCCGTAAGCTGGCACCGTTGCTACACAAGATGCATCAGCACGGCACTAACGATTTAAGCAAGCAATGATATACTCTACGCGGGGTTTGTGAAGGTAGGGTCACTATAAATACAGAACACATTCAACGGTATGCTACCGCGCCTCCGGTCGCCGAGTAGCCGCTACGGTCGTTGAAGAGTGGCAGCAAGTCTATTATGCGTAACATATGGTTAGTACCAGCGCCCACTAATAGCGTTGCTTTATAGATAATCTGATATGCTTTCACGCCGACGCATTGGCATGCAATCCCGACTATCAGATTACCTTTTCAGATTAGGATCTGAAATTGACCTTCCTAGAGCCCGGTTGAATCTAAAAGACGCGACATACGCAGCATTTCCTGATTGTCTCGGGTGTTCAGGGCCCAGTTCAGCTCTGTGGCCTGCACGGTGTGCCCCATCTCGGATAGCTTCTCCCTGACCGCATGGCCCCACGCCGAGGATGGTAAATGCACATGCGTATTGCCGTCGACTAAGTAAACTGTGACCATAAACCCTCCTGTTTCCGTGGCACAAGGGGCCTAAGCCCCTGTGTAGTGCATTGTAGCACTTATTTCCAGTACAGTGTTGCCTTTTTTGCGGCTTTTGCACGAGCAACCAGCGCAGTTGCATCTTCAAAGCTCATGTTCTCTGCGACAACAGTGCCGTCTGCTTTCTTGCACACGGTAAACACTGTCTGCTCCGGCACAACAACTTCGGCAGCAGCAACAGCAGCTACCTTGGGCTTGCGTCCGCCCTTCTTGTCTTCTGCACGACCCAAGCCTTCCAACTGTGCAGCAAGCACGGGGTCCTTCTTGGCTTCCTTGAACGCATGGTTGTAATGCGTTGCGGCTGATGCAAGGCTAATGTCAAATTCAGTCATTGCGTAGCCGATAACTTCTGCACGGAAGCGTGTGTTGCCAAGCTCTGCACGCTTTGGCATGAGAGTGACGAACTGGTGATTGACGTTAACGCGGATGCCTTTGTCTGCCATGATAAACTCCTTAGTGTGTTGCGGTAAGTGTATTGTACTGCGAAACAGTTCCAATGTCAACAACTTTTGCAACTTTATTTTGCTTTGTTGTTGATGTTGTAGTGTTCTGCATGTATTGATTATATGACGGAATTGTGCTCCAGTCAACAACTATTTCAACTGTTACATCTTGTTACATCTCCGACCCTCTGTACAGTCTCGGACCTGTTAATCAGTGGCCTTGATCATGCCTTGCGAGGCTTAAAATAAAGGTAGACACAGGAACCGTTCTTCGTTATAATTAATACATCGCAACAAGGAACTAATATGCTTACAAGGTCAGAACGCAAATCGATGGCAAGTGACATTATCTCGGCCATGCGTGACGCATATGAACAGGAAGGCGTAGAGGGGGACTTTGACGACGGATATCGCCATCTCTCGGAGGATGCCACCGACGGCGAGTTGCAAGCAGACTACGACAAGTGGTGTACAAAATAACAGTAGACAGCAGCATCCAATGCTGCTACAATAACACATCGCAACAAGGAGCACACGATGGCCCGCACACCAGCAGAACGTATGGCAGAAGCAGCACGCTACAAACAGCTCACGGAGGAGGCTACAAAGCCCGCACAGCCGTCGCAGCAGCATCCTGCAGGGTACTACAGCAACCAGCGCATTACGCAGCGTAACGGTGGTGTACGCCCTCTGTTCGTACGTGATATCGGCGGGTGCAGCGACAACTATCGCTGAGGCTTAGGCCAAATAAGTGTTGACATTCTGTTTCTTTAACGTTATAATAAACACATAGCAACAAAGGAACTGTATGTCACAACCGACAACTATTGCACAATTCGCAGAAGCTTGCAAGACGCTAACAAGTGATGAAGTGTTTGAATTCTTCGAATTCGAAATCAGTGATGCACTTCGCGATGAGATCTATAGCATGTCTCGCACATCTAGTCACGAACCATGTCGTGATGCACTCGAACAAATCGGTAAGCAGTTCAACGTTCAAAGTTTAATTGATTATTGAAAATAATTGTTGACACAGTGTTTCGTTGTCGTTATAATAAACACATAGCAACAAAGGAACATCATGCAAACTGTACAAGATTTCGCACTAGCTTGCAAGCATCTGACAAGCGATGAGATCTACGACTTGTTCGAGTTTGATATCTCGCAGGAGTTGCGTGACACAATCTACGCAGAAGCCGAGATTGACAGTGCAGAACCTGTGCGTGACGCATTCAACAAGATTGGCGTGCGCTACAGTGTGCAAACGCTTGCAGATTATTGAAAATAATTGTAGCACAGCTTCAAAACTGTGCTATAATTGTTGCAACAGAAGGAGTATACAATGGCTAGCATCACAAAGGTAGACAAGTTGCGCATTGCAACAGCGCTCAATAGCGAATTGATTGCGTTCGTTAATGACGGCGTGACGGCTGGTGACGGTGCACGCATTACCGTCACCAGCAATAAACTACAGCATCCTCGTGTAGATAAGAGCTGGGCGCGCAGTGCACTCGAGAGCCGGGCACTCGAACGCATCACAACTATCCGGCAGATATATGGAAGTTCTGGCGGCACCAAGCTAGGCCCGCGCCCGAAACTGCGAGATTACGTATCAAAATAAGATGTAACAGTGGTTGCATTAAGTTGAAATCACTGTTACAATAACTACATAGCAAATTAACAAGGACACTTGTTTCTAATTCTACAGCTAGTTCCGCATCGTTTTGGGGCTGTTCAAATAATGAAAACTATGCAAGCAGGGTACTGCCGATAGTGTAGCACGTTACTGGTGCTGATGCTATCGAGAGTGCGCTGGAGTAGGTGAAGGCCTACTGTAACATCGGCCATAGAAGAGACCGTGTTACATTGACAAATCGTGGTCGCCAGCAAACTCTCCATGTAAGTGCTGTGCGCTTTGTGGGGCATGCGGATAGTGGAGAAAGCGAGTAAGGGCTGCATTAACTTTTGTCTGCCTGAGGACTACGCTAAAGCCACCTAGCAAAAAGATCGGTGCCCCACTTTTTTATTGAGGATAAGATGGCTACGTATTCTTGCAAATGCTGTAAAGAACCCTTTGAAGCACGTGAGGCTGATCGCAAACGCGGCTGGGCAAAGTTCTGCAGCAAGTCCTGCAAAGCAAAGAAACAGGAAGCACGTACCGGGCAGTATAAGGCATACCTCGAACGGAAAGATACCGACTTTGACGTCGATGCCTACCACGCCGAGGATCCTGGATGGGATGCCCACAAGTTTTAGTTGACATCAGCTTCCATCTGCGCTATAATAAACACATAGCAACAAAGGATACAGAATGAATTGGTTACCAGCCAAAGGCGAATTGTTTTATGTGCGTCACAAGCCACGTAAGATGCCTGTACGTGATGTCGATGGCGAAGTGGTTGCAGCCGTGGACCACCAGGATGGCTCGTACCGCAACGATATCTTCCGCCTCAAGGGCAGCGATGACACAATGATTGTAGCATACTTCGCGTATGTGAGTGGAAGCACGTACGGTATGGAGAAGCCTCAGATGTTCCGACGCGATGAGTGGACAATCAGCCCTGTGGGACCCGAGGTGGCAGCAGCACTCAATCTGAAAGTGTCGGTTGACTGATTAACCCAACTACGCTATAATAAGCATATGACAAACAAACAAAAACGCATTGTAGCATTCATTTTAATGATTGTTACGTTGATTTGCATAGCAATCCTTAGCCTCCCGTTCTACCAGACCTTAATGATGTGTTTCGGTGGCTGGCAAGTAGGGCGATGGGCTGGCGACTGGGGTCGTGCAGCGTGGCCTGATCCTGTGCCTCAGCCTACACCGTCCGACGATGACAACACGTTCGAGGGGTAGTCATGTTTGGTGCACAACTGCGATGCCCTACGTGCAATCAGTACAAACCTGATCGTTGCACCTGCAACAAAGACCCCTCGCTGAAGGGTGTGAAGGGCGGTAATTGCAATCGTACGGCTTGCCAGAAGCCTGGAGCACTTTGGTATAACAGTGGATCCTGGGCCTACTACTGCCGTGCATGTGCTCGTGATATCAACAAGTGCTGCCCCAAGGATGAACCGCTCTGCACAAATACTGAATAAAGCTGTAGACAGGATCCATTTTCGGTGCTATAATTAACACATAGCAAACAGGAGCACAGCATGGAACTTACCGAATTGCAGAAGACACGCATAGCATACGCCCACTTCACGTTGGATGAGTGGAAGCTGATTGCGCGGTGCATTAGTCACACCCGTGCCGATTTGTATGGCACCAAGCAAGCAATTGACCCGGATAAGTTGCGGGATATACTTGTAAAATTCCCATCAGCTGTGCTATAATACAGCATAGCAACAAAGGACACTGCAATGGAATTCCTAATAGGATTGTTTATCTTCTGCATAGGGTTAGGGTTCTATACAGCCAGCATCCCAGTTGCAGCAATGGCGTTTGGCGGCGCACTAGCAGTGGTAGCGTTGTTCCAGTCCCTGCTTAACTATCTCAACAGAAGGCGTTAACATGCAAAAAGGTTTCACAATCATCGAGCTGCTGATCGTAATTGCCATCATTGGCATTATAGCAGCAGTTGGCGCAGCGGCAATCAACGGGCCTCAGACGCAGTGCATCGGTGGCTACATGTTCACCAAGAACGTTCGCACGCCTGTGCAAGTGATGGATGACAAGGGCCACGGCATTCCCTGCAAATAGTTGTTGACAGTTGGCAGAATCCTGCTATAATTAACACATAGCAAGCAAACACACAAAGGAGTTAGTTATGTTACTAGTCAGAGCTTATAATGAGCATTGCGACAAGGCAGCAGCAGAAGGATTCAAGCCCTTGCCCCGGTCGCGCTTTCTGGATGTGTTGTGGGCAATCTTTAAAGCACGCAACGCCTAGTAACAACAAGCCCAACGTGACAGGCCGATTGCACGTTGATCCTCAACTCTTAAACATTCTTAATTAGTCCCTTAGCGAGGTGGGGCAATAATGCAATAAGTCAAGCATATATAGAAACACATTTATAAGAGAAAGGGGCCCACATGCCCCTTTCGTCACGGCAAATATCTGTTGACACTTGGTTCCTTTGGTGCTATAATTAACACATAGCAAACAGGAGTACACATGCAAGTAGATGCAATTCTAGCAGGTTTGGCAAAGGCTCGTCAACGCTTAATGTGCATCGATGGTGCATACACAGCAGATCAAGCGCAGCACCGCCTTAGCATTATCTCCGTCATGCGGGACTACGCACTCGAGGAAGACGGTACAGGCTTCGCTAGCTTCTGTCAACGCACCCTCGCAGGAACTGATGGCGACATCATGGTCGACCTGCTAGAGGAGTTGTACGAAGAATTGGGCAAGGACCCGGAAGTTTGTATGTGGGATGAATTTGAAATGGAATTCCTTCAATAACAGTTGACAACTGCATCCAACAGTGCTATAATCATTGTAACACAAAGGCACACATGCAAACCACAAAGATCAAGAAGAAGGACCAAGAAGGAATGATTAGCTCCTTCTGGGCAATGCTCCAGGAGTTGGAGAATCAGGCAGAGAACACGCTCGACAAGCACTTCGTGGAAAAATACTACGAGCAGTGGAATCGAATCACAGGCGACAACAAGGTTGCACGTTGGAATCGATAAAGGCAGTTTAACAGATATTAGCGGCTAAGGCCGCTTTTATTTTGGCCATATAGTTCTCGCATAAGAGCGCGATCCTTCTTATAATCGTTGCCGAGAACTATAGCCTTAGGTGTCGCGATTCGCCGCCTAAAGAATCGCCTTAACCACAGATCCTCGGAGTTAGGGCACGCACCTAGCTGATAGCGTGCAACCTTGCCGAGGCTAATTTCATGCCACAGCCGTAGGTGTATTACACAGTGTTTATGAGCTAATTTTAGCAGGTTTAGGCAAAGGTTGCGACGATTCTTTAAGACAGATTCATTAAAGTTCTCGCAACTACTATACCGACGGCTAAGGTTGCGTGCAATAACTCCGAGACTATGTCGACAAAGGTGATGACAGATTACTCAGCGATCATACAAGCCTCGGCCAGGCGGATCAAGGCCACTGATGAGTAAGTCCACGAACCGCTGAGTGTAACAAGATGTAACAGTCTAAATATCGCTTGCCCAATGCTTCATCCTGCCATATAATTACTACATAGCAACACAATAGTAACGCAAAGGTACACTATGAAGCACATCACACAAGCAGAAGCTAACACAGCCTGCGCACTCCACGCTAACAACAACACACTGACTGTTGCACAATTGCAACAACTGTTGGGCAACGTAAGCGTCACGTTTGCCACAATTGAATACGTTACAGCCGTGCAAACAGCGGCAGCGCACAAGGGCCAGAACATCAAGAAGGTGACGAAGGCCAATGTTATCCTGTGCAGCAACATCGCAGCGCATACAAGCGTGTACGCTAACATGGTGAAGAAGACTGCCGCTACCATTGCTGACAATGATCAAGCTGCTGTAGCTGCATTTACACCCCAAGCTAACTACTTTGAGCACACTGACTGCCACAGTATTGTGCAGCACAAGGTGCATACTGACAAGTTTTATTTGTATGTAATTTACAACGCCGCATCCAGTATCTACTTGCACAATGGTACCCCTGTTACGAAAGTGGACATTATTCCATTCCTTACACCAAGTGGTGCACGTGACTTGATGGCTGGTACTGATGTCGTGGAAAACAAGACACATGGTATCAAGCACCGTGTCGCAGTACGCACGATTGCACTCAGCAACATCGTAAGCATCAAGGCTCGCAAGCAATTTGTAACAGTGTGAAATAGTTGTAGACAGGGTGGAAACATCCTGCTATAATTAACACATAGCAAACAGGAGCACTACATGGACCCCAAAGCAAAGTATACAGTAGAACAAGTTCAAGCAATGATGATGTTGGAAATGCATCGCATCACTTGCACATATGTCAACCTCATGGGACGCCTTGGCGTCAAGCAGCTGACATTGCATCGCTTCTGAGGAGTACAGCATGATAAACGGCAGACTCAAAACATTGGAGAACCTGACTGAGCTCTTGTACTCTGAGCTCAAGGCGTGTGCTGATGATCCTGCCGTGACTGAGCAGACCTTTGCACTGCTCAAGGCGGCGGCAATTGTTACCATCGACTTGAAGCGCAAGATTGAACTGGCCCGCGGTTGGAACACACTAGGAGCAGCAAAATGAAGTCGTGGAAGAGGGAGTGGGCAATAAGCCAGGTAGTGAATAACTGGCGCATCCGCAAGCGGCTTCCTCGTATCACTGCCCTTGCTGTCAAGCGTGGATTGATTGCACTCAAAGGTGATGGCAGCTATCGCAATGCTGAGCGTGGCGACAACGATTACCGAAATTAGGAGCAGCAAAATGAAGACATGGAAGAATTGGTTTGCATGGTATCCAGTGGCCTTCGGGCCTCACATCAAGTGGCTGGTTACGATACAGCGATACTACAACTCCGAGGAGAAGTCTTGGTACTATCGGAGGCTACCTTCGGAGATATGTGCTGTGCCTCGCGTGCGCAAAGAACAAGACATCGACTGGGTGGCGCGACTAAAAATACTTCTTGCCCGCCCCTCCAAGTAGTGCTATAATAAACACATAGCAACAAGGAATACATCATGTTAGGCCACTACAAACAGCTTCTTGCACACGTTGCACGTTCACAACGCCAGCAATTCAAGCCGCTTACACAGACGCAGTTCATTAAGATTGCAGTCAAGATTGTAACAGCTTAGGAGCACAACATGACACAGACAGTAGCTGAATGGACACGCGATTGGTACGAGCGCCGCTTCCTGGGCCGTATCCCAGTGTTCATCCGCCTGCGTGTTAGATATGGTTGGTACACCTATCGCAAGTCCGAGGGGCATCCAATCACATTGCGTCGAGCATTCTTCTCGCAGCCACCACGATTCGGATCATACGAAGAGCACGAGGTAGGTTGTCCAGACTGGGCATTGCGTGACTACAAACTGGTTGCAATACAATCCAAGTAGTGCTATAATAGCTGCATAGCAACGCAAAGGTACACTATGACAACAGCCACATACACATTCGACAACGACATTGCAGGCGACTTGCACAAGGATGCATACGGCTTCCGCCCACACTCCAGCTGGTGGGCTGCGTGGGCCATTATGTCGGATGCTGAGAAGCAGCAGGAGTGGGACCAGCTTGTCGAATCAATGAAGACACGTGAAGCATCTCGTATCGAATGTGAGCAGCAAGCGATAGTCCGCTTCGAGACCCTAGTGACTAAGACTGTCACAGCAGGAGCAGCGAGCCGTGCAGACGCTATCAAATGGTTGATGCAGGGTGAAGAGGTGAATGGTGACACCAACTACTTCGAGTACCTAATGGGTATCCCCTACGGTCACGTTGTTACAACTACGTGTTGACAGCAGCATCCAGCTATGCTATACTAACAGCATAGCAACACAAAACATATCATGTACTACGCAAACATCGCAGCAGCTATCGGATTTGTCGTACTCGCAATCATGGAGTATCGCAAAGGATCCCGCGGCGTTGCAGCGTTTAACGCAGCCTTTGCATTAGCTAACATCGCAGCTACCACACCATGACACACCCTAACCCCATAGTCCCAGCAGAAGTATCGCGTCAGCGTGTGGCACACTACACCATATGGCACGGGGAGGTACTCGTAACAGTAACGCAGCACCTAGGGGCCTATGGCTTCTACAGTGCGGCCATGGTAGTCGAGCGTATGGATGGGCCCATCGAGTGTATGCTCTACGAGGGGTACAGTGGGGACACCCCTAAGCACCTGGGCGAGCTAGTGATGCGCAACTGGGTAGCAAGTAAGCTCAACCAGCTAGCTACAGGTACTCACAACGCTGTAGGCGACTATAGCGAAATTGTGCGTGGTGCAGACACAGCCATTATTGGAACAGTATAGCATACATTCTCGCAAAAATCCCAGTCAGCACTATATAATTTCGAGGTGTTGTTTTTTTGCGACCGTGGGCAAGCCGCAAGCCACTTTTTTCCACAGTCCTATAGACCTGGTCATATTTTTCCACGTAGTCCTATAATGTTATATGCTGTATAATGTAAATACCATTATGCCAACTTCAAGCTTATTCCCTGATTACTGTTATTGCACTATAGTGAAATGCTGGGCGCATGAAGATATAGACCATCATTCAAAACGGTTCTACGCCGCAACAGAATGGTTACTTAAATATAATGCAGTATTAATGGAAGACTGCGAAGATGCACACGGACATTATTACACTTCAAGATACATTGTGAAGTTTGTTAGTAAAGATGATATGCTAGCGTTTATGCTTCAATTCGGTGATTTGCTAGAACGCTAAAAATTTTTTAGTAAATTTTTCTTAGCCCGCTATATAGAACACAATATGACTCTTAGTAGTTTCTATTGTGATCACCAGTTTGATAGTTAGTGCCGTTGACTTGATTGGAGTGTGCTATATATTCCTGTACATTAGGGGTCGGGCTTCTTATATACCCGTATGCTGAAGGATTCAACTTTACAGCCATCATCTGTAATGCTGAGTCTGGTAGAGCCATATACTCTATGGATGTTGGATCCATTTTTAGTGCTGCTTCAAGAGTCTTTCTATTTACTTTGAAGTCACCACGACGGAAGAACTTCAATGCAGCTTTACCATGTTTTTCTAATACACGTAATTGTAAGTCGACTGGTATTTCTATATCTTGCTCTACTAAGGAACCTGCTATTGTGGGATCATTCAATACAGCAGCATCTATAACTGCACTAGTTGGTTCGATATCGTATTTTAATAAATTGTTTATTTCTCCACCGTCGGCTGATACTACTGCTAGTTGGACTGCTTCTGATGGATTATAACCATTGTGTAACATGTCGGAAAGTTCGTCAGGTGCAACCCTTAATGTAACCATGCGAACCTTTTCGTTGTCGTCGGCTAGCATTGTCCATACACCTCTGGTATCATTATCTGTTGCAGCTATTAACGCTACCTTTTCTGGATAGTTAGTTAGCTTCTTATTATCGTTAGTTTTTAATAATGCGTATATGTATCTCTTGCATAGTTGACCATCTTCTGAATCTACAAGTTTCTTTTCTAGTTCTGGATCGCGTTGATAACCATCGAAATTTTTCATTAACTCGTATACTTGGTTTGTTAATTCTTTGCGATCTTTGCGAGTGGAATCTATTTGTCCGCTGGTCGCAGGAACATCGCCGTTTACTAACTTGCACAGTTCGTAAAGATCTAAGCCGGTTTGTTTTCTGAATTCGGTGGGTGTAATACTGTTATCGCGCTGGTCGAATATCTCTGAGTTTTCTGGTAAGTCTTTATGTGTAGCCAATGCCCACATACCACCGGTTTGTTTTTGCAAACAGTATATAAGTGTTATATTCTTATTGTGGAAGTAATCGTTAAAGTAATTTTGATCGGATTTAGTTGTGCACCAGTTACTATCCTTACCGTGGAAACAACTAGCGTTCTTGTCTAGTGGAACTACTATAAGCCAATTGTCGTCTTCTTTTACTGTTACGGACTTGCCGGGTACTTTCTTTCTTTTAATTTGTGTAGCGGTGTTTGTTTCGGATTTGCCGTTTACAAATTTTAAAAAGTTATCCCACCCTTGCTTACGCCAGTGATCTATGTTACGCTCGTTGCCTGCCACTTGATTCTTTGTTACTAATGTCTTATACTTGTTAATAGCGTCGGCAGCGGTGGCTGGATCTGAAGCAGCAGAAAATTCCTGCGTTGCTTCTTTGTAGCCTTCTGTTATTGATAATGATGATGAAAATAATTCTATTAACCGCATTTGTAAATCCTAATTTCTTGTATTTATCTTAATATGTATAGACTGCACATCCGCGATTATAAAAACAATATGCTTGATGCATGCCATTGGTGGAAGAACTTTACTGTTGTGTACAGGAAGGTCGTGCAATCTACTTATATTGAATTAGAAGATTATATACTGGAACACCACGGTGGGGTCTATAATGGTGGAGCGTCGTGGCATATTGACTTCGATGAAAAAGAAGACGCTGCTGCATTCGTATTGAGGTATAGCTGATATGTATAAACTAGAAGTAATTAAGAACTACGAAAATAGGCCCGATGGCGAAGATTACGACGATACTTTGTGGATGAAGTTTCTTACTAATGCAGCACATCTGGATGTAGATAATAATATATTTAAAGCAACCGATAAGGTATTAGAAGAGTACGGCGGTACTAATCCGCGGCGTACTGGGCATCTATTATTCGAAACAGAAGAAGCCGCCCTTGCATTTAAATTGGTATGGTTGACATAATGTACTTGGTAAATTTATCGGATACACCATACAAGAACGCTTGGAAAAACTATGCATCTGTGAAACGGTTGGCCGGGACATGGGACTTAACTAGTGGACTAGAACAAATTAATGCAGTTGATGCTCCAGAGAGTTCCAATGAAATTTATTTTCTTACAGAAGAAGATGCCACTGCATTTGTATTAAGGTATTCGTAATATGTACCAATTAGAAGTAATTAGATCTTATATACACGACGAAGTGGAGTATCGTGATGATACCCTGTGGCTAAATTTTATTACTAGGGTTGGCGATGAGTGCAACACTGGTCGGACCAGTAACACTGATGATATATTTGATGCGATGGATGTGATACTTAAAGAGTATAATGGCATTAATCCGCGAAACACTAGTTACCTGATCTTTGCGACACCAGAAGATGCATTAGCATTTAAGATAGTGTGGTTGACATAATGTACACAGTAAATTTATACACTGAGAAATACAGTAATGCGTGGGATAACTATACGCTCGATTATCGAATTACCGAAGAATGGGATTTAGACGAAATGCTGAGAAACATTAATGCAGTTGATAATCCTCTTAGCCGTGAAGAGATTTATTTTAAGGCTGAAGAAGATGCACTTGCATTTCTTTTAAAGTATTCCTAATATGTACGCATTAACTCTTACAGATCTGAAAACATGGCAGGGACATAAATGGTGGGACAATTTCTGCAGAGAAAATAAGATACTGACTATCGTGGAACCAGTAACTAAGAAAAGCAGAGTAAACGTCTTGTTGCGTAAACACAACGGTGTGTTTACTACGGGCCCACTTTGGTCTGTTGTGTTTGACACAGAGGAAGACGCTACAGCATTTATATTGAGGTTTTCCTAATGTACACGTTAAAAATCGACTCTAAAACTACACCATGGTGGAACTTCTTAGGGAGCATTAAGGACGAAGATATTATAGGTAAGACTGCTAATGAGCAATTAGATTTTATAAATCTATCGTTGTATGAGTATAAGGGAGAATGTTTCCTTACCACTAGATTGGATAGAATTAGTATAGTACACTTCGAAACAGAAGAAGATTATGTTGTGTTTAAGTTAAGGTTTTCCTAATATGTACAAATTAAGAATTAATGTTAGTAAGAAGTCGGACTACGAAGCGACATATTACGATTCTGCAACCTGGTGGAAGAACTTTAACGACTGGTATCATAACACATGTACAGTGGGTATGAATAAGGATGACTATATGCTACAGGTATGTGGATGTAGTTATGAAATGTCGCCTGAGTGGATACTTAAATTTAATACAGAAGAAGATGCAACTGTTTTTAAGTTAAGGTTTAGTTAATTATGGCATACAGATACCGTATTGTAAACGCTCCGAATATCTGGGCTAACTTCTTAGTCGACTCTAGGTATAGTGACGAGATAGAACTACAGTCGTGGTGGGAATATACCGTTTGGTGTTCTGAAAAGTTAAAACCATGGAATGCTACCTTAGTGGGATCTATTGATGGCATAGTTTTTGAAAATGACGATGATGCAGTGGCCTTTAAACTAAAGTATTCCTGATGTACGAATTTTATATCTTTACACATAATCTCCATGTATGGGAAAACTTTGTGGCTAGCACAGCAGCAGGTGGGCAAGATGGAGATACATATATTAGTACACTTAATGATGCATTAGAAAGATATAAAGGTGTTATTAAGCCGCATTATGTAGAATTTGCCACCGAGGAAGATTTTATAGTTTTTAGATTGAGCTTTGCGTAAATATGACACCAGTATATGCACCGATAAAGAATGATCGCGAACATGAGATCGCAGTAATGAAATGGTTAAACGAGTTACCGTCCCAGAGTTACCATTGGGACGAAGAGTATCAGGAATTGCAGTTTAGACATGAAACAGATGCAGTAGCATTTATATTAAAGTTCGGAATATGATAACAATTGCCACAGACAGTGTACCTATGGAAGTATATTATGCTATAATGAATTGGTTAGAGACTGACGATATAGAACATGAAGCACTACTGGAAGACTCGCTTGGCTATGTTGCGGCAATACGCATGTCCGAAGAAGATGCGTTAATAATGAGATTGAAACTAGGCATATGAATAATAAACGTAAACTATGTACACAGGTATTTATTGTGCCCGATAAGCCAGTATACAGACAATGGCTTGCAGCCTTACCAAAGAAACGGTGGTTCCACCGTAGAACATCGAATTGGTGGGATGATTATATCGAACTACACCTACAGCCAGAAGATGCCCTAGCATTTAAACTAAGATTTGAATTATGAATACAAACACTATATTAAACGAAGATTACACAGCTGGTGTATTGGCAGGTATACCATTTTTCTGTATTAACAGATTATACAGATGTAATGAAGGAAGCATGGCACTTAAGGTGCAATATGAATTTACTTTTGATAACGGGTACGGAGCCAGCATTGTCGAATTCCATGATAAGATGTATTCTGGTGGTGCGCAGTACGAATTAGCAGTACTCCGTGATGATCGGTTGGTATACGATACCTATATAACATCTGATGTGGAGCGTGGCAATGAAAAGTATATGCACGAATTACTAAATAAAATTGAACAGTTAAACCAACTGCCTAGTAGTTAGCTATGATAAGATACGATGATACATTGGTACGTGCCCACATTGTGCGAGCATGGATTGCAGCGGAATACGACGCTTTAGATAAATGGGTGATGCAGTGCGATAATGCGGTATGGGATTACAATGGACCACGTAGCCATTACAAAGGTAGGCTATTCTATTCTTATGTGATATTTGACTCTACTGAAGATTTACTAGCATGCAAATTAGTCTTTCCAGAAATTGATTTAGTAAGATATGCCGATTAACACTGTATATTATACATTTGATTTTTGCGTTTCGGCGCGTCCTGCAGGACACCAATACAACCCGCCTGAACCAAATTTTGACAAATATTGACATGGCATACCTGTTTAATGTACACTATGAAGTCGAGCCTAATCTGTGGATTAACTTTCAGACTGCAGAAGGTGGGCCAGAATTTAATGCAGACGACTGCACTTTTCAAGAGAGATACACTACCTGGATAGATGCTGCACTTAAGAAATATAATGCATATAATGTAGAGGGTGGCACATATATCTATTTCGAAACAGAGGAAGATGCTACTGCTTTTAAACTGAGGTTTAGCTAATGATATCAATACATTTTTCTGAAGCTATAGATATACACAATACCAGGAATTATTTCGAAAATTTCTACTCAATGGTGTGGAAGGCAAATTTCGGACAGACCGTCGATGATTGGCCATTAGATAGGGCGTTAGACACAGCAATTAAAGAGTATGGCGGTATCAGCGTAGTTAGACGATATCATAATGCATACCAAGCATATAGATATGTTGCTAAATTCGAGTCCGAGGAAGACCTTGTTGTTTTTAAATTAAAGTTCAGCTAATGATATTAGTTCCACTACCACTCAACAAATTAGAAAGAATGACTCGTGAACACTGGTGTATAGAACATATAGGTGACCCGAGTCCGTCGACATGGTTCATACTAAATTCAATATACCAATTGTCAAATAAGAGTGTAAACATGGTGGAATATAACAGATATAACAATGCAGGGTTAACAAGATGTCTAGCAATATGCAATCACGAAACTGCTAGTGCATATAAATTAAGGTTTGGTATATCATGAGTTATTCTGTACAATGTAAATATACAACTGACATTGAATATTATAAAACAATGAAGCAATGGTTGCTGGATACAGGCATGACGGCATGGCGTTGGGATGATGGGCGATATCGTATGATATTTGAAGATGAAATGGATGCACTTACCTTCAAACTAAGATATCAGAATGATGTTGATGAGCAGAATATATGATACTCGTAGATGTTAATTCACCTAAATTTAACTATCCTGCACCGTGGGATAAATTTGTTAAGGTTGCTGATGCTCTGTGGTCGGAAAGGTTTAGACACGCAGAGTGGCGTGATTTTTTAGATGCGCAGTTACTTGATATGGGTGCAGTAAATATAATGAATACCTATTACATTGAGTTCAAAGATAGGAGTGATGCCCTTGCGTTCATACTCAAATTTGGTGGCATCTATGAAGATCGTGAATTGACACCGGACGACGATGGCAGCGTATAAGCACAGCGAGCAATTCACAGTCGTACGCATCCCCGACGATTATGATTTCTACGAAGATGATTCAATGTACGAGTGGTGCGAAGAGCATGCCGGTGATAGAAGCTATAGTTGGGGATACGATGACAAGCAGGGGATTATCTGGTTTGCCGAATCTATTGTCGCCAACCTGTTTAAATTAACATTCGGAATATGATTTATATTAAATTTCCCAACTACGAAATTATACCAATGGTGACAGCATCTGATTTACTACGAAGCTATATGGTATGGTTAAATGAACATGCTGGTAATGGACCTACAATAAACGACGAACAGTTACTTAAAGAGTGGGACTGGGTGCGCGGTGATAGATATGCACGAGGTGTTTATATACGCGACCCAGAGGTAGCCACTATGTTTAAATTAAAATTCACATTATGACTAATATAGTAGATACAGCAGTTAGAGATAACGAATATCTTGGTATGGTAAAGGTTGACTTAAAGTTACTCTGGGACGGACCAGCTGCTGTTAGTCCTAAAACATATAATATCTATAAGAATATGTGTCAATGGCTTAGTGAGTCTAAAATAACACACAGATTCTTTTGGGACAATACTGGCCAGTATCTACCTAATGCAATCTATCTGGATGCGAAGAGTGACACTGCGACATATTTTATGTTAAAGTACGGTATATGCAGGTAGATTTAAGACACATATCAAACGACCTTTACAGAAGTGTGTGGTCGTATCTGTTAAGACCTGATAATAAACCCATGTGGGAATATTCAGTGGCAAGTGTTAATTTAGATGATATTATATATTTTCATAATAAAGAAGATGCCACATTTTTTAAATTAAAGTTTGGATTGTAATGTACCGTATCGTGCGTAATAGTCTAGTCGATGATGCTGAATGGGTTACGCTCGAATGTACTACACAAATCGGTTCGTGGATTAATACCCAATCATCTGACTTGTGGTACTGCCACACAGGTATGCCACACGGGCACCTGTACTACGATATTCACGAAGAACTATTGTTGTTGATTAAGTTGAAATACGGTTAGGCATAAATATCTGAATTGGTAATAACCAAGGAGGGTAATGCAGTTTTTATTCAATACACGTGAGTTAATAGGTAACATAGATTGCGCTGAGGCACTGTTTTCGTATCACCACTATGTTAACTGGTGTATAAATAATATAGACCAAGATCAATGGGAATTGGACAACACAGACATTATTTGCGTTGGCGGCAAATCTGTGGCTGGTGCCATTCGCATTAAGAATATATCTGATGCGCTCAACTTCGTGCGGGCGTAGTATCAATTGACTGTTTTACCCGACTATACTATAATAAATGTATGAACTATCTATTAATTGCATTAATCGTCCTTGTATCAGCTATTGCGCTCATTCTGCTAGCTGTGTATCGTACTCGTGGTGACCGTAATGCCCGTATTACAGCAGCCAAAGATAGGGCAGCTGAAATTAGCACCAGGAATAAACCTGATGTGGTAGATAGTCATTATCATCCCGAACCTGTTGCAAGTGGCGTCAATGTTATAGTCACTGATGGATTAACAGAGGAGCAAACTCGGATTCTCAGCAAGATATTCGACGATGATAGCTTATATGCACGGCCAGAAGACACTCATTGGAAGCCGACCGAACCATCTCCATTAACCAAGGAATGAAATGAATTTAGATAAACACGACGTAGAACGCATTGTCGAAACAATGTTGAGTTCACTAACTCTTGAAATCAAAGATGGCGGGTTTACTGACCCAAATAGCAGGACTGTGTTGTTGAAATATAAAGGCACAGAGCTTACTAGAACATATTTTGATGTTGTGCAGAAAGACGAATATGAAGGATAATATTGTGGAAAAGATTGAACTGTTTGAAAAAATGAAATCCATGTCTAAGGATGAACTTATCGATTACATGGGCACAGTCAAAATTGCAAGCAATATCTGCAACGTTGTAGGAATTAGTGCGGTGATGTTAGCACTGGTATTCACAAATATCTATATGTTGTCAATTGCAGGAGTAGTGCTGTGGGGGTTTGGGCAACTTGCGGTAGGCGCTGACGTTACCAAGGCGTTTATCAACAACCTGCTAGAAACTAAATTTAATGGTAAATAGTAGATGGATTACCCTTACCCGAATTATGGTGTTAGAACAACCGAAGGCTATGTAGCACTTGGTGCCAATGTTCAGGCTGTAGTAAACGCTATAAACACGAACACCGTTGTTCCGTATGGCGATTATGGCGGCCCAAACCTGTATTGGTTTCAAACTATGAATAACGGACTAGGTAACATTATCTATACGATATTTGATCGTGATACTACACTAGGGTTAGCAAGCTTTTCGGTTAGATATGGCGCGGCATCGACTATACAGCAAATATTATTCGAACAATATCCACGCAGTCAAATTGATCTTCAATTCCTAATCCTCCCACATGTCGATCATCCGCTGCCTACAAACGGGACCGTCATTGGATGAAATTATTTGAATTTGTAGAATCATTGGATGAAGGCGTACAGGTCAAGAATATAAAAGGTATATGCGTATTGGTTGCCGATCATGTGTATGACAGAATGCGTACACGCACCGCAATTACACCCGAAGTCCTGAATACGTTGCTCAAAAGAATCCCAGATGTAAAGAATAAGTACAAGTCACTCGAAATAGGTACACCTACTAAGCTGTGGTCAAAGTCATTGAATCTTGGCATTGGGATACGCAAGCTCGAAGATAAGGACGGTTATCAACGCTTACTTGTCGGAACTGTGCTAGATAAACCATTATTCGATAATGCAACTGATGTAATTTTTTACGTAGGATAGGGCATAATGAATCATTGGTTCGAATACGTTAAATGTTGTCATTCATTAGTAGTCGAATCTGAAGAAAAGATTAATGTACCACTCGACCACGAAGTCGAAGCATACATTGTACATTTAATGGCAAAGAATTTCGAGCGGACCGACATCGGCCAACGTGCAATGGCTATCCCACTTCTTGAGGCTGTAAGCGAAAATAGAAGCGATAAATTGATATCTGTAGCTGACGAATGCTTACTAATCCACAGTTACCCAATGCGCCAGTCTAAATGGCCGACAGCCACTTACTATAAAGACATCGGCGTCACTGCATACGGATTGGCTAACCACATGATGGAATTTAATTTTGCACCTTCTTCCCGTGTCCTAGCTGCTGTATTTTGCAGAGTACACACTAATCTTGACCACAAGTAAATAATCTGTTATACTACTAATTTACGGAAAGTAGTATAATATGAGTCGTGATGTTTCAGTAGATGTAGAGAGTGATGGCCCATGTCCGGGTATGCATTCGATGATTTGTTTCGGTGCTGTTATCGTCGAGGCTGGTTTGCAGCGCACATTCTATGCACAACTAAAGCCTATTTCAGAAATTTATATCCCCGAAGCACTTGCTGTTAGTGGATTCACACGTGAGCAAACGCTGAAATTCCCTGATCCACGAGATGCTATGCAAAATTTTGAAGCGTGGCTAGGCAAGAATGTTAATGGCAGACCTATCCTCTGGTCTGATAACAATGGATATGATGCTGCATTCATTAATTACTATATGTGGCAGCAGCTAGGTCGTAATCCTTTCGGGTGGTCGTCAGCAAACATTGGTTCGTTCTACAAAGGCATTATGGGCAATGTGCATGCTAAGTTTAATCATCTACGCGATACTCCACATACACATGACCCGGTGGATGATGCAAAAGGCAATGCCGAAGCATTGTTGAAGATGTACTACATGAATAAAACAGGGAACAAATACTAACATGGATAATCAACAATACCGAATAAATCGTGTAACAGGAATTATGAAACTTGCAATCGAAGCAGGGTTTCGCGAAGATGATTTAGATACACATACATTTGATTCTATCAATAATATGTTTGACTTGATTGTTAAACAATGTGCTGAACGTGTCGAAAAGGCGGCGTGGTCTAAATCCGAAGTACACGAGTTCGAAGGAATAAAGAGCGGCAGTGATATCGTCCGTGCATATGGATACTCGATAGGTCAAAAATGAGCATGCATCTGGAATCCCCGGCATTAACTATGTCCGGTAAGAAGAAAGGTAAGAAAAAATTTGCATCTGCAGAAGCAAAACGTAATGCAGATATACTAGCAAAAGAATGGGAAGACATTAATAAAAAATGGGCACCCAAGGCAGTTGTAAGAAAAGTGTTTAAAACAGAGTCACTTTCTCCTGCAATGTCTACACCGCGTAACACAAACACTAGCAACGTACCCAGCTTGGTTACACCTGGTGGAAATTGTGCCAAAAAAGACCCGATTTTGTACACTGGCACTAAAGTATTAGGCGTCGCTACAATGCACAAAAGTAATATGGTACCTATATTCTCTGACCAAGAGGCAGTTGACGTAGCAACAATGAGAAGATAGTCCATTCATTTGACCTATACCCCTGATTGTGGTAATATACAGTTTTACACACAGGAGATTCAAATGAAGCGCGTTCTTGCATTATTGGTAGTAGCATCGTTGACAGCATGCGGAGGTGGTGGAGGTGGTAGTTCTACTGCCGGACCCGTAACATCGTCGGTTAAAGTAACATTATCTGCGGTGGCCAATCTTAATGGTACTACAGATCTGTCATGGTCATCCACTAATGCAACTGCATGCGATCTATCGGGGTCAACAACTAGTTCTGTACCAGTGAATGGGACCAGACGCGTCACTGCACCTATTATCGAGTCCCAAACATATACGATAAAATGCTCAGGTGGAGGTCAATCATCCGCGGCAACAGAAACACCGGTATTGCCTAGTGTAGCAGCCGAGAACTGCAATGCCGGCAGTGCACCCGAAACGCATATGTGGTTATCGAATATTATTTTGATGAACAATGCATGGGGTGTCAACAGTGTGGGAGTGAATACAGCGACTAGGGTCCAGTGTGTTAAAGGGAATGTGACTAACAACACAATCAATGCAGAATGGGAATGGAATTTCGATAATTCACAGGGAATAAAATCATATCCGAGCATCGTGCATGGTTTGATTGGCCCCGGTTGGGCATCCACTACTAAGAATTTACCTGCAAAGATTTCTACTCTCAGTGATACATACGGGGTAACATATTCGGAATCGGTATCAGGGACAGATAATGCTAGTGCGTACAATTTCTTGATTGATTTGTACTTCAACAGATCCGATGCTGTAAATAATGACATCGAAATGTCAATTGCTCAGGTATGTGTAAACACATGCCACGGACAAGTTTCCGATATTGTTACAATCAATAATACAGTATACCGTGTGTATGTAGGTACCAATGTAGATGGAAAGACACACATTTCCTTCGCAAGCGTAGCTGTGCCACAGTATTCGGGAAATGTTACATTCAAGCCATTTATTGACTACGCGGTAGCACGTGGATATATGACTGCTGCGTGGAACCTAAGCCAGGTTACTGTCGGTAACGAAGTATACTCCGGCAAAGGTAAGGCAGTTATGTCAGCTAGATTTAATAACTAGATCTTGTGTTACCGTAGTGTATAACCCTACAGCCTGTAATCGCAGGCTGTTTTCTCCATAAGTCCAATATAATAGATCCTTCTTTAGGATCTATTTCCTGTTTAGTGACAGTGTCCTTTAGCGGCGAGTCACAGTAAGTAATTGCCGCGTCGTGCATCAACAAATAAAGACACGGCCCATTTATAATTTCACTTGGCGGATGATCGTTTGTGTATTTGTCTAAATAATAACTTCCTTTACCTAGTTCGGTTATATAATGTGCAACTAACAAACTGCCCGAACCTTCGAGGTAATCCACGCCAGGTTTATATGCCTTACCTACAATAACAATAGGCAAGTCGCCCGCCTCAGCAATTACCTTCTTAGCAAGATTCCTGGTTTGCACTTCTCGTGCTTCCATGATTGCCCCAAACAAATCGTATTCTAAATTAAGTTCGTTGGCCATAAATCTTAGTGCAATATTATCACGTGGGTGACATGCTCCACCATCGGGGCCACCCGCAATCATATATTTTGGTCCCATAATTCGTTGAGTCGAGTTTGCTAGGGCACGCGTCACGACATCAACATCTATATTACCCTGTTTCTCGGCTACATCCTGTACCATGTTTACTAGACCGATCTTTGCAGAAATGAATGTATTATAAAATACCTTGATAGCTTCCGCTTCATCCCAGGTGCCAACTTCGTACCTAGGATTATTCTGCATAATAGATTCATAGAATGCAATCAATTCTTTAGCATCACCTGTAACTGTTCCGTCCTCAGTACCTATAATAACCATCTCCGGGTTCACCATATCCCATGCAACGCTACCCATTGCAATAAGGTATGGATTATATATAAAACGTGCATTATTAATGAGATGTACAAACTCGCGGCGTGTAGTGCCGGGTAACACTGTACTAATAAGCACAATCAGTTGATTTTTAGTGGCTGTCTTGTTCACTTCTGTTAATATTGTTTTAACAGTTGAATAATCAAAATCACGAGGAGTAAGATGAGCAGTCGGTGTTTCGCCGCCGTACTTAGGGTCATGTGGCGTAGGGACCGCAATAAAAACAATGTTCTTATCAGCAATGACATCAGCAATAGAATTCACCATTTCGAAGTTTTTAGGAGTACGTTTAGTGGTATCATAACCTTCAACGAAATGGCCACCTGCGGCAATAGCTTCGGCACAATCTTGTCCTAATTTCCCTACACCTATAAATCCAATCTTCATACTTTTCTCCTTAATAATATATTTCTATGTGTAACCATTTCCTTAACTAGATCGTGCTCTTCAGCAAACTGATCAACAGCACGGATTACACCCGGGAACTGTGTTGCTTCATAATCATCGATAATTATCACGCCATCCGGTAATAATTTCGGAAACCAGTGCACCAGATCTTTATATACACCGTCGTATTCGTGGCTAGCATCGTGAAAGATAAAGTTGAACATCGGGAATTTGTCTGTAGGCATCATTGTATTTCCACGAATGCCGAATTTATTTTCTATGCCACTAGTATATGTATCCCACAATTTATAGAATGCATGGCCGGGCAGTGAATCCGCAACTTCACCACGCACTATAGCGTCCTGCAATAATTTAGATTCGGTTGGTCCAATTTTTGAATCATGGATCCATACTTCTTTATGTACAGATAAATCTATTGTAGGCCAGAAATCTATAGTGTATAATTTAACTGATGCCGGTTTATTATGACCTAGAGAATAGGTCGATCTTCCGAAGAGTGCACCTAGTTCTAGTATGTTACCATCCTCAGGGACAGCCATAGCATAGTTGGCAATGACATCTAATATTTCGCGGCCATTCCAGCCCGGTATATTAGTATTGTGTTTTATATTCTGGTCGGGTGTGTGCATATTCGTATTTCTTTCTATTAATTAATATATTATAGTTATGGTCTACAATTTCTTTTATGTTTTCTTGCCATGTGATCCACTCGGCGTCTGTAAAGGTTGACAGTCTTTTCAATTCGTTAACAATGGCATTTAGTCTGCCCGAATTGTCCTGAAGTGTGTCATATTCCTCATTTATGTGTGGTGCAAATGTTTTGTAACCCATCTGCCTTAAGGCAGCTAATGAGCCAGGCCTTGATGCTAGTATAAACGGGTGCCGCATCAATATGGGTTTGTATGTCTTTTCGGAAAAGAATATAGACTGTTCATCTACCTGTTTATTGCACATAGATGTAAAGAAATATGTTTCGGTGACTAATGATAGATAGCTATTATCGAAAAATGCCAAATCGTCAGCTTTCACATAATTTGCATTCTCTGTCCAATCTATATTTAATTTCAGTGGAAGTTGTGGCACAAGTTGACTAAATGCATTAGCCACTGTGGTGTACATATCTGTTGGCATATTATGTTTCATGCGACTGAATAACAATTCACTATCTATCTTACTTCCGTCGTATGATGCATCCATGAAGAATGAATAGTATGATTTAGCCACAATCCCTGCCTGATACAATAATGCAACAAGGCACAATCGGTGTTGCCTTAGTATACGGTTAAAACACACAAGTAATTTGTCTTTTGGTGATGTATTAAAATCCCTACCCGTTAACTTACTTTCTTTTCTCAACGAGTATTCCCATGTATTGCACGAAATAACATTTATTTTCGACATTATAGCATGTTCATTACAATATATATCGTGCAGATTATCAGAGTCTAGTGCTGCGGAAAAATAATAACATTGAGATGGTTTTATGTTTGTGCCGCGTATAGCATTGTATATATTATGTATAATAGGTGTAAAATTACCTTCGTATAAATTATCAAAGCATAGTTTAGTCTGGTCAGTGACATTATCTACAAGATAATTACGTAAGAGGTCTACAGGTACGTTAAGGGAATTAATACCTGTAGGACCGACGCATAATCCTGCATTAATTACCAACACGTTAGGGTCACCATTGAACTCATAGAAAAAATGTGGTATCATGGAAAATATGGGCGCAGAATCATTCCCGGTGCATATAGAATCCATACTTTTACCGAATACATTATAAATTTCAGAAGGTGTTTTAGTATAGATATCAGTCATGTCTTCCCTATAATCATATATCGCGTATACATGGGTAGCACCAGTTCACCTGTGTATATAATTTCATTTAATTTAACTTGGTTTAAAAACTCATCTTTACTGTTAACACAATTAATATGTCCGCCACCTGCGACATAATTATTCGACTGTAAGACAACCATTGTGTTCTTAGATAATAAATCTAACCACGCATTTACAGAGGATATGTGTTCACAACTGGTGTTGATAACACAATCTTCAGTGTAATTATACCTATACATATCCTCTGTGACAGTACTTAGTGTGCTAGAATTATATATTATGTTCTTTATGAATTTTTCGCAGCGCGGGTCAATGTCTAGCATTGTGATATGTGTGCTAGGCATTTGTTTAGATAACATAATACCTAGTGTGCCATACCATGCACCAACAATTGCGATAGATGATATATCCGTAAAGAATGCTACCTTAGTCAGTTCTTGTATGATCCATTCTTTACTGTGTATTTGTCCGGAACTAAACATGTCACGAAATTCGTCATATCGTGGCGCATATTCTGCAGGCGTCGAATATAGTGCATTTGTGTAGCTAATGATAAGTTCCGAATCTATCACTTATTTAACTTCCTTAATTCGTTCAATTCTTCTTCTGTGAACATCTTATTCATACGAGGTGCATGAATAATTGCCGATTTATAAAACTTGCTTTGCAAATCATCTAGTTCAGCAACCTGTATGCCGAGCCCTTTTCTTAGCTCATTACCTAGGTCAGTGATAGATTGATCTAGTCTAGCGGCATCCCACTTGTAACTTGTTTTATAACAATTATTGATGTTCACAGTGTTAGCATCGGCCGCAAACTGTGGCGCAATCATTTCTCTCCACAATGCATTCAAATATTCAAAATCGCGTACATTGACATAATCCCAGTCGGTTAAATTGGTCATCTGACACCCTAATCTGGCACCATACATTGCCCATTTACCGTGTTCCACGTCTGCACCAACACTACACCATGTGATAAGTCTCTTATAATTACCCCACCAGATGCTTTTCTCGAAGTTATCTTTATCAGCAATGCCGCCCTGATTTAAACTCATTTTCACGCCTTCACGGAAGCCTGCCCTAAATGCCTGGCGCGGACTCCCATTAGGATAGGTGACACTATATTGGTTAGTCATTTGCACATAGTTATTATCCCAACAAAATTCTACCTGATTACGCTTGTCATCTGATTCAGAGTTCTCGTGTGTACGCATATTGAGTACATATTGTTTAGGCCACAATTTTAGGCCACCGTTACCATATTCTAACCCGTTTATGTAATTCTGTGCGGCCCAACTAATTGCCTTATCTTTTAATTTAGGATGATCAAGGTCTAGTTCCATATCAAAGAAAGAAGTATCGACAACATTGTCAGCATCTACCGATATAAACATGTCTGTATCAGATAATTCGGCAGCGGCCTTGTGTGCCGCATCACTACCCTCTACGCCATGCACACGTTTAGCCCACGGGGCCTTACTTTCTAAATCAGCCCAATTTTCTTCACAATTGTCCTCATCGTAGCTAATGAAAATAATATCATACTCGTTTAGTAATTTAAATGCCATTATGCACCTTTCTCTGAATAGCTATAGCCATTTATTAATTTCTGCGTATATACGCTCACATTCTTTAATTCCATCGGATATTTTATATACAGTGCACCTTCTTCGAACAACTTGGCAGGCACAAAATCAATAGTATGTAATAAGAAATATGGATCATCTTTCTTAGTAAAGAACAGAGATACTACGGGGGTATCGATGAATTTTTCTATGCCATCCTTTTCTTCATCGGTGCCATCTTCCCGGAGCACTCTCACTGATGGATTTATCTTAAGTTTCATGTGTTTATCGGATACGATATTTTCAATTATTATACTTGCATCCCTATTTCTTGGAATGTTCTCTATTTGCGTTAAATATGTATCTGCACGTCTTAACAGATTAGGGACAGATGCTATCTTCTTTTCAATTGTATAATCAGTTGACAATGTAGTCTTAACAACCTTAATACGGTAGTTGAATGTATTGAGTTTTCCTGTTAGGAAATCACCAACAGTTTCTAACGGGAGTGTTGTAGAGTTATATAGGTTATCGAGCGCTGTATCGTGATGCGGACAGATTGACTTAATGTCGCCATTAACATCGTAATATACATACATAAGAGTTAGTGTGGTCATTTAGTTGCTACCGCTATTTCTAATTTGTCAATCATACTATCTGTTAACCAATCTTTTATGTGATAATGAAAAGGTAACGACTGTGCGTAATTACCTATCTTAAAGCTACCGTCTTCCTTGAAGTATGTCGGTATATGTTTCGTCCAGTCCTCGGATATAAATTTCTCGCTTATATTCTGAAGATGCCCCTTCATGTGCACAAACGACGGCATAGAGTCTAGATTACCAAAACATTCATTTTCTATACCGAGCAACTTAATCGCGAGTGCATACGCCACATCTCCGGACAGGTGTTTAGGCCGAGTCTGATCTAGGAATTCATAGAAGAATCTTTCCCAATTATTAAATATAATTTCTATCATCTTAAACAATTCTGCAGTAAATTCGGTCTTCTTAAAATACATGAATGCAGTATACACGTTTGGCAAATCATTTGCAACAAACGAATCCCTGTAGCGTGTAGATGTAATAACTTCGCCGCGATATGTTCTCGGTTTATTCGTTATCCATACATCCTGCGATGCCATAATGTCCCACCAGTGACTTATATCTTCCGGAAATAGCATGTCGGCATCTAGTATAACAGTTTCGTCAAACGGAGTCATGTAATAATACTTCCATTTATTTTCGATTTTCCATTTAGAATTTGCCGCATGATCAATCCATGGAATAGGTATTATATGGTCAAAGACTGCTATAACTTTCGGATCAAGTAACGCAATGTTGGCATCAGTCGCAAGGCATATCTTATTTTCAGACGACTGGCTGTTCTTTATGCTTAATGCAAGTGCATAGGCCATTCGAATGTAATCTTCGTTGCACGAATCCTGGGCTAAGACTAGATATCCTCTGCTCATTTGTATAATCCAATCAGTGTATCGCTGTGGCGATTTATCGACCATTTATTCATAATGTGGATATCTTGGTCTTTTATTCTAGCCATTGTGTAAGTACCTTTCGCTGGCTTTTCTGCAAATATAGTAATATCATTTAGCCCATTTACTGAATGAATATCGTGTGTATCCCAGGACATCATTAATCCAGGTATAGGCAGATTTACTGTTGACGAGTTTATATTCGAGAACCCATTTAACATGTGCACCGCTATACTGAACGCATTATCGTTTCTAAACATACCATTTGAGAAATAGTACAGTTGCTTATAATATGCATAATTATCTTGTATATGCCTTACTGTGTCGAATAGAAACTCTGCATATTCGCATTTCTTGAAGTATATAACTGTAGCCCAATATTGTGTTATGCCAAAGTCGTCTATATTCTTAACATAAGGCTCATCTGAATTTCCGGGATTAAAGATCCTGTTGTCAATCATAACTTCGGAATCACTGCCCCAACATTTATCAAGCGCATCACTCATTATAAGATAATCAGCATCAATAAACAACGTTTCATCATATGGTGATAAGCTATATGCTTCCCAGTGATTACAATTATAGAATTGTAATGTTTTACTAGCAGTAGCATCTGCATAGCTTCGTTTATTGCTAAAATTAGTGTCTGATTTGACTGTTAGTATATTTTCGAAACACTGATTTATTAATTCATCACCTAACGATTTCTTGCCCCAGCCCAGAGTACCAGCATCAGTTACTAATGTAACCTTTACTTGTAGATTTTTCTGCACCATCAGTGCATTAGCACATGCTACCTTAAAATAATCAATTTCGGTATTGTTGTGTGCATACATTAATACGCCACGTGTCATTATACGTCCTTAATATCTAGGATGGATTTAACACTCCTTGATTGTTTGATTATTTGTGATTCCCTAAAGTAGTCATTTGTTACTTCAAAGTATAAGGTTGTGATTTTCTGCAAGAATGCAGCAGTGTCTTTGATAGACACCGGAGATTTATTGTCGTCAAGCAATGTAGCTTCTGAATATCCGTTGCGCACTAGATAATCAAGGAAACATATTAGTTGTTGGTTTATTGTGAATTTTCCACCAGCTTCGGCCACCATAAGTGTACCTTCAGCCTTAGTCTTTAATTTGTGGAGTTGGTTGTTAAGTGTTTGCTTATAATTGGCAAACGCAATTGCATTTTGTAATCTGTCGTCCATTAAAACCCCCGTTAAAGCTATTTATCGTTAGCATTAACGGTGGTTATTAGTTTTGGTCTATTACATTGTTGATGTAAATACAGGGTTGATAATTGTAGGTAATGCAATTACGACAGCATCGGTTGATCTAAGAGTATTAATATGAAATGTAGTGATGCCTGTCTTTGTGTTCGGTAGCGCATCTAAGTCGTCCATTTCAAACTTCAAATCTACAAGGCCACTAGCACCGGCTGATGCATATTTTGCACTAACTGTAATAGAGCTACCAGCATAATATGGGCCACTTGTTGGGACGCCGTGATACAAAATCTTATACGAATTTGTTAAGCTATAGAACCCAACATTAGGCACTGCGCCACCAATAGTGTTAGTTGTTGTGAAATAATTCATTACAGTCGGCGCGCTCATGTTTGATAACAATGTATTCCACATAACATCCTCTGGTGAAGATGTCGGTGTATACGACCCCGTAAATGAAAGATAACCGCCGGTGTTGAAGAAATATCGTGCGTTATCCCATGAACCAAAATTAACCTGACATGTAAATGTTAATTTAGATTTCCATGATCCTGAGGATTGCGTCTGTGCGGCACCCGACACTAAAGTGGATTGTCCTAACGCTAAATTGAATCTATTTGTTATCAGCGATGTTACTACTGAACTAAAAGTTGCAGGGGTATTATGCGCAGTGACAACATTACCTGCCACTGGGTCAGCAACAGGCAACGGTGGAGAAACAGTTGTACCCTGATGTGTACCAGACGCCCTCATCGTATCGAACAATGCGGCCCATTCTGACGCCTGCACAGGTGCTCCTACGAGCACAGTGGATAGCGATGGCGTACGGCCATAGCCGTACGTACACGGATCGGTAGGATTGTATGTTCCTAATGTTAGTGGCACAGTCCCCGGATACAAATCGGAATACACTTGATTCATTCCACCCACTAATGTAGAAAAGGTGTTATAGTCAAGGGCCTGTATTGGGCCGCCTGTAGCGTAAGTCATATATTATCTCCAGTTGGTTTAAGAATAGACCGCTGGGAATATTTGGCGATATGCTCCATTTGCCCATATAGAAATAACTGATCCTACAATAAGGATATCGCCGTCTTCTTCTAACCCCGGAGTCGGATTAACAACAGGTACGTGGCCGCCGCGAATAATAATTTCGCCTGCTGGATTTGCCACAACCACCTGACTCCAGTTTGCTGCGCCACCCGAAGTTGCACTAGAATTTCTGACGTGCAACACCCCTGTAGTGGTAGATGTCTTTTCAAACCACAGCTGACCTTGTACCGCGAATGCGTCACCTGGCCTAAATGCTGTAGTGCTTGCAAAGTTCTCAGTCATTTGCAAGAAGTTTTGTGCAGTAGGTGCACCGTAATTAATTGCGTTACGGCCTACAAGCTGAGTACCGACACCAACACCCGGGCCGTGTGCATTTGCATTATAGAATGCGGTATCTATTGCATTATCCGGCACAATAACCGGTGTACCGTCTGCATGATAAATTGTGTATGACATTAGTGAAATTCCTTAGTTTTTGTTATTTATCAATTTGCACCCATCTGTATGCGTAAGGTGTAGATGATTTCGAGTGACCTGTTTGATGCTTTTTGAATTGGATGAAAAACAACATGTGTTATCATCAACTTAGATTTGGCACCTATTTGCTTAGAGAAATTTACGCCCTGGTTAATAAAATTATCAACCTCGGAAGTTGTTTGAGTAAAATTACCAGCAAATAAATTCTCAGACCCAACGAACAGGCCTATTTCGTTGAATACCATCTCGTTTGCGTTAGAGATACCGTTTGTTGATAACGGAGTACCAACGAACGTCGAATTATCGAGTAACGATTGTGTTATAGAAGTTGGGCCTGCTGCACTCGACGGCGGCTCGCTGTAGCTTAACGTAACATCCACGACTATGTCTTCGTAATTCGTAGATATATCAGCAGACGGGATATATGCCTTAGAAAACTGTTGATAGTTCAGGGAATCAGTTGAATCATTTGATAATTTCTTTACGTATATAGTGTTATACAAATTAGCGGTAGGATTCTTTACTAAACTAGACGAACCACCGATTGACGGTTTGTATGAAATGATACCGGTCGGGCCGACATATGCTCCGCCATTACCGAATGCCATATAGCACAGAAAGCTATCTGGATTACCTATAAGGGCGTGCGCCAAAGCGGTAGATAGGTTCCCATATAGGACATCATTATGAGTATCAAGTAATACCTCTTTAGTATCTTTATCAATAATCTTAACAAATCCCTGGATTGAACCACGAATAAATTCCTGCATCTTAACCCCTTTTATTTACAAACACTTCGCCTGTATCTTTATCTCTTATCAGCACATGACAATGTACTTCTACATTAGCAATATCCATATACCCGGATTCCTTTACTGGCTCGGGTTTCGGTGTGTCTACTTTGTCTTCAACGTTGTCCATAATGTCCTTTGCTATTTGCTTTATTTATCATCATAATTATATACTCATTTTATATTACAGGATTGCAGTACCTGGCTCACGCTTTAGCATCTCTGCTTCGGGGGTCGCAGCATACCAGATACCACCATCCGACGCCTTTGTTATGTTTGTGTACATATCCGAATCCCACCCGTAGCTATCCCACGGCAAGAAATCATATTGCCCCGGACCGGTTACTCCAGCAGGGTCGACTGCATTCCATACAGTGCTGTTGGAGATAGCAGGTAACTCATTGAATTTTTCAATCCAGACAATATTCGGTACCAGTGTTAATGGATCTGCGAAACTAGGTACAAGGGCAGTGTGTTCAACAGGCGCTGTACCATTTGTTCCGCGACGTACCAAAGATAACTCCCATGTGTTGGCCGCAGATTCGGTCTTTGATCTGTACTCAATTCGTTCACCGTTAATCCATATAACGCCCGGTGTCGAGCTAGGACCCGGGTTAGGTAGAATATCTGTAGTTATAGGATGTGTCAACGGATCGATAAACACAGTAATAATTTCGGTATAATCTGTTCCAGCTGATGGTGCAGGCAAATCAAACATTAATATACCCGAATCTAATTCAGAATTTCTATAGATATGATTTTGCCCTATGCCTAAATTCTGCCTGTAACTAACAGTCACTGGCAAGAATTCCAGTGTAACAGGGTCAGCAGGATTATATATAGGGCTTCCACCTGCAGCGACTATCTGTGCCGCAACCAATGGATCGACATCGGATACGGAATCACCCCACGGTGCATATGGATGCAATATACCACCTACATTGTTAACAGGCAGACGTGTATCTACATTAACAACAAAGTCATCTTTAGGGAAACCGTATGCAACTTCTGTACGGTTTGTTCCGTAGTTAAAGCGCATTATTCCGCCACCATTCCACAACACTAGCGCAACAGGTGTTGATGCCACAGGTGCAAAGAAATATGCTGTATAATTAAGGTCTACTTCATTGTACTCTACATAATAATCCTTGCCATACAACAATATGTCGGCACCAATTGTAACGCTAACAACACTAGACGGTGTAATGAATGTCTGTGGATTGTTTAAATTGATACTGTTAAAATCAAATGTGTAAGGATACAACTGTGAATAGCCGATCTTAGAAGCATCAAAATTAGTCAACTCTATTGTGTAGACATCCTCTTCTGCTACAAATTGTTTTGCTAAACATGTATCCCACCAGAATGTATCCCATTGCGAATTTGCTAATGGATCAATACAGTTGACTTCCCACGGTGCAGGTGCATATGGATCTACTGTAAGTGAATAATTTTCAGGGCAGACATCCCAGGACACTGCTTCCCAATATCCTACTTCGTTCGGATCTTCGCAGCTAACGTCCCAGTTACCATTTTCGTAAGGGCCACCAAAATCAGGGCCGAACTGGATGATAGTCTTAAGTTTGAAATCATTATCAAACGCTGTACCTGTTGCAATATCAGAAATAAGGTGAGTACTCGTGTAATCACGTATTTGTGTATGGTAAGGCTTAGAATCAACAATATAACTCATGATATTGTTAATCTGATCTGGTTGATAGATACGAGATTGTTTAATCGGTATGTTATTTTCCTTTATGTATATGTAGGAAGACTTGAATGCCCAATTCTGGTTCTTCTGCTCGCTGAAGACATAATTCAACATTGCAAAATACAATTCATTCTGGAACACAACATAACTATTAACGAACACTTCTGTTCTAAATGCCTTTAGAAGTTCTCTTAATTCAACCGATAATCCATATACATTATGTGTTGTATATATCGTATCTAGTAATTTTATAGCAGATGCTTCTATACCGACCTTCAAGAAACTCTGTGTAGCGACATTGGTGTTAAGTTGCACAACTGCATACAACACATATCTTCCATCAGGTGTTCCTTCAATTACTTCGACAATTGCGCCAGTGTTTAGCTTACCGGCATTCAGTGCAGTAGTGGCCTGTGTAAGCGATGTGAACACAACAGATGGTGCTACATCGTCGTAACCGAGTTCATACCATGTTGTGTAATCCCAGTATTCGCTTGTTTTAACGCCTGTGTTCCAGTCTGGTGTCTTGTCCCTGATAGCGATACGTTTTAGCAAATTGTTACCTGCTTGCACAAATATCTTTCTTGCTGCGTAAAGATCCATGAACATACCCTGACGTGGGCGGTAAGTGATACCGAACTTCTCAGCTTCGCTCAACGATGGATCAGGTACAGGTAACACTTCGCCGTAGAATGCTGATACTGTGTCAATTGCATCATCCCACGGTGCTATATCCCATCCGTATATATCCCACGGTAAGTCATGCCCAACAAAGATGCTGTTACTCCACTCTTCAGATGCAGGTAGTACCTTTGTGTATGCACAAATACTATCTACCATTTTATTCCAGAATTGATCAGTAATCAACGATGCAGTGTCACCTTCGCGGAATAATTTCCATTGCGAATGCTCTTGGTCGTTACGTTCTGCAAGACGATACTTGATCTGAACATTATCACCCTTGTAGGCAAGAATTTCTTGTACATTATAGAACATGTAAGAATTGTTTATTTCGGACTGTTGTATAGGCGAGAAGAATACAAACTGCTGACTTCTAGGTGCGAATAGCAATCTAGAAACATCAAGGGCAGCTAGTGTACGATTTTCGATAACAGGCTTACTAATAGGATTTAACACCCAGAAGTAATAGTTAACTTCGGTTATGTTAGTAAATCTGTTCGAAGATTCTATTCTTACATAGGTAGTCAAACTTCTAGGTGTACCAGATCCTGCATATTTTGCAGGTGGAACTGGACTCTTAACCCATTCGTAAATATCTACAGAACTGCCTGGAAACATTTGTCCCCAACGATCGCGACGGTACACTAGATTTTGTGTAGGTGTTTCACTACCATCTAAAGCAGCAGGTTGTTCATAATAAGCATATCTCATGCTAGACATATCCCACCATAGTTTACCAACTTGTGGTTCACCGAATATAATGTTTTCACTATAAAGACGTGCATCCCCGGTGACATTATATCTTGCAGGATCTTGCAATAACATATATGTGATATTCTGTTTTGCAGGACCAGGTAAGATTGCCTTAAATGGATCATACACTGGAAGCAATACCAATTCGTTTTCGATTCTGCGCTGGAATACCTGCGCACTACTGAACAACGAAGTGTTGATTAATGTTTCTTGCACACGGTATGGTGTGAAGTACATTGGTCCAATGGTATCCCATCCGTAGTCGTATGTGTACGGATAAGCCCAGAATTCCTTCACAGTAGGATCCCAGTAAGTAATGTCCCAATAGCCAGGATCTGCTGTAATCCTGACGACTGCCCATTTATTAGCAATATCGTCGACCCATATTAGATCACCTAAGCCTACATACTTAGGTAACAACGGTTCAATCGGCTGCTCAGTCCAGCGCATTGTCTTGAACAATAGCAAGTCGGTAAAGAATTCAAATACCCCGATTTCGTCGGCTTGTATAGGGTCACCAGCTACATTTAATAATTTATAACTGTTATAAGATATCAGTGTAGTAGGATCTGTGTATAATCCGTTATCTTCGAATCTAACTGCATAGTTTGTTGCAGGATCAACCTTTCCATCAATAACAATCTGCAAACAAATCATATTACCGTAATCAGTTCTACCATCAGACGATGCTGAAAGTTGTGGTAATATTTCTTGATTTACTACATTCTGATATCCACTTCCTTGGTTCACTACAGCTACAGAGACAATCTGTCCTGCATTAGTAACTGATGTAATTTGGAACTTAGCGTCTACATATCCGGGATCATACGAAATTGCCCTGCTTGCGACAATTACATCAGCGGAAGAATACCCCGTGCCTTGATCAACAATAGTTACAGAAGTTATATATCCATTATCGTCTACAGTAGGATATAATACAGCACCGTAACCTGTTGCTGTCTGAGTCGCTTGCTCAATGGTTATAATAGGCGTAATTTCGTATCCTGAGCCGCCATTGGTAATAGTGAATCCTGTGATAACACCGTATTCAATTATTGCTGTAACTTTTGCTGTTTCTGTACACGGCCCGTCGATAATGATTTCGGGTGTAACGGTATAATAACCACCAGGATTAGTAAGTTCAATAGATGTAAGTATCCCGTCGGTTATCTCTGGATATAATACAGCAGGTGTCGTAGAAGATCCTGTTATCGTAATCGTAGGTGTGGTTGTGTAACCGCTGCCACCTTCGGTTATAGTAACTTTGTTTATAACCCCATTATTAATGGTAGATGTAAAAGATGCATCTACAATGGCAGGTACTGGCAATGTTACTACCGGATTTGTGCTATATCCAGCGCCCGGATTAGTGATGCTGACACTTGTTATGATACCGCCCACGATGCCAGCAATGCCTGTAGCGGTGATTGCGATAGGTGCGTCGACTACACATGTAGGAGGAATCATAAAATATGATCCTCCGTCTACTATATCAACATCAATAAGTTTTCCATCAACTATTACTGCATTCAATACAGCCGGATGATACGTAAATCCACCTACTACAGTAATTACGGGAATTGTTGTATAATATCCACCTTGCTCCGTAATAGTAGCAGTGTTAACAACACCATCTTCTGTTGTACATGTCAATGATGCAGGTGTCGTACATGGCCCCGTAATTACCAATGATGGTGGTGTTAGATATCCACTTCCGCCATCATCAATAGTGGCCGAAGTAATGACGCCATCAGTAACATATATTGTAATTTGAGCAGATGTTATATTGCTTCCTACTACAGAAATTGTTGGTGGAATAAAATTACTATATCCGGTACCGCCGTTAACGATAGTTACACCAGTAACAACTCCGTCGGCTGTCGATAAAGTTACTTCGGCCCGGGTTGTTACTGGTGGCGCAATAGTAAGTATCGGTGCGGAAGTATAGCCGGAACCAGATACAACAATCGTTAAATTACCAACAATGCCACCGATTGCTGTTGCAGTTATGACGCCACCAATTAGAGACGGTTTTACCGCAGTTACTGTAGGTGGTACTGTGTATCCAGAACCACCGCTAGCAATGTATATCCCGTTGATAACTCCGCCTGCAATAGTTGCCAATGCAGACGCAGGTGTAGTACATGCGCCGGTAATTGAAATTTCCGGCGCAACTGCATATCCACTGCCACCGTTTACTATGCTAATACTGGTTACTACGCCATCTGCTATCTCAACAATTGCCGACGCCGGGGTTATACATGCACCAGTAATTTCGACTGTAGGTGCAACTGCAAATCCACTACCACCATTTACTATGATAAAATTAGTAATGATACCGTCTGTTATATTTGCATTTGCGGACGCATCACTAGGTGGAATGATGTCAAGACGACTACGAGTTTCACGATCGGTTAGCAGTAACAAATCAGATGCAGTTTGTGCCACTCTCCATGTATTAGCAAGGTACGGTGCTGATTTTATATTCACCATCTTATAGACATCCCAGTCTTCTGTGAATGTCTTAGCAACCCATACTGTGTCATTTTCTGCAGGATTGAATAATCTTGTGCCCCACAATGTTTGTGTCTGGATAGGGTCAAATGATGTCCATGTGACGTCATTGAAATTCACATATCCTGCGTTTGGCATAGAATATTCTATGTTGGTCGTAGTCGGGAATTCCAACGAATATGCTGGATCATTTGGTCTAACAATCCATTTTGCCACATCATCGACATCAATGTCGACTACATTATCAAGCTTCTCGTCTCTAGCTATCTGGCCTTGCCATACGGCATACAATCTGTCTAACTGGTGTAGATCTACAGTTGATTCAACAGTAACATTAGGTGCCGATAGATATCCATATCCTTTGTCTGTCATATCTACACGCGAAATTTTGCCAAGCGCATCTAATACTGCGAATGCTTTTGCAGGACGTAGCGGACCAGTCAGACCCGGATCTGTAGGATCAGCATCGGGAAGAGAAATTGCAATGCGCGGAACACTTGTATATCTGTTCTGTGCATTTACTATATTAACTTCTCTTACAAATCCTATATTAGACGGAATAAAATTCAAACGTGCAACAATAACTTCACCGGAATTCTGTTCAGGTGTTAACACGAACTCAGTAGAAACCTGTTCTATTGTGTTACCTAAATCAGATAATTTAAGTGCCCATTCTTCGTACACTTCAATTGTTTCGTTATCCTGCACCTTTGTTGATCTAAATAACTTATCAAATGCTTGGCGCGTACCCTTCTGTCTGATAGCACCTTGATAGAACAAATACTGAACGTCATTAGACACCTGTAGATTATCTAGATAGCTCTTGCTTTCATATCCAATAAGGTGCTGTCCTAACGCTTCTAGGCTTGGATTATCTAACAACACATCGGGATCATAGAAAAATCTCATCGAATCTACAATGGTGTTGAAGTTAGGCACCAATTCGTTATCTAAGATTAAATAACCGGGCGCTTCTTTCTTACCGAACCACGCATTGCTTCTGGCGCCAGTAAATTTTAGACGTTGTTGTCTTGCACGTAATAGTGGATCATAAACAATATCGTTGAAACTGGTCGTGTTATCAAATATCAACACATGTTCTGTTTCGGCTGCACTTACTTGTAGGAAGTATATTCCGCCAGCCTGCAAATCAGCCGGAGAAACTGCAATATACATGTTATCTCTATCAGTAACCGTGCTATTAGGCGGGATAGCAATACCGTATTTGTCTAAGATACTGTAGACACCATTAGCAATAGTTTCTACATCGTTAGGGTAGCCGCGCTCAACAACAAGCATGGCGTTATTTGCCGCTGGGCTAAGTTGGATACTCGAATCTGGCATCCAGTTGGTGTTTATCCAGAATAAGAACTGTTTGGCTGAATACAACCAGTCGCTAATTTGATTTGTGTCTATACTTACATCAGTGAATTGCCAACCCTGCGACTCTAGATATGCACCCCAACCGATAAGGAAATCAAATACATCTTGTGGAGTATCTAATATTGTGCCATAAGGTATGGTATGAGATGTGACTTCCGAAATTGGTCTGTATATAACAGACGAGCCGCCGATTGTCGGTAATGCCCGCAATTTTTGCCAGTTGTCTATGTTAAACTTGCCTGCAACAATCGTACCTATGCTGGTATAATATACACCATTGTATCTAACAATTTCGCCCGGTGTATATGTTTCGCCGAGTGTGTATATATGGAATTCAGCAGGAGTTCCACCGATAGTTATATCAATGATCTGAGCATTTGACCTGTCTAAAATTGTGAATTCAGAATTCAACAAATCATATCCGTATACAACAAATTTGCCCTCGGTGCTAACCCTAATAATGACACCACTATATGCGTAAGTCTTTATAGGTTGACCTTTATGCAAGATTGTCTGGAAATTGTTTGTAGGCACTAGCAGACTAGTTGTGGTCGCTGTTGGCGATACAGATTCTATGTATGTAGATACTGTATCTTTATTTGTGAATCCAGCAAATTTATTAGCAAGATTTACATCCAAAGTACGAACCTTGTTACCAAATACGGTAGAAATATCTTGTCCCAGGAATAACAATCTATCGCTAATCCAGCGTTGGTATCCAAAGCGAACTGCCGGAGTACCATCAACGGATTCGGCATGCACTACTTGAGTTGCATTCTTTGGGCGCATCCATGCAAAGAATGGATCACTATCTGTGAATGTATCATTCTGCACATATTGCCAATTGTTGTTGGACATGACTGGTCCGTAGACACCCGGTATATCAATTAAGCCAGGCGATAAATCAGTGCCGATTGTGTCGAATAGTAATTCGCCGAATGGGCCCGGCTTCATTAGGTACAAGAATTCTTGCACAGAGAATGCATAACCGGATGTAGACATCCATGCTTGCTCAACCGGAGCACCATCACCATACACCCACGGATTATCAAATCCGTCAAACGGTGCATACATGTTACCGGACATTGCGACATTAAATATTGTCGGTACAGGTATAATATTACCCATTGTATCAACAGGCATAACTGTTGATAGGCCAGGTCGTGCCCACATTTCTTGCACTTGTGGCAATAATGTTTCAGGATCAAAAATAGCCGTTGGCCCTTGTCTAATCATACCCAATTCTAAATCAGCCCATAATGCTGTATTAGTAGATGACCAATTTGTGCCATATTCCGCAACCCACCACACTGGCTGAGAGCTGAACCCTAGCATTTCCCATGGGCGTGTATTAGGGTAAATGGTGTCATAGTAATACTGGAAAATACCTTTCCAATTACCGGGTAAATTAAGTTTTGTGCCGCCGGGGGTTACTGCTTCAGCATAATTATATAGCTTCCATAATTGTGGCGAATTTGTTGGTAAATCAGCACTTGCGTACAGCCAATCGTTAACATGATAGTTCGCTTTATTACTTGCTGTCCACTTGTTTAGATAAGACTGCGTTATGTCTAAAAATTCTGCACGAGAATATCTTGTCTGTCTAAAGTAACCAGACTTAACATCTTCAAGACGCAATGGCAAATGATATTCATTTCTGAATCTGTATTGCAATAAATTGTAGATTCGCTTTTCTAATTCAAGCAACAACTGATCGCGGTAATCGCCGTAAGCAATGGTCTTAGAACCATCATGCCCAATAATTACATTCGTTGGGATTGTGTAAGATGTATCTAATTCTATACGTGGGATATACACACTATATGCACCAACCTTGGTAGGTGTAGATGGAACATAAGCAGGTATATAGGCAGGCACTGGGTTTGTGTAAAGTGCCACAAACATATTCTTACCTATCAACGATGCATCAAATTTAATTTCTATAGCAAGGTTGGTCGATATAATTTCGTAATCGACGCCGATTGTTAGTATTCTCTCATGTCCGGAAATATCGTAGATATACAGTGCCGAACGTGGATTATCTAAATCTAAATATGTATCTAGTGTCACAAGTTGGCTGACCGGAACAACATGTGTCTCTGTTGCAAACGGTGTGCCATTGGCAATCATATACGAATATGCAAATGCATTCGAGAATTCTTTAGATATGTTTATCGTCTTGATAATCGCATCTACCCACGCACTAATCACAATTGTATTATTGTGATACTGTACTGGATTGAATTCTTGATTAATCAGCTGCAATGCAGTCTGCAAATATTTGTTTTTAAATTTAGTGTACTCAGACTGACTGAATCTAATGCCGGCAATGACATCTAAATTATCATCAGACGAAACTAACATCGACTTCAGTGTCGGTGCAACGTTCTGCAAAATAAACGATCCCACTGATCTATTCTTTGTGGTGTCTCTATAGTTGTTTGTTCCACCAAATGCTACACCAGAGAAATATGCCTGATTATAGATTATAGATGAAAATTGTTCTATTAAATTACTCGCACTAATTTCACCAACCTCTTGTTGAATAGGGTTAGCTTCTAGTTGCTGTGGTATAGCTGAATATCCCGGCGCGGCTGGGTCAAGCATATCTCTTGTATATGTCTGAATTTCGACAACAGGTGCAACTGCCTGCGGTACAGCAAGCAAGTTAGTAAGATAGGTTTCTAAGTCTACATATAGGTCGTTGTTTATACCGACGATATAGTAACCATCTAGTTGATGTGTTTCGTTTTTAACTTCTACACCATTAACACTCACAATGATATCGGGTGCAGCAGGATAGTTGTACGGAACAACACTTAATCTAAATTGATATTCTACGCCGTAACCTACAGCAAATTTATCTATAACACGTTGTTTGCTTAATGCAACGCGGCTATAATCAACCGGTACTGTTGTACCTGCTTGTACAGGAGTAAATAAATTCCAATCATTATACATAACAGGTGTATAGTGGAACATGTAATAGTAGTATCCGTCGATTGGCACACGGGCTGAACTGTACACATATCTATCTGTTATTAGGTCATTCTGAAACATGATATCAGACGACTGGCCTAAAGAAGTGTACACTATAGGAAATCTTAGTACAGGATCTACAGTGGCCCCTGGTTGTGGATTCACCTTATAAGAGAATATTTTGCTACCAGCAAATGTGCTGAGTGGGTATGTAGTCACGTCGTCAAGTGGTACACCATTATGATCATATAACTGAAATAGTGGTGGTTGGTTTACTGCTACCTTATCATTAGCTGCCTGCACCCATTCGTTTATATCATAATACCATGTTTCACCACGTTGTGCACCATCCCACGGTGCATCTTCGGAGATAAGAATAATATCACCATCAACAATAGGTGGCGGCACTGGTATAAACATAACCGTATCGAAGTCAGGGTCAATACGCACCTGATAAATTGTCTGGTTAGAAATATACGGAGTCACGATAGGTTCGCCGTCCCAATGCAATAGATCCCATTGTTCGTTGATCGCTCTGTCCCATGGTATCAAGTCAGTCGTAACCAGTGTTGTGTCATTCATAAACACAACTAACTGACCGTCAGTGAATTCTACCTGAAGCTCTTCATTTACTGTATCACGCAATCTTAGTTGATAATCTAGCATCTGTAGCGGAATGCCGAATTCATTATCGCGGAATCCAAATGTCACATCGGCCCTGAACTGTGTGCCTGAATTGTATAAGAACAAATCAGCAGAGAATTGAATAATCGGTCTTAATGCTCGAGTAGCATTTGTCGGAAATGCAATTCCCGTTGCTGCAACAGTTGCATTTATTGCATCTATGTGGACCCATTTGTTTGTGCGTGACCATGCATTTCTGTCAATAGCACCACGTTCGATTGTTATGTAATCACAATTTCCGGGCTGTGGTTGTACGTCCCACGTTAATGTATCCCAGTTGGTATTCTGTATAACCCTACCATTAGACAACTGTGTAGTTCCATCCCATGGTAGGAATTCTAGTACAGTCCCAGGTGTGTAATCAGGGTAACGTGGCACTAGTCTAATGCCTATGCCTACACCGATGTTTTCTACAATCAATGGATCAGGGTACAATGTGGACCCGACGAATTGAATTGTTAGACCTGTAGTGAATGTTAGGTTGGCAGGCAGTGCGCCAGGGATAGATGAAGTGTTGAATGACTGCGCACCCAATATCATAGATGTTATTTGTGTATCGGAAATGCCTGTTACATTTATAGCCGCTAGTCCCTGGAACACCCAGTAGTAATTGTGATAGTTAATAAACATATCAAAATCGATAGGTGGCGCCCAGCTGTAATATTCAGATTCAAAAAGTCTATCTTGATTTAATGTGTTTCCACCGTAATAATTAATCCTGTTTAACAGGTCATCATAGAAGAATATATTTGATTTTGTATTATCTGTATTGCGTGAGAAGCCAGTGGCTTCTAATTGCCACCAGGTACGGTCTTTCGACGGTTCTGGTAAGTAGAAATCACTGACAGGATTATATAATCCCGGCGTGCGTCTGCCGATATACCCACTTAACTGGTCACCATCTTTCTTAGAGAATACTTGGTCGAACGTCGCATCGAAGAACTTCTTCTCCGTAACCGTTTGGAAGACGGCGGGTAATTTCTTAATAAACTGAGTCATGTATATTTCCGCAATAAGGTGTAGATAATGTTATCTACATCGTATTTATCACGGAAATTATATATGCTGTAAACTATTAAACACGCATGTTCTGATCTGTTAAATTAGATACAATAGCTACGTTATTTACGGTGGCTGTAGACATAAACAACTGATTAGGGCTGGCCACAATTTCAAATAAATTACCAAATTGTGAAGTTGCATTACTAGGTACAATAACAACCGAGCTAATAAGCGTGGAAAGTTGTTGGTGAATGAATGCTGCTAATTCTGTGTAGAAGAATTTTTCACCAAAATCCCAGTTTCTTATATCAAAATATATGTCAACTGCCTGAACAACTCTTGTCTTTATTTCATTGTCGCTAACACTGCTCGATGGTGCCTTAACTACTTTAAAGATTGCCTGCAATTCAGGTTCGGCCTGCTGCCCAAATAATACCTTAAATTCACCCGAATTCCAAATCATCGAATCACTAACCATTTTATACTGGTCTAAATCCTGGAATTGTATTCTTAGATCTTCGGTGGTTGGTTTAACTGGCATAGTGTATTTCGTGCCATTATTATTCTTCCAATTGATAATGTCTGTATAATACCCATTTGTTATTGCAATCATATCGATGATATTAGATGGTGACGGATCTATACGCTGGTCAATCGCTGCGTAATGGCTCCACTTAAAGTAGAATGGTAACTGCTCTATTGCCGGTATAGAGGTGTTCTGCGTGAATACCTTACCGTTCTTGTCATACCTATATTTGTCGGGTGTAGATACTACAATCTTACCAGTCGGGAAACCAGTGACCGGTGTAGTGTTTGCTGTATTTTCATAAACAAATGTGTAATATACACCAAAGCCGGGTTCTGTCGACGATATTAGATAAGATTTGCTATTGAAGAATGTAGTCACTATAGCCGATCTGTCTAATACTGCTGCCGTTCCAACAAGCCACGGATATGTCGTTGTATCGTAGTTGAAGAATGCAGTAAGTTGATTTGCTATCGTGACAGGTGCAACAGTTGTAGATTGAAATTCTAACTGTGCAAGACTATCGACAAACATTAAATCTGTTTCATCCATATACACATATTTTAGTGTAGGCGCATAGGTAGTTCTAATAAAATCTGGAGACAATATAAAGTCCATGAACCCTTCTGCATAATGCGGCAACGGGGCAGATGTAGTATAAAGAGTCCACAGATTCATATTAGCAATATACGGTGCACTGTATAGTGTTTCGACATCGGTAGAATCTACAGGGAAGTATACATACATATCACCGGTGTAGCCTTCTAGGCCTAAACCCCATTTTGCGATCCACGGTCTAGTGCTTTGATACCCGGAAACTTCATTGTCGTAATATTCGAACACAATACGGTCTGTAGGCGAAACAATCCTATCGAACCCGTTTGGGTCGTCAGGTATGCCGTCGTTGTTCACGTCAACTAACGAAACTTTAATTTTGGCAGGATCTTGATAGCCGTCATCTTGAATAAACACGCCGGTAACGTTAAAATTCACAGGTGTGTCGATGAATGGTTTAATAGGCGGTGGTGGTATTACCGGCTCATTGTTATCTACTAAATTATTTGTGTTAACAAATGGCATGATTTCAATTGTATCCTGCAACGCCTGACCAGTTGCGCTGTCTACTACTATTTGGTTAGGTTCCCAATAGAATCTTACATCTCTATAAGATTCGAATATGTAGATGCGGCCACGTGCAGTCAAATCATATGTAGTGGTAGCTAATTCGTTATTGCTTGCGATATTTACATACAATAATCCACTGTTAGGATATTCTGCCCAATTAGAATAAATCTCCGGAATACTGCCGTCCATCATGACAGGGGCATACTTTAATGCTTGCGCTGATTGATCAGATATACCGGGTGTCGTCTCAGTCGAGGTATGCCACTCATCTTGCAACACATCATAGAATAACCAGAACGAAATACCATCAGCAAGCCTGCCTAACACTTCGGAAATTTCTACTGTAGTCAGTTCACTTCTGAATGTTGGATATACTTTTGTCGCATGTGCATTGTTGTTTATTTCTAGACCTAATTCGACTGGACCCACATTAGCATAAGGATTAGACGAGTTAACAATCAACGGAAGGCCATTCTGAATAACTGTGTTGACAGATACTGATTTTATATCTGCAGATGTTTCGAATTCTAATACCGCGCCATTATTGATGAATCCCCACGGCTGATATATCCCGTTAGGCTCGTTTTGTGTATCAAACGAGTTTACTAAGATGGCAGCAGCGGCATTAGAAACAGTGCTGTTAGCAAAATAGCCAGTATCATTTTTAAATTTAGCTGGGCTTGTCTTCCAGTATAATTGCGACTGTGCAGGATTATTTAAGTCTAATATAGAATATCCTGTAGGTTTGCTAGGTGTACTATTCACTCTGACAACATTCTCAAATTGCGATATGTATTCGTCATAGTAGAATGCAGATACACGTGGATCACGTAACATTTCTTTTATAGAATTCATTAAGATAGTATTGATATTACCTTCGTTAGATGAATCACGAACCACTTCTTCTAGTACGTTTTGATTATCCCTGTATAGGGCGCCATCTTGACCAAATATAATTAGGTCTCTGTGGAATCCAGTCGGGTCGTTAATATCTATATATCTACTCTGGCCGCTATATGTTCTGTCAATTGCTTGTATCTTTGCAATCTGATTTCCGTATATAAGTGGTAAGACATTATAATCACTGCCATTGACCATACGCGACTGTGTAGAGAACACTTCGGGCGCACGTAATCTAATTTGCTCGTTTGTTTCGGATGGTGCAGCATTGCTTATAGTCTGCTCTAGATTGAAAACTATGCCTAACGTATATTGTTGCTGATCTGCACCGATGTATGGAATTGTAATCTGCATACCTTGGGCGCTGTCTGGTCTAATAACAAGAGCTTGGTTTGCACTTATACGCACCCATGTTCTAAATAATCCCGTAGGTACATTACCGAAATTGCCGTCTGCAAATCGGATAGATATAGAATCGTTTGCACCAGAGATAACATCAAATATATTTCGTTTCGAGTTTTGTATGCTGTTGTATATAATATTCTCGCCAGCCAATGCCGGTACCTTGAGCCAATTATTAATAACCGAACCATTTTGATCAGTTTCTTGCACATAAACATCGTACTGGTTAATATTCTGCAAATCAATAGGGTATACACGATTAGGAACAGGAAACTCAAAATTCGTATCTAAGTTTATTAAATTGCCTTGTTTAAAGTACAAGAAGAAACCTGTGTTTGCCGAGCCAACGCCTAAGCTATCGTTTCGATATATAAAGTTAAATGCATTTTCGGGATTAGGATTTCTTTCAAAGATTGTTTGGCCGGAAATGAAGTCTGGGTTGCATACATCAATTGGGTATTTTTGTCCATTTATAGATATAGCCAGCGGGTATGTAACTGCTTGACGCAATACGTTGCTTAATTGGTATAAATCCGTAGGAATACTGCCTATGTTGCCGCTCTTTGTGGGGCGGCCAAAAGGGTTAAGTGTGTTGAACGCTGCATTACATATCTGCACAAATTGATCGAACCAATCTGGATTGTTTGGATCATTCCAGAATATAGTCGAATCCGATATGTCAACACCGTTGGCATCGACTAACGGTTGGTTAGTCTGTATAGCTGATATTTTGAATAGTCCACTTGCAGGGATATTTCTACGAGGTACATAGTTAACCATCTGCGCAAGGCGGATAATACTTTCCCTACGTTCAGCAGTATCAATAAAATTTTCTCTACTATTTAGGTCTGTCCTAAATGCAAGACTTGTGCCCAGATAGGCAATTAATTCTACAATTGCAATAAATTCCGAACTTTCAATGTAATCATTGAAATCTTCCGGGTAATACGACTGTATGTAATTTATTAATGCCTGCTTTAAGGTAGGAAAATCATATGCGGTATAATCTATAAACGAATATGCTTTAAATACTTTCTTATAATCTTCCGCGGCGAAAAGATTTGACTGACGGATCGATTCTGACATTAAGTGGTTTCCTTGTCTTTAAGACTAAACGTTACAAACATATTATCGGTTATAGATTCTGGCTGAAATAAGAGCACCATTACGACATTTAATGCCTGCTCTTCTTGATACACATCTATGCTAACTAATTCGACTCGTGGATCAGATTTAATAACGTTTACTGCATCTTCTATGATAATGTTCTTTGTATACTCGTCAAACGGATCAAATAGATAATCATAAATGCTTGTACCAAAATTAGGTAGCATTACACGTGACCCTTTAGGCGTAGCAAAATGATTGTTTATATCACGTTTTACTAGTTCTATGTTTGTTAATGAATATGGTGGAGCAGGTTGTCCCACCGTATTGAATCCCACGAAATAAGGTTTACGTGTTATTCTATTTTGCTGTACTAAACCGGTTTGATTGCTTGCCATATATTCTCTTTTCTGTTATTTATCAAGAAAATTAAATACTAGTTTTAATAAGCTCTATCCGTATCGATGTAGGCCGGAACTATAGTTGTTTCTATACATAGTCATTACCTTAGTTGTAGCACTAGCTGGTCTGTTACCTGCCCTGTTGAAGCTTAAATGATACCATGCAAGTCCTGTTGTTGAACTGTGCTCGAATATAAATTGATCATACGGGATATTGTCCTTTACCCACAGTGCATTATTCCAGTACATTTCATAGGTCCATCCGGAAAACTGTATGTCTATTGCCTGTCCAGCTACATGCTGGCTTATACCTGATTTGGTTGTTGACTCGTTTCGTATACCCGAATTTACCCGCATAGTACCAAATTTTGCATACATAGGTTCAGCTATGTTTAGTGCCACTGCCTGTAGATTACAGAAACGTGTCTGCATGCTGAATCCTGCAACATCGCCTGATGTGAGAGGATGTGGCCAATATGCACCTGTGGAAAAATCTTCTAACTTAAAATGTGGACTTATCGAAACACCGTAATTGGTGCCGTCCCATATCATACACGTTGTCGGCCACCCATTTCCACCCGGTGGCGGTGTTAGCTCTGTTACCTCGGCGGCCGGTACAGTAGGTGGTGGCAATGATGTTTGAACTGGTGGCTTTGTGTTAGGTGTGTTAGGTGGCTGGGAGCCTTTTGTGCCGGTTGTGTTGTTTCCGTTGGCAATGTTTTCTTCATATTCGTCGTATGTAGGGTCGCCACCACCACCGCTTACCCCGTTCATTAAATTCATTGCAGCACCGAAGGGGCTTCCTGCAGGTGTGCAACCACCACCACCTCCACCGCCGCCGCCACCAGATCTAAATCCGGGCATTGTGCTGTTAGATTTAGGTAAGCTATCCCCGGGGTTTGTGATACTGACTACACCGGGTGGCAAATTGCTTGCTGCATAAGACGGTGCGATTCCCCCACCCGGTAATATGCCTGTAGCGCCGATTGGCACGCTGCTCATTGATGTCAGGACTACCGGGCTGACTGGTATACTGTTTAGGTTAGGTCGAGCATTATCAGCAGGGTTAGTACTGATGAAACTGAAGTTTGCGCCCGTAAGTGGTGTACCTATTTGTGTTGCCATTATGCCTCCGGTGGGAATTTATCATTGCATCCGTTAGGATCAATGTTTTGAACAATCATAGCGATAATATTTGGCCCACGGCGCCCAACTTGTGTATACCATATCGAGTCTTGCAAATCTCTACCAGCTTGGTCAAAATTCTTTATCTTCATAGCAGATATAAATCTCACAAATGTCTGTAATTTACTCTTACCTAGATTGAACACTAAATCTACTAGCGCACGCTTTCTTATATCGGACAGATCACTCCATATGCTACCGAAGATGTCCTTGGCCCCAGACACTGCCTCAGCCACATCAGCACTATACCATGCATCGATCTGCGATTCCGCAATGGCGGTGCCGACAGGGAAACTGCTACGCTCAGTCGGTTTAATAAGATGGCCGATGCCACCTGTCGGGTTTCCTAAGGAATCAAGGTATACTCTTGATTTCTTTCCTTCGTGTATAGTTAGCTGACATTTCAATGCTGCCATATTTAAATCTTTTGGCGAATTGTCCGTAACAATCGGGTCGTCGGGAGTCGAGACAGTGGTGCTTCCAGTGCCGCCACACGGTGTTAACGGTGCGTTAGGGTGCATCTTATTATAGTCGCTTATCATGTAGTTGGTTATTGCGGTCTGCCCACTTGTACAACCGTAGCCGAAATTTGCTATACGTGCCCAGTAATCACCCGAGCCCGATGTGTTCGACTGTGGGAATGCTGCAAGGGTATTTGGCTTAACCGGTTGCGGTATAGGGCAAGGTCCAGTGCCGTGATTTACTAGCCAAGCCCACCATTCATCCCCCTTAGGACCATTAGCATTCCACCAACCACTTACTGCTGATAATATCTGATCACATGTTTGTGGTGTCGAACTGCTAGCAGTTGTGGTATTATTCACGTATGATTCGCTAAAATTTTCATGTTCGGGGCAAGGCTCGTATGTAGGAAATTTCGACAATGTCGTCTTGAATTTCTGAGAATTACGTACAAATTTTGATTCAGGATCTTTCCACGTAGCTAATATGTTAGTTTTCTCAATAACAGGTTTAACTGTTGCACCACCTCCACCACTTGCCGAAAGTGCAGATTGTGTCGGTATAGCCGGCAACGATAAAGGCACACCTGTTGGTAAATTTGCTAATAATTGGCCGGCTGAGCAAGTAGCCACGCCGCCTGCACCCGTTAACGATAATAAAGACGCGGACTCGATTCTAACTCCGCCACCACCTTTTAAGTCAACAGATCCACCGGATGAAATCCTAACACCGGAACCACCTAACATACTGTTATCGCCACCTGCTGCCGAACTTATCGATCCTCCAGCACCGAGACTTATATTTCCACCTGCTGTTAAGTTTGCATTGCCGCCAGCAGATGAATGCCAATTTGAAACTGCTTGGATAACAACGTCACCACCGTGACCTTTTCCCTGGCCTACATATTTAAACAGTGGCAGGTCTTTTACTTTCTTAGGGACATTGTTAACATCGTATGTAAATTCTGTCTTATCAATTTTCGTGTCTTGTGCAGCCTTGATGTAGACATTCTGTCCAGCTTCGATATTTACATTTCTGTCGGCTCTGATATTAAAATCATATTGCGCACGCATGGACACATTCTGTGCTCCGAATATATCTATATTACCCTTGTAATCCATCTGTACCCACGCGGTACCATCGCGATTAATTAGATAGATAAAACCAGTAGTTTCGTTAATCTTAATTTGTGCACCGGATTTTGTTGCGAGTTGAACGTATTCACTATTTTCACCGTCATCCATAATAAACGACGATCCGCCTTTACGTCGAACTTGATCTGGCTCAACATTCTTACTAATGGCGGGCCCGGGTGTCAGTATGCCATATACATGGCTCGGTGCTTCTCGCCTAGCACTGGTGTCTGTAACACCACGAAACCTATCCTTAATGAGTCCTTGATTTCCTAGGCCCTTAAACTTTGTTGCCTCGTATGGTTTTGCTGTGTTATCGGGGTGTGTAACTTTCGTATCGTTCTTGTTGTATTCGGCAACTGGGACAAATTTCTTAGGATACTGATAGTTGTTTACATTACCTGCCATCCCCGGGACCATGTTGTTCATAAATTGGTTATATAGACAACCAATAAATACCCCACGCGACGGGTCACCGTTAATAAAGACAACCAGCACCTGATTATTAATATCGGGCGGAATCATCCACATACCATACGATGTCTGTGTACCTTCGAAGATCCGTGTATTGTTGGTATCTGTGGCGTCAATATTAGTTGCACCAGCAAACGGCGATGAATAATTTACTATAACCCACCCGTTTTCATCATCGGGTGTTGACCCGAATTCAGGTATCCATACCTGTAAACGACCGTTTAAATTTATATCAGAATTTTTCTTAACAAATCCCAGATATACACCGGTAAGGACGGGTACGCGACCCATCGGCTGTAATGAAGAATTTGTATTTGTTTTGGATGACCTACGGCCTGCGTCTGTATAACTCATGCTTCGTCACTCTCTAAATGTGGCGGTATATTAGAGGAGGCACCTAATCCTGAATTTAATGTGTTAATAATGTATTCTTGTGTATTAACATATGCTACACCGTCTGCACCTATTCGTGTTATTGCTATCCTGCTAGGTGTTTTAAGTGACGTAGATGGCACAGATATAGGCACTCCTTCGACAATAGCAATATTAGGAGTAGCATCTGCCTTATCTAGTTCTCCTAAGAAATCTACAAGATTAATTGCCGGATCTAATAGGCAGCTTAATTCCTGCGTAAATTTACCCATTTCGAACGTATTAGAAATTGTTGCAATTTTATACACACCGCTGAATGTTTCTACTTCGTTGTAGACTGTATCACTATCAGCAATTATGCCGTCATTATCAAATAATCTAGGAGTCCTAAAACGTATCACTATAAAATTATCACTAGAATGTATGTTGACTGATTTTTTGCTAGTGTTATCTTTAATATCATTAATTGCTTCTAATTTATCCATCAGTGACCTATATTTAAGGACCTTGCTAGTCGAATCTACACCACGAGGGAAAAGCCAATATGGGTCACCTTTGATAGTGAGTTTTACAGCAGCCATTGCATTATCGACCTGAGTTGTATACAGTGCTGTAGCGAATATACTAGATACTCGCGAGCGTGCTGCCATTTTCGATGGATCGATCCCGAATGTTACAGCAGCCTCTTGAATACCTTCAGAAAAGGCTACGGGGTGCAGTTTGCTTGCACTAAGGGATAGTGCTGCTTCGTGTGCAGCCTTAGTAAGTTCGTCATTTGTGTTTATGTCTGATAAGAAGGTTGTTGTGCCGATAACATTGCCATGACTATTTGTTAAATTAACGGGTGCCCCTATCAGTCGTGCATACCGCCTTGCATCGTCGATCTTATCTTTCTTTGTTTTCGCTACATATGCCCTGCGATCTTCTGCCCTGGCATTATTTAACAAATCTATATATTTTTGTACTATAGACGGATCCAAACTAGTTGCCTCACTTATTGCCGCTTGCGCATATTCTATCTTCCTAAGAACCGATGAGTCGTTTGGCGAGTTATGTATGAATGCTATTGTATCTTTAACTAGTTTCTTTACACGTTGTTCCTGTGATAATGCATCACGCCTGACTGCTATACCGGGTGTTGATATGAACGAATCATAATACGCGCCACCAAATCGCGGCTTAACTGATTGAAATGCAAAATTCATATCGAGGTCAAATTTAATTATTTGGTCATTAAGGCCGGTGAATATATAGTTATATTTTTTCTTCATTATCTTCTTACGAACGTACTCGCCCATTCGTAATTTAGATGCGGTGATGTCTTTAGAGGTCTGTCCGGTTTGGGCGGCAGTCACATCTAACGCACCGATGTCGTACTGTACTATAAAGATAGTAATGTCCACAGCAGGTTGTTGTCGTAATGTATCGTATGCAACTGGGCGCGTCTCGGTAACAATTCTCCAGAGTTTCTTCATCTGATCTGATACAGCAGTAATTGGCTTAGGGGTTGAATCTGGCGTGTCAGATTGTTGCATAGTCACTTGCACACGAGATGTGTTAATGAGAAGACTATCGACTATCTTATCGATACCGGTTCCTGCATTATATTGCGCTGTCTTTTTACCGTAGTTGACATCTTTACTATATTCACTGCTAAATTTAGTAGATATGTTGTCACCTGGATCCGAAATATCAATTACAGCAAGGGCAGGGTCCACAACAATTGTGTATGAGTCTGGAATTTCGTAGTTTTCAATTAATTTATCATACTGATCAACATTTAATTTATCCTCTAATTGTTGCATGGCGGCGCCGAACGTGGAAAGTCCGTCTAATGATACTTTTTGTTGCAATACATAATATAAATCTGTCTGCGCCTTCTCGTTATACATAATTCCATTAAATTTATACCGGGTACCTACGTGACTCACATGTGCCTCTACTGTAGTCACCTGCACATCCCATAACCATGTTGTACCTTCCATCCCGGGCGGAGTACCGGTTTCGTTTGTTTCGGACGTAGACGGACTTCTTCCTTTGAAGTTAAGTTGTAAGAAAAACGGTGTTACTTTCCAATTGCCCAGACCCAGGCCCACGGCCTGGTAAAACATCTTATCTATGAGACCAGCACCAGATGGCTCAATCAACTCAAATGTGAATGTAGTTGATGTGCCGGTCCCATTGCGGGCATTAGGACCAGCGACTGATTCTATTCTAACCTTATCTATTGTCATATCAGTCACACCGCTTTCTGCTATAATGACTTGGTTTTTAGTCTCTAATATAGCACCACTGTGTGCATTCTCTAAAGACGTCATGAAGAATTTCCAGTGGTAGGTGAACTGATCATAATTGTCTAAGATATTAGGTATAAACTCAAATTTGTAATCTCTGCCGTCGGCGACGGACTGATTAGGGTCATGAACAAACGAATCTCGACGATTTAAGTCGGCGCGACCATCTGCGTTAATCGGTAATGAATTATTGTTTCTTAATAATTTATTCCATTCTGCTTCATATTCTGGGGTGTTCGGTGATGGCATGTTATTTTTGTAATATATTAATCGGCACAAATATTTCTAATCCTGCCACGAAGTCTTCTATAGGATCATTTATTAAATCTGGGTTCCTCATTGCGAAAACCCACCACAGCATAGGGGTACCGTATTCAGCATTACTCATCAAATCAGGCCTTTGAGCAAATGCTGCAGGAATTCTAATTATTTTATCGTAATCACTTTTAGGTATAGTACGTGGCACCATTACATCTAGGTACCAATTAGTTATAGGTGTTAATAGGTATTCGCTGGTTGTTTTTGAATTATTAGCCATATTAAATGTATCCGCCTGTTATTAGGTTACCTGAGCGAAATTTATCTAGATTAAATTCGTTACGCATTCTGATTGGTATATATTGCGTATCTAGTTCTAATTTCACTGAAATGTGTGTAGGTACCTGAGTCCAACCGCCATTGGGTCCTCCGCCGATCGGTAATGACACACCTATATTCGACGAATATCCCTCATTTTCTGCTGTATCGACTGCAACATAGTCGATTGTTGCATCATATGTATAGTCGAACGATTTAACAACAACAGGTACATTATTGAATTGATATTGCCCCATGTAATTAAACAATAATACAGGTGGCGGCGTACCGGCTTTCTGGTATGGGTTCACACCAAAATAAGATTTCGTAACGGCCCTGAAGAAATGTAACACTGCCAATAAATATAATGCTTCATCGCTGGTCTGCGCAGTAAACTCTGCAGCTATCGATATAGGCTTTGGATTAGACCTAACATATGCATTATAGTTATAGTTAGAATGAATAAAATTAGTGGGATCGTATTCTACCGTACTACCGGACGAAATAGCCGGTGTATACGGAAATAATACTCCTCTGGTTTGCCATAGAGGAAATAATATATTGTTAGAGTTCTGTGGACCCAGCACATCATTACACGCTGCCATATTTTTTGGCTGTAACCTGGCTCTAAAATCTGCTCGTTTGGCTACGGTGGTTACTGTGTTTAATATTAGTGGTGCTGCCATATAATTCTCCTTGCTCCCGTATTTATCACTATCATAAACTACTACTTTTATACAGAAACTCTTGACTTATTATGCAGATGTGTTATACTGTATGAAACCCTCTCTAGGAGAAACTAAATGAGCGAATACGAGTTTGATGATGAAGATGAGACGCAAGAAGAAGTGGCTGTTGTCTCTGTCTTTCCTGCCAAGAAAATTAACTACCTAAACAACAAGGACATGTTGAAGGAAATCCACAAGAGCAAGAATTCGTTCTGTGAATACACTGATCAAAAGTATGGAGATTATGATGTTATTGTCGAAAATGTTAATGATATCTTCTTACCAGAAACATTAGAAAAGGGCAAGGCTGCTCGCGCCGCTAGATTGGCTGCTATCGCATACGAAGCCGCATTATTAGCAGCAGGCGTAGTGACAAAAGCTGATAAGCCGCGCCTTGCCGAATATAAAATCAAGCCTGATACCATATCAGTTGATGATCTAGTATTTCGCGTATTAGGATTCAGTCATATTCCGTTGGCGCCGGGTCGCAAGAAAAATCCTAAATCTGTTGCTGACAATTATGTTAAGCTGAATTTCTATCCATTCATACACTATATTATCGACAATGGTGTAGCAAGAGAAGTAGGCAGATCGCACACTAAGAAAGGTAAATTTAGCTTAGATCACGGATCAATGACTAATAAGTTAGCTAAGATGTTCACGCTAATGGTTAACAAATATGGCCAGCGTGGTAATTGGAGAGGGTATACATATCTAGATGAAATGAAAGGACAGGCCTTGTTACAACTTGCGATGATGGGATTACAATTCGACGAGTACAAATCCGATAATCCATTCTCGTATTATACAGCTAGTGTATCCAACAGTTTTACACGAGTGTTTAACCTAGAAAAGAATCATCAGACATTGCGAGATGATTTGTTAATTGATTCTGGTGCAAGCCCTAGCTTCTCTCGCCAACTAGCATTAGAAAATGAAATTAGACACTTAAGAGAAGATGCACAGGAGGCCGCAAAAGATGACGCAATCTAATTTGTTCGAAAAGGTTATATGTTTTAGTGATATCCATTTTGGACTACGGCATAACTCCAAAGAGCATAATCAAGATTGTTTAGACTTTGTCGACTGGGTTATCGAGCAAGCAGATTTGCGTAACTGTGATACATGTTTCTTCCTCGGGGACTGGCATCACCATAGATCTAATATCAGCGTCCTTACTTTAGATTATACGATGCAAGCATTGCGTAAACTAAATTCTTACTTCAAGAAGACGTATATTATGGTAGGCAATCACGATTTATTCTACAGAGAGAAGCGCGATGTTCACTCTTTAATAATGGGTGGCGAGTTTGACAATATTATCTTAGTCGATAAGATTATGTTAGAAGGCAATGTTGCACTGATTCCGTGGCTAGTGGAAGAAGAATGGAAAGAAGTGTCAACAATCGAGTCTAAGTACATTTTCGGGCATCTCGAACTTCCCGGATTCAAAATGAATGCACAGGTAGAGATGCCAGATCACGGCTTGCTCAATGCAGAACATTTTGTCCATCAAGATTTAGTCTTTTCTGGCCATTTCCACAAGAGACAAACAAAGGGCAAAGTCAATTACATAGGCAACCCGTTTGGACATAACTTTGCCGATGTTTGGGATTTCGAGCGTGGTGCAATGTACATGGATTGGGGTGGTGAACCTGAATTCATAGATTATGAAAGTGGGCCACGGTTTATTAATATTAATCTGTCTGCTTTATTGGCTAATCCCGATATCTATCTTAAGCCTAAAACATATCTACAGGTAGTACTAGACGTAGATATCACATACGAAGAAGCTGCGTTCCTTAGAGAAACATTTATCGAGCAGTATGATGTTCGCGAATTTAAGCTAATTAGGAGCAAAGAGTCCGATACCGAACAAGAGTTCAAGGGTGACATAACTATGAAGACTGTTGACGAAATTGTTACTGAGCAATTATTGAACATTGACAAGGAAGGTAGTTTTGACTCGGCAAAATTAATAGAAATATACGATAGGTTATAATACATGTTTAAACTGAATGGATTAACAATACGAAATTTTATGAGTATCGGTGCGGTAACGCAGTCGATAAATTTCAGCAAGGACGACTTAGTCCTTGTATTAGGGGAAAATTTAGATTTAGGCGGAAATGATAATCGTAACGGTGTCGGTAAATCTACAATTGTGAATGCATTGAGCTATGCGCTATATGGCGTCGCCTTAACAAATATCAAGAAAGATAACCTAATTAATAAATCTAATATGAAAAACATGTTAGTGACACTAAAGTTTGATATCAATGGCAAAGGATACACCATCGAAAGAGGTCGTCGCCCTAACGTATTTAGATTTATTGAAGATGGTAAAGAGGATTTAGAAGAAGAAAATAAATCTGAGAAGGATACCGACGAATCACAGGGCGAAGGCCGGCATACACAAGAAGAAATTGTAAGGGTTATCGGTATAACACACGACATGTTTAAACATATTCTGGCGTTAAATACCTATGTAGAGCCGTTTCTTGCATTACGTACAAACGATCAGCGCAATATCATCGAGCAATTACTAGGTATCACTAAGCTATCCGAGAAGGCTGAGAAGCTCAAAGAAGAAGCAAAGGTTACCAAAGACGAAATCAAGGAAGAAGAGTTTCGTATTGCTGCCACATCTGCTGCAAATAAACGGATAGAACAGAATATATCCGGACTTGAAATTAAATCTACAGCATGGGAACGCGATAAGGTTAAAAGGATTGACAAATTTCAGTCCTCTATCTTAGAGTTATTGGATGTAGATATTGATAGTGAAATTGCATTGCATAAGGCAAGAAAAGAAGTCGATGACTTAGCTGCCGAATATAGGTCGTTGTCACGAGAATTAACTTCACTAGAAAACGATGTATCTACGGCAACAAAGACCGTTGCACGATTAGACAGAGTAATTTCTACATCAGTGGAGAAGATCTGCCCGACGTGTAGTCAAGAAATGGATAAAGATACACATGCACAAGTGCATGCCGAATACCTGGGTCAACATAAAGATGAAAAAAAGCGACTAGATGAAAAGAGCTCAAAACGTGACGAAGTTAAAAGTCTTGCCACAACAGTTAAATCACTGATACCGGTATTAGCTGAAACATTCTATGACACAATTGACGAGGCGTACAATCATAAGACCACGCTTACAACAATAGGTAACAGTCTAGAAACAGAATTAGCAACTGTTAATCCATATGTTGATCAGATCGAAGCATTAAAGAAAGATAGCATACAAGAAATTGAGTTTGCTGTAATGAATGAATTAGTTAGATTGCGTGATCACCAGGAATTCCTGCTCAAACTATTAACAAGCAAAGACAGTTTTATTCGTAAGAAGATTATCGATCAGAATCTTGCATATTTGAATCATAGGTTAGCATTCTATCTAACGGAAATCGGCTTGCCGCATCTTGTTAAATTTAAGTCCGATCTAGAAGTTGAGATCACAATGTATGGAAAAGAATTTGACTTTGATAATCTAAGCCGTGGCGAAAGAACTCGGTTAATCTTGTCACTATCGTGGTCGTTCCGTGATGTGTTTGAATCAATGAATGATAAGATTAATTTGCTTTTCATCGACGAATTAATTGACAGTGGTCTAGATACAAGCGGCGTTGAAGCTTCTCTATCTATACTTAAGAAAATGAGCCGTGAACATAAACGCAATATTTTCTTAATTTCCCACCGAGACGAACTTGTTGGTAGGGTCACAAACGTGCTGAAAGTCATTAAGGAAGGTGGATTCACTTCGTTAGAAACTACTGATACGCAAGTTTGATCGTGAATAGCATTGCTTTTAGCAACGAAATTGCTATACTAGCGATATGTTAACAACACAGAAGGGCACAATGATAACAATAAATGATTTAACTATACATTCCTTTATACCCGATGGATTTAAACATGTATGCGATATTTGTTCCGAAACATCTACAGTTGATGCCTGGACCTATATTAATGTCGATGAAAATATTATGTATGATACCCACGGCGGGTGGGTATACCTAATAACAGTGAATGAATCAGTATATAAAATTGGTGAAACTGGCCAACCTCTCGGTAAAAGGTCTAAACGAGTTAAAGTTACCCATCCTGTGGGTGGAACCAAGGCAAGATTAAGTAGATACAGAAGTCACTGTAACAAGAAGAAATACGATACTGATCATGCCATACGCCAAAAGTTACAGGAACATCTAGATAATAAGGCTGTAGTATCTTTCTGGGCTAAAAAATGTGATAATATAGATGTAATGGAAACTGTATTAGGTGAACTAGTAAGCATAAAAACCGAAACACACAAAATATTAGAAAAGAAATATCTAAGAATAATTAAAGATGAATATGGCGAACTCCCTAAATTACATGTAGCAATTAACTAATACAATATGAGTACAACTACTTTAACAATTAAACCTAAATCACATTACGTACAACTAAAGGACTTGTTTGTATTACCTGATTCGGACAAAAAATTCTGCGAAGAAATGGCGATATCAGATGGTGTGTCATGTAGCTCTCATATAGCAGGTGACCCAACTCTTACCCTTGCATTTTTTGATCATCTATGGGAATATGCCTATCCAAGATTCAGCAAGATACCGTTTGTAACTAGAATTGCACGTAACATTGCTAAAGATTGTGTTATAAACACAGCTATATTATTTGAAAAGGCAATATCAAAAACTGGTAAAATAAAAAGAGATGCCACAGTAGGTCGAGATTTTGTTGACTTGTCAGACGCTAAATCTGTATCTGTTAGATTGCGTAATCTAGATAAAACATATAGCGCCAATGTAGCTGATTTAAAAACAAAACAAGGTGCTATACGAATTATATGTTACGAACGTGTAACAAAGAAATTTTACTATTTCATTGTACCTGCTGATAAGAATCCACGAACATCTATAGAAATTCCATTTAACTTAGATGGATGGCCAAATAAAAATAGTCATTGGTGGAGATACGAAGTTAATTCTTTTGTTGAGTTATGTCGACCAGTCTAACCAAAGAACTTGTCATCACTCAATGCTAGCACAGATGACAATGTGTATGCATAACGGTCTTTGTACTGTAAAATCTCGCTAATTTCTAGCTTATTTTTAAGCAAAACGAACTCGGGCACGTTGTTGTACTTTATTATAAGTAACGACAATTTGTCCGAGTTTTTTGCGTCCTGATCAGACTGCTCGATCCATTTGTCCCACTGTGTTACCTCTTTGGCAAATACAGATTGAAATGACGGTGCACTCTTATAGTGTTTGCATTCTACAGCATATTTAAAATTCTTCGGGCACATCAAATCACCAAAGCATGCATTGTCTAAATCGTGTTGTTCTACACGATATGTATTGGTACCACCAAAATAGCTACCGCTGTCAGAATTGCGCCTGAAGCCCTTTTCGATACCTAACACACCTGCAAACCTATCAGACAGCAGGTTAGCCATCTTGCGTTCGAACGTGTTTCCCTTGTTCTTCCCATTCACTTTTGTTGCCATATTAAATCCCTATTTATTATATTTACCATACAGGTTAAATACTAAAAATATCTGGAGAACATATGGAATACACAACAGCATTCAACAAGGCAGTAAATCACGCCATGCTTTATGAAGTAGGCGGATTTTGGAGATTAACACCCGATGTAGAAGCTGGTCTGATCAACACACAGGATCAGCGCAAGGCATGTGGTTATGTCAACGATCCGCAGGACCGCGGCGGCGAAACAAAATTTGGAGTTGCAAAGAATGCCAATCCGGATTTAGATATTGTCAATCTAACATGGGAAGAAGCGAAAGCTGTATATTACACCCGTTACTGGGTAAAGGCTCATTGTCAAGAATTACCATCGCGGCTAGCTGTGCTACATTTCGACGGTGCGGTAAATAGCGGATGTGGTAGAGCAGCTAAATTTTTACAGAGAGCTGTAGGCGCAGTTGCAGACGGCGCAATAGGTCCTGCAACCATTGCTCTTGTACAGCAAAAAGACGAAATAGAGATGTGTCACGAAGTTTGCGACTACAGAATGCGATTCTACGAAGAGATTGTTGCTAACGACCCTACGCAGTCAAAATACCTAAAAGGCTGGTTACGTAGAATTCAAGAAATGCGTGACTTCACAACAACACCTTCACACGACTTCGAATAATACCGACGACTAAGAGCCCTTTAAACGGGCTTTTAGTTTTTGTGTTCGATATTCTTGACGATCACACATACGATCAGATAAAATAGTGTAACAACAAAAAGTTGTTCATAAACAAAAACATAAATCATAGGTAACAAGGGTGATGCGCCTTGTTAACAGTAAAGCCAATTGCATATAGATTTTTTAAATCCAATTCTCAACAATTTAATCACAAAAACACTTCATCACATTTTAAGGTTGGCGAGCCGAGTTAATATTTCGCAAGACGTGTCGTTCGGAATGGAGCGCAACAGTCAGGTCCGCTGGATGTGCAGTGGCAAACTTCAATGAAAAGAGACGGCTGGCGCCTTGCATCTCTTCTAAGTGAAGTGAATTAAAAATTTGTTGCGGGTATGTGAATGAAAGGTATGGCCTGCAAGCGGTGTAGTAATTAGCTGAATAAGAACTACGATAAACCGCGAGGATGTATGTGGTTTAAATCCACTTGTCCCCCTTACAGGCCGCTTAAATGCGTGGAGTTGACATAATCAATCCAATACTCCAAAAATAGTCTGTTTCAGTCTCTGGTGATGTAGTCAAGAACATTGCAAGGAAGGGTATACGAACGTCGGTTATTATTTTTTAATCTACGTTCGTATACCCTTTTTCTGACTCCGATGTCAAGTATTAAAAAATATTATTGTCTTATATCTATTTAATAGCTAAACGAATGCGATTCGAGTTTACGAGATGAGCATTTCGTGCAAGCTATGGTCCGTAGGACCGATTATATGAATAAGATCGTTTTTCTTATATATTCTCTTAATGAGCTTTATTAATTCACTATCTGTAATTAAGTCTAGATCTGATATGGGTCTCAGACAGATTGAATATATCTCGTTTCCGTAAGTTGTAACAGAAATTACCCCATTGAATTTTTGAAAGTACATAGACACAAATGCATTGATACGTAATTCTACATCTCCCATTGATTCTGTGATAATTTCGTTCGTGGACTTATCCTTGATGCATATATTCTTTACTTCACCTTTAATAATATACACTTCTGACACATATTGATTATTGCTTGCGATGTTTGAGAATATCACACCTGACTCTAAGAACATATTGTCAAACTTCATGTTAATGGATTTATGTTGTAACAATTCAGTTCTGAATGGGCTCCACTTGATGTGTTGAGCATCTAATAGCCGTGACAAATCATAAACCCATTTGTATTTGGGATATCTTTCCCAGCATTCTAGATCATTCTTAGGAATGTCTAGATCTTGTATGTCTATCTTTTTATGCATAATGCATCCTTACATATACTCTTTTCCCGAAGGGTTCTGTTCTTTAAGTCGTCTATTGATAACCTTTGTAAGCAGTTCTCTATCCTTGAAACTCATACCCCACGCTGAATTGAACTCTACACCACCTTTCATGAAATAGCAGATTTCTGCTATTTGCTCTCTCAGTATTTCTGATTCTTTATTGTACGAGTTTATAAGGTCACCTAGTTGCTCTGGTGGCAGAAAAATTAAGGACCTTATGAAAAATTTACTGGATTAAAGTCAACTTCGTTGTCCCACTCGTGCCCGCACGATGTGCATTTTGCAGTAAATGTTTTCTTAATTCCGATAGCGTTAATAGTCTGTACTAGATCAGAAATTTTATCAACATTCTTCTTATCGATATTGAATAAGAATTCTTTAATAAATTCTTTATTGGTAACATTAACATCATTGCTTTCGTCGACTACCTTAACAACAGAATCTACCATAAGTTCAAATGTTAGTACGGCCAATTTTTTAAACGAAGAACCGTAGATTTTAGCTCGTTCTTCGTCACTAAGGGTATCGCTGCTAGCGGCTCTTGTAAGCTTATTCTGTTCAAATTGTGTGTGCAAACCTTTTAGCAGTTCGGGGAACGCATATGGTTTGACAAACACACTAACACCGGAATCCAAGTTTACTACATATTCTTGTTCAAGAAATTCCATGTTGTCGAGCGCATATTGCAAATCTAATTTAAATGTATTTTCGGCCGTGCATTTTGGACATTTAATTGATGTTTCTAGACTGTCATCATACGTAGCATAGCGGATTGCGGTAATTAAGGCATCAATATCATTTGTTAACAGCATTCTTGGATTCTTGACTGCCGGTACGCAGCTAACAAGAACTTCGATAAGTGATTCTCCATTTAATAATCCGTCGGGATTCTTAAGCGACAGCTCATCCTTACCTGTCATTGGGTAAACCCCTACTTCCCCTTTATCTGTAAAATTTACAATATCAGCATTGTAATATGATGTTCCGCTAGGTAACTTCATGTACAGCTTGAATTGCCTGAAGTACTGTTTTAGCGGGTTATGTTGTGTAGTCTGTTCCATGTAAATCCTTAATAAAAAATATTTGATAAATAGCTCGAAAGCTTTTCATTTATTTATCACGGGACTTAATATACATACTTATGGTTGATGCAGTTAACATTGTAGGAATTGACGGCGAGGCACTTGCTTCGGCTCTTAGATCGTCGCCGGCGTGGGCTACAGAAAGGACCCTTAACGAAATAAAGGGATTACTTGCAGGTAGTGGCAGCGCAAGTAAACAGAAGGATGTATTTAGTTTAGCCCAACGATCTGTCTTGAAAGATTTATTCAGCGAATTAGAAAAGGAATCTAAAGCAGCTAAGACGCGAGCCGAGCGTGAGAAAAAAGTAGCAGAAGGACGCGCCGACCGTGAATTATTATTTGGCAAAGGGCTTACTACCTTAAACCAAAAAATACTATTTGTTTCCGCAGCCCTGAATAAAATGGGTGATGCTATACAGGATACATTTAAGAGTAATATCAACTCATTTGCAACATTGCAAAGCAGTGGCCTAGACCTAATGAGAGGCATGGATAATGCCTCAAACGGGTTTCAGTCATTGCAACAACTTTCGTCCCTTACTGGAATTAGATTTACTGAATTATCATCTACTATGATAAAATATAATTCCGCTATAAATGCGTTTGGCGTTGGTAAATTTGCTAAAACGTTAGGTAAATCAACTGATGCATTAACTAAATTTGGATTCTCTTCAAAGGAAACCGGTGACTTATTAGGTGCATATCTTGAAATACAACGCGGCCACACAGACATGCAAAATAAGACAACCGACGAAACATCAGCAGAATTAGTGATATTTGGTAAAAGGATTAATAATTTATCTTTAGCAACAGGTATGGCAAGAGGTGCTATACTTGCTAATATGGATGCGATGAGTAAGAACACAAGTATGGCGATTTTAGCAGCCCAACAAGGCTCTAAATCAGCAGAGGCTACTACCGGATTCCTTGCCTCGCTAAAAGATCAAGATTTAGCAAACACCTTGGCAAAAATGATGACTGATCCTGTCAAAGCATTAAACGCTTCATTTGCAGCCCTTCAGAAGGGTGGTATGGGCGACCTTGCCGCCGAGCTTGAAACATTATTGGCGGGTATGGAAGGTCTCAGCGAATCGGAAAAAGCTAAAGCCTTGGCAAATTTTGCCGCTGCCCATGATCAAGATCTTAGATCTAAATTACTTGACGCTAATTTTCAGTCCCAGGCGCCCGGAATGGAAGCAATAGGTGCGGCCAATGTTAAACTTATAACAAGCCTACAAGCAGCTGGACGCCAAATAAACAAGTTTGCAGAAGAATCAAACGATCCTGCTGCTATTGCTCGGGCTGATTTTGCAAAGTCATGGGAAAATTTGATGTCGCAGATGCAATCCACATTTTCTTTGCCGATAAAAGCATTGGAATTGCTTACATGGGGTATCAACGGTATAGCAGAATCCATAAAATGGTTTACCGGGTTATTTAGTTCCGAAACAAAGGGGTGGATAGGTGCAATAGGTGTTGTTGTAGGCTCTCTTGCAGGCTTGGTATTAGGATTTAAAGGTGTAACCCTTGTATTGAGTCTATTTAAATCTTCCATTCCGCTATTACTTAGGGGATCTATAGGAATGATCGGTACTGCTATAGCAGCGCCATTTAGAATATTTAGTACTGGCCTCACTACAGCATCAGCAGCACTGGGGCGACTAAGTGCATCCGCCAGTGCCGCTAGTGCTGCAACAGGCGCAGCTGGAGTAGCCGGTAAATTTGGCGGCCTCGGTAAGATATTGGGATTTCTTTCCGCAGCGGCGGTGGTAGCTAATATAGGCGATGCTGCTGGCGGCGCAATGGGCGTAGGTAAAGATAAAGATGGCAATGATATAGAACTTAATAAGGCACAAGATGATGCTAATTGGGAAATGATGTCAATGCCACAGAAGATGATGTCAGGATTGCTGAGAGGTATTGAGGGTGTGGGTGGTATTATTGGTATGGATAATATTGCTAGATCCGCCGCCAATGATCGCATTAAGGCAGAAACTGCCGGACTAAAGACTAAGAAATCTACTGAAATTTCTGTACCTAAAGATCCTGCACCATCGACTATTGAAAGTCCGTCTGCAAAACCTGCAAAGGTTACAGAAAAATCTGCAGAAACTGCACCTGATGTATCTGATCCAAAGACGTCAACTCCTGCCGGTTTAGACACTAACGCCGGCAGCAATGACATAAATAACTTACTAACATTCCAAAGCTCGGTTCTGCAACAAATTCTATTGAGTACACAGGATGTTGTGTCGATTAACCGAGATATTCTTAAATTTACAAGAGCTAACGCATGACATGGAAAAAATTCTTCAAGCCCGTTAATTCGGTCTTACCCGCTGCTCAACGAACAGTTGACAGTACATCTGCTTATGCATCTACGGCAAAATATAGTAATTGGTTGCCGGAGGTATATGCCGGTCCACCAGATAGATTACAGAGATATGCTGTATATGATCAGATGAACTATGATCATGAAATTAGCGCAGCATTGGACACTATTGCAGACTTTGCAACAGATCCAGACGAAGTAACAAAACTTCCACTTGTAATTGAGTACAATGACGAACCTACACCATCAGAAATTCAGATTCTAGAAAAATCTCTTAATCAGTGGGTTAGGATGAACAAGTTATCTAGACGCCTATGGCGCATGTTTAGGTCAGTATTGGTTTACGGTGATCAATTCTTTATTCGCGACCCGGAGACGTTCGAATTATACTGGATTGATCCAGCTAAGGTAGAAAAGGTTATTGTAAACGAAAGCGAAGGTAAGAAGATTGAAAGCTACTTTGTTAAGGACATTGATCTTAACATGAAGAATCTTGTTGCTACCAATCAGTTAAACAAAGCATCTAATGCCGCTATGGGCGGCAACAGTATTGTATTTTCACCACCAATGGCAGGAAATCTAAACTATGTATCTGGTGGCTTTGGCAGTGCAGGCAGCGCCAATTACAAAGATGGTGGTGCAACAGCAGTGGATGCCGAACATATTGTGCAATTATCGTTAACTGACGGTATGAATGCTGCATGGCCCTTTGGCCTAAGTATTTTAGAGCAAATTTACAAGGTTTACAAGCAAAAAGAACTACTAGAAGACGCTATTCTTATATATCGTGTACACCGCGCACCAGAGCGTCGTGTATTCTTTATTGACGTAGGTACAATGCCACCTAATAAGGCGTCACAATACTTAGAGCGCATCCGCTACGAAGTTCAACAGAAGCGTATTCCTAGCCGTACAGGCGGCGGAGCCAACGTTGTTGATTCTACATACAACCCTATGTCTATATTAGAAGATTATTTCTTTGCAGTAACTTCTGAGGGTCGCGGCTCTAAAGTCGAAGTATTACCGGGTGGCGAAAACCTAGGTGATATTGATGACTTGCGTTATTTCAATAACAAGATGCTTCGTGCATTAGGTGTACCTAGTTCTTACTTACCAACAGGCCCAGAAGATGGTACGGCAGCAGTAACAGACGGCAAAGTAGGCACGGCATTTATTCAGGAATTTAGGTTTGCTAAGGTTGTAACACGTTATCAGCAACAAATCATTGAACCACTCGATGATGAGTTTAAGTTATTCATTAAGCATCGTGGTATAACAATCGACAATAGTTTGTTCCAATTGAAATTCACACCTGCGCAATCGTTCTCTGAATATCGTCAGCTTGAATTAGACGCAGCAAGAATTAATACATTTACTGCGCTTACTGATATTTCGTTTGTATCCAAGAGATTCATTCTTAAGACATATTTAGGATGGACAGAAGAGCAATTAGCTGAGAATGAGCGTATGTGGAAAGAAGAACGTAGTCGTCTTACTAAGACATTTGCTCCAGAGGCTAGCGGTGGTGGCAGTGCTACATCGGGACTATCTGATGTAGGTATTACCAGTTCTGGAATTGACGATATGGCACCTGATGCTGAAGAAGCAGGTGCACCAGCTGATACAGGTGCAGCACCAGTTTCTGATACAGAAGTAGATAGTTTCGGTAGTTAATAAGATAAATAATTTATACATTTAGTATTAGAGGCACCCAAAATTAACGCACGCGAATTACTTACAGAATTCTATGATCCTGCTGATGATCAACTCGGTAAGGCTGAGCTCGATGATACACGCCGTCCACGATTAACTATGATTCATTTACAGAAACTTAGGAAGTCTCGCGACGTCGAAAAATACGAAACCGCCCAACATACTAATTTCTTACCAGATATGTATGGTGTATCTGCAGCACCTGCAGATAACGGAATGGGCGGTCTATAAAGCAGTCGTTTATCACGTGTCATGCGTGACTAAATAACTCTATTAGCTTAACAATCAAAAGTGGCGTCTTTTATAGCCATTTCCACCTACATTCTCTCGGTCTATGTTAAATATCAAGAATACCATTATTTGTGGTTAATTTGAATTTAACAAATCAAGGAGAGATTAGGCATGTCACAACAAAAAAAGCTTGAGCAAGTATTAGACCTTCTATTATCAGAAGATTCCGATCGTGCTGCTGAATTACTCCACCAAATTATCGTTGAAAAAGCAAGAACCATCTATGAAAGCATCGTTGACGAAACTGATGAACCAGAAGATGAAGGCGCTATTAGTGAAGAAGACGACGAAGTTGGTGGCGAACCAGATACAGATTTCACTGATGAAATCTCTGATGATGAAACAGAAATTGCATCCGACGAAGAAAATGACGGCGAAGCCGATGACTCCGACGAAGACGGTGAATCCGAATTCGGTGGTGACGACGAAGGTGACGACGAAATGGGCGAAGGTTCGACAGAAGATCGCGTAGAAGATCTAGAGTCGCAACTTGCTGAATTACGTGCTGAATTTGACGCACTTATGGGTGAAGAAATGCAAGAACCTAATCATGATGATTTAGGTGACGAGTTCGGCGGTGACGACGAGTTCGGCGGTGAGGAAGATATGGGCGGTGACGAGTTCGGCGGTAACGACATGCCTAGCATGGGCGGCGAAGAACAAGTAGTTGGCGAAGTTGTAGCAAAATTCATGGAAAAGAAGAAGGCTTCTAAACTTGAAGTAGCTAAACAAGCTAAGAAGGGTGACCTTAAGAAGAAAGGCGAAAAGAAAGTAGACGAAGAAACTCAATTCTTGTCTAGAGTAGCCGATACAGGTCAACGCGGTACAGCAAAGTTAGTCGGAACTGGTAAGGACACACCATTAGGTGCTGAACAAACTAAGTCTTCGTTTACTAATATTCCTGCACGTAAAGACTACGGCGGCAAGCCTTCCAAGATCGGTGGCGGCACTGGTGGTGAATACGGCAAATACAATGGCGACTCTGCACAAAGCAAGACACCTACAGATAATGTAAATGTCAAGCCTAAGAACTCGTCTGTGAAAGCCGACACTACAGCTAAGTACACTGGTGGTAAAGTAGCAGGCGAAGGCTTTGCTAAATCCCCATTGTCAAAGAAGCCGGCGTAAGGATTGATGTCTATCATGGCAAATAAACTGTACGAGTTTCTGTCTTTTGACAGGGCACACGTTCAACTTCTTGAAGAAGATAACAAGACTGGTGGTAAAGATCTCTTTATGAAAGGGATCTTTATTGAGGGTGATATCAGAAATCAGAACCAGCGCGTTTATCCTAAGGGAGAAATTGCTAGGGCAGTCAATACTATTACAGAAAAATTAAGTACTGGTCAATCAGTTATGGGAGAGCTCGACCATCCGGAAGAGCTGTCTATTAACCTTGACCGTGTTAGTCACCTTATCACAGAAATGTGGATGGAAGGTGCAAACGGATACGGTAAGTTGAAAATTGTCCCGACACCGATGGGAAACATTATTAAGACATTGTTACAATCGGGTGCTAAGTTGGGGGTTTCGTCCCGTGGTTCCGGTAACGTTGGTGACAACGGTTCAGTTTCGGAATTCGAAATTGTTACTGTTGACATTGTTGCACAACCAAGTGCACCTAATGCGTTTCCGAGAACAGTATATGAAAGTCTTTATAACATGAAAGGTGGATCGCGTATAGTAACTACTGCAAAGGAAGCATTATACGAAGCCGCCGCACAGAAACAGCTTGCTAAAGACATTCAGAGATTTATTCAAGAGTTAAAAATTTAGGAGAACTCAAGATGGCAAAAAAATTAGATGAACTCTTGAGTGAAAGCGTTGGATTATCCGAAGACACCAAAACTCAAATTGTGGGGTTATGGGAAGCAAAGATTACCGAAGCTCGTGAAGAAGTAGCTGCAACACTCCGCGAGGAATTTGCACGTAAGTTCGAACACGACAAGGGAGTACTTGTTGAGTCTATGGATCGTTTCTTAACAGACAAAGTCCGCGTTGAACTCGAAGAATTCGCCGAAGACAAGAGGAAACTTGTTGCAGAACGTATCGCTTACAAGAGCAAAGTCGTTGAACACACAGGAATGCTAAACAAATTCATTACAGAATCCGTAGCTAAAGAGATGAAAGAGTTTTATGCCGAAAAGAAGGCTATGAAGGAAAACTTCGCAAAACTTGAAAATTTCCTATTGAAGCAACTTGCCGAAGAAATTCGCGAGTTCCGTATTGACAAGAAGTCCTTAGTTGAACAGAAAGTCAAAATGGTTACTGAAGGTAAGCAGAAACTACAGGAAACAAAGACACAATTCATTAAGCGTGCCGCACAGATTATCGAGTCTAACATTGAAAAGACTCTGCGTACAGAAATTAGTCAATTCAAGGATGACATTCGTGTTGCCCGTGAGAATGATTTCGGTCGCAAGATTTTTGAAAGCGTAGCTGCTGAATTTATGACTTCGTACCTTAGCGAAGGCACTGAGCTCAGAAAGATGCAAAAGATTGTTGAGTCTAAGTCACAAGAAATGAAAGCACTTCAAGACACTGTCAAGAAGAGCAAACAGCTTGTTGAATCGATGGATTCGAAGTTAAAAACATCACAAGACTTAGTGGTAAGACAAAAGGTTATGAATGAGTTACTTGCTCCATTGTCGAAAGACAAGCAAGGGGTAATGAAGGAATTGCTTGAATCGGTTCAGACAAAGAATTTGCAAGGTTCGTACAACAAGTACTTGCCGAGCGTTCTAAATGAAGCTGAAACACGTAAATCTGTATCTTCAAAGACACAGTTGAATGAGGCATCATTGTCAGCCAAGACAGGTGACAGAGCGAAGGTCGCTCAAACTAGCGAAGAACACGAAGTATCGTTAGAACTTAACAGAATCTTAGCCCTAGCCGGCAGAACAAAGTAATTTAGGAGAAATATAATGGCAACAAAGCTATTTGAATCAAACTGGGGCGCTACAAAAGAAGCCCTTTTAGAAGGCCTTACAGGTACTCGCCGTCAGTCCATGGATGTCGTGTTTGAAAACACACGTCGTCACTTGTCTGAATCGGCAACTGCCGGTGCCACACAAGCGGGTAATATCGCTGTACTTAACAAGGTAATGTTGCCGTTAATCCGTCGTGTCATGCCGACAGTTATCGCTAACGAAATCATGGGCGTTCAGCCAATGACTGGCCCTGTTGGTCAAATCCACACATTGCGCGTTCGTTATGCGAACACAGCAGCTGGTGTTACAGCCGGTACAGAAGCACTTGGTCCATTCGAAATTGCTAAGGCATATTCGGGTAACGAAGTACAAGCTGATCCAGCAGCAGCATCTACAGCACGTATGGAAGGTGTTCCAGGTAACAAGTTAAGCATCCAAATCTTGAAAGAGACAGTAGAAGCTAAGACACGTAAGTTATCTGCACGTTGGACATTTGAAGCAGCTCAAGATGCTAATGCTATTCATGGTATTGACATCGAAGCCGAAATCATGCAAGCACTTGCACAAGAAATCACAGTTGAAATCGACCAGGAAATGATCTACCGTTTAGGTAGCTTGGTTCCAGTTGCTCCAACAACATTCAATCAAGCCGCTGTATCTGGTACAGCAACTTACGTTGGTGACGAAATGGCTGCTCTTGCAGTTATGATTAACCAACAAGCTAACTTGATCGCTTCCCGCACACGTCGTGGTGCAGCTAACTGGGCAGTTGTTTCGCCAACAGCGTTGACAATTCTTCAGTCTGCTACAACATCTTCGTTTGCACGTACTACAGAAGGTACATTCGAAGCACCTACAAACACAAAGTTTGTTGGTACATTGAACAGCACAATGCGTGTTTATGTTAACCAGTACGCTGGCGATGGCGAAGCTATTTTGTTAGGTTATAAAGGCCCAACAGAAACAGACGCAGCAGCTTACTACTGCCCATACATTCCATTGATGAGCGTTGGTCCAGTTATGGATCCACAGACTTTCGAGCCTGTAGTTTCGTTCATGACACGTTATGGTTACCTTGAATTGACTAACACAGCAAACAGCTTCGGTAACGCAGCTGACTACTTGTCTAAGGTCGGTATCAACAGCGCAACATTGAAGTTCTATTGATCCAAACGGGTTGCTTGCAACCCTTTGTATATAGAAAATAAGAAGCACCTTTCGGGGTGCTTTTTCTTTGGCTATTATATCTTTGATTTTATGATAAATATACGAAGTAGCAGGAATATTAAATGACACAACAAATTAAAGTTCAAGATGGTAAACTAGTTTACGGTAACACAGATCCGCAGTTACCAGTGGACGTTGATGTAATTGGTAATGTAAACATACAGAATGCATTTACTATAGGAAGCGCAACATTTGAGGATGCTACGTTAACGACTGCTGATGCTTTGGTTGCACCGGGCGCAGATTTAGAAATAACGACAGGTACTAATGGGTCGCTCAGTATACATCAAAACGCCGTGGGCGGCACGCTATTATTTAATAACGTTCAGTGGCCCACTGGGGTAATTACACCTGTCCCGGGCATGTTTGTAGGAGTGTCTGGTTTAAATACGTTAGAGTACTTTCCGTTTATAATGGGTTATGAATCAAACGATGCATTAACTCTAAGCGAATTAAACTCTACATATCCTGCTGCCCAACCAGGTCAGTATGTTGTTTCTGCCAATGTTATATATTTTTGTGTAAGTGCCGGAGAGTGGAGAATAATAGCTACTACTCTACCACTTAATCCTACTTAATTATTTCGTATGCTGGCTTAGCATAAGTTTAATCTTCTCTGTTGCCTTAAGATTACAAAAGCTTATTCTTGCACCTTGGTGCATTGGTTTAGGCCACTCACCTAGGTCTATCCAGCAATAGCCACAACTCTCGGCGTTAAGTATAGGTACAAATTCGTCTTCGACAATGCATACGAACGAATAATATTTGAAGTGTTTATCTCTACTTTGGTAAACATCGAACGGGTATATTTTTTCTATATCGGGCACGAATCCCATTTCCTCAGACAATTCCCTGAGTAATGCATCTTTTGGTTGTTCGCCGTGTTCGACCATGCCACCCCAGACTGCCCAGCACATAGGGTGCGTCTTGTGAGTGGCTCTTAAGTTTAAGAGCACTCTATTTGTTTTTGTTGACACAAATAGAGTGCCTACACCCATTTTATTCGTATATTGAGATTGGGAGTCCATTAGGTACCTGAATTATGTTATCTATTCTCCAATACCCCGGCGAATATACACCGTAATATGTATATGACCAATTTGTTCCATCGAACGTATACTGAGAACTATTTGAGTTATTTACTACATAATTTAAACCTGTTGCAGTTCGTGAATCAAAAATGACTACCCATGTGCTTCCATTAAACTCTATAATGTCATTTGGGTAGGCAACAATTGTTACGCCCCACGGACTACCGACAACGCCTGGCGGTATAGCAGGTTCTTCGCCTGCGCTGTCTGCAGATGTTAACAAATACCTTTGCCCTGGTGCTGCTAGTGGCAATCCACTACCAGGTGTTATTTCGGTAGGATCAATAATCGAATCAATCGGCATGATAGTTGTAGGTGGCAACGTGTCGATGTCTGGTGTGAAAATAAGCACGTTTTGACGCATAGGGTCTTGTGCGATTCCGCCGATAACATCAGAATCGCTGACATCTATGTTAGGGTTTAATTTTAGCCGAATTTTGGTGATATTAGGGTCTATCTGCCCGTATATTTGTATGAGGTTCTGCCAGCTTTGTATAGGTTGAACATTGCCTGCTTGGTTCAGCAATGTGATTTCGTCAACTGCACCAACTCTTGCTACGGATACCTTATAATTTCCTTCAGTAGTAATGAGTTGTGACGGTATACCAGAGAAACATGTTTTAAAAATATCATAATCGCCGTCTAATGTTGCTTCTAGATTTTGCACATCTTCAACTTCATAGATGTTAGTAACAATTTCAGCAATGATTCCGCTCTTCTTAACTTTAGCAGGTGGATTGATCCAAATAGGTACTTTAAATTTCCATGTCATTACATCACGTACTGTATCACCACTTTGCGGAATTGCGCGATTAGACCATGTAAATTCTTCCATCCATACTTCAAAGATACTTGTCCAATCTAATAGATTACTATTCTGCTGTAATTGCACTGACGGATTGAATATGGAATTAATCTGTTCCATAACCTGTAATTTGTTTGTTGTGTTTGTTGTCCAGCAATCTAATTTGAAATACATATCATACGGCACTGGCATATAACGATCAACATCATATCTTATCCCCGGCCCGTCACCGTATGTGTTTGTATCTTTATCGAATTCTCTTTCGACAGTCGACACCTTACCTACAAACTGGGAATCTTGTCTCCTGTTTGGTGCCATGCGTATGCTATCAATGTACACACTGAACATAGGAGAAGGCATAACAGTGTTGTCACTAGCACCTTTAATTAGTTGTGCAACCATGTATGATGGGTCACCGTACAGCAATGGTATGCGAGTAATAGAATACAAACCATTGGCATCTGGGCCATTTCTAACTTTTATGTCAGAAAAAATTCGCATAAATTGCAGCAGGTAACGCCTGTGCTGAGAATCGTAAAAAAAATCTATTTTGGGTGCCTCTTTATTTAATTAGGTTTTGTCTTAGCTCGTTGCTCGGCTATATTAGCTCTAATATCTTCGGCAGCAGTAACATCAATTTTTCGTTGTGCATACAGATCAACTTTCTGTTTCACTACTTGAGATACAGCTTGTTTCTCAGGTATCACTGTGCCGTTAGGTAACAATGTATCTCTGTTGTTATCAATAAATGTATCTAGTACACGGTTATAAGCAGTCCAACTTTTCAAAACATCTACCTCTATAAGTCTGAAACAATTACCTTGTTTTTGGAATAATCTCTCTGGGTAATAATCTAATCGTAGATAATATTGCCCGTCTTGCATATTAGGCGGGAATGTTATTCCTGCACCAACTAACGGCCCACCATTTGGTGGTGCACCATCGCCGCTGTAGAAGTTACTGCCAATAACAGGGTAGTTTGTTTCAGGATCAATGTAGATATACAAATTTGCACTCTCAAAGAATTTCGGATCAAAGAACGCATACTTTTCAGCTTCGGCTACGTTTTGATCTGTAATAGATATAATTTTACAAAATAGATCCAAAGATGCCTTAATGTCTGGGTTACAACCTAGACCGGGTTCGCCACCATTAGTTGCAATCCCGGTAAATCCTTCAGGCATAATACCTATGCCTTGTCCGACACCGCCTGCCGTATCGCCTGTCGCAGCTTGATCAACAATTTCTTTGAATTCTGGCGAAGCTGTCATTAATTTAGCTCTTACAAGCCAAATATGTGGAAACCATTTCTGTCCATATCCAGCAGCCGCGTATAATGCGTCGTGAACTACGTAATACCTATTTATACCTACAGCATTATCAAAGATAGGGACATCTCTCATACTAGGGAATTCTAAGACATCACCTGCTATTAATTTTCGTCCTATAGCATCAACCATATCGTTATAATGAAACTGTATGCGAATCATGTCTGAGCTAAGGAATATACCGAACTGGGATAAATCGTAGTTTACGTCCTGTGGGGTATGATGTCCACGCAATTCTATGACATCTGGGTTGTATTTCCTTGATGTGTTCTCTAAGAATAGCACATCTTGTATAGATGTTAGTGATGTATCAGTGCTACCAGTCGAGTCAATTTCGGGCCCTTCATACATATGGACAAGGATGCCGTCCCCAGATATGCGGAGTGCTTCGCCGACCACTCTGTCAGTAAAATTGAAATCACTGCCTTTTTGCGGTGACCACAAACTAATTCTTGGCATAATTATCCCCTTATTGCATTATTTATCAATCGAATGCATTCGATTGATAAATAGTCTAAAGCAACAGACTGGTGTACGGTGCGCCAGACGGGACATAATCCCGAACAGGAGAGCTTATGACAGTAACTATTAACGCCAAAGGTACTAGCGTTCCGTTCTTTACGATCGGGAAAAACGGCACCACTATATATCAAGGGACCACTGACCCGTCGGGTTCCTACACTGTTAGCAACGGTGATTATTGGTTAAACAACACAGCCAATTCATTAAATGTCAGGACTGCTGGCGCATGGGCCGCTCCGGCTATTGGGTCGCTTAAATTCCCAACGAGTTCTGGTAGTAATGGTCAGACATTAGCGACAGATGGCAATGGTAATTTGTCATGGTCCTCGGCAGGCACTGGGACAGTCACTTCAGCCTCTGTAGTTTCGGCAAACGGATTTGCAGGAACTGTTGCTACTGCTACAACCACACCTGCAATCACGTTAACAACATCAGTTACAGGTATTTTAAACGGCAATGGTACATCAGTGGCAGCGGCAATTGCTGGTGATTTTCCAACATTAAATCAAAACACAACTGGCACAGCAGCATTAGCAGATAATATAACTGGTGGACTAGGTGGTCAGATATTATACCAGTCGGCAGCGGCTACAACAGCGAGGCTAGCCAATGGCACTGCCGGTCAAATCCTTCAAAGTAATGGCACAACATTGGCGCCATCGTGGGTGGCTGCACCATCATCTAGTTCAATGGGTGTGGTAATTGTTTCGGGCACAAGCCAGACAGCTACGGCAGGAAATCAGTATGTGTTAACAAATGTTGCGTTAACGACAGTGACCTTGCCTGCATCTGCATCGGAAGGCGACACTGTATGGGTTACTGTTGCTAATGGACTCTCGACAAATATTATTGCCCGCAATGGATTGACTATTATGGGCGGAACAGACGACATTGTAATTGATGTTCCTAATGCAACAATTCAATTAAGATATGTTAATTCATCTTGGAGATTCGTATGACAACAGCAAATTTGAGTTCATTTTATAGCTCAGTGCCCATCGGTGGGGTTATTCCTGTCAGTAATGCAATGAGTACAGTGGGCAGCAATTTTCTAAAAGCAGATGGTGGCGATATTACTGCTGCATCTTATCCGGCGATTGCGAGTAACTTATTACCAGCAACGTCTGCAGCCATACGTGGAGTATTTGGAACTTCACAGAACTTTTCGGGTGTCGCATACGGCAATGGCATGTATGTGGCTATACCGTTTATTACGCCGTTTTCTACAACTAGATATAGCGGCTGGTACGCTACATCCACCGATGGTACCAATTGGGTCCAACAAAATATGCGAAGTTTGCCTGCAATTGTTGGGTATTATATGAGCGCCATATCATTTCTTAATGGCAAATTTTATATAGCAGCTCACGGTTATGGTCTTAGCAACTACATATTCTCTTCCACCGACGGTGTTAATTGGTCTCAGGTTATGGCTACTACGCAATATGCATCGACTAATACCGGTGATCCCAATTATTATATAGTTGATGCGAGAATATGTAGTATTTCGTATGTTAATGGTGTTTATTTTGCACCAAGTTGGACATCGGCGGCCCCACTAGGGCAGACATTAGATGGATATTACACCTCTACTGATGGAATAACGTGGACACCACGTGCCTCGCCAATTGGGTACGGCATTTCTATATCCTATGGCGCAGGTGTATATGTTATGGTAGGCTCAAACGGAGCAACATATTCATCGACTAATTATACTAGTTGGACTGTTCGGACAAACACTGCCACTGGCAGCGGTGGGTGGGCATGTGTATGTTTTGGTGTAGGTGCATCTGTTAATGGCGGCGCCGGAGCATTTGTGTCATGCCAGGGGATAACCGGCGCAGGAACATCAATTGGTTACTCAACTGACGGTATCACATGGCAGCAACGAACTGTCCCGAGTGGCAGGTATTACCGTGTTATCTATGCTAATGGTATATTTATAGCAGTAGGTGAAACAACTGCTGGCGTCGGTGGAAAATGCGTTACATCAACCGACGGCCTTACGTGGACATCACAAACAATGCCAACCGGGAGTTGGTATGATGTGGCGTATAACGCAGCTGGAGGTTTTGTTGCCGTAGGAAATGGAACAGCAAGAAACTATAGTGCAAAGTCAACAGACGGTGTAACATGGACAATGCAGCCATTAAATGATCCGACTAATATTGTAGATTCTTGCTATGGTACTGGTCTAGGATATATGACTGTAACTGCTACCGGCATCACATCAACATCAACTGACGGCAATACATGGACTCAACGTACATCTCTTCCGGCAGCACTCAGTGTAACCTGCAACCCGTCAGGGTCGATATATGTAGCATGTACTAACAGTAGCGGCGCCATATACTCGACTACAGACGGTATAACATGGACATCTCGGTTTGGTGGAGTTACAAGTGCCGGCTCAACACCACGAGTGCGTTGGTGTAACGACAAATTTATTGTTGTAGTTTCATATGGGACACTTACTGCAGGCGGCGGCAGAGTTGCATATTCGTATGATGGTATAACATGGACATTCTCGGATGCATCAGTGATTACTGCTGACGGAAGCACCAATCAATTTGGATTACAATATCTTGACGTTGTTTATGGTAACGGAATGTATGTTATAGTAGGTGCAGATTCATACAATGCTGCGGGGTATGGTATCAACGGTTTTGACACAAATATGTCAGCATGGTCGAATGATGGTATTGTGTGGAATATGACACAAAACATGCCTACTAAATCTATGTGGACTGGCTGTGCATACGGTAATGGTGTATTTGTGGCAGTATCTAAACATGCGAGAAATACAGTAGGAAATGGTGCAATTTCTTTGTACAATGCAACGTACGGAGGGTACGCCGGTTACAATTATCAAGGTGAAACTACCGGCAGGTTAGGTAGAGAATGCGCAGTGTCTACGAATGGAATTGATTGGGTTAGTTCGTTGTTGCCATTTGCTGCTGAATGGTCTTCTGTAACGTTTAATGGCCGTATGTTTATTGCGGTCGCCGCTTATGCTAAGGATTATGCAGTATCTAAAGATGGTTATAACTGGACAATCAGACCGGGCGCCGTGCAGGGATTTTGGAATAATATATGTGCTGGTCCAAACTATGAAGCCCTTGCTGTAAGTGGCAGCGGCGCCGTTCCGACTATTACTAGTTCGGCAATCACACCGGTAAACATACCTTCGGTGGCACTGAAGATTACTGAGTCTGCCACTCAGGTAACTTTACCTTACATCAGACCGAGCGATGGCATTAATTACGCAGTGAGGGTTAAATAATGAAATACGCAATTATTAAAGACGAAGAAGTATCTAACTTAGTTTTTTCTGAAGTAGAAACACCTGATAGCGAGTGGGTAGTATGTGCAGACGAAGTTGAATTAGGGTGGGGATATGTGGGAGGCGTGTTTATTGCACCCGTGGTACCACCACCTCCACCTCCACCTCCAAATACTACAGAATGGTTTATTGACTTAGGTCCATTTTATGATCGCTTCGGTAGTGTAAAGATGGCAATTCTTACAAGTCAGGATGTTGGAGTAAAGGCTGTAATAGCTGATTTAAATATTCGTGCATGGGTCAACCTTAAGGCTTCTGCGGTTAATGACGGTCTTATCTATATACATTATATTATTCCTGAATTAACAACAGAGCTTATCAACACAATTCTGACGACCCCAGTTGATCCTGCTGACAATCTAGCCTTGCGCAGAGCGTTTTTTTACATCTAATGTCACATCGGTGATATGTATGAATATATGCTGTTGTCATAATATTGTGTTGGAAGATAAATATACGAAGTCAATGACTGATAATATATCAGACGGGGTTATACCCGAACAGGAGCGTGAATGTCTATAGTAATAAATGCCAAAGGAACAAGTGTACCATTCTTCAGGATCGGTAAGACTGGCATTACACTGTATCAGGGCCCTGTAGATCCGAGCCTTACGTATACTCCTATCAATAGTGATGTATGGATTAACACTTCTACAAACGCATTAGAGATGTGGTCAGCGGCCGACACCGCATGGCGCGCACCGAGATTGGCAGATTTGCATTTCAGTGGTAGCGCATTGGTCGCAGGCCCCACTGCCGACTTAACATTACGAACTGATGCCGGCAACAGTGTCATATTAGATGCTGCGGCAGCGGCGGCCCGCCTTACAGCAATTGTTGGTAAAGATCTTCATATTAATGAATCCATTGGTGGCTCTTTGTATCTAAATACGAACAAATGGCCACCAATAGACGGTAGCGTGAATCAAGCATTGACAACAAACGGTGCCGGTGTATTATCCTGGTCGCCTATAGGGACGGTTACATCAGTTGGATTGGTTGATATATCGACTACTTCAATATTCTCTATTACTAATTCACCGGTTACTACATCAGGGTCTTTAACAGTTTTATTGAGCGATCAGCTTGCTAATACAGCATTTTTAGCACCGACTGCTACAACAGGTCAACCGACATTTAGACAGTTAGAATATGTCGACCTACCTGTTAAATTATACGTCGAAAATCCTGTAGCGCCTGTAGCGCCTATTGCTACAGGTACTAATTCGTCAGCATTCGGGGCGTCTGCAAAGGCAGTATTATATGGGTCCAAAGCATACGCCAATGGGCAATTTTCTAACCCGGGTGACTCTCAGCACGGTGTATATATTTTACGAAATAGCACAACAAACTCTACCCCAACTCCTCTGTTCCTCGACGGCTCTAGTGAACAGTTGGTAATGCCGTTTAATTCAGTTGTCAGTTTTTCAATTGTAGTGGCAGCAAGGCAGGTAGATGTACCCACTGGTGGCGCCGGCTATAAATTCGACGGAGTGATTAAGAAGGATGGCACACATGCATCTTTATCATTCATTGGTGTCCCATCAAAAACTATATTAGGTGAAACTGATATAGCATGGGACATCACACTAGCATCTAACACATCTACAGGAGCAATAGAAGTAATTGCTGTAGGTGAAAATACTAAAACGATACGGTGGACAGCAACAGTGCTTACAACTGAAGTATCGAACTAAATCAAGGAGATAATAAAATGGATTTTGATTTTTCAACCGAGACGATTACACCGGATACGACAGCACTGTTGACAATTGGTGGCACAGGCGCATTAGAAGTGCCATCTGGAACTACTGCAAACAGACCATCCGGCCCTGCCAATGGCGGCCTGCGTTACAACTCTGATATTAACAATATTGAGGGTTTTGTAAACAGTTCATGGACAACAATTGCAACTGGCACCACAACACTAACACTAACTGGTGATGTGACAGGCACCGGCGCAGGATCCATCACAACATCGCTTGCCACAGTGAATGCCAGCGTCGGTACCTTTGCTGTACAGACGGTTAACGCTAAAGGTTTAGTGACCGCAGCTACTAATTTAACCGGAGATGCTACATCGTCCGGTTCCGCGTTAACACTTGCTACAGTGAATGCTAGCATTGGCACATTTACATCAGTCACAGTGAATGCTAAAGGGTTGGTAACAGCAGCTACAGATATGACAGCATCCGGCGACGCCACTGGATCGGCCTCCGGGTCAGTGCTGGCATTAACTCTTGCGACAGTAAACGCATCACCGCAGACAGATACATTCCGTAAAATTACTGTTAATGGTAAAGGACTTGTTACTGCAACTAGTACAGTTTCATCAGGTGATATTACTACAGCGTTAGGATACACACCAGTCAACAAAGTCGGCGATACAATGACTGGTAATTTAATTATGTCTGGCGCAACAGTTACTGGTTTACCGACGCCAGTTAACGCATCTGATGCTACTCCTAAGGGATATGTTGACAGTGCAGTCCAGGGTCTATCGTGGAAACAATCAGTTAAGGGTGCTACTGTTGCATCACTTACTGCTACGTATTCGAACGGTACGGCAGGCGTCGGGGCAACATTAACTGGTACGGGTGCTATGCCTGTGATAGACGACGTGACATACGCGGTAACCGATCGTATTCTTGTTAAAAATCAGTCAACTACTTTCCAGAATGGTATTTATGTTGTTACTGCTATTGCTACAAACTGGGTATTGACTCGAGCAGTTGATAATGATCTTCCTACAGAAGTAGACGGATCTGCTGTATATGTGAACACAGGCACAGCAAATGCCGAAACAGGTTGGACAGAAACTGCTACTGTTGCTACAATTGGTACAGACCCGGTTGTATGGGCTCAGTTCTCTGGATCTGGTGCATATGCAGCTGGTACAGGATTAACGTTAACTGGTAACACATTTTCACTAACATCACCTGTTACTACTACATTAGGCGGTACAGGATTATCATCAATTGGTACAGCAAATCAGATCTTAGGTGTTAATGCAGGCGCAACAGGTTTGGAATACAAGTCTGTGGCTGCTGGTACAGCAATCAGCGTTACACCTTCTGCTGGTACATTAACTATTGCAAACACTGGTGTCACATCTAATGTTGCAGGTACGGGTATTGGCGTTTCTGGTGCAACAGGTGCAGTAACAATTACCAACACTGGTGTAACAAGCGCAGTAGCAGGTACGGGTATTGGCGTTTCTGGTGCAACAGGTGCCGTAACATTTTCTAATACAGGCGTTACATCTATAACCGGTACAGCGAATCAAATTACTGCATCTTCATCAACAGGTGGAGTTACCTTAAGCTTACCAGGTAGCGTAACACTTACAACTGGTTTAACAATTTCTGCATTGACTGCTAACAGTTTCTTATACTCTGGTACAGCAGGATTGTTGACAACAACCACAGCACCTACAGACGGACAACTGTTAATCGGCAGTACCGGTGCTGCACCAGTGGCAGCAGCTTTAACAGCTGGGACAGGTATCAGTGTTACAAATGGTGCAGGCTCCATATCGATTGCAAATACTGGTGTAACATCTGTTGGATTGGCATTGCCGTCTATATTTACAGTTTCAGGTTCTCCTGTTACAACTACCGGCACACTAACTGGTACGTTAGCATCACAAACTGCTAATACGGTATTTGTTGCGCCGAATGGTTCTGCAGGTGCACCAACATTCCGCGCATTAGCTTATGCTGACTTACCGTTGAGTTTGTACGTCGAAAATCCATCTACACCTACTGCCCCTACAGCAGCAGGCGCTAATGCAATTGCATTTGGTAGCGGCACACAGGCAACAGCAGTTTCGTCTGAAGCACACGGCTTGCAATCCATTGCTCGTGTTTATGGAGAGGTAGCAACTTCATCGGGCAATTTCGCAACAATCGGCGATGCACAACACGGCGAATATAACATGCGTATTATTACATCTAATAATACAGTGACTGAAGCATTCTTAGATGGTGCCGCGGCCCGCTTAGTATTGCCTAACAACTCATCGTATATGTTCGTTGCCGATATTGTTTGCCGTAGAACCGATGCAACAGGTACAGCAGGTGCATGGACAGTATCTGGATTAATTTCTAGAGATGCTAGTGCAGCTACAACAGCAATTATTGGTGCAGTTTCTAAGACTACAATTGCTAAGTCACCAGCATCGTTGAATGTTGCGCTTACAGCAGATACAACAAATGGTTCATTGAAAGTAGACGTAACTGGTGTTTCGGCACAGACAATACGTTGGTCTATCTACATCAGAACTCAAGAAGTGACTAATTAATAGCTAGCTAAATAACACGCTACTAATTATCAAAGGATCCACATGGATTTAGACTTTCTGACAGAGACGATTACCCCTAATTTATCAACATTGTTGAATATTGGGGGTACCGGTGCCTTACAAGTTTCATCAGGTACAACTGCCCAACGACCGGTAACTGGTATTGCTAACGGTGCTATTAGATATAACACAACATCGAACACTTTAGAAGGCTATGTGAATAGTGGATGGGTTTCGTTAGTTGGCGGAACTGGTACAGTGACATCTGTCGCGTTGTCACTACCGTCGATTTTTAGTGTATCGGGTTCCCCGGTTACTACAACGGGTACCTTAAGTGCCACATTAGCTACACAGGCAATTAATACAGTTCTTGCAGGTCCTACATTCGGGTCACCTGCAACACCTGCATTTAGAACTATAGGGTTAGCAACAAACGACATAAATGATGTTACGATAACCACGGCAGCATCAGGTCAGGTGCTGACATACAATGGTTCGAGATGGGTTAATACATCGGCTGTAAATTCTGCAGCCACCGCGAATGTTGGTGTAACACCGACATCGGGCGGTACGACATGGTCTCTGGTCTCTGGCATAATATACACTGCCACATTTACGCATAATTTGGGTACATCCAATTTAAGCGTTACATGCTATGATATTACTGACAATTCGGTTATTATTCCGCATTATCTAACTACACCTACTGCAAATACAATTGTCATTCAGGTTATGGGTAATACAAAGACAGTGAAGATAGTTGCAGTGGCAAATGGTTTATCGATTGCAGCAGGTGCATCTACTCCGTCATCTGTCATAACACAGGTCAACGGTGTGCAAGTATCAGCAGCAGCTTCTACATTAAATTTCACCGGGCAGGCAGTTAATGTAACCGCCGCTACGACTACGACTACTATTGCTATAGGATCACGCTTTACCTTCTACGCTAACTCGTTAGATTCGCCTAATACCGCAGATTTTGCAGTTAACGCCTTCGCACCTGTGACTACTGATCCAACTTATACATCTTTGGTCGTTAGGGCATTCAGTAATACTGTGGAACAAGGTGTCAGCACATTGGTATCTATACCTACTGGTGCTACAAATATTACATTTAAGATTAGAGGAAGATCACTTACTGCACCCGGCACGACATCCTTTGTCCAACCGAGAGTATATACACGATTGTTGCCTAATAATTCGGCAGTAGGGGCATGGGCAGCAGGTATAAATTTAACTACTATATCTATTCCGACTAATGCTAATTTTCAATACTATATCGCAACAGTTACGTTGGCTAGCATGGGGATGACAGCCGGCAACTTATATCAACTTGAACTTACTAGGTATAACACAGGTGTTACAAGTAACTTAGCATATCCGTTTAACATGGCAGAACTGACGTTGGAGATTGCTTAATGGCTATCTTAACTACTGCTACTGATAAGCACCTATATAGTGTTAGTACGAATTTTACAACGTCAGAAGTACCGTTTTCTATCACTGTGTGGATAAACGCAGTATGGAATAGCGGTGCTACTGTTAGCATGGTAGGTATGTATGATGGTACAACAGTTGTGACTCCGACTACAGGATTACAGATAGGTACAACCGCAGGTAACCTTGGTGGATTATCTATATGGGGATACGGCGGCACCACTATGGTTGAAAGTACACCGGGTGCTATGACAGCATATAACAACATCTGGGTGAATGTAACATATACATATAATGGTACAACACATATAGCATATGTAAGTGGGGTACAGATTGCAACAGGTACCACTGCTCAGGTACCGGGGACATTCACCCAGGTTTATATAAATGGTTATCCACCTGCCGGAAATGCCAGCGAGTGTGCAGCATTCGGGGTAGACATGTATGCATATTTTGACAGAACACTTTCTGCAAATGAGGTATTGACAATATATAATGCGGCAGGTGCCCGTCACGGTATTGTTTATGGAAAACTTGCTAGATATGAATTTGATGAGTCAGCACAAGGTGCCACGGTAGTCAATGTACCTGATTTGTCAGGCAATGGTAACAATCTATCAGCAATAGGTTCAGGCAGTGCAATAACATACTCATATACAAACTCATATGCAGATTCTAATATAAGGTCACCACAATAATGCAAGTTTTAGGCACAGAATCATTCTTATCAACACCGGATGTAAACGGTACGTTAGTTATGCTAAATGGTGGCGGCAACCCATTGATGTCATCGGGTATAACAGCAGCACGTCCAGCATTTGGTAACACAGGTAACATATTTGTTGATACTACTACGAACGATATATATCGGGATACAGGTACTGCCTGGGTATTATTGTCGCAAAGTCATTTATTACAGATGGTTTCCGGTAATATAGCTGCCACTACCGGCACAACAACAGTCGCAACAGCATTGAATACTGTTCCCACTATTGCCGGTGGATTTCAAATTTGGACAACATCTTTTACGCCTACAGTTACTACATCAAGATTGGTCATACAATTTACTGTGACCGCTTCACACGGCACCGCCGCTCGTCCGGTTATTACATCGTGTTTTGCCGGATCAACGAACATAGGTTCTGTAGCATCATACATGACTACCGCTAATTTGGCATACCCCATTGTGTATCAATGCGTATATTCTCCTGGTTCTATTACGCCTATCACTATATCGGCCCGCGCCGGCTCAACTGGTTCAGGGACACTCTCGATAGGACAATATAACGGTACAACTAATACATTGGGCGGCGCAGCAGTAACTGAATATACAATCATGGAAATATTATAATATGGCAGCAACAATAACATATATGTCAGCAATCGGTGAGGGATTCCCAACCGTGGGATGTCACTGCGAAGGCGACGGGAATATATATGAAAATATCGTATGGGATAGTGGCGATGCCATACCGGATAAATCAGTACTTGATACATGGATCACATCGTCGATACAGATGCAAGGTTGGCGATTGATACAAGCCGAGCGTGATAGACGCAAGTCAAATGGTGTTAAAGTGGGTACAAATTGGTATCATTCAGACGACACATCTCGTATTCAGCAATTAGCATTAGTAATGATGGGTGCTAATATGCCGTCAAATATCATGTGGAAGACACTAACCGGTAGTTTTGTATTAATGACACCAACGCTTGCAGGACAGATATTTCAGGCAATTGCGGCAGCAGACCAAGCAATCTTTGCACACGCAGAGCAACTAAGGGTTTCACTATCGTCGAACCCAGATCCATTGAACTTTAATCACTTGGCAGGTTGGCCATTAACATACGGAGAATAACATGAGTATATTTGGCTACATAGTTGATAAAATTTCAACATCCATTGGGAAGATTTATTGGAAATCGGACAAGGTAATGACTACAGAAGAATTCGACATAGTACGTAAGAAATTGAAGAAAGACTATTACATTATTTTGACACGACATAATGGTTACCTATCAACATATGCTATTGCATTTGCTCACTGGGTATTAACATTAGGCAAGAAAAAGGGATACTATTCTCATGCCTTAATGAATTTAGAAGATACTGTTAAACAAGATGCAGATTACCGATTTATAGAGGCAACCGGTAAAGGTGTACATTATTCAGATTTTACTGATGCATTCAACAGTCAAACAAGCTCTGTAGCACTTCTTAAACCGAAGTGTATGACACTTGCTAAGTGGACTAAAGTAATGGATAGAGCTAAGACTGAATTAGGTAAGCCATACGATACTCTGTTTGATCTATCTAATGATCAGTCACTGAGCTGTGTAGAATTAGTAAGAGTGGCATTACAGGATCTGCCCGATTATGCTACTGATTTTGCTAATTTTGAAGCAATGATTAAGAAGTATAAGAATTTAGACCCACAGATGTTCTTTGAATGCGAAGACTTCGAAATAGTGTGGGAAACAAGGCATTAAGAAAATTTTGGATAAATAACAGCAACAAACTTAACTGGAGACATAACATGGGCGTACAATTCGCAGGAAATATTTTAGTTCAATCAAATGGCGGCCCACTACCGATCAGTATGGGCGGCACAGGGCAGATTACTGCACCAACAGCAATCAATGCACTGGTACCAGTGCAATCAGGAAATACAGGCAAGGTCCTTACTACTAATGGATCTATTGTTTCTTGGCAGACAGCAGCGGCAGGTGGCACACCAGGCGGCGCAGATACACAAATTCAATTCAATGACGCAGGCACATTTGGTGGTAATGCAAACTTTACTATCAATAAGGCAACTGGTGCCATTACAGCAGCATTAGCAATGAACAGCGTTGGGTATAATGTATCTAACACATCTGGTACTAGTCGCTCTGTAAATCTTCAAACAGCGGGGAGTGATCGTTGGTTAGTGGAAGCAACAAACACAGCAGAATCTGGTTCTAATGCAGGTTCCAATTTTGCATTAGTATCTGTAGCTGATAACGGATTAACACAGAATCAAATCTTTACTGTTTCTCGTGCAACACAAATTTTAGATTTTAAGAATACACCTACAATTAACGGCGTTGCAATGGGTACTGCCGCAGCAGGATCGTTGACTGGCACAACATTGGCAGCTAACGTTGTTTCGTCGAGCTTGACATCTGTTGGCACATTATCTGCATTAACAGTTTCTGGTACAATTACTGGATCTATTAGTGGTAATGCTGCAACGGCAACCACAGCAACAAACATAGCAGCAGGTGCAGCAGGTTCGGTACCATACCAAACAGCATCAGGTACAACTACTATGTTGGCAGCAGGCACAAATGGATATGTGCTTACACTAGCAGGCGGTGTCCCTACATGGGCAGCAGGTGGTGGCGGCGGTATCAGCGGCTCAAATATCGCGTGGAATAATACCACAGCTACCCTGAACGTGGGTGTGACTGTTGCGGGCATTCTTACTCCAGCCTCAGTGGCAACTGCTGGTTTGGGTTTTACAGTCTCTGGTGGGGCTACTAGTGGTGTAAACACCGGCGGTGGTGCCCTTAATTTGAATGCAGGCGCTGCCGGTACAGGTGCAGCCACCGGCGGCATTTTGAATATCACTGCGGGTACTGGCGGAGCAACATCCGGTAACGGCGGAGCTCTTAATATCACAGCAGGCAGCTCTACATCCGGTGTCGGCGGTGTACTTACAATGCAAGGTGGCGCTAGTGCATCCGGTTCTGGTGGCACATTACAATTACTTGCAGGCAATGGCGGTTTAACTGGTAACGGCGGCCCGTTGACAATTCGTGCAGGTCATGCAGGAGCAACTGGCACCGGCGGAGCTACGACAATCACATCGGGCAACGGCGGCACAACATCTGGTAACGGCGGCAATATGACAGTTAGCGCAGGCGGCGTATATAGTGGAGCAGGTGGGACATTGGCTCTTAACGCATCTAGCGGTGTAACCGCAGGAGCAGGCGGAGCAGTAAATACCACAGCAGGCAATGGTGCTGGTGCATCATCCGGTGGCGCATTGAACTTTGCATCCGGTAGTGCAGGCTCTACTCTAAATGGTGGTGGGACAACTTTCACACTTGGTGCTGGTGGTACAACATCTGGCGCAGGCGGAACGTTCACAGTTAACGCTGGTGGTGCTTATACCGGTAACGGTGGCCAGGTTAATTTGTATGCTGGCGCAGCTGGTACACAAGGCACCGGTGGTCAAGTGCAAATAGGTGCCGGCGTTGGCCAAGGCACGGGTCTCGGTGGATTAGTGAATATATATGCAGGTGCTGCCGGCAGCGGTACAGCAGCCGGCGGTGCCTTAAGTTTAACATCTGGAGCAGGCGGATCGACTGGTGGTGCTGGTGGAACTATAAACATAACAGCTGGCAATGTTTCATCAGGTACTTATGTCGGTGGAGCAGTAAATATCACAGCAGGTCAATCAAATGGCACCGCCGTCGGTGGTCTAATGACATTACAAGGCGGGCATGCCGGATCATCCGGTAATGGTGGTGCCATTACCATTGTGACAGGCAACGGCGGCCCATCGGGTGGTAACGGCGGCCAGTTAAACTTGACCGCAGCTGGTACATACTCTGGCGTAGGTGGCGCGGTTGTTATCACAGCAGGTGCAGGAACAGCAGCTACAAACGCCGGCGGCGCAATCACACTTAATTCTGGCGCATCGGCTGGCGGCTCTTCTGGTAACATCACACTAAGTACTGGCGCCACCGCAGCTAGTTATGGTTATGTTCGTCTTCAATCGGGTACAACACCGTGTTTCACAGTAGTAAGCACAGGCGCATTATCGATTGGTAACTCTGTCTCGGCATACGGTACAGCTGGTCAGTTGTTTATGTCCAACGCTAATGCTGCTCCATCGTGGACTAGCACATTAACTGCGGCACTAACTGCACCAGCATTTATTCCAAATGGATCAACAGTACCGACAAACGGTATGTACTTATCAGCAGCCAATACACTGAATTGGGCTACCAACAGTGCATTGCGTTTAACATTGAGTGCCACAGGCGACTTGACGGCAACCGGTAACGTTACTGCTTACTCCGATGAGCGTTTGAAAACAAATTGGCAAGATTTGCCAGCAGACTTCGTTGCTAAGTTAGCAAGTGTTAAGACTGGTACATATGATCGTACTGATGTAGAAGCAACACAGGTCGGTGTATCTGCTCAGTCATTACAGACAGTATTGCCTACAGCGGTGTTAACTGGTGCAGATGGTATGATGTCCGTTGCTTACGGTAATGCAGCTCTTGCAGCATGCGTTATGTTAGCTCGTGAAGTTGAGAGACTTGTGGCTCGTATTGCAGTATTAGAAGCAAAATAATATAATTAAGGTAGTGGTGTATATTGCACCACTACTAAATTACATCTTTAAGGAATAACAAAATGGATTTTACATATAAGATTGAAAACTACTACCCATACGAGTCTAGGGTATTCGCTGTATACACACCGGTTGATACACAATTTGACACATTAGGTGCGTGGGTTTCGGTAACACCGACTATGACAGAGGCAGAAATTAACGCTGCGGTCGTAGCTGCGGCACCGATTGATAAGTGGACTATGCCACAGTCATCGGTAGTTCAGACGCTAATTGGGTCCGAAGGCGCCGGGTCAGTGACAGCGCCGGCACCGTTTGTGCCACCTACACCTACAGCTGAACAGGTAGCGGAAATGATTACTGCTCAAGTACAGCAACGTCTTGATGATTTTGCCCAGACTCGCCGTTATGCCAACATTGGGTCGTTAGCAAGCTATGCTGGTGATGCTGATACACAATTGAATCAAGAAGGTACATATGGTGCTATGGTGCGTAGTCAAACATGGCGTGCAATGAGAGACTTTGAAGCAGAAGTTATTGCCGGTACAAAGACAATGCCTGCATCAATAGATGATGTCTTGCCAGTCTTACCTGTATTGGCTTGGCCTGTTTAAACCGTGACACTTCCGGTATCTGGTACAATAACCCTAGCTCAGGTAAACACTGAGCTAGGTAACGCATCTACGGCAAATATTTCGATGAACCAGGCCTCGGTGAGAAGTTTATTTGCCGTGCCGACTGGCGCTATCGCTATGACCAATGGCTACGGAAAGTCAGCAGCACCAACATATGCCACATGGGATACAGTGAGTATGTCCGGTAACTTAACCAGTTCGGGTAATACTCTTTATATCTATGGGTCCGGCGGCGCCCGCTCGAATATCGGTAAGACTTCGGGTAAACATTACTGGGAAATGGTTTGTGTGTCCCAGTTAGGATCAATACAGGCAGTTGGTCTGTCTAATGCGTCCTCTGACATATTAACATCTGCTCCCGGTATTACAGGTCAGTTGGGGTATTCGTTTCAGGGCAATCTCAGATATAACAATATTACTGGGTATGCACCGGCATCGTACACAAATGGCGACGTAATAGGCATCGCCGCAGATTTTACAGCCGGCACAGTGACTTTTTATAAAAATAATGTGCAAACAGGTCCTGCTGACTTTTCATACACTGGCGTAGGCATAACTGGCCCTGTATATGCTCTTGCTGGTGGCAATGCTGGGACTGGTGCGCAATATCTAGCTAAATTTGGTCCTACATTAACATACACACCACCAGCAGGATATAGTGCAGGTCTTTTCTAGGAATAATTCATGACATTACCCGTATCTGGTACTATAACACTAGCTCAAGTAAATACCGAGCTAGGTAACGCATCGACCACAAATATCTCAATGAACCAAGCTTCGGTAAGAAGTTTATTTGCTGTACCGACTGGTGCCATAGCTATGAGCAATGGCTATGGCAAATCGGCAACTACATACGCTACGTGGAACCCGTCGGACCATGGGACTAATTCCACCCTATCTGGCAGTAATTTGGTGATTACAAATACCGGCTTGGGTAGTTTTGCTAGGTCCACTGTTTCTAAGTCGTCAGGTAAGTGGTATTGGGAAGTTACCCTTACCTCTTCTACCTTATATCGAAGGTGGACACCCGGTATTGCAAAAGCAGCAGCTAGTAATAATGGCACCCTTGGTTCCGGGGCCGATAGCTATTCCTATTATGTAGAAGGTGGCCAAAAGTTTGGGCCTTCATCAGTATTTAACACTCCTGCATACGGAGCAGCTTCTTGTGTCGCTGGAGATATTGTTGGGGTGGCCTTAGATTTAACAGCAGGAACGCTTACATTTTATAAGAACAATGTTAGTCAGGGAGTTGCTTACTCCGGTTTGACAGGTACTTTCTTTGCTGGTATGGGGTGCGACAACATCGGAACAGAAACTTGTGTAAGTACCACCAACTTTGGAGCATCTGCATTTGTCTACACACCTCCAGCCGGGTATAGCGCAGGTCTTTTCTAGGAATAAACCATGACATTACCAGTATCTGGTACAATAACCTTAGCTCAGGTAAACACTGAGCTAGGTCTAGCCTCAACTACAAATATTTCGATGAACCAGCCATCTGTGAGAAGTTTATTTGCTGTGCCAAGTGGTGCTATAGCTATGACCAATGGTTACGGAAAATCGAGTGCATCATACACTACTTTAAATCCAGCTGATAAGTCTGGCACTGTGACATTAAGTAACGGTAATCTAACTGCTACATTCTCCGGGACAGGTAGTGTTCGTGGAATAGCGGTCGCACCAGCCAGCACGGGTGTCTGGAGGTATTACGAAGTCACAATTTCTGGGTCATCTGCTGTGTCTATCGGGATGGGCAAAGCCGCAGCATCGCTTGCCAACTACGTGGGGTCTGATGCAAACAGTGATGGTATTCGATCGGATGGTATAATTAATGTGCGGCCAAGCTTTGTCGGGATTGGGGCAACTCCGTTTGCTACCGGTGCTGTAATAGGCTTTGCATACTCAGGTGGCGGCACCCGAATATATGTGAATGGTTCCTATCAGGGCGGCATGTCTTGCGAAGCTGCCGATTTCTATCCGATGATAAACGTCTATAGTTACACTGGTTCTACTTCTATGATATGTAATTTCGGTGCAACAGCGTTTACATATTCCTTTGGCATGGGTGGCTGGACAGCGTAATCTACTTATAGCCTTGTTGGCGAATCTATTATCAAAATATTTTGATAAATAGTTAAACGCCATTCTAGGAGATTTATAATGAGTATACACAACGCACCGACGGGTTGTAACGCAAGGATTGACCAATGCCTATAAACATTTTCAGTTCTGTGCCTGTTGACCTTAGTGATTTGCACGATGTTTCCATTGTAAATCCACAATCTGATCAGTATCTTCGCTACAATAGCGGAATTAGTAAATGGCAGAACTCTTTTCTTAACACCGATGTCTACAATTTCATTAGTTCAAGTGTTACAGGCGCTGATGGTGTAACATTAACTAACTTGTCTGGGCCACAAACAGTCACGATTGGGTTAGCTACTGTAAATTCTACAGTGGGTACATTTGGCTCAGTGTCAGAGATTCCGGTAATCACTGTTGATCCGCAGGGTCGTATAACGTCAGTTACCACTGCTATAAGTAATTTCGTCGTAGGCACAACAACAATATATAACACGAGCTATGGCGATAATTCTTTAATAAACATTGTTGAGAATATCCCACCAGGTTCCGGAATATACAACACCGCAATCGGCAATGCGGCGCTGACATCGAACATGTCTGGTATCGGTAACACTGCATTAGGTTATCAGTCACTGAGTGGCACTACTGGATCTAATAACACCGGGATTGGATACAATGCAGGCAGTCTTATAACAACAGGTAATAATAATGTTGTCATAGGTAGTTCACTGGGCGGCTCTATTTCTGCTTCGGATAATCACATAATTATTTCAGATGGTTCGGGTAACGAGAGAATTCTTGTTGACAACACCGGTAAGGTTACTATTACCGGTGTACTTATGCTGTCGGCAGACCCTACAGTACCATTAGAAGCTGCAACAAAACAATATGTTGATACTGTCGCAGCCGGTATAAACATTCATGCTGCATGCGAAACATCGACGACTCCAGCATCTAATCTATCGGCTGCTACATACTCAAACGGATCTTTAGGATTCGGTGCAACTCTAACTGCTACTGCAAATGTCGAACTTGGTACTATAGGTGGTTATTCAGGACTCACTGCAACTAGCAGAGTATTAGTGAAAGATCAAGCATCGACTATAGAAAATGGTATCTATGTTGTAACTTCACTAGGTGTTAACGGGGTTTCTCCGTGGATTTTAACTCGCGCTTCAGATTTTGATGGCACTCCTACTACAGAAATTCAAGCAGGCGACTCGACATATATACAAGAAGGTACACTTGTAGGTACGCAATGGGTG